>Ga0307411_10000657_pt1 | contig 12602 bp, 9 predicted proteins | sample DK1Ometagenome_2_FD_203712 | JGI IMG/M metagenome (GOLD analysis project Ga0307411, IMG submission 203712) | Maize rhizosphere microbial communities from greenhouse at UC Davis, California, United States - DK15-O-1 | ecosystem: Host-associated > Plants > Roots > Rhizosphere > Soil | place: USA...
CCCGCGCCCATGTCCTGTCCGCTCTCCCGCCGCGCCCTCCTCGCTGCCCTCCTCGGCGTCGCCGGCGCGCTCCCGCTCCTCGCCGCCACCGGGTGCACGCGCCGCGACGAGGGGAAGTTCGTCGTCGGTTTCTCGCAGATGGAAAGCGACAACCCCTGGCGCCTGGCCGAGACGAAGAGTCTGCGCGACGAGGCCGCCAAGCGCGGCTACGAGCTCGTCGTCACCGACGCCCAGGGGCAGACGGCGAAGCAGGTCTCCAATGTCGAGGACCTCATCGCGCGGCGGGTGAACGTCATCCTCCTCGCGCCCCGCGAGTACGAGGGGCTCGCCCCCGCCCTCCAGGCGGCCAAGGAGGCGAAGATCCCCGTCATCCTCGTGGACCGCGCGGCGGCCGGCACCCCCGGCGAGGACTACGTCACCCTCCTCGCCTCGAACTTCGTCGAGCAGGGGAAGCGGGCCGCCGAGTGGCTCGCCAAGCAGACCAACGGCCAGGCGAAGATCGTCGAGCTCTCCGGCACCGCCGGCTCATCGGTCGCCAAGGACCGCGGCGACGGCTTCCGCGAGGGGATCAAGGCCTACCCCGGGATGCAGATCGTCGCCTCGCAGACGGGCGACTTCTCGCGCGCCGCGGGCCAGCGCGTGATGCAGAACGTCGCCCAGTCGCTCGGTAAGCAGATCACCGCCGTCTACGCCCACAACGACGAGATGGCGCTCGGCGCGATCCAGGCGCTCAAGGCGGCCGGACTGCAGCCGGGCAAGGACGTCATCATCGTCTCGGTGGACGGCCAGAAGGCGGCGCTGGAGGCGATCCAGCGCGGCGAGCTGGGGGCGACGGTCGAGAGCAACCCCCGCTTCGGCCCCCTCGCCTTCGACACGATCGAGAAGCTGCGCAAGGGCGAGCAGATCCCCACCAAGCTCCTCATCACCGACCGCTTCTTCGAGAGCAGCAACGCGAAGGAGTTCGTGGCGGAAGCGTACTGAGAGCGGGGCGCGGGAGTCGCATCCCAAGGCCGTTCCGCGCCCCGCGCCCCGTCTCGCGACACCGGCCTCCTATGACAGAGTCTCTCCCGCTCCTTCAGATGGAGGGCATCGTCAAGCGCTTCGCCGGCGCGACGGCGCTCGACGGGGTGGACTTCACGCTCCAGCGGGGCGAGGTCCACGCGCTGGTCGGCGAGAACGGCGCCGGGAAGTCCACGCTCGTCAAGGTCATGACCGGCGCCTACCGGCGCGACGGCGGGCAGATGTGGCTCGAGGGGCGGCCGGTGGCGTTCGACACGCCGGCCGAGGCGCAGGCGGCGGGCGTCATCGCCGTCCACCAGGAGATCCACCTCCTCGGCTTCCGCACGGTGGCCGAGAACGTCTACCTGGGGCGCGAGCCGCGGCGGTGGGGGCTCGTGGACTGGAGGCGGATGAACGCCGACGCCGCCGAGCTGCTCGCCGGCCTCGGGATCGACGTGGACCCGAAGGCCGAGCTGGGGACGCTGAGCACGGCACGGCAGCAGATGGTGGCGATCGCGCGCGGCGTCTCGCTCGGCGCCAAGGTGCTCGTCCTCGACGAGCCCACCAGCTCGCTCGCCGAGCGCGAGGTGGCGATTCTCTACGACCTGATGCGGCGGCTGCAGGCGCAGGGCACGGGGCTCGTCTACATCAGCCACCGCTTCGACGAGCTGTACACGATCTGCGACCGCGTCACGGTGCTGCGCGACGGGAAGCTTGTCGGCACGCACCGCCTCGCGGATCTCGAGCGCCTCGACCTCGTCTGCATGATGCTCGGCAAGTCGCGCGAGGCGCTGCGCCACGGGACGACGGGCTTCGGCGGCCACCGCGAGGAGGCGACCGCGGCGCCGGCCGACGCGGCGCCGCTGCTGCGCGCCGAGGGGCTGCGGCGCGGGCAGAAGCTGCGCGGCGTGACGGTCGACGTCCGCCGGGGCGAGATCGTCGGGCTGGCCGGGCTGCTCGGCGCCGGCCGCACGGAGACGGCGCGCGCCCTGTTCGGCGCCGACCCGGCCGAGACCGGGGCCGTCGTCCTCGGCGGGCGTCGCCTCGACCCGCGGACGCCCGACGACGCGATCGGCGCCGGGATCGGCTTCGTCTCGGAGGACCGCAAGGCGGAGGGGATCATCCCCGAGCTCTCGATCCGCGAGAACCTGACGCTCGCCGCGCTCCCCACGCTGACGCGCTTCGGCATCGTCTCGCGGGCCAAACAGCGCGAGCTCGTGGAGCGCTTCATGAAGCGGCTCGGCGTCAAGGCGTCGAGCGCCGACCAGAAGATCCGCGAGCTGTCGGGGGGCAATCAGCAGAAGGTGCTCCTCGCGCGGTGGCTGTGCACAGAGCCGGCGCTGCTCATCCTCGACGAGCCGACGCGGGGCATCGACATCGGCGCGAAAGGGGAGATCCAGGCGCTGGTCAACGAGCTCGCCGCCGCGGGGCTCGGCGTCCTCATGATCTCGTCCGAGCTGGAGGAGCTGGTGGAGGGGAGCTCGCGCGTCGTCGTGCTGCGCGACGGCCGGAACGTCGCCGAGCTGCGCGGCGCCGAGATCTCGCAGGAGTCCATCATGGACGCGATGGCGCACGGGAGCGCGACCGAACCGCCGTAGCGCGGTGTGCGGGGCGCGGGGCGCGGGGCGGCCCCCCACCGGGAAGGTACCGAAACCGCGGCGAGTGCCATCACCGAAAAGCCGCGCCCCACGCCCCGCACCCCGCACCCCGAGTCCCAAGCGAGGAACACCGCATGGCATCGAGCGCGACCGCACAGTCACCCTCCGGGACCGGGACGTCCCCGCCGGCCAGCGGCGGCGCCGCGTCACGGCGCAGGCGCGCCTGGGCGCCCTTCGGCCCGACGACGGGCGCCATCATCGCGCTCGCCGTGCTCGTTGTCGGGAACGCGCTGTTCACGTCGAACTTCGCGACGGCGAGCAACTTCTGGAACGTCCTCCTCCAGGTCTCGACCGTCCTCCTCGTCGCGGTCGGGATGACGCTCGTCATCTCCACCGGGGGGATCGACCTCTCGGTGGGCTCGGTGATGGCGCTCGCCGGCGCGATCGCGGCGGTCACGCTCGACCACGGCGTCGTCGTCGCCGTGCCGGCGGCGCTCGGCGGCGCGCTCGTCGTCGGGCTGGTGAACGGCGGGCTCATCGCCCGCTACCGCGTGCAGCCGATCGTCGTCACCCTGGCGACGCTGATCGGCGTGCGCGGGGTGGCGCAGATCGTCAGTCACGACGGTGAGCTGGTGCCGATCGAGGCGGCGTCCTTCCTCTGGCTCGGGCGCGGCTACCTCGGCCCCTTCCCGGTGCAGGTCGTCGTCGCCCTGCTCGCCGTCGCCGGGGCCGTCTTCGCCGTCCGCTCGACGCCCTTCGGCCGCTACGTCCTCGCGGCGGGCGGCAACCCGGCCGCGGCGCGGCTCGCCGGCGTGCCGGTGAACCGCACGCTCGTCACCGTCTACGCGGCGAGCGCCGCCCTCGCCGGCCTCGCCGGCCTGATCGAGGCGGCACGCCTCGGGGCGAGCGACGCGGCGAAGATCGGCCTGAACGTCGAGCTCGACGCGATCGCCGCCGTCGTCGTCGGCGGTACCGCGCTCACCGGCGGCCGGGCGACCGTGCTGGGCACCGTCGTCGGCGCGCTCATCATGCAGGTCATCGCGACGAGCTTCAACATGCTGCTCGTCCCCTACGCCTGGTCGCTCGCCCTCAAGGCGGCGATCATCCTGCTCGCCGTCTACTTCCAGCGGCCGAAGAGGGTGTGACCGAGCGGCTCTCGGCCATGGGCTCTCGGCTCTCGGCCGGGCGCAGTCGCCGAGAGCCGAGAGCCGAGAGCCGAGAGCCGAGAGCCGCCTCCATGACCAACGTCGCCCTCCCGCCCACCGCCGCCCCGCCCCGCGCCCGCCGCACGCTCGGGGCGCACGCGGCGAGCGTCCTCCAGGGGCAGGGAGCGCTGGTCGCGCTCGTCCTCGCCTGCGTCTACGGGGCGCTCCGCTACTACGCCTTCCCGACGCCCGAGAACCTGATCAACGTGCTGCGCCAGAACAGCATGCTGGGGTTCGTCGCGCTCGGCATGACGTTCGTCATCCTCACAGGGGGGATCGACCTCTCGGTGGGGGCGCTGCTCGCGATCGCCGGTGTCGTCGCGGCGAAGCTCGCCGGGAGCGGGAGTGCGGTCGCCGTCCTCGCCGGCCTCGCCACGGCGACGGCACTCGGACTCGTCAACGGGCTCGTCATCGCGAAGGCGCGCATCCAGCCGTTCGTCGTCACCCTGGCGACGATGATCGCCGTCCGCGGCGCCGCGCTCGCCCTGACGAGCGAGCAGTCGGTGAGCGTCGGGCGCGCCGCGCGTGGTCTGGTCTGGCTCGGGCGGGGCTCGATCGGCCCGCTGCCCGTCCCGGTGGTGATCTTCGCCCTCGCCTACCTCGCCGGCTGGGTGATGCTGCGCTACACGCGCTTCGGCCGCTACGTCTACGCCGTCGGCGACAACGAGGAGGCGGCACGGCTCATGGGGCTGCAGGCGGACCGCGTCCTGATCGCGACCTACGCCCTGAGCGGCCTGTTGGCTGGCCTCGCCGGTGTCATCCTCGCCGCGCGGCTGGGCGCCGGCCAGCCGGTCGCTGGCACCGGCTGGGAGCTCGACGCGATCGCCGCGGTGGTCGTCGGCGGGACGCTGCTCACGGGCGGCCAGGGCGGCGCCGGCTCGACCCTCGTCGGCGTCCTCCTGCTCGGCGTCATCTTCAACCTGTTCAACCTCGAGGGGACGATCAGCCCGTGGTGGCAGTGGGTCCTCCGCGGCGCCTTCCTGCTCGGGGTGGTGATGATCCAGGGAAGGCTCAGAAAGCGGGCCGCAGCGACATAAGCAGTCGAGGGGGATAGAAAGGGCGAACGAGGAAAGACTGTTCGAGGCGCATCGTGGCCCGGAGCAGTTTTTCCTCGTTCGCCCTTTCCGCTTTCGCCCTTCTGTCTCGCTCTTCCGCTGGCCCCCGGCGTGCAGCAGATATAGAGTGGTCGGGAAGGCCACCTCACGAGAGAGAGGGTATATGCGCACGTCGGCGACCAGCCGCCGCTTGGGCGGCGCCCGCACGGTCCTCGCGGTTTTCACCCTCGCCGCCGCGACCGTCGGCTGCGCTGCCCGACGCGCGGACACCCCGCCGCCGGCGCCGAACGAGCGGGACGTGCGCGAGGTGGAAGTCGGCTACGGCACCAGCACGCGTCGCGAGCTGACGACGGCGGTCGGCTCCGTCACGACGTGCGACGCCGGCGAGACGCGCGTCACGAACGTCGCCGAGCTGCTGCAGGGGCGCGTCGCCGGCGTCGAGGTCTCGAACCGCGGCACCGGCCCGGCCAGCATCCGCATTCGCGGCGCGACCTCCTTCATGGGAGACGCCGAGCCGCTCGTCGTCCTCGACGGCATGCCGCTCACGGTCGGCGCGCCGCTGACCGGGATCTCGCCCCAGGACATCCGGCGGATCGACGTGCTCAAGGACGCCGGCTCGACGGCGATCTACGGGTCGCGCGGGATGAACGGCGTCATCGTCATCACGACGAAGAAGGGGCAGGGCGCGCGCAACGAGAGCGCGCCGGGCTGCTGACCGCGGCACGAGCGTTGCGCACGCTCCCGACCGTACTCACCCGGGAGGAAACATGGACATCCTGACGTGGATCATCGTCGGGCTGGTCGCCGGCGTGCTCGCCTCGCTCGTCATGGGCGGCGTCGGCTACGGCATCATCGGCGACATCATCATCGGCATCGTCGGCGCGTTCGTCGGCGGCTGGCTCTTCGCTCGGCTCGGCGCCGCGACCCCGTTCGCCGGACTCGCCGGCACGATCTTCGTCGCCTTCATCGGCGCCGTCGTGCTGCTCTTCCTCATCCGCCTGATCAGAGGCGGAACGCGAAGGGTTCCGTAAGCGGGAGCGGCGTCCGGGCTTCTCCAGCGGAAGACGACCGCCAACCACGCCGTCGGTGCGTGGTTGGCGGTCGTCTTTTCGCGAGCGGCCCGACGCGCGCGACTGGCGGTGCTAGAGGATCGCCCCGAGCAGCGCCATCGGGATGATGGCGACGATCCATCCAATGATGGCCGTGAGCACGGCCTTGCCAGTCGTGACGTCGAGCGCCTGACGAATGGCGACGATGCCGGCGATGAGCAGCCAGATGGCGACGGCGATCGACACGAGGCTGCCGAGCACGGGGATGATCGCCAGCACGAGCAGTATGCGCGGCGTCTGGGCAAAGCCGATCGTGCGCGCCAGCTCACCCCAGGTCGCGGTCCCGCCGAAGAACCGGGTCCCGATGAAATAGGTGATCCACGACCAGATGGCCCAGCCGAGCAGCGTGCCGATGAGCATCGTGATGATTCCCGGCCCGCCGCGTCCCATCGCCCCGATCGCCGAGGCCACCGCGGCGATGACGACGACGACGGCGGCCTGCCCGGTGGCCGTCGTGTCGGCCTCCACTTCCTCGTAGGTGGCGACGTCGAGCGTCGCCGCCCCCATCATCCGGTCCGTGATACTGCGGGCCATGGCGTGATTCCTCCTCGGGTAGTGTACGCGGGATGACGGCCCCGCCGGCGGGCGCGGCGGGCATCGAGCGCCGCCGGCCGGTGATGCAACCATCGTACGTGGGCCGGCCGGCCGTTGTGTCGGCGGCCGGCCCTGCCCTCTCGGCGCCGCCTGCGGGGCGATACATTTTCGGAGACGCGCGCCGCGCGCCCACGCCGCCGTCGCGACCGTCCGCCGCCACCGCCGGAGACGCCAGTGCCCCGTCGTTCTCTCTCGCTCGCCGCCGCCGCCCTGCTCTTTCTGTCGGCCTTCCGGGCAGGCCCACTCGCCGCCCAGATCACGGCCGACGAATACGCGTCCCGCCGCGCCGCCCTCGCCGCCGCGCTGCCGTCCGACGGCGTCGTCCTCGCGCTCGGCGGGGAGGAGCCGCCGGAGGATTTCCTCTCCTTCTGGCAGCGGCCGAACTTCCTCTACCTCACCGGGCTACGCGAGCCGTCGGCGGCGATGGTGCTCGTGCGGCGCGGCGGGCGGACGGCGACGACGCTCTACGTGCAGCCGCGCGACCCGGCGCGCGAGGTGTGGACGGGGAGCCGGCTCGGGCCCGACGGGGCGGCCGCACTCACCGGCGCGGGAGCGCGGCTGCGAGGCGAGCTGGAGCCGGCGCTCGACTCGCTGCTCGGCGGCGGCCTCCCGCTCTACGTCGCCGGCGGCCTCTCGGCCGTCGCCCGCGAGGACGTGCCGCCGACCGTCGAGGACCTCCTCGTGGCGCGACTGAAGAAGCGCCACCGCGCCCTGCGCGTCGCGTCCGTGGCGGGCCAGCTGGCGGCGATGCGCGGCCGGAAGAGCGAGGCCGAGCTGGCGCTCATCGGTAAGGCCGTCGCGATCACGGTGGACGCGCAGCGCGCGGCGATGGCCGCCGTGCGCCCGGGGATGAACGAGTTCGAGCTGCAGGCGCTGATCGAGTACACGTTCCGCCGCAACGGCGCGGACCGGCCGTCCTTCGCGACGATCGTCGGCTCGGGGCCGAACGCGACGACGCTCCACTACAACGCCGACGACCGCTTCATGGAGGACGGCGACATGGTCGTGATGGACGTCGGCGCGAGCTACCGCGGCTACGCCGCCGACGTCACCCGCTCGGTGCCGGTGAACGGCCGCTTCACTCCCGAGCAGCGCGCCGTCTACCAGCTCGTGCGCGACGCGCAGGCGTCCGCCGAGCGCCAGGCGACGCTCGGCGCGACGAAGCAGCTGCTCGCCGACTCGGCGGCCGCCGTGATCGCCGCGGGGCTGGCAAAGCTCGGGCTGATCGAGGCGGCCGACGCGACCTACGACTGCGCCGAGGGGGGCGGGGCGGAGCGCTGCCCGCAGTACCGGATGTTCTACATGCACGGCCTCGGGCACGGGATCGGCCTCGAGGTGCACGACCCCGACCAGTACGACCGGTCGCGCATCGCCCCGGGGAGCGCGTTCACGATCGAGCCCGGCGTCTACGTCCGCGCGAACCTGCTGCAGATCCTCCCCGACACGCCGCGCAACCGCGCCATGATCGCCCGCATCCGGCCGGCCGTCGAGCGCTACCGCAACGTCGCGGTGCGGATCGAGGACGACTACGTGGCGACCGAGCGCGGCGTCGAGTGGATCTCGCGCGCCCCGCGCGAGCTCGCCGAAGTCGAGGCGCTGCTCGCCAGCCCGCGCACCGACGGGATCGCGGCGCGCGACAGCGCGAAGGTGCAGTGGTACAGAGCGACTGAAGCCGGCCGCTCAGACCGGGGCGGTCACTAGTTGCTGGCTACTAGTCACTGGTGGAACCCTCGGGATGTCGCTTCCGGCGGGGCCGTTACCAGCAACTAGTAGCCAGCAACCGGTAACCGCCCGGCGGGACGGAGCCCTTCACAGGAGGAATCGGAATGCTCGTTTTTCTCAACGGCGAATTCGTCGAACGCTCGCAGGCCAAGGTCTCGGTCGACGACCGCGGCTTCCTCTTCGGCGACGGCGTCTACGAGGTGACGCGCGTGCGCGGCGGGCGGTTGTTCGAGGGGGCGCGGCACGACCGGCGGCTGGCGCGCAACCTGGCCGAGCTCGAGCTCCCGCTCCCCACCGGCACGACGCCGGCGGCGCTGAGCGAGGTCGCGCTGAAGCTGCTGCACGAGAACGGGCTCGCCGGGGGCGAGGCGCTCGCCTACTTCCAGGTGACGCGCGGCGTGGCCCCGCGGGCGCACCAGTTCCCCCCCACCGGCACGCCGCCCACGGTCTACGTCAGCGTCGGCGCCTTCGTCCCCCCCGACGCGCTGCGCGGGCGCGGCGTCGCCTGCATCACCTACCCCGACGTCCGCTGGACGCGGTGCGACATGAAGGTCGTCAACCTGCTGCCGAACGTCCTCGCCAAGCAGGCGGCGGTCGCGCAGGGCGCCTACGAGGCGTTCTTCATCCGCGACGGCCTCGTCACCGAGGGCGCGAGCACGAACTTCTTCGCCGTCCTCGACGGCGAGATCCGCACCTACCCGAAGTCGAACTTCATCCTCCCCGGCATCACGCGCGACGTCGCCCTCGAGCTGGCGGTGGCCGAGGGGATCGCCGTGCGCGAGGAGCCGGTGCGCGCCGACGAGCTGTCGCGGGCCACGGAGATCTTCCTCACGAGCACGATGAACGACGTCATGCCCGTCGTGACGCTGAACGAGCGGAAGGTCGGCGACGGCACCCCGGGGCCGGTGACGACGCGGCTCGCCAAGATCTTCGCGGCGCATCTGGAGGCGGAGTGCGGGGCCGGCGCCGGAGCTCCGGTTACGGCGAACCGGTAGACGGTTCACGGTTCGGAGTGCACGGTACGCGGTAGAACCCCGGGACGCCTCGTAAGGCGTCCCGGGGTTTCGTGCACCTACCGTCAACCGTTGACCATCGACCGTGAACCGTTCACTGCTTCACGGTCCCTCCCCGAACGGATCCCCCGGCGGCGCCGTGAGTGCGGGCGTCGGCTTCGGCAGCTCGCGCCGCTCGAGCCAGCGCGTGAAGTCGCCGGCGATCGCCGTCCAGTGGGCGCGCGTCGCGACGTCGCCCGAGCGCGACCGCGCCCGCGCGCCGTCGCGCAGGAGCGCGATCTGGTACTCCGCCTCGGCGCGCACCTCGGGGCTCGCCGCGCTGTCGGCGGCGAGGCCGAGGAGGCGGTCGGCGACGGCGCGGCCGGCGACGCGCTTGAGCGCCTGCAGCTTCCGCGGCGCCGGCTCGGCGCCGCGCCACGTCGCCGCGATGAGCGTCTCCACCGTCTCGCCGAGCGTGAGCGCGCGCGGGTCGTGCGCCGACTGCTGGACGAGGCGCGCCGCGCGGTCGCGCTGCAGCGGGAGGTCCACGATCATCTGCGCCAGCGTGCGCGCCGCGCCCAGCTCGTCGAGCACTGGGCGCGTGCGGCTCGAGAACAGCTCCACCGACCCCTCGTAGCCGGCCGGGCGCGGGCCGAGCAGCGTCAGCACCGTGTCGGGGATGGCGAGCTCGCGCGGGTCGAGCGCGCCGACGAGCGCGGCGAGGGCGGCGCGCTGCCGCGCCGGCCCCACCGGCCGCGTCGCCTGCTGGGCGTCGCCGCGCACGGCGTTGGCGTACTCCACGCCTCCCACCGCCTTGGAGACGCCGTTCGCCGCGAAGCGGTGCATCAGGTAGAGCGGGACGAACCGCTCCTGCAGCGTCGCCACCGGCTCGCCCGGCCGGATGTTGCGCAGCCCGAAGCGCGACATCGCCACCCGCCGCACGGCCATCTGGTGGCCGAGGAACTCTTCGGGCGTCGCCGCGTCGTCCCACAGCGTCACGCGCGGGTCGGCGGCGTACTCGGGGCGCGCGTCCTCGTCGGAGAGGTAGAGGTAGCCCTTCGCCAGCCCCTCGCGGACGATCGCCTCCAGCGAGTCGCGCTCGGCGGCCGGCGGGAAGATTCCGTAGCCCCAGCGCAGCGCCCACACGTCGTAGTCGCCGATCCGCGTTCCGTAGGCCTGCGAGAGGTCGATCTCGCCGCGCGAGTCGAGCCGCACGCGCGGCGGCGGGTAGTCCATCACCGAGCCGCGCTCGTAGGTGGAGGCGATGTAGTTGTGCGACAGGCCGAGCGTGTGGCCGACCTCGTGCGCCGTGACCTGACGGACGCGGGCGAGCACGAACGCCGTGTCGGCGGCGCTCGAGTCGGCGCCGACGAGCCCCGCGTACAGGTTGTAGTCGGTCCGCGCGCGGTGCGAGTCCATGCGCGCCATCCCCTTGATGATCTCCCCCGTCCGCGGGTCCGCCTCGCTCCCGCCGACGCTCCACCCGCGCTCGTTCCGGTTGACCCACTGGACGACGTTGTAGCGCGCGTCGAGCGGGTCCACCCCCTCGGGGAGGTCCTCGACGCGGAACGCGCCGCGCAGCCCGGCGCGGTCGAAGGCGTCGACCCAGAACGCGGCGCCCTCTTTGGTCGCCGAGCGCACCGGCTCCGGGATCCCGCGGTCCACGTAGTAGACGATCGGGTTCCTGATCGGGCTCGTCGGGTCGTTCGGGTTCTCGCGCTCGAGGCGGAAGCGGGCGATCCACCGCTGCTCGAGCGCCTCCTGGATCGGCCGCGCGTAGTCCTTGAAGGTCACGCCGAAGTAGCCGACGCGCGGGTCCATCGCGCGCGGGCGGTAGCCGTCGTCGGGCAGCGCGACGAGCGAGGCGTGCTGGCGCACCGTGAACGCGCGCCCGTCGGGGACGATGCGCTGGACGATCGGGCTCGGGCGGCCGGTCGTCGTGAAGGTGAGCGCGACCTCGACCTCGGTGTTGCGCGGGAAAGCGCGCGTGCGCGGCCCGTGCACGCTCGAGCGGTCGCGGTCGAGCGCGTAGCTCCACGGCCCGAGACGCGCGAGCGTCCCCGAGACGTCGTTCCAGTCGCGCACGAAGAGGTCGGTCGCGTCCACGAGCAGCCGCCCGCCCTCCACCGCCACGAGCGGCAGCGCGGCGACGGTGCTCGGCGCGAACGACTCCTCGACCGTGCGGACGTGGGCCGGGTTGTCGCGCGCCGAGCTGCGGTAGTTCCAGTTCTCGAGCACCACGAGAACCCGCGACCCGCTGCGGTCGAACCGCGCCACGTAGCCGCCGCCGTCGCCGCCGCGGTCTATCCCGACCGGGTTGGAGCCGAGTCCCGTCGCCTGGCTGAGGAAGAGGAGGGCGCGCGTCGAGTCGCGGGGCAGCTCGAGGAGCAGCTTCCCCTGGCGGTCGTCGAGGTAGAGCGGCAGGAACCCGTCGCGCCGCTCGAGGCCGGCCGCGCGCGCGGCGATGGACGGCGCGACGCCCGACGACGATGACGTGGGCGCCGGCGCGACGGCGGGGGGCGCCGCGGGGGCGGCGCAGGCGGTGAGCAGGAGGAGGGGGAGTACGGCGGCTGGGGTGCGGGGGCGATGCATCGAGGCGTGGTGAGTCGTTAGGCGGCGCCGTGGCACGTCATGGCCAGGTGAAGAGGTCGGTGGCCGGCGCCGCCGTGCGCGCGCTGGCGATGTCCGACGGCTCGCGCCAGAAGGAGCGCACGGGCACGGAGGAGGTGAAGCGGAACTCCCACCACCGCACGCCGGGGTCGCTGGCGAGCGGGAAGGCGACGTCGGCGCGCAGCAGGCGTCGCGAGTTGCGCGGCACGGCGCCGAGCAGCCCGAAGCCGACGCTCGCCCGGCCGTTGGTCGTCACGCCGTAGGGCACGTCACCGGCCCACGTCTTCCCGACCTGGGCGAATACCGCCCCGCCCAGACCGAGGTGCGACGACACGCCGCGGCGGAACGACCACCGGTGCTCGCCGCGGCCGACGAGGCGGCGTGCCGCGCCGAAGTCCGACTTGCGGTAGCCGAGCAGGCCGCCGCGGCGGTCGGAGAGCGTCACCTGGTAGGGGACGCGGGCGCTCCAGGCGCCGCTGTACTCGCCGCTGACGATGAGCGTCCGCCGCGCCGCCGGCTTGCGGTACCAGGCGAGTCGCCCGCTGGTGATCACCTCCCCCCAGTTCCCCACCCCGTGCTCCGACTCCCCCTCGACGTCGAAGCGCAGACCGACGAAGGAGGTGCGCCCGCCGGCGCCGGCGTAGAGGTCCGCGCCGCCGAAGGCGTGGGCGTCGCCGGTGCCCGTCTGCGGGCCGCCGCGGAGGGTGAACTGCACGCC
>Ga0307411_10000658_pt1 | contig 12593 bp, 7 predicted proteins | sample DK1Ometagenome_2_FD_203712 | JGI IMG/M metagenome (GOLD analysis project Ga0307411, IMG submission 203712) | Maize rhizosphere microbial communities from greenhouse at UC Davis, California, United States - DK15-O-1 | ecosystem: Host-associated > Plants > Roots > Rhizosphere > Soil | place: USA...
CATCACCGACAGCGGCGCCCATGCCGGCCGGCTGTTCGACGCGGGCCTGCGCACCGTGCAGCTGCGCCTCAAGCGGCAGGCGGGCGACACGGCGTGGAGCGCCCGCCTGCGCGCAGAAGTCGAGGCCGCGCGCCGCCCCGGCGCCACGCTGATCCTCAACGACCACTGGCGCGACGCCCTCGCGCTGGGCATCGACTTCGTCCACCTCGGCCAGGAGGACCTGCTGGCGCTGTCGGCAGACGACCGCCGCGACTTGGCTGCCGCACGCGCGAACGGCCTGCGCCTGGGCCTCAGCTCGCACAGCCTGTGGGAACTCGCCCGCTGCAACGCCTGGCAACCCGACTACATCGCTTGCGGCCCCGTCTGGCCGACGCTGACGAAAGCCATGCCGTGGCGGCCGCAGGGGCTGGGCAACCTCGCCTGGTGGGCGGCCATGGCGCCGGTGCCGGTGGTGGGCATCGGCGGCGTGATGGAGCCGCAGCAGCTCGCCGACATCGCCGCCCAGGGCAGCAGCGCCGGCTGCGTCGTGCGCGGCGCGGCGCCCGGTTCGGCGCATGCGCCGCGCGACTGGATGGCCGCCTGGCAGCGCGGCGCCGCCACGCCTGCGGCGGTGGTCGGTTGGCCGGCACCCAGCCTGTCGGTTTAGCGGTCGAGTTCCGCGGCGAGCAGCGTGGGAACCTGCTCCGGCGGCACCGGCTTGCAGAAGCCGAAGCCCTGCATCAGGTCGCAGTCCATCTCGATCAGCGCTGCCTCGTCGGCCGGCAGCTCGACGCCCTCGGCGACCACCAGCATGCGCATGGCGTGGGCCACGCGCACCATGGACTCGACCAGCGTGCGGGAGTCGGCGTTGATGGACAGGCCATGCACGAAGAGCCGGTCGATCTTCAGCTTGCGGCAGTGGATGCGGCGCAGGTAGGCCAGCGAGCTGTAGCCGGTGCCGAAGTCGTCGATGGCCAGACCGTAGCCCAGGCCTTGCAGCATGAAGACGAAGGAGTCGGGCTTGTCGATGTCCTCGAAGCAGGCGCTTTCGGTGAGCTCGAACTCGATCTCGGTGGGGCCGAGCTGCAGCGACTTCAGCTGCTGCAGGAAGCGTTCGCGGTGCTGAGGCTTGCGGCACTGCTCCCACGACAGGTTGATGGCGACCAGCGGACAGAGGAGGCCGCGCGCCTTCCAGGCGTCCAGGTCGCGGCGCAGGATGCCGAGCGTGGCCAGGCCGAGGTCGACGATGAGGCCCGAGCTCTCGGCCACGGGGATGAACTCGGCCGGTGAGATCCAGCCGCGCTGCGGATGCTGCCAGCGCGCCAGCGCCTCGAAGCCGCGGATGCGGCGCTGCGCGTCGTACTGCGGCTGGTAGGCCAGCGAGAGCTGGTCGCCGGCGGTCAGCGCATCGCGCAGGTCCTGCTCCAGCGCGAGGCGCTGCCGCAGGGCCTCGCCGATCTGCGGCGTGAAGAGCTGGAAGCTGTCCTTGCCCAGCTGCTTGGCATGGCGCATCGCGGCGTCGGCGCAGCGCATGGCCTCGCTCGCGTCGTGCGCATGGTCGGGCAGCGACACGGCGCCGATGCACACATGCAGCGGCAGCCAGTGGCCGTCGTGGAAGAAGGGGCGCGTCAGCTCCGTCTGCAGCCGCGCCACGTGGGCGCGCAGCGCCTCGTCATCCAGCCGCGGCACCAGCAGCATGGCGAACTCGTCGGCGGACAGGCGGGCCACCTGGTCGCCGGGCCGGCACAGCAGCCGCAGGCGCTGGCCGATGGCCTGCAGCACGGCGTCACCGGTGGCATGGCGGTGCTGGTCGTTGATCTGCTTGAAGTCGTCCAGGTCCAGGATCAGCAGCGTCGCGCCCCCGTCCTGCAGCGCGCGTTCCAGCCGGCTGCGCATGTGCTCGCGGTTGGGCAGGTCGGTCAACGCGTCGAAGCGCGCGAGGTAGCGCGTGCGGCGCTCGACTTCCTTGATCTGCACGCGCAGCCGCTTGGCCATCCACCAGGCCAGCCCGGCGGTGGCGACCAGCGTGCCCAGCGTGGCGCCGAGGAACTGCGCGAGGTCCAGCCACATCGGCAGGCGGCTGGCTTCGACGGCCAGCGTGCCGACGCGGCGTCCGTCGGCCTCGACCGGCACCTCGACCCGGGCGCTGCCGGCCAGTTCATCCAGGCGCGAATGTTCGTCCGCCAGACGCGCATACAGCGTGAAGACGCTGCCGTCCTTCTTCAGCAGCCGCGCGTGGACGATGGCCGGGTTCTGCTGCAGGGCGGCGAGGCTTTCGCTGGCGTCATCGCTGCTTTCGAAGACGAGCGCGGCAGACACCGTCTGCGCGACGATGCTGGCCTGGGTCTGCAGGTCTTTGAGCTGGCGGTCCTGCAGCCGCAGGTACTGCAGCAGGCTCAGCACGAGGGCGAAGGCGAGCAGGGCGGCCAGCGCGACGACGAGTTCGCGCAGGCGCTCGAAGGCGTCGGCAAATCCCGGTTTCATCGTGCGGATCTCATGGCGCCGACGTCTGGTGGCGCACGAAGCGCGCGAGGCGCAGCAGCTTGGTGCTGATGACGAGGCCCGCCCGGCGTGCGGCATCCAGCTCCACGTCGAAGACGATGCGGCCGTCCTCGACCTGCAGGTTGATCATCGAGCCTTGGTCGAGCATGGCCGCCGCGTCGGACACGACGAGCACCGGCGCGTCGGCCAGCGCCGTGCGCAGCGCAGGCTGCGGGGCGGGCACGTACAGCAGATGGCAGCCGGCATGCTGGTCCGGGCGGGCCAGGCGGCGCACGGTCACGGTCAACTGCCGGATGGGCCGGCCGCTGAGGCTCCGCAGCGCGCCTTCGACGCTGCCTTCGCCAAGCGTGCAGATCTGCAGGCCGCGCTCGGGCGTTTCACGCTCCGGCGGCCAGGTGACGAACATCAGCACGCGGTAGATGACTTCGGCCTTCAGCGATTCGGGGCTCGCCGCCTGCGCCCCGGCCAGCGTGGGCAGCATGCACAAGGCGAGAGCGCAGCCGGCCGCCCAGCGCGAACGCGCCGACGTGCCGGAGACTCTCATCCTTCGAAGCATGGCACTCAGAGCGTGATCCGCCAGTCCAGTCGCAGGCTGCGGCCCGATTGCGGAATGCTGTTCAACGCCGTGTCGGGCGTCGAGGGGTCGCTGTTGCTGCGGTCCAGCGCGTTGCTGACATGCAGCGCCAGGCTCTGGCGCGCGTCGATTTGGTAGCGCAGGTGGGCGTTGAGGCCGGCCGTGGACGGCACGTCGACGCGGCCCAGTCGCGGGCCGACGAGGTTCCATTCGGCGCCCAGCTGCCAGCTGTGCCACTGCGGCGTGACGACATGGCCCTTCAGCATCCATGACGGTGCATTGCTGAGCCGCTGGCCGGCGTCATTGCGAGCATCCATCCATGAAGCGCTGGCGCGCCACAGCCAGCCGGCGGCCGAGCGCTGCTCCACGCCGAGGTCAACGCCCCGCAGGCTGACGAGGCCGATGTTGCGGTACTGCACGATCGCGCCGATGTCGTCGCTCAGCGGCACCTGCTCGATGAGCCGGCTCATGCGCGTGTAGTAGGCGTTGGCGCTGAAGGCATGGCCGCTGGGCAGCAGGTACTCCCACGTCGCCTCGGCCGAGTTGACGCGCTCCGGCTTCAGCGCGGCATTGCTGACCTGGGTCAGGCCGTCGTCCTCGTAGAAGCGCTCGTACAGGTTGGGCGTGCGGAAGGACCGGGCCCACATCAGCTTGAAGGATTCGCGCTCGTCCGGCCGGAACGCCAGCACCGCGCGCGGCGACAGCGCGGGCGAGAAGCCGCGCACATGGTCCACGCGCAGGCCGGTGGTCAGGTGCAGCGTGGACGACAGGCGCCACTGGTCCTGCGCGTAGATGGCCGCGGAGTCCTGCGTGACGTTGGAGTCGAGGCTGACATGGCGGGGCTCGACGTCGTAGTTGCGCTGCATGCCGTAGGGCGAGGTGCGCAGCTCGGCGCCCACCATCAGCTGGTGGTTCAGCAGGCCGCGCCACAGGATGCGGCCCTCCAGCGTCGTCCACTGCGCGCGGGCGACGTCCTTGTTGATGAGGTCGGGCGCCTGCTCGAACACATAGCGGCCGCGGAACTCGTAGCCCGCTACGCTGAGGCGCAGGCTGCGGCGCACGTCGCCCTGCCAGCCGGGGTCGTGGCTGACTTCGCCGAGGACGATGCTGTCGACGTACGTGGTGCCCGGCACGCCGGCCAGCGTGCCGTAGGGCGCGGTCGGCGCGTCCTTCTCGCGCCGCACCGCATTCAGCGACAAGCGCCAGTCGCCGTGCCGGACCTTGGCCAGCAGGGCCGCCTGGCGCTCGCCGTCCAGGCCGCGCACCCAGCCGTCCGGCGTGCCCAGCTCGGGCAGGTAGAGGTTGTCGCCCGCGCTGCGTTGCAGGTTCAGGCCGACGAACACGTCGCGGTCGGCCGCGGCGCTGGCACCGTAGTGCATCTCGACGCGGCGCAGGCCTTGCTCGCCGATGCTACCCTGGGCGGTCAGGCCGGGGGCGTCGGCGCCGTTGAGTGTCACGACGTTGACGACGCCGAGCAGCGCATTGCTGCCGTAGACCGACGAGCCCGGCCCGTGCACCAGCTCCACGCGCTTGACCCATTCGGCCATGATCGGCAGCTCGAGCTGGGGCAGGCCCTGGTCGTAGATGGCGTCGTTGACGCGCTGGCCGTCGATGGCCATCAGCACGCGCGAGCTGTAGTCGCCCGGGCGGTTGAAGCCGCGCAGACCCAGCGCGCTGTAGCTGCGCGAGTTGCTCAGGTAGACGCCCGGCAGCCGGGCGAGCAGGTCGCCGACGGTCTGATGCCCGAGGGCGTTCGACTCCTCGCGCTCCAGCACGCTGACGGAGGCCGGAGCGTCCATCAGGCTTTGCGCATAACGCGACGGTCCCTGCACTTCGCGCTTGAGCAGCGCTTCGAGGGCCGTGTCGTCGGCGGTGTCAGAAGGTGGGGCGGCGGCTGCCGGCGGGGCGAGCATCGCCAGCCAGGCCAGCGCGAGGATGTGGCGTGTCACAGGGTCGGTCGCCGTCGCAGCGACGGCCGAAGGGAGAGTTGCCGGGAAGCTTAACTTTCGCCCCGTTTGCAGTCGCTGTCATATGTCACACGTTCGCGCAATGGCGTGGTGACTTGTGGGTTCCAGACGCCGACCAGCGCCTTTCGGAGGGTGCGATGCACGGCTTTCATCACCACTTGCAGCCCTTGCCGCGCGCCGCGTCCACCGCCAGCGGCACGACGGCCAGGATGCCCGCGCCGGCATAGGCCTTGCGGCAGTCCTTGTTGGCCGCATCTTCGATGGACTGCTCCAGCTTGGACTTGCGCTCCGGCGGCTGGGGCAGCAGCTCGACCAAGCCCGGGCCGCGGCGTGAGGCGATGTCGCCGCTGCGCGGCAGCGACAGGTTCAGCGGCGCGCGCGGTGCGCTGGCGGCGGCCGACGGCGGCACGGCCACGTCCAGCCCCAGGCGCGAGCCGGCCTCCGGCGAGCCGGCCGATGCCTTGGAGGCGGTATAGGGGTTGGCGTTCGGATCGCCGCGCGCCGGTCCGGCCGGCGCGCTGACCTGGCCAGGCAGTGCGCCGGACAACTCCGGCAGCGCCGAGGCGCCCGGCGCCGCCTGCGTGGCGCGCGGGCTGGGCGCTGGTGACAACGGCGCGACGCTGCTGGCGCCGTCGGTCGACTCCAGCCGGCTCACCTGCGCGGGCAGGTCTTGCGTGCTGGGCAGGGCGGTTCGCGCGGCCGCGTCGGGGCTCGGGGTGCGCAGTTCGCCGGAGCGGGTCAGCGGTGTGACGGCAGTGCCTTCGGCGGCGGGGGCCTCCAGGCGCTGCACCGGGGCAGGCAGCGCCGTGGCGGACTCGGACTGGGCGGTGGTGGCGGGCGCCGCGCGCAGCTCAGACGGGCGTGGCAACGGCGTCGCGACACCGGCTTCGGCGGGCGACTCGAGCCGGCGCACCGGCGGCGGCAGCTCGGCGCTGGGCGTGACGTTGGCCGGCGCGGGCGCGGCGCGCAGCTCGGCGGGGCGGGGCAGGGCAGCGGCGGGGGCCGCCGGTGCGGCATCCAGCCGGCTCACCGGCGCGGGCAGCTCGCCGGGCAGCGTGGGCAGTTCGGCCGGCCGGGTGGGCGTGCGCAGGCTCGCGGCCGGCGTCAATGGGGCGAGCGTTGCATCGGGCCGGGTCTCCAGCCGGCCGACGGCCGTGGACGGCAGCTCCGGCGCCGGCAGTTGCAGCGCCGGGCGGGCCGGCGGGGCGAGCTGCTGGCGCTCGATGGGACGGAAGCCCTCCGGCAGCTGCAGCGTCGCCGTGCTGGGCGGGGCGGGCGACACCTCCTCGGTGCGGGCGGCCTCGGGCGCCACCTCGCGCGGGTTCCAGCGGCCCAGTTCGGCGGCGCCGGTTTCGGCCGTGGGGGCCGGTTCGGCGGGGCGCGCCTGGCCGCCCTGGCGCTGCTGGGCGTGGGTGCCCGGCGCGCCGTTGTCGCGCCATTCCTGGGCGGGTTCGCCGGGCGGTGCACCGGGTTCGCCGCCGCTCCGGCCCAGCAGCTTGACGGTCAGGCTGCCCCAGACGCCCTGGCCCGGCGCGGCGGTGCCGGTGGCATTGCCGAACACCAGCACCAGCCACACGTGCAGCAGCGCGGCCAGCAGAAGGCAGCGCTGCATCAGGCGCGGGTCGGGCGGCGAATGGCGGCGGGGCCGCAGGTGAAAAGCGACGGCGGCAGTCACGGCGGGGTGATTGTGGCCCGCCGCGGCGGCGCGGTTGTTACCGGCGGATGCTCAGAAGACGGTTTGCGCGAAGGTGTCACGGCCGGCGGCCTTGGCACGGTAAAGCGCGCGGTCGGCGCGGTCCAGGATGTCTTCGGCGCCCTCGCCGATGCCGCCCCAGCAGGCCATGCCGATGCTGGTCGTCACGCTGATCTCGCCCCCGCCGGGCAGCGGCATCGGCTCGCGGATGGTGTCCACCAGCTTGGCTGCGACGCGCGAGGCTTCGTCGTCGTCGTGCAGCCCCTCCAGGATGACGACGAACTCGTCGCCGGCCAGGCGCGCGGCGGTGTCGGTGGTGCGCACGGCGGTGCGGATGCGCGTGGCGAAAGTCTTGAGCACGGCGTCGCCGGCCGCATGGCCGTGGCCGTCGTTGATGGCCTTGAAGTGGTCGACGTCCAGGAAGATGACGGCCATCGCCCGACGGCTGCGGCCGGCACGGGCCAGGGCCTGCATGAGGCGGCTCTCGAACTCGCGCCGGTTGGGCAGGCCGGTGAGCGGGTCGTTGCGGGCCAGCTCCTGCAGGCGGTGCTCGGCGTCCTTCATGGCCGTCACGTCGGTGGACAGCGCATAGATGCCGCTGATGCTGCCGTCGGCCTGCCGGTCGGGGATGTAGACGGTCCGCAGGTGGCGGGTGATGCCCAGTGCCTCGGACACGACCTCGAACTCGACGCGCTCGCCCGCCATCGCCTGGCCGAGCTGGCGCAGTCGCTGGGCGTACAGCTGCGGGCCGAGCAGGGCCATTAGGTGGCTGCCGACGGCCAGCTCGGGATCGACGCCCATCCAGGTCTGGAAGGTCTTGTTGGCGAACGTCAGGCGGTAGTGGCGGTCGATGTAGGAGATCAGCACGGGCAGGTTGTCCGCGATGGCCTTGAGGCGGGCCTGGGCGTCGCTGACGCGCTGTTCGGCGAGCTTGCGCTCGGTGATGTCGAAGGTGACAGCGAACACGCCGATGACCCGGCCGCCGGCGTCGAACTCCGGCACGTAGGTCTGCTGGTACTTGCGCGGCGGGCCGTCGCGCGGGCCGGTCTCGGACTCGAAGACCACCGTCTGGCCCGCCATCGCTTCGCTCAGCTGCGGCCGGATCTGCTCGATGTAGAGCGGGTCGCGCACCTCGTCGATGCGGTGGCCCAGCAGCTGCTCGGGCTTGAGGCCGAGCAGGGTCTCGAACTGGCGGTTGGCGAACAGGTAGCGGCCGTCGGCGTCGAGGTGGGAGATCAGTGCGGGCAGGTTGTCGGTGATGGAGCGCAGGCGTCGCTCGCTGCGCTCCTGCTGCAGTTGGGCGTTGCGCAGCGCCGTGATGTCGAAGGTCATCAGATAGAAGCCGCTGACGGCGTCGGTCTGCGCGTCGTGCATCGGCACGAGGTGGATCTGGAAATGACCCGTGCCACCGCGCCAGGGCAGCGAACCCTCGAACGATTGGCGCCGGCCCTGCAGCGCCTCGCGCACATGCGGCTGGTGCAATGCATAGCTCTTCTCGCCCAGGCCGTCGCGCATGGTCAGGCCGATGGCCTCGTCGCGGCTGAGGCCGTGGACCTTCAGCGCCAGCTCGTTGGCGAAGATGCAGCGCTCCTCGGTATCGAAGACGCCGACGATGGCCGGGATGGCGTTGGTGACGTCGCGCACGAGCTGCTCGCTGGCGGCCAGCTGGCGGTCGGCCGCCTTGCGCCGGCTGATGTCGCGCACGAAGGCATGGGCCACGAACTCGTCGCCCTCGGCCATGGCCGCGACGTACAGCTCCACGTCGATGCGCCGGCCGTCGCGGTGCAGGGCGACCACCTCGATGCGCTGGTTGACGACCCGGCCCTGCCCCGTGCGACGAAAGCGCGCCATGCCGGCCTCGTGGGCGGCGCGCTGCTCGGGCGGGATGACGAGCTCGGACAGCCGCTGGCCCAGCGCTTCTGCGGCCGTGTGGCCGAACATGCGCTCGGCCTGCAGATTCCAGTCGGTCACTTCGCCCACGCTGTTCAGGCCGACGAAGGCATCGTTGGAGTTGTCGAGGATGGCGCGGTAGCGTGCCTGCTCGCGGGCGAGCTGCTTGACCAGCGGCCGCACATGTCGGCGCAGTGCCCAGGTGCCGGTGAGCACCAGCGTCCCCAGCAGCAGCGTCAGCCAGCCCAGGCGCTGGCGGATGGTGATGAAGATGGCTGCCACGTCGGCCTTGACGACCATGGCGAGCCCCGTGCGCGCCAGCGGCACATAGGCCGCGACGACGTACACGCCGCGCAGGTCCGGCGTCAGCGTGACGCCGGATTCGCCGAGCAGCGCCCGATTGATCGGCAGGTTGGCACGGCCCTGCGCATCGAACATCGGGATGTTGAAGGGTTGGGAGTAGAGCTTGGACGGCACACAGGAGGCGTGGTCGGCGACGCGGTTGCAGATCAGCACGTCCGCCGAGGCGTCGGCGTCGCGCAGTCTTGCGACGAGGCGGTCCATGAGGGTGAGGCGCTGCTCGCTCATGAAGCGCCCGACGGGCTCGCCCTTGTCCAGCACCGGCCGGTCGGTCACCAGCACGAAGCCGCCGGACCAGACCAGGCGGCTGGTGGGCGCGTAGGTGGGCGCCAGCGCCAGCGCATGCGTCTCGGGCGCCACCGTGAAGTCGCCGGCCTCTGCCAGCGTGCGGCCGGCCGGGTCGACGAAGCGCGCCGCCGTGATGCCGGCCGTCAGCAGGCTGCGCGTGATCCCGCGCAGCCGTTCGCGGCCGCCGCCGGCGTCCTCGGTGCCGGCGGCGATGCGCGCGAGCTGCTCGACGATGACGGGCCGCGTCGTGATGGTCCCGGCCAGCCAGACGCCGGTGTCCACCGCGCTGCTGATGGCCTCGCCGGTGATGATGGCGGAGGCGTGCACGTCCTCCTTGCGGGTGCGCTCGAACTCGGATTCCAGCGCTGCGAAGCCGCCCGCGCCGGCCGCGATGGCGACGATGGCCAGCACGGCCAACGACCGCCGCGTGATGCGCTGCTCGTGCTGGTCGATCTGCTGCTGCGCGCCGCTCCAGCGCTGGCGCAATGCCCACAGCGCCATCGCGAGCAGGAGCAGTGTGATGGCGGTCGGCAGCGTCAGCCGGTTGAATGAGCCCCAGTGATAGAGCTGCTCCAGGCGCAGCAGATAGCCCAGCACGCCGAGCGACGCGATGAGGACCGCCGTGGCGATGAAAGCGCCGCTCAGGCGTTGCGCCGCGCGGCCCGGGGCGCCCGCCAGCAGGCCCAGGCTGGCGAACAGCAGCAGCAGCGCGACGCAGGCATTGGGCGAGATGCGGCCGGGGTGGGGGTTCAGCGGCGACGGCAATGCGGGGCCGCGCGTGAGGTCCACGCCGAGGGACACGCCGCTGGCCGCCTCGATGAGCATCAGCACCGGCACCACCGCCAGCAGCAGCGCCAGCGTGCGCACGACGCGCCGCGAGGCTTCGCTGGGCGCCCGGCCCTGCGGCCAGCCGGCCATGACCCAGGCCGCGGCGCCACCGACGAAGAGCAGCACGGCCGACACGAGGCTGGCCTCGTTCAGCCCGGGCAGCAACGCCCCGAAGTCGAGCAGGAAGGCCCAGCGAACGCCGACGAGACCGGCCATCAGCATGCAGGCCAAGGCTGCCCAGCGGGCAGCGGACAGACGGTGCAGGGGTGTCATCAGAAATGTGGGAGCGGCTGGCGCGACGTTCGCCTGTATAGCAGCTCAGGGCCAGCTGTCCAGCCTGTGCCTGACAGGCGCCAGCCAGTCGCCTTGCGCCGTCATCGTCCGCTCGATGACCTCGGTCGCGCCGCCGGCCTCGCGGATCAGCACCGTCGAACAGCGCGTGCCGTAAAGGGCCGTGCCGGGCCGCGCCGGATCGGTCATGCGGATGAACCGGGGCGACAACAGGCACTCGCGGTCCAGGCCGACGCCGGTGTCGGGCAATGCGGCGTCGGGCGCGGGCGTGCGGTCGGCGAGGGCGTCGAAGAGGCGCGCTGCGAGCTGCGCGGCCGCGTCGGCGGTGGCCAGCGCCCGTGCCAGTTCGGCCTTGAGGCCCTGGGACTTGGGCCAGGGCGTGTCCATGGCCGCGTTGGACAGCGCATGGAGGCCGTCCGGGAGCCGCACCGGCGCGGGCGCGCGGTTGCTGATCCAGTGCCAGGCGTTGCGGGCGAGGTCGGCGGTGACGAGGTTGAAGCCGTTGTAGCCACCGGCCAGGCCTTGCGCGAAACCGCCTGCGTCGCCGTCTGCAGCCAGCCAGTCGACGACGAGGGCGCCGCGCGAAGGCGCGTCATCGCGCTGCCGGCCCGGCTCGCGCACATTGGTCAGCAGTGCCAGCCGGCCAGCGCGCGTCAAGCCGAACCAGGTGCCGCCGGCCGACAGGTCCCGACCGCCGAGCAACTCGGTACCTCCCGCCTGCCACCACTTCATGGGCGCCGCGGCGCGGGCGAAGAACTCGTCACGGTTGGCAGCGATGACGAGCGGAAAGCGCGGGTGGGCGTTCAGTGCGAACGCGGCGAGGCACACGGCTCGCAGCGGCTCAGCACTCCACGATGTTCACCGCCAGCCCGCCGCGGGCCGTTTCCTTGTACTTGGTCATCATGTCGGCGCCGGTGTCGCGCATCGTCTTGATGACCTTGTCGAGGCTGACGAAATGCGTGCCGTCGCCGCGCAGCGCCATGCGCGCTGCGTTGATGGCCTTGACCGACGCGATGGCGTTGCGCTCGATGCAGGGGATCTGCACCAGGCCGCCGACCGGGTCGCAGGTCAGGCCGAGGTGGTGCTCCATGCCGATCTCGGCCGCGTTCTCCACCTGCTCGGGCGTGCCGCCCATCACCTGGCACAGCGCGCCGGCGGCCATCGAGCAGGCCACGCCGACCTCGCCCTGGCAGCCGACCTCGGCGCCGCTGATGGAGGCGTTTTCCTTGTAGAGGATGCCGATGGCTGCGGCGGTCAGCAGGAAGTCCATGACCCCCTTCTGTGTGCTGCCGTGGACGAAGCGGGTGTAGTAGTGCAGCACCGCGGGCACGATGCCGGCCGCGCCGTTGGTGGGCGCCGTGACGACGCGACCGCCCGCGGCGTTCTCCTCGTTGACGGCCAGCGCGTAGAGGTTCACCCAGTCCATCACCTGCAGCGGGTCGCGCAGCGCGGCCTCGGGGTTGGCGGTCAGGTCGCGGTGCAGTTGCGCCGCGCGGCGCTTGACCTTGAAGCCGCCCGGCAGCACGCCCTCGGTCTTGCAGCCGCGTGTGACGCAGGCCTGCATGACGTCCCAGATCTTCATCAGCCCGGCGTCGATCTCGGCCTCGGTGCGCCAGTGGCACTCGTTGCGGCGCATCAGCTCGGCGATGGAGATGCCGTGGCGCTTGGTCAGCTCCAGCAGCTCGTCGCCGGTCTTGAAGGGGTAGGGCAGCACGGTCACGTCGGGTGCGATGACCTTCTGCTTGCTGCCGTCGGAAGCCACCTCGTCGCTGACGACGAAGCCGCCGCCGACGGAGTAGTAGACGCGGTTGGCCAGCTCGGTGCCGTCGGCATCGAAGGCAATGCAGCGCATGCCGTTGGCGTGGAAGGGCAGCGTCTCGCGGCGCTTGAAGATCAGGTCCCTGGCTTCGTCGAAGCGCACAGCATGCTGGCCGAGGATCTGCAAGTCGCCGGCGCGGATCGCGTCCAGCAGCGCCGGGATGGCTTCGATGTCCACCGTGTCCGGCTCATGCCCGGCCAGGCCCAGCAGCACGGCCTTGTCGCTGCCGTGGCCCTTGCCGGTGGCCCCGAGGGAGCCATACAGGATGACCTGCACGCGGGCCACCTTGTCGAGCAGGCCGTCGTGCTGCAGCCGCAGCCCGAACAGCCGCGCGGCGCGCATCGGCCCCACGGTGTGCGAGCTGCTCGGGCCGATGCCGATCTTGAAGAGGTCGAAGACGGA
>Ga0307411_10000661_pt1 | contig 12576 bp, 10 predicted proteins | sample DK1Ometagenome_2_FD_203712 | JGI IMG/M metagenome (GOLD analysis project Ga0307411, IMG submission 203712) | Maize rhizosphere microbial communities from greenhouse at UC Davis, California, United States - DK15-O-1 | ecosystem: Host-associated > Plants > Roots > Rhizosphere > Soil | place: USA...
TCCGGCAAATAGTCACCGAATGTTTTTTCGAGGTCAATTTTCCCTTCATCATACATTTTCATGATGGAGGGTAGGGAAGTACTGGTCTTGGTTATGCTTGCAACATCAAAGATTGAATTTTCATCCACTTTTTTTTTTCCGTCATACGTATAATGACCAAACCCTTTGTTGTAAACTACAACTCCCTTTCGGGCACAGAGGATCTGGCATCCGGGAAAAACCGAATCTTTCATTGCCTTGTTAACAATATCGTCGATCTTGTAAAATTGTTTGGAATCCATCCCCACTTCTTCGGCAGGACCATATTTTAAACGAGTAGGCTGAGTGATAATCCCATAACCATAAGGATAATTAAAATGAAGGGTTACCGGTAACATTCCTTTAGCTCCTATACCGCCGAAGATAAGCTGTGCCGTATAGTCCATTGCGTATTCGGAGTTCTGGTAACTCATGATCACTCCCTGGCATTTAAGGCCTTCCTTAAAATCAATTAATGAGTAGGGATTCGTAAATACTGATACGATTACCTTTTTATTGGAAGCATTCAGCTTTTCAATGATCTGCTTGGCCTGCGGGGTTATGGTATAACTTTTAAACGGAGAACCGTTCGACTTATGGATAGATACCAATACCATATTGTATTTGGATAATTTCTCTATCAGCTTGTCAATCAGGGTCTGATCCAGGTCTTCAACAATGTTATAATGATCTGCGTTTGTGTAATAGTCAACACGGGTTTGGAACATGTTTTTATTCTCATCACCAATTGACAGGGTAGCGATTTTTAAGGTGTCAAGTCTTCTTAAAGGAATAAGGCTGTCTTTGTTGTTCAGCAGCGTTAATGAGCTTTGCACAAGCTGGCGGTTCACAAGTTCAGATTTTAGAGAATGCAGATCAGCATCCAGGTTGGTAGTGGAAACCAGTTTATTTTTATTTAATCCCATCCAGTATTTTGCACGCAGGATCTTTTTACATTTTTCGTTTACAAGTTCCCAGGTAATTTCTCCACGAGCAATGGCTGCATTGATCTGCTTAATTCCTTCAGGAACATCCCCAGCAAATAACAATACATCATTACCTGCTTTTAAAGCTTTCATGTCCACCATTCCGGGTTCGTTATAATTTGCAACACCCTTCATTCCCAATGCATCCGTAAATATTAATCCCTGGAAGCCTAATTTTTTCTGGAGAAGATCCGTAACAACTGCCGGTGATAATGTAGTAGCCATATTCGGTGTTGGATCATAAGCCGGAATGTATAAATGTGCCACCATCATGCTGCCAACACCGGCAGCTATCAATCGTTTGAATGGATATAATTCTATTGAATCAAGCCTGTTCTGATCATGTGGGATGGTGGGCAGGGATTTGTGAGAATCCTTATCCGTATCCCCATGTCCCGGAAAATGCTTCGCATTGCCAAGTACACCTACGTCCTGCATTCCCTGCATGTATGCAATTCCTTTATCAGCCACGTTGTATTTATTATCGCCGAATGACCTGGCGCCAATTACCGGGTTTTTGATATTGTTATTAATATCCACAGAAGGGGCAAAGTTTACGTGGATTCCCATGCGCTTACATTCCAAACCGATCTGTTTTCCCATTTCGTAAATGAGCTTGTTATCGCGGATGGCACCCAGCGTCATGGCCCATGGATATTTGTTTGTACTGTCAAGCCGCATCGATAATCCCCATTCCCCATCGATCCCGATCATAAGCGGAACTTTGGAAAGATTCTGATAATGATTGTTGAGGATTGCCTGGCGGCCCGGACCCCCCTGCATAAAAATCAACCCACCGATCTTCTGGTTTTTGATCATGGAAACAATCTTCTCATCAGGAGTAGTGGTCTTTGAATAGGCGGCCACCATAAAAAGCTGGCCGATCTTTTCATCAGGGCTTAAAGTATTGTATACCGAATCCACCCATTTATCAGCCTTTGACGACAGGAAAGGAGGCAATGTGTCAGTGTCAGTTTTACGGATTGCATATAATTTTTCGGTAGCAGACGGTCGTGTAAAAACACGGGTCCCGGCGAATGTAACTCCCGCCAGGGCAAATACCGATAAGTAGATCAGAACTTTCTTCATACGTTTTTTCTTCCTTGCTAAAAGTACTACCTCCGGATCTTCAGATTTAACAGGTGGATCAATTTCTTTCAAGAGGTGGATGTTGATAAGAGAATAACGATAAATATGCCAAAAACGTTCGATGAATGTTTTAAAATGTTAGAAATAAAAACCTTTTGGGTTATCATCGATTGAAAATCTTTACGTTATAGTTAAAATCAACCGGTAAATATCTTATTTTGTATGGGTCAAACGATCATGAAAAAAACTATGTCCCAACTAATGTTCATTCTGCTGCTAACCTGCTTCTCACTGGGTTTACAGGGGCAAGTGGCTAATTCTTTCTATTATCCGCTTAAAGAAAAAACAATTTATATGGATAGCATGCGGATAGATGATTTGAAGGAAATGGCGGTGGATCACTACAGCTGGGATAACTGGGAGATCAGCACAACCATTTACAATTACCTGCTTTCAAAAAACTTTATCTCTGTTGATACCAGTGATACTGCACATATAGGCTCATGGGGGCATTATATGAACCTTGCGCATTTGAGGTTGATAGAACATAAATATGCAGAGGCAAAAATCTTTTTGGTATTATCTGAAAAGGCTGTTCAACCTCAATTCTGGTGTGGAAATGCAGCATCTGATATTTTTAATGAAAAAGATGCCTTTGACCAGGAATGTAAATTAGGAATGGCACCGTTGAATCAAAAAGACAAACTGTTGGCTCAGTTGTTTGCAATGGCATTGTACGAAGAATCTATTGAGATGAATACACATGCCGGCAAATGTGCAGTAAATTATCTTCTGCAATTTTACGAGATAAACCAGCTGAAGGAAATTCTCAAAAAAATGTCAGGAACCATTAGTGTAAGCAGATATAACGAGTACACGACACTGGTAAGTATGGTTATTTTTAATATGCCGGTTAAATACACAATTTACGGTGAAAATAATAAAGGAGGAGTCAGAAATGCGGCAATTGGTTATTATCTGCAACAAGTGGGCAGTTGGTTTCCGTATGATGAATCTGAGTTTATACAAGAATAGAATGTGTCTTTTTTCGCATTTTTATAATTGCCTGTTATATAATTAGTTGTAAAATATGCAGCGGTGGTTTGAATGGACTATAAAAAAACCTAAATAGGTTGGAAGAGGTATTCTGATCTCCGTGTAAGATTTGTATTTTTGTACACTTTTTCAGGAAGATAGGGATGCCGGATATAATACAGATATTACCAGATTCATTAGCCAACCAGATCGCAGCCGGTGAGGTAATACAGCGCCCGGCAAGTGCCGTTAAAGAGCTTTTGGAAAATGCCATTGATGCGAAGGCAACCGAGATACGATTGATCGTTAAGGAAGGAGGCAAAAACTTTATCCAGGTAATGGATAACGGCACAGGCATGAGTGAAACCGATGCCCGTTTAGCCTTTGAACGCCATGCCACCAGTAAGCTCCGCACTTCGGATGACCTGTTTAACATCACCACCAAAGGTTTTCGTGGTGAAGCGCTGGCTTCAGTAGCAGCCGTTGCCAAAGTAAATGTAAAAACACGAAGGGCTGAAGATAACATCGGGACACAAATTGAGATCGATGCTTCTAAAGTTACCCTGCATGAGCCCTGCTCATGCCAGGTTGGCACAGTTTTTACCATCAAGAACCTTTTTTATAATGTTCCGGCACGCAGGAAATTTTTAAAATCCGACCTGGTGGAATTTCGTCACATCATCGATGAATTTCAGCGGGTAGCATTGGCGCACCCCGAAATTGCCTTTCATTTGTACAACGATGAAACCCAGGTTTATTACCTGGAGGCATCCGGCCTCAGGCAACGTATTTCCGCCCTGATGGGAAATAATTTTAATGATCGCCTGGTTCCGGTTGAAGAATCAACAGACTTTATAAAAATAGAAGGTTTTGTTTGTAAACCTGATGCTGCACGTAAAACAAGAGGAGAACAATTTTTCTTCGTAAACGGAAGGTTTATCAGGAGCTCGTATTTCCATCATGCTGTTGGCAATGCTTTTGAAGACCTGATCGAAAAAGGGGCCTATCCCGGCTATTTTTTATACATGGATATTGATCCTTCACGGATCGATGTAAATATCCATCCTACTAAAACCGAAGTGAAGTTTGAAGATGAACGTATGATCTATGCAGTTATTCGTTCTTCCGTACGGCAAGCGCTTGGAAAATACAATATCACTCCAACGCTGGATTTTGATGCTGAAACAGCATTCCAGATCCCGTTGAAAAAACATATTACCGAATTGGTTCAACCCAATATCAAAGTGAACCATGATTATAATCCGTTTCATAAAGAGAAGCCGGTAAAAAAAGACTGGGAGAATTTTTATGATGTAAGTAAAAAGGATCCGGTGGATGAATTACTCACCAATCAATGGGTGAACATTGAAACGGGTGAGATAACATCCGAAAAAAATCAACCTGCCGGGACCGAATGGCTGGGTGAAGTGGAAACTCATTTGTTCCAGGTTTTTAACCGGTATATTGTAGCTGGTACGGCAGATAGCTTATGGATCGTTGATCAGCATCGTGCCCACGAAAGGATTTTATTTGAAAAATTCGTAGATCAAAGTAGTCACGGAAGCACCCAGATGATCATGTTTCCCGAAACCTGGGAATTGAACGGAGCCGATATGGCAGCTGTTAACGAGATCCTCCCTGATCTTACCAGCATGGGTTTTGATATGGAACCAATTGGCCCCCTGGCCATGATCATACGCGGAACCCCTGCAGATGCAACCGGTTTGGATACCATGCAGCTTTTGGAAAGCTTACTGGAACAGTATAAAAATGCAGGTAAATTAAATCCCACGGATCGCCGTGACCTGATCGCAAGATCATTGGCATCCAGAATGTCGATACGAAGCGGAATGGTTTTAAATAAACCGGAGATGTTACAGTTGTTAAGGGACCTTTTTAATACACAGATGCCCTGGATGGGTGTTAACGGAAAACCGATCGTTTTTAGCAAGAGCCCCGATGAATTAGATGAAATGTTTTTAAAATTTAAATAGAAAGATGGATTATCACAGACCTGAAGGCCCACATGCACTTACACCAATGGTTAAAAATCTTTTGATCATCAATGTAGTATTATTTGCAGTGTGCTGGTTCGTTCCAAGTGCAGGACAAATTATTTACCGTTACGGAGCTTTGCATTTTCCAACTAATCCGGATTATGTTTTTACACAGTTTATAACGTATATGTTCTTACATAGCGACCAGAATTTTTTCCATATCCTTTTTAATATGTTCGCTTTATATATGTTTGGAACCGCTGTGGAAAGGGTTTGGGGCTGGAAACGGTTTTTGAATTATTACCTGGCCTGCGGATTGGGTGCAGCACTTATTCAAACATTTGTTTTATATCTTCCACTTCCAATGAATGTGAATGCGGAGTTAAGTGTTATGGTTGGTGCCTCCGGAGCAATTTACGGATTGTTGGCTGCATTCGGATTTTTATATCCAAACAACAAAATTTACATCTACTTTGTTATTCCTTTAAAAGCTAAATATTTTGTAGCTTTGATGATAGGCATGGACCTGATGTTTGGTATCTCAAATAATCCTAATGATAATGTTGCTCACTTTGCACATATTGGCGGAGCTGTTACCGGTTTGGTGTACCTGTTTGCGAATAAACTGAGGAGAAAAAGATTTTAGTGAAGCCACCGTTTAAAATACAGCAGGGGTATTCTCCCGTACTTAATTATTCACTGATCCAGATGATCATTGTGAGTGTTGGATTTTTGGTGGCATCTATCATTGTGAATGTAATTTCACATAGTGATTTTGGAACCAAATTAAATGCATTTGCATTCCTGGCTTTTCCCATGGACCCGGTGGTGTTTATTCATCGTCCCTGGACAATTGTAACTCATCTCTTCATTAATATTGATGTTCTTCCGGGATTATTCAATATTATCACTCTTTTCTTTTTTGGAAAGATGTTTGCGGATTTTGTTGGAATGCACCGTTTGTGGCCTGTGTTTATTTATAGCGGAATTACAGGTGCCATTATAGCCTTTTCGGCATCGCTTATTATTAACGGTCCTCACCCCGGAACCAATGTAATGATAGTAGGGAGCTTAACCCCTTCTATGGCTTTATTGGCTGCTTTAATGGTGGTTCATCCTGATCTAAGGCTCAATACCTTATTTATTCAAAATGTTCCATTAAAATACCTGGGAATTATATTTATGGTACTTGGAGGTTTTGGGGCCGCAACATCTGTCGGGAATGAATTTTCATGGATCTCGTTAGTAGCATTTATTGCTACAATTGCCTTTGGAGTTTTTTACGGATTTATGTTCAAACGTAACAAGGATATTGCAAACGGTTTTGTAAACCTGGTATACCGGCTTGAACGTACATTCGGCAAAAAACCACGTATGAAAGTGGTTTACGGCCGTGCATTAAGCGATGATGAATACAACACGATTAAAAAGGAAAAAGAATATACACTGGATGAGCTTCTGGAAAAGATCAGTAAAAAAGGCATAAAGAGCCTTACAAAACGGGAAAAAGAAATGTTGGATAAGTTTAGCAAAGACTAGCATTTGCTTACAGATCAATCGCAATAATCATTTTGTATGCTAGCCCCAAAAACATGATTCCATTATAACTTTTGTTTTTTGTTAACGAGATAACCAAATCAAAACATCGGCTTGGGTAGAACTCCTTCATGAATGAGGAGCCATTCTTTTCTCCATAACCCCCCGGCATAACCCACCAGCTCGCCGGTAGAGCCAATTACCCTGTGGCACGGAACCACTACTGCAATGTTGTTTTTCCCATTCGCACTTCCTGCGGCCCGGATCTTTTTATGATCACCCAGGTTTTTTGCAAGCTGTAAATAACTGATCGTTTTCCCAAAAGGTATTTCTACCAGCTCATTCCAAACGGCCATCTGGAAATGTGTTCCTGGCTGCAAAATCGGAAATGTAAATTCTTTTAACCCGTTCTCGAAATAGTCTTTTACCTGCCCGTATGCAATATTCAGCAATGCATTTTCTTCTTCCTCCTCAAATAGTTCAGTTTCCTGGAATTCATCATAAAATTCAATGGCCGTAATATAATCCTTACTTCCGCTGATTTTGAGATATCCTATGGGCGAATGATATTGAAGTGATCTGATCTCCATTTACAGAACGAAGATAAAAAAGAAAACCCCGGAAAATCACTTTTCCGGGAACTTAATTAAAGAGAATAACTATTGTTTGATCAGCTTACCTGTAAACCTGTTTTGATCAGAGTATACAGATATGATGTAGATGCCGCTTATGTAATCTGTTACATCCATAGTGTAGCTTCCATTATATGTATCCTGTACTGAGTATATGATCTTTCCTGTTATATCCGTAACTTCAACTTTCACCTGTGAGCCCAAAACAATCTGATCAGCTTTTATCCACAGCATATCAGCTGAAGGATTTGGATAAACAACTACTGATACCTGTTTAGAAGCATGTTGTTCCATACCTGTATTGTTTTGTCCCAGCTTCATAATAAGTATATCTGCCCAACCATTTGAAGTAATATTTACGGTATTTGATCCGGGGTCACAATCCATGATATTTGCAAATGAACCGGCAAGATAAATTTCATCATTTACCACCTCCAAACAATTGATCACATCCAGATCTGTGTATGGATTATTTCCACCCATGTTTGTACTCCATATAAAATTTCCGTTTTCATCCAGTTTATCAATGAACATATCATGATCACCGGTTGCATACATGTAATGTACACCAGCACCGGGATCAAAATCTGTACTGTCAGAAAAATATCCTGTTATAAAAATAGTGTTGTTAGCATCGTTACTGATATAAGTACAGTGGTTGTCATAACTATTATTTACATTGGTTTCAAGGACTCTATGCCATATGTAAGTACCTGAAGAATTTAGTTTTACTACATAAAAGCTCAGGTTAAATGTAGTATCCATAGCAGAACCTGCGCCTGGATCAAAATCCATATATCCCCTGCAATCTCCCACTACATACACGTTATCTGCATTGTCAACTGTAAGGCTCGTAGCCGGTGCAATTGAATACCCAGGCATACCGATGCTTCCCGCCCAATCGAAATTCCCGGCAGTTGATAATCTCATTACAAATCCATTGGGAGAATCTTCCATTCCACCTGTAAGCAGGGTAACACCGGCCTGAGGATTAAAATCGGCGCTGTCTTCATAATACCCGCTTATATATACAAACCCGTTTTTTTCCACCACCTGTGTCGGATGCTGATCATTTGATCCGCCAATAACGTGCCCCCAGATGTAATTTCCATTGGCATCCATTTTCTGAATAAATATATCTTCACCACCAAGTGAAGTTACCGATGAATCTGTATTTTCAAAATCCAGCCACATCTGACTTCTAAAAGATCCAACTGTATAGATATTTCCGGAAGCATCTGTAGTAATGGAATGACCGCTGTTTCCGTTACTTGCACCCGGTGTTCTTGCCCAAACAAAATCCCCGTTGGAAGTTAATTTTAAAATAAATACCTGGTTGGTTCCATAACCAATTCCACCACCGGCCGACATATTGTAAACTGCCGGCCCGGGATCAAAATCGATCATACCTTTAAAATATCCGGTTACTATTACATTGTTTGAAGCGTCTAACGCAATTGAATTAGCACCTTCTTCATAGATAGAGGAGTTGCTTCCAAAATCTTTTACCCAAAGCACATTTCCGTTCGGATCAAGCTTCATAACAAAAATATCTGTACCTCCGTTACATTGGATATTGTTGGTTCCGGGTCCGGGATCAAAATCCACTGTTCCTGAAAATAACCCGGCAACATAAGTATTTCCTGATCCGTCCACTACGAGTGATTTCACTTCATCCTGGAAATATCCACCCATGTTGGCATGCCATGAATAGGAAGGTAACTGGGCCGAAAGACATCCTATGCCGGAAAGAAAAATGAATGTAAGTTTTTTCATCTGATAACCTGATTTATTGGTATTACAAATTTACCTTCACATTATCAAAGTGAAATACTTATTTATAGGTAATCAGGATCTGTTTACCACCAGCTTTTTTACCAAAAAGCCTGTGGAACTGTGAATACGGATATAATAGACGCCGTTTGATATACCTGATAATGGAATATTTAAGCTTCCGGAATTTTTTAAATAAGACCTGATAATCCTTCCTGATTGATCACAGAGTTCCGCATCAAACTCTGTAGCTGCAAAATGAATCATTGTATTTTCCGATGCAGGATTCGGATATACATTCACTTCCGGAATATTTTCTTCATCCATTCCTACATTACACATCACGTCATTCAACTTCTGCCAAATCGTATCATTAAAAAATGTAGTCACCAGTCCATTGTCACCGGGAGCATTGCCCATTCTTATAAATACCAGGTCCATACTTGGAACTACATTTATTACCTGTCCGTTTTTTCCTAAAGCACAGATCATATCTTCCGGAGCTGATTGATTTAGCATGTATGGAAAAACCACCTGAAGTTGTGGGATCATAAACGATGTTTTTCCATTTAACCACCATAAATATCCATACGAATGATTTAATAACTGCGATGTATTCACCATGTCATGAAAATACGCAGTATCCGTCATGACCTGGTTCCCGTTCCAGTTTCCTTTATTCAGGATCAATAATCCGAACCTTGCCATGCTCCGGGGTTTGCTCCAGAATACATTGTTGTACCCGCTGGGAATATAAGCTCCGGTCATTCCTGTGGGAAGAAGTACTTTTTGGGTGGTATAGGTGGTAAGGTTTTGCCCGGTTGCTGATGCAATAACATCATCCAGCAAGGTATATGGACCGTTATGATATGCCCACCTGTCACCGGCGTCTGCGAAATATTGCAGACATCCCGGATCGGTGCAGAACGGATCGGGTACTCCGTCATCCAAACCCGTAGTCATCGTAAGCTGATGACGGATCGTTATCATATCTTCTTTCGGTTGGGGACACGTGGTCCAACCGGTACCCAGGTATTGGGAAGTTGTATCGCTGATTGATAAATGGCCTTCCTGTTGGGCAATACCCACTGTAAAAGCTGTTAGTGATTTGCCAGCGGATGCCCAGTACCAGGCGCTGTCCTGGGTAAAGGTCCCAAAATATTTTTCCAGAACAATTTTACCATCCTTCAAGAGAATAAATGCTTTGCTATTCCTGTTTTCCAGGTAATCATAAAGTATATCGATCTTATCCGGGCACCAGCCAAGCGAAGCTGGCGAAATGGTGTCCCAGGTGTTGCCGGAATTCGGAGGGAAATAAAGGGATTGCCCTTTTAAAGCAGGCAAAACAAATAATAACGGGAGAAAGAGTATATATTTTTTCATACGCTGAATTGAGCCTTTAAGACGTGAAATTTTTAAAATGGTTTAACGGTTGCTTTTTTTATTCAGCTCTTTTTCCACTTTTTCCTGAACCATTTCAACTTCCTTTAATACCGATTTATCTTCAAATATTCCTGAACAATTCCGTGTGTCAAATCCTAGCAGGATAATTTCGCTTCCTGATGAATTGCCTTTTACCTGTAACCTGGCTACTACAGAACTGCAATCTATTTCTTTTTTCTTTCCGAAATATTTTTGCACGTCCAGTTCATAGTTCAAAAAATCATTTGAAATATAAATGGTATCGTAATGGGGAATATTATATTTTGTAATAGTATCAACATCTCCGTTTTTAGTGTAAAATGTATCACTGAATTCTTTATATGAGCTGGCATAGTACCAAACGGTATCTCCATGCTGCGGTACTGAATGGTTTGCATTTTCTATATGTTCGGATATAGGAAGCTGCTTATCTTTTTTTGCGATGATATTTAAGCGTCGTATCAACTCTTCTTTGCTGTATGAAAATTTGTAAACCTGATAGGCAGCAATGTATTTAGCCCGTGATGTAGCTATAAATGCAACCGATGCAATAAGAATTATTGGTGTTGGGTTAAATGTTTTTTGTGGTATTCTAAACTTTTTAGAATACAGGAAGGAGAGAGGTAATATTAGCAAAGCGAGTAAATCAGAATAATCCACTACCCGGTTAATGGCCATGAAATGAACATTCCACGAGTTTATAAAAAATTGGGATGCCGTAGATTTCCAGAAAATAAATCCTGCTGCGGTTATTAAATAAACAGATCTGCGATGTTCAGGAAAAAAGGCTGAAAAAAATAAAGGAAATACAAAAAGGCCGGCAATGTCAGACAATTTACCTGTTACTATACCCGGGTACGAAGCTTTCAGGAGATGATCGTTGATAATAAGTAATACCAGGCCCGTTAGAAACAACGGGGAATACAATACTGCTAACCGTTTACTCATACCAGGTTTTTTACTAAAGTAGTGATTTTTAGGAACTCTTAATGGATTGAACGGCCAAGATTTTCTAAAAACCTTATTTTTGTAGCCGAATGAAAAAGTATCTGAACATTCTTTGGCAGGTATACTTCGTCCTTAATTTTTTAGGATGGCTGGTGGTATTTTATTTACCTTTCAAATATCTTTTTGCAAAGGAAAAGAGATGGCCTGCTGCTATGAAGCTTCAACGGTTTTATGCCGGATGGTTGAGAGTGGTGACCGGGGTAAAAACAGTGGTGGAATATGAAGAACCTCTGGATAAAAACAAGGTTTACATCTATGCACCCAATCATACTAACTTTCTTGACATTTTAACGGGGTATAAATTTATTCCCAATCATTTTCATTTTATGGCTAAGGCTTCGTTAGCCAGGGTGCCATTATTCAGCGTATTTTTTTGGAAAACGCATATTCCTTTTAACAGGGCAAGTGCCACTGAATCGAATGCTGCTTTTATAAGGGCCGTTGCGGATGTAAAAAAGGGCTACAGTATTCTTGTATATGCCGAAGGCACCCAGAATCGTAAGGAAGCAACCTTGTTGCCCTTTAAAACAGGCGCATTTAGAATGGCTGTGGACACTAATACTCCCGTTGTTCCGGTAACCACGTTAAATCCTTTCGATATTCTGCCTCACGAAAAAGACCTGTTTAAACCCAGGAAGGGCGGCCCCGGAACCTTATACATCAAAGTGGGAAAACCTGTTTATCCTTCTGAATGCAACAACAATTTTGAGGAAATGAAGGAAAAAGTTTATAATATTGTACTTTCAAATTTGCAGGAATACCATGGAAATAAACAACGAAACCGTAGATAAGCTGGCACATCTTGCCCGATTGGAATTTTCTGCTGATGATAAAGAAAATCTAAAAAAAGACCTTTCCCGTATTATTAGCTGGATCGATAAATTAAATGAGCTGGATACAGAAAATGTAGAGCCCCTGATCTACATGAGCAACGAAATTAATGTTCTACGTGCCGATAAGATGCATAATTCGGTTAGTCATGAAGAAGCGCTTTTAAACGCTCCTAAAAAAGATTCTGATTATTTCAGGGTTCCTAAGGTTTTAGAAAAATAATCTATAAAGTATTTATAGTTGCTAATA
>Ga0307411_10000663_pt1 | contig 12566 bp, 19 predicted proteins | sample DK1Ometagenome_2_FD_203712 | JGI IMG/M metagenome (GOLD analysis project Ga0307411, IMG submission 203712) | Maize rhizosphere microbial communities from greenhouse at UC Davis, California, United States - DK15-O-1 | ecosystem: Host-associated > Plants > Roots > Rhizosphere > Soil | place: USA...
ACCTTCCGAATCCGCCAGGGCATGGGCTAGGCCTCAGAATCGAAATAGAGCTGCCCGCGGGCCTTCATCGCGCCGGTGGTCAACCGCTCGGATGTCTCCTCTGCAGCATCGGGAGTCATCCGCACGTCGACAGCGTCAGGGCCTTTGAGCACCACCACGCCGTCCTCGGCATCGACCTCCGTGGCTTCGTCGTAGATCGTGGAATCCGGCATGAACCTCTCGCTTCTTTGTCGGGGAGAGTCCGTCAACAGTTGTTTCGTGACATCAGTTGCGGTTGTTGCGCAGTCGAAGCGCTGGACCGTGCGTGTGGCAGCGGCAGTTGGGGGACGCGGCAGGTCCGGAGGGGGAAGCTCGGGACCAGCCGCTTAAGACCGCTAGGCTCCTATCAGCACCGGCGTCCCGACATTGGTCACGCTGTACAGTTTCTTCGCAAAGGCGCTCGGAAGCCGGATGCAACCGTGACTGGCCGGGTAGCCAGGGTTGTGGCCGGCGTGGAGCGCGACGCCGTACTCGTCGATGAACTGGGTGAACGGCATCGGCGCGTCGTCGAACTTCTTCGACCGGTGCATCGTCTTCTTGCCCAGCACCGAGAAGATGCCGGTCGGCGTATCTCGGCCCGGGACTCCGCTCGAGATCGTGGCGACGGCCATGAGCGTATCGCCGCGATAGAGATAGGCGAGCTGGTCGTTGAGGGCGACGACGACGCGCTCCGGACCCGCGCTCTGTGGCACGTCGCGCCACAGGTATCCGCCGGGTTTCAGCTCCTTGTCGCCGAAGGCCTCGAACATGTCGTTGTGGGCGAGGGTGGCGGCGGTGCTGGCCGTCTCCTTCGCCTCCACAGTCTCCATCGACGCGGCCGTCGCGGGAACGCTGGAAAGGCTAAGAGCGCAGGCAGCCGTCGCCGCAAGCGCAAACGCTAGCTTCTTCATTTTCTTACTCTTTTTGTGTTGACTTTTGCGGCGTTAATGCATTCGCGCCGAGTCGGGTTCCTTAATCTCTCTGCGAAACAGCAGTAAAACGGCTCACATGGAGACTTTCACCCCCTTCGGCGACCGGTTGCGCCGGACGAGCGTTGGGCCGTTCAGGTGGGGTCGGTGGCGTCCTTTTCCCGGCCTTCACTGGCCTCGGCCGGAGCAACCGCGATCAAGGTCGCGCCCGTAGCCACGAAGCTGATCGCGAGGACCCAGGCGAAAGTCGCGACGATCTCGCTCGTGCGGCCGAACAGGCCCCAGACTACCAATGCGATCGGCATTCCCGAGAGCAACAGGACGGCAAGCAGGAAGTCCGTCGCCGCGGCGAGGATGAACCAGTTCTGCAGCGAGCCTCGGCAACGGCTCGCTGCGAACGCCAGCGCTGCGGCCCTGACCACAGACCAGAGGATGACGAGGTTCAGGACGGGGAAGAAACCTGCCTTCGGGTCGAGGACTAGCCGCAAGCCGGCAATGACCGTGGCCGCTCCGGCGACGGATGCGCTGGGCCTGTGAATTCGGCGGGCGAGCGCGGCGCCCAGTTCCACCGCTCCGGCAGCAACGAGCAGCCATCCGACTACGAGCCTCCCTTCGATGCCTTTCTCAAGCGGCAACAGTGCAGCGCCGAAGGCGAGCAGGATGATGAGCACGCCTGCAGTGCGGATCAGGAATATTCTGGCGGCGTTGGACAGATTGAGCCTCCGACGGAAGCCAAACCCGATTGTTACGGTGCCGGTTCCCCCGTGGGGCCAATGCCGCCGAGCCAGTGACTAAGGTCGCGTTCGATAAGGCGCGAGAATGCAAGCGTGTCTTCGCGCAGCGTGTCTCGGATTTCGTGGGCGAGATCAGGGCTCACGCGCGGCTTCGCGGCCGCCGTTCGGTTCCAGCGAAGAAGCGCGAGACGAGCGTCCATGACCCTGCGCAATATCCACGAGGGCTCGCGCTGCGGAGCGTCCGCGACGCGCTTTCGGAAATGTTGGCCGGCGAGGACGGTACGAGCCACGGGAGGGCGCTTCAGGAGCCTTTGAAGCCAGCCGATCTTGAAGCCTCGTGCGGAGCGATACGACTTGTTCACGGGCAATGGCGAGGGATCGAGTCCGAGGAAGGCAATCAGGTCCGCATGGACCTTCTCAGGCTCCGCCTGCAGATCGTCGAAGAGGATTACGTGACAGCGCTCCCGCCCAACGGCTTCGAAGAAGCGGCTCACATGCTTACCGAAGCGAGCTGCCTCGTCGTAGAAAAGCTGGCGTGCATCTAGGCAGCTTCGCGGCACTCGGCGGCCATTCCGGCGATCCTCGATGAGGCGCCACGCGCGCTCCAGATCCTTCTCCACTTCGTCTCCCTGATAGAGGAGGCGCTGGTGGAGCGACGGGATCAACTGCAGCGGGTCGCGCGCCGAAATGATGAACTTCGCGTCCGGCCATAGACGCAGGATCGCCTGCATCCGCTCGGGAGCATAAAGATAGGATACCGACCCCTCAGCGATCAGCTTCGCGTCGGGATCCACGTCCGGAAAGTATCGCTCGAAATAGTGGCCGGCGACGAAGTCCCTGAGCTCGTCGTCGCTCTTCCCGTCGAGATCGATCATCGAAAAGAAGTGCGGCTCCTTCACCTCCGAGAAGCTGACTTGCGGATGGCTCTGCAGCATTCTCGACAGCGTGGTCGTTCCGCAGCGGGGGCCTCCGACGACGCCGGCAAAGGGCTGGGTCGGCCAGACGTAGGCCTCCTCGCTGGTGGTTTCCGCGCGCCGCAGTTCTTCGTCCCTGGACATGATTTGCGCGCATTATCCGCCGTTTATGCCCGAATAATGGCGGACTTAAACGGGTTCAGTCCAGGCCGAACTTCTTCCGCCAGGCCGGGTCCAGAAGATCCTGCACCTCGGTATGCTCCTGCATGTAGGCGGCGAAAAACGGGCAGATCGGAATCACCTTCAACCCGCGCCTCCGCGCCTCTTCCAGCGCATGGCGGATGAGCGCCGAACCGATGCCCTTTCCTTCGTGTCCGGATGGCACTTCCGTGTGCGTGAACATGATCTTGCCCGCAGGCAAAGTGTATTCGGCAATCGCAAGGCTGCCATTGCCGAGATCAACCTCGAAACGGTGCCTTTCAGGATTGTCGCGGATCGAGAGCGCGGAAGCGGAATCAGTCATGCGATCTTGCATAGCTCAAGCAGTCAGAGCGCGTCGATGTGGTCCGGCTCCCGATCGAAATGATCGTGCCTGCCGTCGACATAGCGGATTTTCGCCGCAAGCAGCTCCGGGTCGACGCCTTCCAGCGTGGGTACGTTGATTGCGACGGTGCGCTTGCCGTCCGGACCAATGCCGTCGGCGTGTGTTCGAATGCCGCAGGTCGAGCAGATGTGATAGGTGAGGTTCGGCTTTTCGCGGTTCGCGGGCGTCCATCTATACTGAATCTGATCGGCCTCTCCGCCCGCGGTGTAGCGGAAGGTCTCGAACGGGGCGAACGCGAACCACGCTCTTGCCTTGCTGCACAGCGAGCAGTTGCAGCGCAGCGTGCCCTTATCGAGATCGATGTCGACCTCGTACCGGACCGCACCGCAGTGGCACCCGCCCTCATAATGTTGCACGGCCATTCGCCATCTCCCGCTTGATCTGCTGAAGGTTAAAGAGCGAACCCCTCGGCGGTTCCGAAAGGCACGTCATGGTCAGGCTGATCCTCATCGTATCCGCCATCTATCTCGCCACCGTCGGCGCGGGATTGATGGTCTTCCCGCTTCAGTTCGGGGTCGGCGCCGTCCCCCAAGATGCGTCGCCGCAATTGATGGCTTTGCTCCGGCTCCTGGGTGGGCCGTTCATTGGAATCGCTGTGCTCAACTGGTTGTCGCGAAACGCTCCTCCGGCGGGGCTTCGTGCAGTCTTGATCGCCAACCTGGTCGGGTTCGGTGCCGTGGCTGCCAATGATCTGGTGAGCGTCTCGCTCGGGGAAGCCCGCGAGGTGGCGAAATATTTCCTCCTCGTCCACGTGGCCTTCGCGACAGCCTTTCTTCTTGCAGCGCGGAAGGGCTAGCGCCGAGTGTCGGTAGCGATCCAGTTCGTCTCCCAGGTCGCTCCGCCATCGGTGGAATAGGCCTGTTCGAACGCGGCTTCATCGGCGGACTTTCGAGTGATCACGAAACGCACGAGAATGGAGCGCCCGTCGAGCGTGTCCGAGCCGTAGAACCTGCCCACGCCGGGGTCTTCGAAGCTGCCGTAGACCGGAGCCGTGAGCAGCCCGTTCGAGAGGCTCGTATAATTCAGGCTCCATTGGCCCGTCTTTGGATTGTAAAGACGGAGCGCGCCGCCCTCGATCTTGCCGCCCGGGCTGGCGACGGAGAGCTCAACGAAGTTCCAGCGGCCTTGCATCAGCGGCTTCACGACGCTCGTGCCCTGATATTCCGCCCATTTCGGAGCTTCGCCCGAAAGAGGATTGAGCCGAACCCGGATCACCGTCCTCCAGGTCCCGATTTCCCAGTTGAAATCGCTTTGCCCGTTGCGGGTGGAGGGGGTCGACGGCGCTTTCGCCGCGGCCGCCTCCTGCAAGGGAGCGATGGCCGCGCAGAGCGCGATTGCGGTCAGGATTACACGCATGGTTCCCCTTCCTCCGTTACCTACTGGCGAGTCGCCGTGCCTCCTCCGGCGACGTTCCACCACCAGCCCTGGGCGGTGCAGCCGCTGGCGTCGGGCACGGTCGTCACTTCCTTGAATCGGGTCGTTGACGAGGTGCCGGCGCCTTGCGTTGCGCTCCTGCGCGCGGTGTCGCAGTCGGGGCCCCAGAATCCGCGGTAGACGGCATTGGCGACGCCGGCGGGACGGGCGAGCTCCTTCTGATATTCGAGCTGCTGGTTGCGGACCGTCTGGGCGTGCGCCTCGAGCTGCTTTTGATAGTCCGCCGTCGCCCGCTCGGCCGCGAGTTTCTGCTCCTGCTTCTTGCGCGCAACCTCGTCCTGGGCGCGCTTGAAGTCGTCGACCTGCTTCTGCTGCTCGGCGAGCCTCTTCTCATACTCCGCCTTGTCGGCCGCGAACTTCGCATCGGCCTCGGCATTGGTCATCTTGTGCCGCTTGGGTGGGCCGTCGGAAGATGCTTTTTCGGACGGGCGCGAGATCGGGCTGTCAGCCTTCGCCTCCGCTTCGTCGACGCCGCCGGACGGGTTTCCGGACCAATCTTCGACCGCCAGCACGCCGGCGTTTTTCGGTCGCCAGTCCTGAATCCGAGTGAAGTCATAATTGGGCTTGGCGCTTATCGTCCTGAACCAGTCGCGAGCGAGATTCCTAGAGGTGGTCACCCAGCAGTTGCTGTGGCTGTCGCCCTGCTCCTCCGCGAACTTCTTGAACTGTCCGATGAAATTCTTCGTGGTGTAGGAACTCGTGTAGCGAACCTCGCCGGGAATGCTGGCTTCCCATTCCTTGATCCCGTCATATTTCCACGTCGAATAGGAATCGCCGATGGCGTCGCCTTCCAGGGTGAAAAGCTGGGTGACGGGATTGATGCCCCTGTCATCCTGATAGTGACAGGCCATGTAGATGTTGTTCGCCGCATGAGCGGTCGTGGCGAAAGGAAGCGCGACAAGCGCCGCGGCAAATTTGAAACGCATCACTGGACACCCCCGAGAACTGGCTGGCGTTAGCTGAAGCGCGGAGCAAGGCGCAAGCTCCGTGCGAAGTTCCAATGTTCGCGATGTCACGCGCTCATGACCTCGTCGTAATGCTTTGGGCCGTATTCAACTAGCGTGGCCGTCAAGTGGTCGGCGCACCGTTTGCTGGGGGCACCACGAGGATGTCGCACTTCGCATCGCGCAGGACGTCCTGGGCCACACTGCCGAGGAAGGCCCGCTCCAGGCCGCTTCGCTGATTGGTCCCAAGCACGATAAGGTCGGCTCGAAGCTCGTCCGCATGGGACAACAGTCCTGCTGCCGGCGATCCGGCATGCGGCCGCACCAGTCGCTCGACGCCGGTCAGCCCTGCGGCCGAGAGGAAGGAGTCGAAGTCCGCGTGGGCACTCGTCTTTTCCTGGCGGACATAGTGATCGATCGCGTCAGACCCTTCCATCGCGCGTTTCATCAGCCCGGCAGCCGGCGCGTCGAACAAATGTATCGCCGTGACAGCGGACCCTTTGAGGAACTTCATCCTTGTCGCCGCCTGGGCAGCCGCCACCGAGGCATCGTCGAAGGCAATCGCCAGCAATGTTCTTTCATAGGCCCCGGCCGGAACCGAGTTTGCCATCAGGATAGGATGTCGGCTCCGGCGAATGGTGCGTTCGGCAGTGGTTCCGACAAAGATATCGAGCAGCTGGCGGCGATGCGGCCCCACGACGATGAGGTCAGGATCGATTTCGTCGGCAACCCTCAATATCCCTTCGAAAGGATCACCGGTCGCTACGACGGTATTTGCCCGAACGTTGTCGACAGAATCGATCGACCGTGCCGTGTCCTCCAGCAGTTCGCGGGCCGTCGCCTGTTGCCGATCGACCAGGTGCGCAGGCTGATCATCGTCCACCACGTGAACGAGAGTCAGGGCCGCCTTGCTGTGTGCGGCAAGGAGCAACGCGCGTCGAAGCGCACGATCCGAACGACTTGAAAAATCCGTCGCGACCAGGATCCGGCTCATGAGCTTCGCTCCCTATGGGCATTCGGCGAATCAGCTTCCGCGTTCACCACTCGGATGACCTCGATCCGGCGTCGATCGCCGTAAAGATCCGGCCATTCAATCGCATCGCCCTCAGTCAGACCGTACAATGCCGCACCCATCGGCGTAAGGATCGAAACGCGCTCCTCGGCAATGTTCGCTTCTGCCGGCATGACGAGCTCGACTTCGCGCACCTGCCCGCTCTTGTCATCCAGGTAGGTGACCCGGGAATACAGCCGCGCGTGACCGGAGGGCATCGTGTCCGGGCCGTGCAATTCTGCGCGCTCTATCTCTTCGAGCAGCATGGCCACGACGGCCGGCTGACGAGGCTCTGCCTGCAGCGCGAGATCCCCGACCAGGTCCGACTCTGTCGCCAGAAGATGGATCGGAGGACGCGGTTCGGACTGGGTATGCATATTCATGAGGTTCCTCCTGGGGATTGGGTTGCGCTGCGGCTCAGCCGAAGGACGGAGCCCATCGCAGGCCGTGCATCATGATCCAGCGATCGCGTTAGCAATGACGATCATGGACGGCAGACCGACGACGAGAATGGCCCCGAACAACCATCCGGATATCCTGTCGCGTGCGGTCATGGCGTAGGCTGAACTTTGAGTGTTCACGATGCTGCTCCCTTTTCTTCGTTGTGAGAGGAATTTATATCCCAGCGCGCACCGCAGGTGGCATCGAAGGTCTTGACGTTCACCGCAGAGTCTGCGGTCATTTGAGCCGATGACCGCAGGTCCTGAACTCGACCGTATCGACCGGCGAATCCTGGCCGCTTTGCAGGCCGACGGACGGTTGACGAACCAGGCGCTGTCGGAGCGCGTCGCTCTGTCGCCGAGCGCCTGCCTCGCGCGGGTGCGTCGGCTCGAGGAGAGCGGCGTGATCCAGGGTTATCACGCGCGGCTGGATCCGTTCGCCCTGGACGTCGGGCTGGTGCTCTATGCCGAGGTCACTCTGAAGGGTCACAGCCCCGCAGAACTTGCGGCGTTCGAACGGGCGATCAAGGCGATCCCCGCCATCGTCGAAGCATCCCACGTGACGGGCGCCTACGATTATCTGCTGAAGGTCGTGACCGCGAGCATGCCCGATTGGACGAAGATCGCGGAGGACCTCACCAGCGCGGACATTGGCGTGGACCGGATCAACACGCACGTCATGATGCACAAGCCGAAGTTCTTCGTCGGCTATCCGATCGCCGGGGTGTGAACCGAGTCGTTGCCCGTCCGAGGGACGGGTGTGAAGTCTGTTGGTTCTTTGTGCGATGGTTCCATGAACCGTATTGGAAGACAGGTCGCCTAGGACAGGCATTTCGCTAGAAGATTTGCGTTGCTGTCTTCCACATCATGTATGCAGCTACCGTAAAAATCAGTGACGCAAACAGAACGGTCAGAGTGTCGCGCTTAGTCGATAAGTGTCGGGCTGCGCTCGTTCCAATTGCGCTTCCTCCAAAACCTCCGACAATGAAAGCCAGCGCAAGCGGCCAATCCACGAGCCCGGAGATCGCGTAATTCCCAGCGGTCGTCAGACCGAAGGACGTGACCCCGATCAACGATGAACCAATTGCGTTGATCATCGGCATGCCGGTAGCAGCAATCAGTCCCGGCACGATCAGGAACCCGCCGCCAATTCCGAAGAAGCCTGAGAACAGTCCCGTGCCGAAGCCGTAGGCGACGAGCCTGGTCGCATTTTCCTTGCTCAGCACGACGCCGGGGTCACCAGCGTGGCCTCTCCGGCGGAGCATGAGAATCCCGACGACAATCATGACTAGGGCAAAAAGGAACAGGAGCTTCTGTCCGTCGAAATTCTTTCCGAGAGTCGATCCTGCCGCAGCTCCGGCAATTCCGGCCACGGCAAAAACGGTCGCGCATTTCCACTTAACATGGCCGTGCCTTGCGTGACTCGCGAGGCCGGTCGCGGCATTTGCCGCCACGGCAAAGGCACTCGTGCCGATCGCAACGTGCGGATTGGAAACGCCGACAAGGTAAACCATCAGCGGCACCGCGAGTATCGAGCCCCCTCCGCCGACAAGGCCCAGCACGAACCCTACGAAACCGCCGGACACCGCGCCGAGAAAATACTGGACGGGCTCAAGCATCAGGCATGGGCCGAAGGTCGAAGGCGTGCTCCGGCCACCACGCGGTGCAGGCCCATGCCCGCGATCATCGAGCCGACAAACAGCCACGGCTGCCATAAGCCGTAAATCAGGCCGGCGACCGCTGGGCCGGGGCAAAACCCGACCAGGCCCCAACCGATGCCGAACAGAGCGGCGCCGCCAATCAGCTGGCGGTCGAGCTGTCGATTTTCCGGGATGAAGAATCTCGATCCGAACAATGGCGCTCGCGCGCGTCTCGACATGACATAACCGACGGTCGAGGCCACTACGGCGCTTCCCATCACGAATGCCAGCGTCGGATCCCAGGCTCCGGCGATATCAAGAAAGCCGAGCACTCGAGCAGGATTCACCATGTCTGAGAGAGTCAGACCGGCGCCAAACAAGATGCCCGAAATCAAGGCTGGGACGGTGGCGCGCATCTCAAGCCCCCAATACGTGGCGAGTGACGAAGACGGTGGCGGCGGCCATTGCCATGAAGGTCAAAGTTGCGGCGATCGACCGGAAAGATAGGCGGCCAATTCCGCACACTCCGTGTCCACTGGTGCACCCATTCCCGAGCCGTGTTCCGAATCCGACGAGCAGCCCGGCAACGATCAAAAGCGGCACGGACGAGGTTATGAGCACATCCGGTCGACGGACAAACGTCGAGGCCAAGAAGGTGCCGAGCGGGAGCCCGAGCACAAACGCGGTCGCCAGGCGCCATGGCGGTCCGGCATCGGCAATCCGAACCACCGTGGCGAGCATGCCGCTCATCCCCGCAATTCGGCCGGTGAGCAGAAGCAACAAGGCCGCAGCGGCGCCGATCAGTAGCCCGCCGGAGACGGCGTATTCAAGCGGAGGCGGCGTTAGCATCAGAAGAAGTTCAGCGGCAGCTTGAGATAGCGGGTGCCGTTCGATTCCGGCTCCGGCAAATGGCCGCCGCGCATGTTCACTTGAACCGAAGGCAGGATCAGGCGCGGCATGTCCAGTGTTGCGTCACGGGCGGTGCGCATGGCGACGAAGTCCTCCTCGTCAACGCCGTCGTGGACGTGCACGTTGCCCGTTCGCTCCGCGCGGACAGTCGTCTCCCACGCGAATTCGTCGCGGTTCGGAGCCTTATAGTCGTGACACAGGAACAGCCTGGTCTCGCCCGGGAGTTCGAGGAGCCGGCGGATGGAGTCGAACAGGCGATGCGCATCGCCACCAGGAAAGTCGGCCCGCGCGGTTCCGTAGTCGGGCATGAATAAAGTGTCGCCGATGAAGGCGGCATCGCCGATGGCATAGGCCATGTCGGACGGCGTATGGCCTGGCACGTGAAGCGCGATGGCCGGGATTCCGCCTAGGCTGAACCTGTCTCCGTCGGCGAAAAGCCTGTCGAATTGCGATCCGTCACGTGCGAAGCCGGTGCCCTCGTTGAAGATTTTGCCGAACATCTCTTGAACGGTGCGAATGTTCTCGCCGATTGCCAGCGATCCGCCGAGCTTCTCCTGGAGATAGGGTGCCGCCGACAAATGATCGGCATGGGCGTGAGTCTCCAGCAGCCACTCGACCGTTAGGCCCTCCGTCCTGACGTAATCGATGATCCGGTCGGCGGCTTCGAATGACGTGCGTCCCGCCGCTTCGTCGAAGTCCATGACGCTGTCGACGATGGCCGCGGCCTTCGTCGCAGGGTCATGCACGACATGGGTCGCGGTGAAGGTCGGCTCGTCGAAGAAGGTACGCACGACCGGGCGAGCGATCTCTCCGCGAAGCGCGCGTTCGATTTGAGCCTCCGCAAGTCGAAAATGGATGGCCGCGTTGTTGGGTTGAATAAGATCGACCGGGACATTCATGCTTTGGTTCCTACTAGGCCCTTCTGCCGGCCCGGCCTCTCGCTCGATTTAGGTGATTTCCACGAAGCCTCAGTTCCGTCGTCTGAGCAAAACATCTCATGAAGCAGTAAGAGGACTTGCGCCGCACGCTCGTCACCGATCCTGTAGAAAAGCGTTTGGGCTTCGCGCCGGAACACGACCAAGTGCTGGTCGCGAAGTTTCGCCAAATGCTGCGAGAGTGCGGATTGGCTGAGTCCAATCCTTGATGTGAGATCGCTGACCGAGATTTCTTCCTCAGCAATGAGGTGGCACAGGATCAGCAGTCGATGCTCGTTCGAAAGCATTTTCATGAGCGCCGCAGCCTTGCCAGCACTGGCACCCATTTTGGACGGGGAGATAGCGGTGGCCTCTTTCATAAGCAGTGACTAATTTAGTAATTGCTTATATAAAGTCAAGTCTCGAACATCACCCCGCACTCACAAAGCTGTCCAACACCTTCTTCAGCCCCGCATGATCGAACTCGATCTCGAGCTTGTTGCCTTCCTGCGCGACGATCTTGCCGTTTGGCCGGTAGCCCCCATTGCTGTTTTGAGGCATTATCCTTGCGTTGCAGGGGGATGCGCGATGGACGGAGCGCCCGAAGAGCGTGCTGATGGGCCAGCGCGGGGCAGGGCTGCCCTGCCGCTGATCGCTCTGGGAGCTTTCGGACTGACCGTCGTGGTTGGCCTGCTTCTCACAGGGGCAGGGCGCGATCGAGCCTCATCGGCGCAAACGTCCCTTCCGCCTGCGCTCGCAAGCGCCGACGCCGCATCCCCAGAGGGTGAGATGGTCCGTATTCCAACCCTCGGCCTCAGTGTGTTTCGGCCGGCGAGCTGGGTCACGATCAGCGCCGAAGAGAATGCACGGAACATCCGCAGCGTGCAGATGGACGATCGGGAGTTTCAGGAGCTTGCGGCGCGCTATGCGAACGCTCCGGTGTTCGCCATCGCCAAATATCCGGAGCCGTATGAGGACCTGAATCCCAGCTTCAAGATTAACGTCCGGCCGCTCGGCGGCTTCGTGGGCGTGGCGCCCGAGGACATACTGACGGCCGCGCTTCCGACATTCAGCCGGGCCTTCAACGACGTGAAGGTGCTGGAAGGGCCTCGGTCGGCCCAGGTCTCGGGGCGGAAGGCCGCCTACGCCCGGCTGTCGTATACGCTCCGGTCAGGCAAGGCCGCGGTGCCGACGATCTCGGAGATCTGGATCGTGCCCAAGGGGTCGATCTTCTTCATGATCGGCGCCGGAACTCGCGAGGACGAGAAGAACGGGACGAGGGCGGAGATCCGCCAGATCCTCGACCGGCTGCGGATCGACTGACTCGGTCAGGATGCGCTGACGAAGCTATCCAACACCTTCTTCAACCCCGCATGCTCGAACTCGATCTCGAGCTTGTTGCCTTCCTGCGCGACGATCTTGCCGTAGCCGAACTTGCCGTGGAACACGCGCTGGCCGAGCTCGAGGTCGGTGCGGCCCTGGTTGCCTAAGGACACTGCCGAGGCCTTGGCCTCGATCACGCGCTGGGGGTCGCGGTTGAAGCGGCCGCCCTGGCTTGCGCGCTGCCAGCCGGGGCCGCGGGTCGAGGCTCGCATCGATTGGGCAGGTCCGAGGTGGGCGAAGGGGTCGGCGCGCTCGCTCCATTGCGCCCGCCACAGGCTCTCGCCGCCGGCCATCGTCGTTTCCTGCTCGATGTGCTCGTCGGGGAGCTCGCCGACGAAGCGGCTGGGGAGCGAGCTGGTCCACTGGCCGTAGATCCGGCGGTTGGCGGCGTGCATCACCGTCGCTTTCTTCCGGGCGCGGGTGATGGCGACGTAGGCGAGGCGGCGCTCCTCCTCGAGGGCAGCCAGGCCGCCCTCGTCGAGCGCTCGCTGCGACGGGAAGATGCCTTCCTCCCAGCCGGGCAGGTAGACGATGTCGAACTCCAGCCCCTTGGCGGCGTGGATGGTCATGATGGTGACCTTCTCGCCCTGCCGGTTCTCGTCATTGTCCATGACGAGGCTGACGTGCTCGAGGAAGGCGGGGAGGGATTCGT
>Ga0307411_10000664_pt1 | contig 12562 bp, 12 predicted proteins | sample DK1Ometagenome_2_FD_203712 | JGI IMG/M metagenome (GOLD analysis project Ga0307411, IMG submission 203712) | Maize rhizosphere microbial communities from greenhouse at UC Davis, California, United States - DK15-O-1 | ecosystem: Host-associated > Plants > Roots > Rhizosphere > Soil | place: USA...
CCGGCCGCGGCGTTCTTGAACCAACTTTGCCCGCAATCGGAGCGGCGAGAGACCGGTCGTCGCGGCGATGGCCCGTGACATATGTGCCTGGTCGGCGAAGCCCAGCTCGGCGGAGAGCTCGGCGAGGCTGCCATTGCCATGCCTAAGGACCCGAACCGCCCGAAGTGCCCTGGCTTCGAGGCGAAACCTCTTCGGAGTTACCCCATAGGCACGAGCGAATCCGCGGCTGACGGAAGCAGCCGCTAGACCCATCCGGTCAGCCCAATCGGAAATGACCAGACTGGGGTCCCTTCGAAGCTCAGCGGCCAGGAGGTCGGGCCAATCGGCAAGTGTTGGCTTGTCCGACGACATTTCGAACCGGACCCTGGCCGATGCAGCCCACGGATCCCGCTGGGCCAGCCGAACGATGTCATCAACGTCACTGATCCGGCCGGCCGTTGCATTGTCGTCCGATCCCAGCGGCAGGTTGAGGACCGTCGCACCCCGCGCCTCGAAATGGTCCTGATGCGACTCGAACGCGCCATGCAGAATGACGTCTCCAGGTCCTGCTTCGATCCGCCCGGCATCGCCGGCCTCGAGATATCCGCCTTCGACGACGATCGCCATGTAGGGCTCTGCATGGCGGTGGCGCGGCATCGGCGTGCCGAAGGCGTATTTGTGGATGCCGTAAGAGGTCATCAGCCTTTGAGGTCGGGCGGCACCGCTTCCGCCGTGAACAGCTCGACGGCTTCATCGAGGCCCATCATCTTCTGATGCTCGTCCGAACCGAGGCGGCGCACTGCAACGGTGCCTTCCTCCGCCTCGCGCTTGCCGACGACCAGGAGCAACGGCACCTTGGCCAAGCTATGCTCGCGCACCTTGTAATTTATCTTCTCGTTTCGCAGGTCGGCCTCCGTGCGCAGCCCGGCAGCCCGCAGCCTTGCCACCACCTCGCGCGCATAGTCGTCGGCATCGGACACGATTGTTGCGACCACCGCTTGCACCGGGGCCAGCCACAGCGGGAACTTGCCCGCATAATGCTCGATCAAGATGCCCATGAACCGCTCAAAGGTGCCCAAGATCGCGCGATGGAGCATCACCGGGCGATGTTTCTCGCCGTCTTCGCCAATGTAGGTCGCGTCCAGACGCTCCGGCAGGACGCGGTCCGATTGCATGGTGCCGACCTGCCAGGTGCGGCCGATGGCGTCAGTCAGGTGGAACTCGAGCTTCGGCGCGTAGAAGGCGCCCTCTCCCGGCAGCTCTTCCCAACCAAACTCGTCGGTGGCGCGTCCTGAGCCGACCACCGCGTCGCGCAATTCGCCTTCGGCCTGGTCCCACATTTCGTCGCTGCCGAAACGCTTGTCAGGGCGAAGCGCGAGCTTGATCGCATATTTGTCGAAGCCGAGGTCCTTGTAGATGCCGTCGAGCAGGTCGCAGAACCGCTGCACCTCATCGACGATCTGATCTTCGCGGCAGAAGATATGGGCGTCGTCCTGGGTGAACTGGCGAACCCGCATGATGCCGTGCAACGCGCCGTGCGGCTCATTGCGGTGGCAGCAACCGAACTCGGCCAACCGGATCGGCAGTTCCTTGTAGCTGGTGATGCCCTGCTTGAAGACGAGGACGTGCGCCGGGCAGTTCATCGGCTTGAGCGCCATCCAGTCGCCCTCCCCGCTGATCACCGGGCCCTCTTCCTCGGTGTTGGGGATCTCGTCGGGGACGACGAACATATTCTCGCGGTACTTGCCCCAGTGGCCGCTCTTCTCCCACTGGCGGGCGTCCATCAGCTGCGGGGTCTTGATCTCGACGTAGCCGGCATCGTCGAGCTTGCGGCGCATATAGGCTTCAAGCTGGCGCCAGATGATGAACCCGTTGGGATGCCAGAATACGGACCCGTGCGCCTCGGCCTGGAGATGGAACAGGTCCATTTCCTTGCCGATCTTGCGATGGTCGCGCTTGGCCGCCTCCTCCAGCCGGACAAGATGCTCCTGCAGCTGCTTCTTGTTGAGCCAGGCGGTGCCGTAGATGCGCGACAGCATCGGATTGTTCTGGTCGCCGCGCCAATAGGCGCCCGAAACATGGGTGAGCTTGAACGCTTGCGGGTCGAGCTTGCCGGTCGAGGCCAGGTGGGGACCGCGGCAGAGGTCGATCCAGGCGTCCTCACCGCTGCCGGAGCGGTACATGGTAATCGGCTCGCCCTCGGGCAGCTCCATCACCCATTCGGCCTTGAACTTCTCCCCCTGCTTTTCGAACAGGGCGCGCACGTCCTCGCGCTTCCACACCTCGCGGACAAGATGGAGGTCCTCGGAGATGATGCGGCGCATCTCCTCCTCGATCGCCGGCAGATCCTCGTCGGTGAACGGCCCCCGCTCGGGTGCCGGGGCGAAGTCATAGTAGAAACCGTCTTCGGTCGCCGGGCCGAAGGTAATCTGCGTGCCCGGGAAGAGCCGCTGGACGGCCTCGGCGAGGATATGGGCGAAGTCGTGCCGGACCAGCTCGAGCGCGTCCTTCTCATCCTTCGAGGTGATCAGCGCCAGCTCCGCATCGCCCTCGAACGGGCGGGTGATGTCGCGAACCTCGCCATCGATCCGCGCCGCCAGCGCCGCCTTGGCCAGCCCCGGTCCGATCGCCGCGGCGACGTCGGCCGGAGTCGAGCCCCGCGGCATCTCGCGCACGGAACCGTCGGGAAGCTTGATCTTGAACATCTCGGACATGGGACAAGGCACCTAGTGCAGCGCAGCAACAGCTTCAACCGCTTCCCTTCCCCGCGCGAAGCGCTAGGGAACCCGCATGCAGCTATCCGAGCTCACCCCGACTGAACTTGCCTATTTCGATCCCGGCGATGGCCGGCGGCTGGCCTACCGGCATCGCGAGCCCAAGGCTGGCTCGCCGACCGTTTTGTTCCTGCCCGGCTATGCGTCCGACATGGAAGGCGCCAAGGCCGAGGCGATCGATGCCTTTTGCGCGTCACGCGGTGCGGGCTGCCTGCGCTTCGACTATTCGGGGACCGGCTCGTCCGGCGGTAATTTCGCCGACGGCACGCTGGCCAAATGGCTGGACGAGGTGGTGGCGGCGATCGACTTGCTGACCGAAGGCCCGTTAATCCTGGCCGGCTCGTCGATGGGCGGCTGGCTGGCGCTGCACGCCGCCCTGCGCCGGAAGGACCGGGTAAAGGCATTGCTCGGAATCGCCGCGGCACCCGACTTCACCGACTGGGGCTATAGTCCCGAGGAGAAAGACGCGCTCAAGCGCGACGGTAAGCTGGAGCAGCCCAATCCCTACGAAACGGAGCCAACGGTCACCTGGCTCGGCTTCTGGCAGTCGGGCGCGGCGCACCGGCTGCTGAACAGTTCGATCGATCTCACTATTCCAATTCGCTTGGTCCACGGTGAACTGGACGAGGAGGTCGGGTTGGGCGTGACGCTGCAGCTGTTGCGCGAACTGCGTTCAGCCGATGTCCAGCTAAGACTGATCAAGAACGCCGGTCACCGCCTGAGCGAGCCGCATGAGATCCACGCGATCCTGGTCGAGCTGCACGGGCTGATGGAGCGAATTGCATGATTTTCCTCTTCGCCGCCGCCGCGCTTTCTGCCGCCCAGGCGCCGGCTGCCCCTTGCCCGACCGTGCTGACGCATGACGCGCAGGCCTGCCGGGCGATCGAGGCTAGCAAGGCGGGCCGCTTCGCCGAAGCCGCGGCCGCATTCGAGCAGGCGGCCGAGCTATCCCAATCAGGCGACCCCGCCCGCGATCGGGCGCTCGCTGCGGCCGGCAACATGTGGATTGCCGCAGGCCAGCCGGGGAAGGCCGCGGTAGTGCTGGACAGGGCGCTGGCCGGCGGCGGGCTCAGGGCCGAGCAACACGGCCTGGCTTTGCTCGACCGCGCCCGCGCCGCTGAAGCGCAGGGCGACCTCAAGACCGCCCGCGCCAAGATCAACGAGGCCGCCAAGACAATCGGCGAAGATCCCTATCTCTGGTACTTCTCGGCCGCCATCTCGCTGCGCGAGGAAGACATTCCGGCTGCCAAATCGTCGATCAACCGCGCGTTGGCGATGGTTCCGGATTCGGCTGAGGTTTTGTTCGAGGCCGGTCATATCGCCCAGGCGGGCGGCGAGGATGCCCAGGCGCGGGATTATTGGAACCGGGCAATCAAGGCCGATCCCAACGGGCCGACGGGCAAGGCGGCGCGCCAGGCGCTGAGCATGACCGATGCTCCGCTCACCGTCACCAACCAGGTCGCGACGCGGCCCGACGGCGACGGCGAGGGAGGGACCACTCCCAAGAAAGACTAGCCGCGGGTTGAAATCGACAGTGGACGAGCCGACCTTCGTGGCACGTGACGCGAGAGGGCCAGCCTATGAAGTTCCTCCATTCCATGCTGCGCGTGTCCGACCCGGACGCGACCGTACGCTTCTTTGAGCTGCTCGGCCTGGAGGAGCGGCGGCGGATGGAGCAGCCGGAAGGCAAGTACACGCTGATCTTCATGGGCGTGCCCGGCGAAGAGGCCGAGATCGAGCTGACCCACAATTGGGGGGAGAGCGGATACGACGGCGGCCGCAACTTCGGTCATCTCGCCTTCCGAGTCGACGACATCTACGCCACCTGCGCCAAGTTGATGGACCACGGCGTCACCATCAACCGCCCGCCGCGCGACGGCCATATGGCCTTCGTGAGGACGCCCGACGGCATCTCGATCGAGCTGCTGCAGAAGGGCCATCTCGAGCCGGCCGAACCCTGGGCGTCGATGCCCAATAGTGGCAGCTGGTGAGCGACTGGCCCGACAAGCGCTTCCTGGAACTGGTCGGAGCCAAGCATCCGATCATCCAGGCGCCGATGGCCAATGGCGGCGGAGTCGAGCTGTGCATCGCCGCGATCGAGGGCGGCGCGCTCGGCTCGCTGCCGTGCGGCATGCTGTCGGTCGATCAGATTCGCGAACAGGTTGGCGACGTGCGGCGCGCAGCTTCGGGTCCGCTCAACCTCAACTTCCTGTGCCACCGCATGCCGGAAGGCGCCGACGACTCTGCCTGGCGCGCACTGCTCCAACCTTATTATAACGAACTGGGCATCGAGCCTGGCGGGCCGGGGCAGTTGCGACTGCCGTTCGATGGAGCTGCCTGCGCGGCAGTCGAGGAGCTGAGGCCGGAGGTCGTCAGTTTCCACTACGGCCTGCCATCCGACGCGCTGCTCGATCGAGCAAAAGCGACCGGCGCCATCATCCTGTCCAGCGCCACCACGGTGGCCGAAGCGATCTGGCTGGAGCAGCGCGGCGTCGATGCGATCATCGCCCAGGGCCTTGAGGCCGGCGGCCACAGCGGACGCTTCCTTGGCTCCGACCCGGCCGAAGCGCTCGGCCTGTTTTCGCTGCTGCCGCTGATCGTAGATGCCGTGTCGGTGCCGGTGATCGCCGCCGGGGGAATCGCCGACGGCCGCGGCATCGCTGCCGCGCTGACCCTGGGAGCGAGCGCTGTGCAGGTCGGCACCGCCTACCTGCTGACCGACGAAAGCCTGATCGCCCCACCCTTCAAGGACCTGCTGCCCCGCCGCGCGACGGTAATGACCAACCTCTACAGCGGCGGCCTGGCCCGGGCCGCGCGCGGCCGGCTAATCGATGAGCTCGACGCGATTCGTGAGGAAGCACCGCCCTTCCCGCTGGCCAGCGCCGCGCTGATGCCGCTGTGGCAGGCGGCGCAGGAGCGCGGCGAATGGGATTTTCTCTTGCCGCTGGCCGGCCAGTCGGCTTCGCTGGCGAAAGCGATGCCGGCGGCGGAGCAAACCCGCCAGCTGGCGAAAGACGCGCTAGCCCATATCGGGAGCAAGGCTGATGCTTGAGATCGTCGCCATTCCGGCCTTTGCCGACAATTATCTGTGGCTAACCCACGATCCCGACAGCGGCGAAACTGCGGTGGTCGATCCAGGAGACCCGGCACCGGTGCTAGCGGAGGCGAAGAAGCGCGGCTGGCGGATCGACAAGATCCTCAACACCCACTGGCATCCAGACCACACCGGCGGCAACCTGGTGATCAAGGAAACGACCGGGGCGACGATCGTCGGGCCAGCCGGCGAGAATGGCCGCGTTCCCGGCCTGGACGTGGCGCTGAGGGAGGGCGACCGGATCTCGATCGGCCGCCACGAAGCCGAGGTGTGGGAAGTGCCAGGCCATACGCTCGGCCATATCGCCTATATTTTCCGCGAGGACAAAGTCGCCTTTGTCGGCGACACGATGTTCGCGATGGGCTGTGGGCGCCTGTTCGAAGGGACGCCGGATCAAATGCACCGCTCGCTGTCACGCCTTGCCGGCCTGCCCGACGATTTCAAGCTTTACTGCGCCCACGAATACACGCTGTCCAACGCGCGCTTCGCGGCCCACGCATTTCCGGAAAACAAGGCAATCGCCGACCGCCTCCGTTATATCGAGCGGGAACGGTCGCATGCACGCTCGACCGTTCCCACGACCGTCGGCGAGGAACGGGCCACCAACCCCTTCTTGCTGGCCAATGATGTCCGAGGATTTGCCGAGCTGCGCGCCGAGAAAGATGAATTCCGCTAATCCGCGGTTCGCGCTACTGCTTTTGCCGAACTTACTGGGGGGTCTTTCATGCGCGTCCTAATCTTGTCCGCACTTGTTTTTTCCACCGCCGCGCTTGCCGCCGGCTCGAGTGCCCCGGCCCAGCAGGCGCGCAGCCCGAAGGCGGAACGAAAACTTGTCGAAGCCTTGTCGGATCGGACTGCCGGCGAACCGGTCTCCTGTATAAGGGACAGTGCGCGGATGACGGTCATTGACGACTCCACCCTGCTCTACCGCGATCGCGGTGTCGTCTATCTCCAGCAGCCGCAGGGCGCTTGCCGCGGTCTTTCAAAGGGCATGGCGTTGGTCCGCAATACGACCGGCAGAACGCGGCTGTGCAGTGGCGACATCAACAGCATCGTCGACATGAGTGAGGGCTATGGCACTGACGCCTGCGTCTTCAACGATTTTGTGCCCTATACGAAGGCGGAGTAAGGCGACGCAAACCGGGGACTTGCGCGCGGAAAAGGATAGTTTTCCGTAAGCCGAAGTTCAGGCTGATGCGTTATAACTGCAGGGTAATCGAAGGAGAGTCGTTATGAAGCTCCGCACCACGACACTGGTTGCAGCCGGCGCCGCCGCGATGCTGGCTGGCACTTCCTCTGTCCCCGCCAAGCCAAATGCCCATCCCGAGGCCGCGCAAAAGCTGGCCAATGCCTTGGCTGGCCGCACGCCTGATGCACCGACCCGCTGCATCTCCGACAGGGCGCGGATGCAGGTCCTCGACGACTGGACGATCCTCTATCGCGATCGCGGGACGATCTACGTCCAAAAGCCGCGAGGCGGCTGCCATGGCCTCTCCAACGGCATGTCGCTGATCCGCAACCAGTTCGTCACCACACGGCTGTGCACGGGCGATATCAATCGCGTCGTCGATGTGCGCACGGGATTCGGCACCGGCGCCTGCGTGTTCGACAAATTCGTCCCATATCGAAAGCCGAGCTGAGCTGGCGCGAAGGAGAAGCGGCATGAAAGCCAGGTCGAAGCTGCTGCTGTGCATCTCCGCGACCGGTTTGATCGCCGCATGCTCCACGGCGCCGGTTGAGCCGACACGCAGTGCACGGGCCCAGAAGGAACTTGCCGATGCTTTGGCCGGTCGTGTCGCCGGCAAGCCGGTCAACTGCCTGCCGAGCTATCGCGCGGACAATATGCAGATCATCGATGACTGGACGATCCTGTTTCGCGACGGACGCACCATCTATGTGCAAAATCCGCGCGGCGGATGCCCGGGTATCGGCAGCCGGCGTAACATCCTCGTAAATCGCGTGTTCGGCAGCAACCAGCTATGCAGTGGCGACATCAGCCACCTGCTCGATCCGGTATCGGGAATTCAGGGCGGTGCCTGCGTGTTCAGCGAGTTCGTGCCCTACACCAAGCCCGCCGGATAAGGGGTCAGAGGTGATGCTCATGAGAAAGTCCCTGGTGGCGGCGGCAGGCATTGCGGCGCTACTTGCGGCATGCTCGACTGCCCCGGCGGAGCAGGCCCGCAGCCCTCAGGCCGCCAAGGAGCTGGCAGACGCCTTGGCAGGACGGGTCGCCGGTCCGCCTCAGCGCTGCATCTCGACCTACCGCAACACCAAGGTCCAGCCGATCGACGACTTCACGATCCTCTACGACCAAGGCAGCACCATCTATGTACAGAACCCGCGCGGGGGCTGCCCGGGCGTCAGCAACGGCGGCGACGTGCTGGTCACCCGGCAAGTGACGAACCAGATTTGCGACGGCGAGATTGCGCAGACCGTGGACCTGACGTCACGAGTGTCGCGCGGCGGCTGTGTGTTCGGGCCGTTCGTGCCCTATACCAAGCCGCGTTAGGTCTACCGCTTGTAAAGCGCGTTAAGCCGCTCGCCATAGGCCGCGCCGATTACGTGGCGGCGGATCTTCATTGACGGCGTGAGCATCTCATTCTCGACCGAAAAGGATTCGTCGGCGACGATGAAGCGGCGGACCCTTTCGATGATGCTGAGATCGGCGTTGACCCGATCGACCGCCTTCGAAAGCGCCTTGTGCATGCCGTCCTGGTCATCCTTGAACCGCTTCATTTCCTCGGGGTCCGGCACCAGCACCGCCACCAGGTAGGGACGGCGATCGCCATAGATCATCGCCTGGAGGATTTCCGGCTGCAGGGTCAGCATGCCTTCGACCCGCTGCGGCGCAACATTATCGCCCTTGTCGTTGACGATCAGGTCTTTCTTGCGGTCGGTGATGACGATCCGGCCCTTGTCGTCGAGATGGCCGACGTCGCCGGTCGCCAGCCAGCCGTCCTGGAGCACCCGCCCGCTTTCGTCCGGATTGTGCCAGTAGCCCTGCATCACAAGCTCGCCGCGGACCATGATCTCGCCGTCGGAAGCGATCCTGACCTCGGTGTTCTTGAGCGGCGGGCCGACCGTTTCCATGCGGATTCCGGCCTTGGGCCGGTTGCAGCTGATCACCGGGCCGGCCTCGGTCTGGCCATAGCCCTGCAGCATCGGCAGCCCCATCGCCTGGAAGAACAGCCCGACGTCCGGGTTGAGCGGCGCCCCGCCCGATACCATCGCCTTCATCCGCCCGCCGAACTTGCGGCGCACCTTCTTGCGCAGAGTCAGGGACAGGATGCCGTCCATCGGCAGGTCCCAAGGCACTGATTTTCCGCCGTAGCGCTTGGTTTCGATCGAGAGGGCGCGGCTCATCAGATAGGCGGGCAGGCCGCCATCCTTTTCGACCTGCTTCATGATCTTGGCGCGCAGCATCTCGAACAGCCGCGGCACCACGACCATGATCGTCGGCCTCACTTCCTCGATGTTGGCGGGTAGCTTCTCGAGGCTTTCGGCGTAGTAGATTTGGCCTCCCAGCGCGATCGGGAAATGCTGGCCGCCAGTATGCTCGTAGGCGTGGCTGGCCGGCAGGAACGACAGGAAGATTTCATCGTCCCAGCCGAAGTCTGTGGCGATTACGTCGATGCAGCCCTCGACATTGTGCAGGATCATGCCGTGGTGCTGCATCACCCCGCGCGGTGCTCCGCCGGTACCGCTGGTGTAGATCAGGCAGGCGAGATCGTTGCGCCCGATCCCGGCCATGCGCTGCTCCAGCGCGCCAATGTCTGCTCCGCCCGACACCAACTCGTCCCAATGGTGGAACTGGGCGACGTCGGGCGATTGGCCGGTAATGATGTCGTCGATCGAAATGACATGATGACAGTCTGACGTGAACAGCACTGCGGGCAGCAAGGCTTTCGCCAGCTTTTGAGTGGATACGATGACGGCACTGGCGCCGGAATTGGCGAGAATATGCTGGTGATCGCGGGTGGTGTTGGTGGTGTAGGTCGGGACCGTGACGCAGCCCGCAGCCATGATGCCGAGGTCCGCGATCAGCCATTCCGGGCGGTTCTCGCTGACAAGCATGACCCGGTCGCCAGACTTGAGACCGATCCGTTTGAGACCGTCCGCCAGCGAGGCGACCTGGCGCGCCGCTTCGTTGTAGCTGATCGGTCTCCAGGAGCCGCTGCGCTTGGTCCACAGGAAAGGCTTGTCGCCATTCTCCCTGACCCGCGTCAGGAACATGGTGACGAGGTTCGGAAAATGTTCGAGCTGGGTCCGAGCCACGCTGATCCTCCCTGATGCGCATCTTATGGACGCTTGTGAGGGGCTGTTTAGCGGATTGGCGGGCGGGCGCCAGCGCCGCGGCGATGGACAAGCTTCTCGGGCCTGGCTTAAGCCCCGGCACTATGTCGCTTCTTCGCCTGGTCGTCCTGCCCCTTCTATTCGTCCTCGGCTCCTGCACTACAGTTCGGGCGGCCACCCCTGCCGAAACCCGCGAACAGGCATTTGTAATTGCCGCCAATCCGCTGGCCGCGCGGGCCGGGATGGAGGTGCTGGAACGCGACGGGAGCGCCGTCGACGCTGCCATTGCCGTCCAGGCCATGCTGTCCCTGGTGGAACCGCAAAGCTCGGGAATGGGCGGTGGCGCCTTCATCAATTATTATGACGCAGCCTCGCGCAAGCTAATGATCTACGACGGCCGGGAAGTCGCACCCGCCCAAGCGACGCCGGGGATGTTTCTCGATTCGTCCGGCATGCCGTTACAGTTCGACACGGCGGTGCTGAGCGGCCGAGCGACCGGCGTTCCCGGCGCCGTCGCCACCCTGGCATTGGCGCATCGGGAACATGGCAAGCTGCGATGGCGGACGTTGTTCGGCTCGGCCGAGCGGACCGCGGACCAAGGGTTCATCGTCAGCCCGCGGCTCGGTCGCCTGCTGGCCGGCGACTATGCCGAGAACAGCGCGCCCGATGTGGTCGCCTATTTTCGTCGGGCAGACGGCGGGCGGATGGGGGCGGGCGACCGGCTGGTCAACAAACCCTATGCCGCCTTCCTTCGCCGGCTGGCCGCGCAAGGTCCGGCGGCGATGTATGCCGGCGAGACTGCGGCGCGGATTGTCGCCCGCACGCGCGCGGCACCGCTCGGCGGATCGATGACCTTGGCCGACCTGACGGCCTACCGGCCGATAAAGCGCGAAGCGCTGTGCCGGACCTGGCGCATCTACCTTGCCTGCGTGCCGCCGCCGCCATCGAGCGGGGTCGGCATGCTGATGCTGCTCGGCCTGCTCGAGCGCACAGACATCGCTTCGCGCACCCCGGCCGACGCTCAGGCTTGGTTCCTCTTCGCCGAAGCCAGCCGCATCATGTATGCAGATCGCGACCGCTATGTCGCCGACCCGGCCTTCGTGAAGGTGCCGGTCGAAGGCATGCTGGACCCGGCGTATCTGGCGTCGCGTCGCCGGCTGATCGGCGACCGCGCCGGGCCTCCCCCGCAGCCAGGCCGGCCCGAGCTGGCGCCGCTGATTGCAGCCGACAAGACGCTGGAACCAGCCGGAACCTCTCATTTCATCGTCCGCGATGCCGCCGGCAACGTCGTGTCGATGACCACCACGGTCGAATCCATCTTCGGCAGCGGGCGGATGGTCGACGGCTTCTTCCTCAACAACCAGATGACCGACTTCTCATTCGCTCCGGTGGATGACATGGGGCGGCCGGTCGCGAACGCCGTCGCGCCGGGCAAGCGGCCGCGCTCCTCGATGGTGCCGATGATCCTGCTTACCGCGGACGGCCGTTTCGCCGGCGCGATCGGCTCGGCGGGCGGCAACGCGATCCTCGCCTATGTGGGCAAGTCGCTGATTGCCTCGGTCGACTGGAAGCTGCCGATGCAGGATGCGATCGCGGCGCCCAACCTCGTCGCCCGCGGGCCGCGGTTCAATGGCGAGGTGACCAAGTTCTCGCCGGAAATGCTGTCCGCTCTGCGGGCGAAGGGCATCGACCTGAAACCCGGGCAGGGCGAGGACAGCGGCGTCCACGGCGTTCTGATCCGCGACGGCAGGGTGGATGGCGGCTACGACCCCCGGCGCGAAGGCCGAGTGTTGCTGCTCGCGCGCTAGCGATCGCCGCCGACCGCCTCGGCGATGCTCGCAAACCCCTCTTCGGCCAGCCGGGCCGCGAGACCATTAGCGATGCGACGGGCTAGGCCCGGGCCTTCGTAAACCATCGCGGAATAGATCTGCACCAGGCTTGCACCCGCACGGATGCGAGCCCAGGCATCCTCGGCCGAGCCGATTCCCCCGGCGGCGATCAATGGCATGGCACCGCCGCTGGCCGAGCGGAAGTTCCGAAGGGCATCCATAGCGATTCTGCGGAGCGGCTCACCGGACAGCCCGCCACTTTCACCCGCGTGGCGCGACCGTAGCGGCGGGCGTGACACGGTGGTGTTGGCGACGATGATTGCGTCGATTCCATGCTGCATGGCAACCCGCATGATCTGATCGGCCTCGCCGTCGCCAAGGTCTGGCGCGACCTTGAGGAAAATGGGCGGTCCCCCGTCAATCCGCTCGCCCTGGATTGCCGACAGCAGGGCGCGGAGCGCTCCTTCGTCCTGGAGCTGGCGCAGGCCGGGCGTGTTCGGCGAGCTGATGTTGATCGTCAGATAATCCGCAACGGGCGACATCATCCGAACGCCGGCGACATAATCGGCGATGCGGTCGGGGCTATCTTTGTT
>Ga0307411_10000666_pt1 | contig 12549 bp, 6 predicted proteins | sample DK1Ometagenome_2_FD_203712 | JGI IMG/M metagenome (GOLD analysis project Ga0307411, IMG submission 203712) | Maize rhizosphere microbial communities from greenhouse at UC Davis, California, United States - DK15-O-1 | ecosystem: Host-associated > Plants > Roots > Rhizosphere > Soil | place: USA...
CCTCGGCGAGCGCGACCGTCATGCGCTCGGGGTCGTTCACCGTGTCGTCGAAATCCTTCAGCGCTTTCGTGCGCACGCGATCGAGCTCCGCCGCGGTGATCGGATGCGCCGGGACGTCGTACAGCGTCGCCAGCAGCGTGTCGCGGGCGGCGTCGACCGAATCGCCGACGGGCACCTGCGTCCAGAAGATGACGAAGCCCGCATCGTGCTGCAGGAACGTCCAGTTCTCGACCGACGACGCCTTCCTGCCCTCGACGAGCGCCTTGTACAGCCGCCCCGCCGGCTCTACGGTCATGATCTCGGCCAGCGCTTCCAGCGCGGTGGCGTCCGCGTTGGCGCCCTGCGGATAGTGGAACAGTGCGCCCAGCCACTGCGTGCCCGCGACGCGCTTGACGATGACCGTGCGCTCCCCATCCTGCACCGGCTCGACCGTGTAGAGCTTCGGCAGCGTGCGCGCCGGCTTCGGGATGGCGCCGAAGCGGCGGGCGATCGTCGCGAGCGTGCGGTCGGCGTCGAACTTTCCACCGACGGTGAGCACCGCGTTGTCCGGCTGGTAGTACATCTTGTAGAAAGCGCGCAGGCGCTCGAACGGAACGTGCTCGATGTCCGAGCGCGCGCCGATCGTCGGCTTGCCGTAGTTGTGCCAGTCGAACGCGACGGCGGCCATGCGCTTCCACAGCACGCTCTGCGGCCGGTTCTCGCCGCTTTCGAATTCGTTGCGCACGACGGTCATTTCCGAGTCGAGCTCGGCCTTGCTGAACGTGGAGCGCGTCATCCGCTCGGCCTCCATCATCAGCACCCAGTCGAGCGCTTCCTGCGACGCGGTGAACGTCTCGAAGTAGGTCGTGCGGTCGTAGGAAGTGGTGCCGTTGAACTGCATGCCGCGGCGGCCGAGCTCGGCGAACACGCTCGGCACCGACGGCGTGCCCTTGAAGAGCATGTGCTCGAGCAGGTGCGCCATGCCGGTCTCGCCGTAGTTCTCCTGGCGGGAGCCGACCTTGTAGGTGACGTTCACCGTGGTCGTAGGCTTCGTCGCGTCGACGAACAGCAATACCGTCAAGCCGTTCGCGAGCCGGTATTCGTCGACGCCTTCGACGCTGGTGACCTTGGTCACGCCCGGCGGCAGCGCTGCATGCGCCGCCGGAGGCAGGAGGCCGAAAGGAAGGAACGCGAAGATTAGGAGCAGCCGGCGGAGGCTGCCGCAGCGAGCGGACATGGGCATGGGAGTCGAGGTTGCGGGGCGACGTTGAGACAGCATGAGCCTCCGAATAGTGCCGATCGTTGACGTTGACGTAAACGTCATGTAGCGTGAGGTCAGGGCCGGGTTGCGCGGCGCCGCCTCGGGTAAGCTTGGCGTCCCGGCGCGCGTCCGCCTTGGGCCAACCGTGCGATGACCGATCTCTCCACGCGAGCGCCGCTCGTCTACAAGCCTGTCGCGAAGGTTCGCTTCGTGACGGCGGCGAGCCTGTTCGACGGCCACGACGCGTCGATCAATATCATGCGGCGCATCCTGCAGGCCACCGGGTGCGAGGTGATCCACCTGGGTCACAATCGGTCGGTCGAGGAGATCGTCGACTGCGCGATCCAGGAGGACGCGCACGGCATCGCGGTTTCATCGTATCAGGGCGGACACGTCGAGTTCTTCACCTACATGCTCGACCTGCTGCGCGAGCGCGGCGCCGGGCACGTCAAGGTCTTCGGGGGCGGCGGCGGCGTCATTGTCGGTGCCGAGATCGATGCGTTGCACGCGTATGGCGTCACGCGCATTTTTTCGCCCGAGGACGGCCAGAAGCTGGGACTGCAGGGGATGATCAACGAGATCGTCGCCGCGGCCGACGTGGACCTCACGCAAACGTTTCCGAACTCGGTCGGCGCGCTCGCGGAAGGCGATCGCTTCACCCGCACGCGCGCGCTCGCGCGGACGATCAGCGCGCTGGAGGCGGGCGTCGCGTCCGATGAATTCCGCGCCGCGCTCGCCGCGACCGCTGCTCGCGCGAAGGCGCCCGTGCTCGGCGTCACGGGCACCGGCGGCGCGGGCAAGAGCTCGCTCACCGACGAGATCGTGCGCCGCTTCCGGATCGACCAGGGCGACCGGCTGCGGATCGCGATCCTGTCGATCGACCCGTCGCGGCGCAAGTCGGGCGGCGCGCTGCTGGGCGACCGGATCCGGATGAACGCGATCCACGCGCCCGACATCTACATGCGCTCGCTCGCCACGCGCGACGCCGGCAGCGAGATCTCGAAAGCGCTGCCGGACGCGATCGCGGCGTGCAAGGCGGCGGGGTTCGATCTCGTCATCGTCGAAACGTCGGGCATCGGCCAGGGCGACGCCGCGATCGTGCCGCACGTCGACGTCTCGCTCTACGTGATGACGCCGGAGTTCGGCGCGGCCTCGCAGCTCGAGAAGATCGACATGCTCGACTTCGCGGACTTCGTCGCCATCAACAAGTTCGACCGCAAGGGTGCGCAGGATGCGCTGCGCGACGTGCGCAAGCAGTACCAGCGCAACCGCGAGCAGTTCCGCACGCCGCCTGACGAAATGCCCGTGTACGGCACGGTCGCATCGCGCTTCAACGACGACGGCGTGACGGCGCTGTACCAGGCGCTCGCGACGGCGTTGCGGGCCGAGGGTCTTACACTCGAAGAAGGCTCGCTGCCGCATCCAGCCGCGCGCCATTCGACCGCGCAGCAGGCCGTCGTCCCGCCGGCGCGTGCCCGGTATCTCGCCGAGATCGCGGACTGCGTGCGCGATTATCACCGGCGGGCGGAGACGCAGGCGAAGCTCGCGCGCGAGCGTCAGCAGCTGCGCGCGGCCAGGGCGATGCTGGGGAAAATGGGGTCGGGGACGAATTTCGCCGCCACGCCTCGCACGAAATCCGGGTCGGAGATGTATTCCGGCAAGGAAGGTTCGCCGAAACACATCTCCGACCCGGATTTCCAGGCGCTCGACCAGCTGATCGCCGAGCGGGATGCGAAGCTCGACCCGCGCTCGCGCAAGCTGCTCGACATGTGGCCGCGCACGCAAGCGGCCTACGGCGCCGACGAATACGTCGTGAGGATCCGCGACAAGGAAATACGCACGGCGCTCACGACAACGTCCTTGTCGGGCACCAAGGTGCGCAAGGTCGCGCTGCCGCGCTACGAGGACGAAGGCGAGATCCTGCGCTGGCAGCTCGTGGAGAACGTGCCGGGGAGCTTTCCGTTCACCGCCGGCGTGTTCGCGTTCAAGCGCGAGAACGAGGATCCGACGCGGATGTTTGCCGGCGAAGGCGACGCCTTCCGCACGAACCGGCGCTTTCACCTCCTGGCCGACGGCATGCCGGCGGCGCGACTGTCGACGGCGTTCGACTCGGTTACGCTGTACGGCAACGACCCCGACCGCCGGCCCGACATCTACGGCAAGGTGGGCAACTCCGGCGTGTCGATCGCGACACTCGACGACATGAAGGTGCTGTATTCGGGCTTCGACCTGTGCGCGCCGAGCACGTCGGTCTCGATGACGATCAACGGCCCCGCGCCGACGATCCTCGCCATGTTCATGAACACGGCGATCGACCAGCAGCTCGAGAAGTTCGCGACGGACAACGGCCGCGAGCCGACCGACGACGAGGCCGCGAAGATCCGTGCATGGACGCTCGCGACGGTGCGCGGCACCGTGCAGGCCGACATCCTGAAGGAGGACCAGGGCCAGAACACGTGCATCTTCTCCACCGAGTTCAGCCTCAAGGTGATGGGCGATATCCAGGAATACTTCGTCCGTCACGACGTGAAGAACTTCTACTCGGTGTCGATCTCCGGCTACCACATCGCCGAGGCCGGGGCGAATCCGATCTCGCAGCTCGCGTTCACGCTCGCCAACGGCTTCACGTTCGTCGAGGCGTATCTGGCGCGCGGCATGCACATCGACGACTTCGCGCCGAACCTGTCGTTCTTCTTCAGCTACGGCATGGACCCGGAGTACGCGGTCATCGGCCGCGTCGCGCGCAGGATCTGGGCGGTGGCGATGCGCGAGCGCTACGGCGCCAACGAGCGCAGCCAGAAGCTCAAGTTCCACTCGCAGACGAGCGGCCGCAGCCTGCACGCGCAGGAGATCGCCTTCAACGACATCCGCACGACGCTGCAGGCGCTGATCTCGACGTACGACAACACGAATTCGCTGCACACCAACGCGTACGACGAGGCGATCACGACGCCCACCGAGGAAAGCGTGCGCCGCGCGATGGCGATCCAGATGATCATCAATCGCGAGTGGGGACTCGGCAAGAACGAGAATCCGAACCAGGGCTCGTTCATCGTCGACGAGCTGACCGCGCTGGTCGAGGAGGCGGTGCTGAAGGAGTTCGAGGCGATTTCCGAGCGGGGCGGCGTGCTCGGCGCGATGGAGACCGGCTACCAGCGCGGCCGCATCCAGGAGGAGTCGCTCTACTACGAGCACCGCAAGCACGACGGCAGCTACCCGATCGTCGGCGTCAACACGTTCCGCAATCCGCACGGGGATCCGGTGCCGGAAAAGCTCGAGCTGGCGCGCTCGACCGAAGCCGAGAAGGAGTCGCAGCTTACGCGTCTCGCCGATTTCCACGCGCGCAACGCGCCGACCGCCAAGGTCGCGCTCGAGCACCTGAAGGCGACCGTCATCGCCAACGGCAACGTGTTCGAGGCGTTGATGGACGCGGTGCGCGTGTGCTCGCTCGGCCAGGTGACGACCGCGCTGTTTGACGTGGGGGGGCAGTACCGGCGTAGCATGTAGCATCAACGGGCGGGGTCGACGCCGGGGCGGCTGCCCGCCGCAAGGGGAACCGAGGGGACGTGACCGTGCAGCGCCATCTCCACGCCACGACGCGCGCGAGTGCCGCCGCCCATCGCGATGCCGTGCGGCGCCGGGCAGCGCATGGCATGGCGCCCGTCGCGGCGACGCGCAGCCTCGCCGCCGCGCATCGATGTCCCGCATGCGGAGGTACGAATCTCCAGCGCTCGGGCATTCGCCGGTCGGAGGCCGGGACGCACGCATTCCGCTCGCCGTATCGCTGCAAGGATTGCCGTCACCGCTTCTGGGTCATCAGTCGCAGGACGCGCATCGGCGCTCTGGCGATCGCCGCCAGTCTCGCGGCGGTGGCCGCCGTCGCGGCGGGTGCGCTGCTGCTTCCCGCGTATGTCCCGACCGCGGTCGCGGTCGATCACGACATCGAGGAGTGGTCGCCGCCGGCGCCGATGCAGTGGACCGTGCTGACCCCGAAGGGGATGGCGGCCGCGGTGCTCGAGCCGAACGAGGTGCTGAGCGGCAGCGGCGAGCAGGGCGTCTTCCGCCGTCTCGACGACGTGCGTTAGCCCGGCGGGTTTAGCGCGCGCCGGCTGTTTCCAGCAGTACGACCATCTCGCGGAATCCTCGCCCGCGCGCGAGCGCGAGCGGCGTCGTGCCGTTGCGGTCGGCGAGATTGACGTTGGCGCCAGCCTCGACCAGCGCCTTCAGCGTCGCGACATGGCGGGGCCCGCCGTCACCGAGCACGATCGATTCGATGACCGCCGTCCAGCCCAGATTGTTGACGTGGTCGAGCGGAGCGCCGGCGCGGATCAGCGTGCGCACGACGGCGTCGTGGCCGAGGTGCGCAGCGGCGATCAGAGCGGTGCCGTCGTAGCGGCTCGTCACGTTGGTCGCGCGTGCGCCGATTGCGAGCGCCGTGTCGAGCGAGCGGACATCGTCTGCGACCGCCGCGATCGTGACGATGTCGTAGCGATCGCGCTCCATTGCGTTCGGGTCCGCGCCCGCGGTCACGAGCGCGCGCATCGCCTCCTGTTGCGCGAAGTACGCCGCGACGTGCAACGGCGTGCGGGCGTAGCTGTCGCGAGCATCGACGGCGCTGCCTGCGGCGGCGAGGCGGGCGATCTCGGCGGCGTCGCCGCGGGCAGCCGCCAGGAACAGTCCCTGGTACGCGGCGCGCTCCGCCGCGGACGGCGGCACCTGCCCCGGCGCCGGCAAAGCCACGGCGAACAAAAGGAGGAAAAGCGTCGAGACGCGCATCCGCAAGCCCCGGGGACGGGAGCGGGATTGTACCGGCATGAACGATCGGCCGCCTGCGGTGCCCAAGGTCGTGGGTAAAAATCGCTGGCGTAGTATCGTCTCGACCCGCAGCAACACGACCCCGGACACATGTCAGATCAACCTCAGTGGGCGTTTCCCGGCGAGCTCCAGCCGAAGAGCGACGAGGTGGCGTTCGACCTTCGCGCCGCGCTCGATGCGGTGGTCGCGCTGCGTGTCGAAGTCCCCGAGGACGCATTCACGGCGTCGATTCTCGGCACCGAGCGCACCGGCAACGGCGTCGTCATCAATGACGAAGGCCTCGTGCTGACGATCGGCTATCTGATCACCGAGGCCGACTCGATCTGGCTCACGAGCCATTCCGGAAATGCCGTTCCCGGCCACGCGCTCGCGTACGACCAGACGACCGGGCTCGGGCTCGTGGTGCCGCTCGGCAAGCTCGATCTCCCGCCGCTGCCGCGCGCGAAGCTGCGCTCGGCAAGCCTCGATCACGACGTGTTCGTCATCGGCCACGGCGGCCGCGGCCACGCGCTCCGCGCGCGCGTGTTCGCGCGCCGCGAGTTCGCGGGCTACTGGGAGTACCTGCTCGACGAGGCGCTGTTCACGACGCCGCCGCATCCGGAGTGGAGCGGCGCTGCGTTGCTCGACGGCCGCGGCCGGCTGATCGGCATCGGCTCGCTGTTCGTGCAGGAATCGGACGGCGACGACACGGTCAAGGGCAACATGTTCGTGCCGAGCGAGTTGATCGATCCGATCCTCGACGACATGCTGCGCATCGGCCGCGCCGATCGCCCCGCGCGGCCGTGGCTCGGCATCTACACGGCCGAGACGAAAGACGGCATCACGATCCAGGGTCTTGCGACGGGCGGTCCGGCCGAGCGTGCGGGCGTGCAGCTCGGCGACACGGTGCGCGCGGTCGCGGGCGAACCGGTCGAGGGGCTGGCCGATTTCTACCGCAGCGTATGGCAGCGCGGCACCGCCGGTGTCGACGTGCCGCTTGCAATCGCGCGGGACGGCAAGTCGACGCAGGTGACGGTGCGCTCGGTGGATCGCGGCGCGCTGCTGAAGAAGCCGCAGCTCCAGTAAGCGCCCCGATTTGACCCCGATTTTCGGGGTGCCTATCGCGTGGCGGCGACGGTCGCGCGAAGCGCGCTGCCGATCATCCCCGACAGCACCATCGGCAGGTAACGCGCGCCCTTGTCGCGCCAGCGATGAAAGTCCTCGGGATGGAGTGCGAGCACGCCCGGCGCGACGCCGTGCGCCAGCGCGCGCGCCATGCCGTGCTCGATCGCCGCGACCACTTCGGGATGATTCAACTGGCCCGGATAGCCGAACGAGAACGACAGATCGTTCGGTCCGAAGAACACCGCGTCGATGCCCGGCACCGCCAGGATCTCGTCCAGGTTCTCGATCGCGGTGCGCGTTTCCGTCATCACGATGACGGCCGTGCCGGTGTTGGAGTCGGCGACATGGCGGTCGCCGGCGAAGAAGCCGTAGCCTGCCGCGCGCGTCGAAAAGGCGGCGCCGCGCATGCCGAGCGGCGGGTATTTCGCCGCGCCGACGATGCGGCGCGCCTGTTCGGCCGTGTTGACCTGCGGCACCTGGATCGCCGACGCGCCGATGTCCAGCACGCGCAGGATGTCCGCCTCGAGCGTCCGCACGACGGGAATGACGCCGCTCGCGCGCGCCGCGCGCAGCATGTGCTCGGTGGACTCGATGCCGGCGGGACCATGCTCGTTGTCGACGATCACGAAATCGACTCCCGCGTGGCCGCACATCTCGATGAGCGACGGCGCCGGAATGCCGACGAACATGCCGAGCAGCGGCCGCTTGCCGCGCAGCAGTTCCGGCAGCCGGGTGTCGATGACGTTCATGGGCGTCATTCTATTGCGGCTTCGCGGCCGCTGTCGCCGCCGGCTCGACCGCGGTTTCGTACTCCCAGCCGCCGCCGAGCGCCTTGGCGAGGTCGACCAGCGCGAAGCGGACGTCGCGCGCGGCGAGAATCTGCAGCGTCTGCGCCTGCAGCAGTTGTCGCTGCGCATCCAGCACCTCGAGATACGGCGAATACCCGGCCTTGTAGCGAACGTCGGAGAGCTCGTACGCCTGCCGCAGATTGTCGGCGCGCTCCTTCTGCGCTTCGAGCGCGTCGCGCGTCGTGCGATTGGCGACGAGCGCATCGTGCGCGTCGCGGAACGCCGCCTGCACCGTCTGCTCGTAGACGGCGGCCAGTTCCTCGCGCCGGGCGGTTTGCGCCTGGACGTTCGCCTCGATGTTCTTGAGATTGAACAGCGGCTGAAGCAATCCGGCGCCGATCGACCACACGAACGCCGGGCCGCTGAACAGGTCGCTCAAGGCGGCCGACTCGCTGCCGAGGCCGGCGGTGAGCGAGATCGACGGAAAGTAATCGGCGTTGGCGCGGTCGATACGAAGGCTGGCGGCGGCGATCTGCTTCTCGACCTGCCGCACGTCCGGGCGGCGTTCGAGCATGCGCGACGGCAGCCCCGCCGGGACATCGGGAACGCGGAGCAGCGCAACCTCGGATGCGGTGCGCACGAGCTTCGGCGTGAACACCTCCCGCGGCGAGCGTCCGGTCAATACCGCGAGCGCGGATTCGTTCTGCGCGATCAGGCGCTCCGTCACCGCGATGTCGGAGATCACGGCCGCGCGCTCGGCCCGCGCCTGCGACAGGTCGTACTCCCCGATGATGCCCGCCTGTGCTCGGTCGGTTTGCAGCCGGACCGTTTCCTCGCGCAGGCCGAGCGTGTCGCGCAAGAGCCGCAATTGCGCATCGGCTGCGAGAAGTCCGAAATACGCGCGGGCGACTTCGGCGGCGACGGCGGTTCGCACCGTCTCGCGTGCATATTGCGAGGCGAGCAGGTCGTTCTGCGCGGCTTTCGTCGCGGCGCGGTACTTGCCCCACAGGTCCACCTCGTACGACGCGTTCAGCCCGACCCGATAGTCGCTGCCGACCGACGAGAAGCCCTCCGGCAGCGGCGTGGGACCGACCCGCGAGACGCGGCTCCGTGCGGCATTCACGCCGATATCGACGCGTGGATAGAGATCGCCCTGCGTCGCCGTGACGCCCGCGCGCGCAAGGTCGACGCGCGCCATCGCCGCCCGCAGGTCGAGGCTGTTCGCAAGCGCTTCGTCGACCAGCGCGGTCAGCGCGGGATCGTCGAACTCCGTCCACCAGCGCTCGAGATGCAGATCACCGGTCGTCGGCGGCGGCAGGTCGACCGCAGGCGGCTCGGTGGGTGTTGTCGTGCAGCCGGCAATCACGGCGGCGAGCCCGACGATCAAAAGGGTTCTCGGTATCGAAGTGCGCAAGTTCGTGAACATGGTCATGAGTTCGCTAATCGCCGTGCGCGGGCACCGGCGGATGACCCGGCGTGCGCGGCACGTGGTGCGGCGTCGTACGCGCATGAGCCACCTCTTCCAGCAGCTCGTCGTGGCTGCGGCGCTCGATCAGCCGGCGCTCGGTGATGATCCGATAGAACAGCGGCACGAAGAACACGGCGAGGAACGTCGCCGCGACCATGCCGCCCATGACGCCGGTGCCGGTCGAATGCCGTGCGCCTGCGCCCGCACCGGTCGAGAACGCGAGCGGCGAGACGCCGAGAATGAAGGCCAGCGACGTCATCAGGATCGGCCGGAACCGCAGCCGCGCCGCCTCGATCGCGGCCGCCGACGGCGACAGTCCTTCGTGCGTCTTCAGCACCGCGAACTCGACGATCAGAATGGCGTTCTTCGCGGCAAGGCCCAGCAGCGTCACGAGACCGATCTGGAAATACACGTCGTTGGTGAGCCCGCGCACCCAGATGGCGGCGAGCGCGCCGAACGTGCCGAACGGCAGCGCCATCAGCACCGACAGCGGCAGCGACAGCCGCTCGTACTGCGCGGCGAGGATCAGGAAGACCATGACGACCGCGAGGCCGAGCGAGAACGTGGCTGCGCCCGATGCCTTCTTCTCCTGGTACGAGGTGCCACCCCAGTCGTAGCTGAAATCAGCCGGCAATACCTCGCGCGCGATCTGCTCGACGCGCGCGATCGCCTGTCCGGAGCTGATGCCGGGTGCGCCCTGGCCGATGATCTTCACCGAGGGCAGGTTGTTGAAGCGTTCGAGCTGGTCCGGCCCCGACGAATAGTGGACCGTCGCGACCGACGACAGCGGAATCATCTCGCCGCCGGCCGAGCGGACATACACCGACCCGATGTCGTCGGGACGGTTGCGATAGGAAGGTTCCGCCGACATCAGCACCTGCCACGCGCGGCCGTACTTGTTGAAGTCGTTGACGTAGAAGTTGCCGAGCGTCGCCGACAGGGCGGCGAAGATGTCCGAGATCGGGATGCCGAGTGTCTTCGCCTTCTCGCGGTCGACGTCGATGTTGAGCTGCGGCACCGTGGCGCGCCAGAGCGTTTGGGCGCCGGCGAGCTGCGGATCCCGGTTGGCGCGCGCCAGAAACGCCTGCGTCACCTCGTTCATGCGCTTCGCATCCGCGCTGCCCCGGCTCTGGATGTAGAACTCGAAGCCGCCCGCGGTACCGAGGCCGAAGATCGGCGGCGGATTGAACGCGAGAACCAGCGCTTCCTTGATCCCCGCGGTCTTCCCGAACAGCTCGCCGACGAGCTGCGGCGCCGTCACCTTTCGCTCATCCCATGGCTTCTGCGTGACGAAGATCGTCGCGGCGTTGTTGCGGAAGCCGCCGCCGATGAAGTCGAAGCCGGTGAACGCGATGATGTCCTGGTTGTTCGGATTGGACCGGATGGCCTTCGACACCTCCGAGACGACCCTGTCGGTGCGCTCGAGCGTGGCGCCGTCGGGCAGGATCACGGCACTGATGTAGAACCCCTGGTCCTCGTCCGGGACGAGGCTCCCCGGCGTCACGCGCCACAGCCACGCGGTGATCGCGACCATGCCGGCGAACAGCAGCGTGCCGATGACGCCGCGGCGAAGCATCCAGACGACGCCGTCGCTGTAGCGTGCGGTGACGCGGCCGAACCAGTCATTGAACCAGGCGAAGAACCTGTTAGGCGGCTCGTGCGGCTCGAGGATCAGCGCGCAAAGCGCCGGCGACAGTGTCAGCGCGACGATGCCCGAGATGACGACCGACATCGCGATCGTCACGGCGAATTGCCGGTACAGCTCGCCGGTCAGGCCGCCCAGGAACGCGATCGGGACGAACACGGCGACGAGGGTCAGCACGATCGCGATGATCGGCCCCGTCACCTCGCGCATCGCGCGGAGCGCCGCGTCGCGCGCCGGCAGCTTGTCCTCGCGCATGTGCCGCTCGACGTTCTCCAGCACGACGATCGCGTCGTCGACGACGATGCCGATCGCGAGCACCATCGCGAACAGCGTCAGCGTGTTGATCGAATAGCCGAGCGCGTAGATGCCCGCGAACGCGCCGATCAGCGATACCGGCACGGCGGCGAACGGTATGATCGCCGCCCGCCAGCTCTGCAGGAACAGGTAGACGACGAGGAACACGAGGAGCATCGCCTCGCCGAGCGTGTACAGCACCTCGCGGATCGACACCTCGACGAAGCGCGTCGTGTCGTACGGGATCGAGTACGACAGGCCCTCGGGGAAGCGCGCCGCCAGCGTGGCGACCTCGTTTTTCACCGTCTTGGCGACGGCGAGCGCGTTCGCGCCGGGCGCGAGGAACACGCCGATCAGCGTCGCCGACTGGCCGTTGATGCGGCCGATGAAATCGTAGTCCTTCGAGCCCAGTTCGACGCGAGCGACGTCGGAGAGCCGCACCGTCGAGCCGTCGGGATTCGCCCGCACGATGATCTGCTCGAACTCCCGCGGCTCGGAGAGCCGTCCGCGCGTCGTGATCGTATAGACGAGGTCCTGGTTCTGCGAGGAGGGCGCCTGCCCGACCTTGCCGGCGGCGAACTGCGCGTTCTGCTCGTTCACGGCGCGGATTACGTCTGCCGGTGTGAGCTTGAGCTGCGCCATCCGGTCGGGCTTGAGCCAGATCCGCATCGCGTAGTCGTGCGCGCCGAAGATCTGCACGTTCGTCGTGCCCGGCAGGCGCTTCAGCTGATCGAGCACGTTCAGCGTCACGTAGTTCGACGTGTAGAGGTCGTCGAAGCGGCCGTCCGAATAGAACGCGATCACCTGCAGGAACGCCGAGCTGCCGCGCTCGACCGTGACGCCCTGGCGGCGCACCTCCTCGGGGAGTCGCGGGAGCACCTCGTTGACGCGGTTGTTGACGTTGACCGACGCGATGTCGATGTTGGTGCCGATGTCGAACGTCACCTGGATCTGCACGACGCCGTTCGACCCCGACGACGAGCTCATGTAGATCATGCCGGGCACGCCGTTGATCGCGTTTTCCAGCGGCGACGCGACCGTCTGCGCGACGGTCTCGGCGGATGCGCCGGGATAGATCGCCTGCACGGTGACGACCGGCGGCGCGATCTCCGGATATTGGGCGACGGGCAGCGAGCGCATCGCCGCGAGCCCCGCGAGGACGATGAACGTCGAAATGACGATCGCGAAGATCGGG
>Ga0307411_10000669_pt1 | contig 12542 bp, 13 predicted proteins | sample DK1Ometagenome_2_FD_203712 | JGI IMG/M metagenome (GOLD analysis project Ga0307411, IMG submission 203712) | Maize rhizosphere microbial communities from greenhouse at UC Davis, California, United States - DK15-O-1 | ecosystem: Host-associated > Plants > Roots > Rhizosphere > Soil | place: USA...
GTGCGTTCGAACAGATTCGGGAGCCGCAGCGGCCTTGGCCGGTTGGGCTTTAGCACTGCTGTTCGGGGCCGCGCGCCCTGAACAGCAGCGCCCCAATCAAGCACCACCCCGAGGTGTGTCACACCAGGTGCGTCGCCAGCATTTCCCTCGCCCGCGTCACGAATTCCGTCTCGCCCCTGCGGCCGGGCAAGAACTGGAATGCGACCCGGGGCAAGGCCGGCAACCCATGCGGCGCCGCGAGCCGCACCACCCCGTCACACACCGCGGACTCGTTCAGGCAGGCCACCCCCAGGCCCGCAGCCAATGCCGACTGCAGGCCCGCCACGCCTGAAGCCACATGGGCCAGCACATAGGGCACCCGGCGCCGCCGCAGCAGCGCCACGGTGAACTGGTGCAGCGAACAGGTGTCCGGCAAGGCCAGCAGGCGCAGCGACTCGCCGCGTTCCAGCCGCATGCCCGCGGCGCCGAGCCAAGCCAGCGATTCGCGCCGGATGACCGGCGCCTTCGGGGCCTGCCCCGGCGAAGAGGCCGCGCCCGCGATATTCATTGCCAGCCCCACGTCGAATTCGCCATTCGCATAGGCGGTCCGGAGTGCGTCGCTCTTCAGGATGCTCACGTTCAGCCGCACCCGCGGATAGCGCTCGCCGAGGCGGCCCAGGAGCCGCGTGAGATCGCCGGGGCGAAAGTAGTCGGTCACCGCGAGGCGCAACTCGCCCTGCAGGATCTCGCCATGCAGGTCGCGAAACGCCTCGTCGCTGAGTGCGAGGATGCGGCGCGCATAGGCCAGGAGCCGCATGCCTGCCTCGGTCGGCGCCACGCCGGCCTTGCTGCGCGTGAGCAGCGACTGCCCTGCCCGCTCTTCCAGCTTGCGGATCTGCTCGCTGACCGACGACTGCGACAGGAACACGCGCGGCGCAGCGGCCGTGAGGCTGCCGGCGTCGATCACCGCGGCCAGGGTGCGAAGCTGTTCCAGGTCGAAGGTCTGCATTCTTATCCATCCGTTTTACCGATGGCATCGATCATATCTTCCCGCTTTTCCGATTGATAAGCCATCTCCACAATGACCCCATCGTTCACTCATTCATGGAGTTCCAGATGCCGCATATCGTTGTTCACCTGTCGGGCCAGCCCGAAGCCCAGCTCACCCGCAAGACCGTCGACACGGTCGCCGAGCTGACCCAGAGCGTGCTCGGCAAGCAGCTGCCGGTGATCGCCATCACGGTGCAGTACATTCCCGCCGACACCTGGTTCATCGGCGGACAGTCGCTGGCCTCGCTCGGCAAGTCGGCCTTCCACCTGGACATCAGCGTGACGGACGAGACCAACACCAAGGCCGAGAAGGCACGCTACCTGCGCGAGGTGCATGCCGCCATGGCGCGGATCCGGCCCGACCTGCACGAGGTGTCGTACATCCACGTGATCGATGCGCGCGGTGCGGCCTACGGCTACGGCGGCAAGACGCAGGAGTACCGCCACCAGCAAGCGGGCGTTTGAAGCCTGCGCCGGGGCGTGGCACCATCGGCGCCATGTCCCCTGCAACGCTGCATGCCGACAGCTTCGGCAACCCGCTCACGCTCGACGACGCCGCCAACCTGCCGCTCGTCGACGACTTCGTCATGGGCTTTTTGTCGAGCGAGGCGCGCGCGGTCAACCTGCTCGCCCTGGCCGACAGCGACGCGAGCCCCATCGTGCAGGCCTATTGCGCAACGCTGCACCTCTTCGCGGAATCGCGCGATGCCGTGGCCCATGCGCGGCCCTTCCTCGACAAGGCCCGCGCCGCAGCACACCGCGCCACCCCGCGCGAGCAGCGCTACATCGCGGCCATCGAGGCCTGGGCCGAGGGGGAGATCGCCAAGGCCATCGCGCTGCACACGGAGCAGGCGCACGAATACCCGCGCGATCTCGTCTCGGTGAAGCTGGGGCAATACCACTGCTTCAACACCGGCGACTGCCCCGGCATGCTGCGCCTGGCGCTTTCGGCGCTGCCGGCCGCCGGCGACGTGCCCTACGTGCACGGCATGGCCGCCTTCGGCTACGAACAGTGCCACCTGATGCGCGAGGCCGAAATGAGCGCGCGCCGCGCCATCGGCATGTGCCGCAAGGAACCCTGGGCACACCATGCGCTGGCGCACGTGATGCTCACCGAAGGCCGGCTCTCCGAAGGCCTCGCGTTCATGCAGGAAGTGAGCGACACCTGGACCGGCCTCAACTCCTTCATGGTCACGCACAACTGGTGGCATGTGGCGCTGTTCCTCATCGAGCTCGGTCGCGATGCGGAGGCGCTCGCGGTGTACGACCGCGAGGTGTGGGGCGTGGTCAAGGACTACTCGCAGGACCAGATCGGCGCCGTCTCGCTGCTCGCGCGCTTCGAGCTCGCGGGCATCGACGTCGGTACGCGATGGGACGACGTGAGCGGCTACCTTGTGCAGCGCACGGCCGACCATGTGCTGCCCTTCCTCGACCTGCAGTACCTCTACGGGCTGGCCCGCGCGGGCCGGCCCGAGTCCGATGTGCTGCTGCGCAACATCGAGGCTTATGCGCCACGCGCGCCGCTCTCTTCGCGCGCCGCCTGGGAGCACGTGTGCGTGCCGGCCGCGCGCGGCCTCGTTGCGCATGCGCGTGGCGATGTCGCTTCCTCCATCGAAGGCCTGGGCGTGGCCTTGCCCCGACTGCTCGAGATTGGCGGCAGCCACGCGCAGCGCGACCTGTTCGAGCAGGTGTACCTGGACGCCCTCGTGCGCGCCGGCAGCCAGGCCACGCTCACGGGCGCGCAGGGCATCCTGCAGCAGCAGCTGAACGGCCAGCCCGAGTCGCTGCGCCTGCGGCGCCAGGCCGGCGCCGTCTATGCGCGGCTCGGGCTCGAACAACTGGCCTCGCGGTTCTGAGAGCGCCAGGTGGAGGCCATGCCTTCCGGTCATGGGGCGTATCGCAAAAGGAATTAACGGTGCGCGGGAGCGACTCCTAAACTGCCCGCTTCACATCGCTCCGGATCGCTCGCCCATGCAGAAATCAGTTGTCGTGCTCGCCGCGCTCGCGGCCCTGGCGGGTCTTTCATCCGCCGCCGATGCCCCGGTCGAACTCGACCTGCTGCTGCGCGGCGGCACCGTCTACACCGGCGATTCGAACGAGCCCACCGTGGGCGACGTCGGCATCCTGGGCGACCGCATCGTCTTCGCGGGGCCGAAGGCGCCGGCGCAATTCAGCGCCCGGCGGACCATCGACGCCACGGGCATGGTCGTGGCGCCGGGCTTCGTCGACGCGCACACCCACGCCGATGCCGACCTGCATTCCACCGATCCGCAGAAGCGCCTGAACATTCCCTTTCTCACCCAGGGCGTGACCACCGCCGTCATCGGCAACGACGGCTTTGGCGGCTTCGACATCGCGGCGCAGACGAAGCGGTTGCGTTCGGCGCCGGTGGGAACCAACGTGGCCATGTACGTGGGATTCGGTCCGGTGCGCATCAGCCAGCTCGGCGAAGCCAATCGCACGCCCACGCCCGAGCAGCTCGACGTGATGCGCCAGCACGTGAGCCGGGCCATGTGCGACGGTGCGCTGGGCCTGTCGACCGGCCTTTTCTATCCGCCGCAGAATTTCTCGAAGACCGAGGAGGTCATCGAGCTCGCGAAGGTCGCGGCCCGCCACGGCGGGCTCTACGACAGCCACATCCGCGACGAGTCGATGTACAACATCGGGCTGAAGGGCTCCATCGAGGAAGTGATCCGCATCGGCCACGAAGCCCGCCTGCCGGTGCATGTGGCGCACATCAAGGCATTGGGCGTCGACGTGCAGGGCCAGAGCGGCGACATCATCCGCCGCATCGAGAAGGAGCGTGCCGCCGGGCTCGACATCACGGCCGACCACTATCCGTGGACGGCATCGAGCACGCGCTTCTCGGCCGCGCTGGTGCCGCCATGGGCCGTCGACGGCGGCCGAGAAGCCATGCTCAAGCGCTTCGACGATGCGGCGGTGCAGGAGCGCCTGCGAACCGGCATGCGCGAGAACCTGCGCCTGCGAGGCGGTCCCGAGACGATCCTGTTTTCGGCCGGCAGCACCAAGTATGTCGGCAAGACGCTGGCCGACGTGGCCAAGGCCTCGAACGCCGATCCGGTGGATGCCGCCATCGCCGTACTGCGAGACGGCGACCTGATGATTGCCTCGTTCAACCAGAGCGACGACGACGTCCGCGCGTTCATGAAGCGGCCATGGGTCATGACCTCGTCCGACTCTTCGCTGGGCCATCCGCGCGCCTACGGCACCTTCGCGCGCAAGTACGACCAGTACGTGGTGAAGGAACGCACGATCTCGCTCGGGCAATTCATCCGCAGCAGTTCATCGCTGACCGCCGACACGCTGGGGCTGAAGCAGCGCGGGCACCTGCGGCCGGGCTTCTACGCCGACGTGGTCGTGTTCGACCCCGCGCGCTATGCCGCCCGGGCCACCTACACACAGCCTGCGCTGCTGTCCGAGGGCGTGGTCACGGTGCTGGTGAACGGCCGGCTCGCGGTGGATGGCGGCAAGCCCACCGGCGTTGGCGCGGGGCAAGCGCTGCTGCGCACGCCGAAGGCCGGCAGCTGCACCTGAGGAGGCGCACGCTTTTCGGCCTCAGCGGCTCAGTTCTTCTCGAGATGCCGCCGCTGGTCGTAGACCGGCTGCGGCGGCAGGTCGGCAAGATGCCGCGTGTCGGCCCAATCGACGATCTCGATCGCGTCGGGCATCGCCGGGTCGGCCATGCGGATGCGGTTGAAGCCCGCATTGGGAATGTCGCTCTGGCGCGGTCCGCTGAGGCTGAGCCCGCGTGCCGTGCGCCACACCATGTCGAGCACGCCGCCATGGGTGACGACGATCAGGCGCTGTCCGCGGTGCGTGCTGGCCAGGGTTCCGAGCGCCGCGACGATGCGGGTGTGGAATTCGCGCGCCGATTCGCCCTCGGGCATGGCATGGTCCTCGCGAAACTCCAGCCATTGCTCCCACGCGCGCGGATGCAGCGCCTGGATCTCGTCGGCCCGCATGCCTTCGACGATGCCGAAATGCTGCTCGCGCAATGTCACCGACGTGACCACCGGCAGCGACAGCTGCGAAGCCGCGGGCGCGGCGGTCTGCTGCGCCCGCATGAGGTCGCTGCTGACGATGTGCTGGGCCGTTTCGCCCGCCAGACGCAGGCCCAGGCGGCGGGCCTGTTCGTGGCCCATGTCGTTGAGGGGCACGTCGGCATGCCCCTGGAAGCGCAGCTCACGGTTCCAGGCGGTTTCGCCGTGGCGGATCAGGATGATTTCGGTCGGGGAATCGGGTGGGGACGTGGGCATGGAACGCCCATTCTCCACCGCATGCGTGACGGCCGAGCGCCCGATGGCGGCATCTGTTGCATGGCCGCCACCCGCAGCCTGCCGGTCGCCGGATCACGCAAAATGCGCCCATGCCCCACCTTGTCCTGCTGCCCGGCCTCGCCTGCGACGAGCGCCTCTGGGAAGCGCAGCTTCCCGTCATTCCCCCCGCGTTCGAAGCGCGTGTGAGCGATGCCCATGCGCGGCATGACACCATCGAGGCCATGGCCGCGGCCGTGCTGCGCGAGCACCCCGGTCCGCTCGTGCTCTGTGGCGCATCGATGGGCGGCATGATCGCAATGGAAGCCGCGCGGCAAGCACCCGATCGCATTGCCGGGCTCGCGCTGCTGGGCACCAATCCGCGGCCCGAGGCGCCCGACATGTACGAGCTGCGCGAAGGCGCGATCGAATTGTTCGAACAGGGCGACCTGCGCGAGGTGATCGAGCCGAACGTGGTTTTCGCTTTTCACCCGGCGCAGGCCGCCGACGAGGCGCTGGTGCAGCGCTATCTCGAAATCATCCTGGACGCCGGGGCACAGCAGTTGATCCGGCAGAACCGCGCCGTGATGCGGCGGCCCGATGCACGCACCCACCTGCCCGCGCTGCGCGCGCCGGTGCTGCTGGTCTGCGGCGATACCGACCGGCTGGCCCCGCCCGACTGCACGCGCGAGATCGCGGCGCTGGTGCCGCACGCCGAAGTGGTGTGGGTGGCGCAATGCGGCCACATGCTGACGATGGAGAAGCCCGCATTCGTCAACGCGGCGCTGCGCTCCTGGCTGGGTCAGTGGAGCTGACCGCCGCTTTCGGCCACGTCTTTTTCAACGGCCAGCGCGGTGGCCACAGCCACGCGCAGCGCCTCGACCATGGTGGCCAGCGACATGCTCGGCAAGCCCGGGAAACGCGCCGCCTGTTCGGGCAGGTAAGGGATGTGGATGAAGCCGCCGCGCTGCCCGGGCACCGGGACCGTGGCCATGCGGTGCATCAGGCCGTAGAAGATGTGATTGCAGACGAAGGTGCCCGCGCTGTTCGACACGGACGCGGGGATCCCGGCGGCCCGCAGGTCGCGCACCATGGCCTTGATCGGCAGCGTCGAGAAATACGCCGCCGGCGCGCCCGGCACCACGGGCACGTCGATGGGCTGGCGGCCCGCGTTGTCGGCGATGCGGCCGTCGTCGATGTTGATGGCCACCCGCTCGGGCGTGATCTCGGCGCGGCCGCCGGCCTGTCCGATGCACAGCACCAGTTCGGGCTGCAGCTCATCCATGGCAGCGGCCAGCGTCGCGATCGCCTGGCCGAAGACACACGGCATCTGCCGTGCATGCACGATCGCGCGGTCGCACCGCCATCCATCGAGCGCACTCACGGCTTCCCATGAGGGATTGAGGGCTTCGCGGTCGAACGGATCGAAGCCGGTCAAGAGGACGTGGGTTCGCTGCGCCACGGCGTGAACGGCGTGTCAGGCCACCGCGCGAACCGCGATGCCTTCTTGCTGCAGGCGGTCGCGGATGCGGCGCGCAAAAGCCAGCGCGTGGGCGCCGTCGCCATGCAGGCACACGGTCTGGGCATTGACGGGCACGGTGCTGCCGTCGATGGCCGTGACCTTGCGGTCGCGCACCAGCGAGAGCGTCTGGGCCAGCGACTGATCTTCGTCTTCGATCAGCGCGCCGGGCTGGCTGCGCGGCACCAGGCTGCCATCGGGCATGTAGGCGCGGTCGGCGAAAACCTCTTCGACGGGCGTGAGTCCGGCGCGGCGCGCGGCCTCGATCATGCCGCTCCCCGCCAGGCCGAAGAACCTGAGCGAAGGATCGAAACGCCGCACCGCTTCGCACAGCGCGTCGGCGAGTTCGGGCTCTTTCACCGCCTGGTTGTAGAGCTGGCCATGCGCCTTCACGTGGGAGAGCTTGCCGCCCTCGGCCTTGGCGATCGCAGCCAGCGCGCCGACCTGGTAGAGCACGTTGGAGACGATCTCGTCGGGCGGCAGGTGCATGGTGCTGCGGCCGAAGTTTTCCCGGTCCGGGAAGCTCGGGTGGGCGCCGATGGCGACGCCGTGTTCGATCGCCCAGCGCACGCATTGCCGCATGGTCGTGGCATCGCCCGCATGCCAGCCGCACGCGATGTTGGCCGAGCTCACGAGGCCGAGCAGTGCTTCGTCGCTGCCGGCGCCTTCGCCGAGGTCGGCATTGAGGTCGATGTGCATGGGTTTTGTCCTTCCTGGTGGCGCACCGCCGAACCGGCGTGCGCCTGCAGCCGCCAAGTCTATGCCGGTCTCGTCCAGCCCGCAGCCGCGAGGCCCTGCGCCACTTGCGCCAGGTAGCGCTGCTGCTCGGCCCAAGCCTCGAGCGCCTCGGCCATGTCGACCTGCACGAGCCGCAGCCTGCCCTCGAGCGGCGCCTGTGCGAGCTTCCACAGGTCGGCGCGGATCACCACGCCGATGCGCGGATAGCCGCCGGTGGTCTGCGCGTCGCCCATGAGGATGATCGGCAGGCCCGAGGGCGGTACCTGGATGGTGCCGGGTATGACGCCCGACGAGAGCATGTCGGCACTGCGCTTGCGCTTGAGTTCGGGGCCCGCGAGGCGGCTGCCCATGCGGTTGCTCTGCGTGGTGATGCGCCAGCGCTCGCTCCAGAGTTGCGCCTGCGAGGCGGCGGTGAACTGGTCGAACTCGGGGCCGGGCAGCACGCGCAAGACGATGGACCCATCGCTTTCCTGGGACCCCCAGTCGGGGCCGCGCAGGCCGAAGGGACGCCGCGCCAATCGCGCGGCATCGAGCGCCGTGGCACACAGCGCAAGCCGGTCGCCCTTGCGCAGCGCACGGCCCTCGTGGCCGCCGAAGCCCGCCTTCAGGTCGGTACTGCGCGAGCCGAGCACCGGCGGCACATCGATGCCGCCCGCCACGGCGAGCCAGCTGCGCAGCCCGGCCTTCTTCACGCCGGCGGCGTTGGCGCCAGCAAGCCTGAGGACCTGGCCCGCGGCCACCGGCACGCTCCAGCAGGGCCAGAGCGGCGCATCGTCCAGCCGGGCGTCGAAGCCGTCTCCCACCAGCGCGATGCGGGTCGCGGTCTCGAAGCGCAACTCGCAGCCACCCATGGTGATCTCGAGGCCGGCCGCGCCGTCGGCATTGCCGACCAGCCGGTTCGCGAGCGTGAGCGCGAGCACGTCGAGTGCGCCGCCGGGGCAGATGCCCAGCTGGCGCTGTCCATGCCGGCCGAGGTCCTGCACCGAAGCCAGCATGCCGGGCTTGTGGACCAGCATCATGTCTGCACGCTTTCGACGACGAAGCGCACGCGGTCGCCCGGCCGCAGCAGGGTTGGAGGCTCGGCCTTCGGATCGAAGAGTTCGAGCGCGGTGCGGCCGATCAGCTGCCAGCCGCCCGGCGACACCAGCGGATAGATGCCGGTCTGCTCGCCGCCGATGCCGACCGACCGCGCGGGCACTGCCGTGCGCGGCTCGGACCGGCGCGGCGTGGCCAGTTCGGGCGGCAGTCCGCCCATGAAGGCGAAGCCGGGCAGGAACCCGAGCAGGTAGACCACGTATTCGGCCGCGCTATGGCGCCGCACCACTTCGGCCGGCGAGAGTCCGGTGTGGGCCGCCACGTCCGCCAGGTCGGGGCCATGCTCGCCGCCGTAGGCCACGGGAATCTCCACCCGCCGGCCTTCGATGGCCGCAGCCGGCAGCCGCGGCCATGCCTCGTTCACGCGCGCCATGAGCGCATCGATGCCGATCGCGGTCGGGTCGAAAGTCAGCGTCAGGTTGTTCATGCCCGGCAGCACCTCGCCCACGCCGGCCCACTGCTGCACCTCGGCGCCCAGCGCCCAGATCTGCTGCTGGTGCGCCAGCGTGGCCGGGGGCGGCAGCTCGCACAGCAGCGCCGCGTCGCCAAGCGGATGAAGGCGAGGCAAAGGGAGTCGGCTATTCACGACCCAGGCTGCGCACCTTGGCTGCCAGTTGCTTCTCCACATCGGGCGAGACGAACTTGTGGACCTCGCCGCCGAGCATGGCGATCTCGCGCACGAAGGTGCTCGAGATGAACTGGTACTTGTCGCTCGGCGTGAGGAATACGGTTTCGACGTCGGGCATCAGCGAGCGGTTCATGCCCGCGAGCTGGAACTCGTAGTCGAAGTCGGTCACGGCGCGCAATCCGCGCACCATGGCCTTGCCGCCGCGCGCCACGACGAAGTCGCGCAGCAAGCCCGAAAAGCTCTCCACAGTGACCTGGTCGCTGAACGGCTGCACGGCTTCGCGCGCCATCTCGATGCGCTCTTGAAGCGAGAACAGCGCTTTCTTGTGATGGCCGGCCGCGACCGCGACGATGACCTTCGAGAAAAGCTGGGTTGCACGCCGCACCACGTCCTCGTGGCCAAGGGTGATGGGATCGAAAGTGCCGGGATAAACCGCGATCACGTTGCTGGCCATGGTCTTCTTCCTCATGCAGCCGGTGCGGCTTGTCCGGCGGATTATGCAGTCCCGTTTGCAGCGGGCCGCAGCAGATGCGCATGGACCGCGCCTGCCTTCAGGTAACGAAATTCAACAAGACCGACGGCGGCCAGCTCTTCGCCGCTCCAGCGGCGCGGCGCCTCCAGGTACACGGCGCCCGTGGCCTTCACGGCGCGCGCTCCGGCGCGCAGCGCAGGTTCGTACAGCGCGGCGTTGTCGAAAGGCGGGTCGAGGAACACGGCATCGAGGCTGCCGGCGGCGGTGCGTTCGAGCGCTGTGAGCCCGTTGCCCCGCTCGATGCGGACAGCTTCGGCCGAGAGCCTGGCCTTGGCGGCCTGGAGCTGGGCGACCAATGCGGCGTCCTGCTCGCACAGCAGCACGTTGGCGGCGCCGCGCGACGCGGCCTCGAGCCCGAGTGCCCCGGTGCCTGCGAAGGCATCGACGCAATGCCAGCCCGGCAAGTCGCCGCCGCCGGCGCCCGCCATGCTCGCGAGCCAGTTGAACAGCGTCTCGCGCACGCGGTCGGGCGTCGGGCGCAGGCCCGGCTTGTCGGCGACCGGCAGGCGGCTGCGCTTCCATTGGCCGCCGATGATGCGCACCTCGCGCGGCAGCGCTTTCGCACGCGCGGGCGGTGCCGATGGCTTCGAGGGGGAACGCTGGGCGGCTGCGGCTTTCTTCTGGGGCATGGCGCGAGCTTAACGCCGGCCTTGCGGGACTGAAGCAGCGGCGCGTCGAAGGACCGCCTGGTCGGCCCGCCAGACGGCCCTGTCTATGCCGGGATGCGCTGGAAGATCATCCCGCCGGCATGCAGCTCTTCCTTGCCGTCTCTGATGACCATGTTCAGCTCCATCAGGTCTCGCCGTCGATCACGCGGACCACCTGGCCGTTGTCCAGCAGGACGTAGCCCGGCAACTCGGCCAGCTCGCCAACGTCCCAGATCCATGGCTTGGATCCCGGCAGCGAATCCTTCAGGTCGTTCACGCGCTGCCATCGGCTGCCCAGCCGTGCCTGCCACGCGGCTGGCAGCGGGGTGTCCAGCGGCGGCAGCCATTCACCGATGGGCTCCTCGGCCCAGTACAGCGAATGGCTGGCAAGCGTGCGCTGGCTCAGGTAGCGGTGGCCGCCGACCGTCTGGAAGCGGTAGCAGACGGTGCTTTGCCCCTCGGCCCACCAATAGCCATCGCTGCGCGCGCGCAAGGTTTGCACGACGACCCAGGGCGACTCCCATCGTTGCAAGCTCAGCGAGCCATCGGCGCCGGCCCGCACTTGCAGGGGCGCGCTGAAGTTGGCATAGACACCTTCCAGCGCGGCGCGCTCGGGCGCAGGCGACACGGGTGCGGGCACGGCGGACGCGAGCGGCGCTGCACGGCGCGCGCCGCGTTCGGCCGCCACGCGCACCATCAGCCCTTCGGCCAGCGCGGTCGGGTCATAGTCCAGGCCACTGCCCGTGATCAGCATGGCCAGGCGCGCTTCGGGCAGCACGAACAGCTGCGTGCCGTAGAACTCGTAGGCGCCGCCTTTGCTCCAGGCACGCACGCCGGCCGCTTCCAGCGCCGGCTGCTGAACCGAATCCCAACCCAGTCCCCAGCGCCACAGGGAAGACGCAGGGTCGGGGATGACGCGGGTGTGGGCGCGCTGGTCGCGGCCCATTTCGCGCACCCCGTCGGCCGACACGATGCGCCGGCCTTCGTAGGCGCCCTCGTCCAGCAACAGGCGCGCCAGTTTCATCAGGTCGGTGGGCGTGGAGACCACGCCGCCGCTCGCATAGTTCGCGGGCAACTCCTGCGGCAGGGCCTGCCCGTTTCTGTGCGCCTGGGCGAAGCTGCCCTCGGCCGCCGGCGCGAGGGCATAGCCGGTGTGGCTCATGCCCAGCGGCGCGAAGATTTCGCGCTCGACAAAGGCGGGAAAGGCCAGCCCGCTGAGTTGCTTGATCAGCGGCTCCACCAGGGTGAAGCCGTCGTTGCAGTACATCGCCATGTCGCCTGGCTCGTGCTTCAGGCGCGATTGCGCGATGGCCGCCATCGTTTCCTGCGCGTAGTCCGGGTAGGGCACGGGATTGCCGCCATTGCGGTAGTTGTTGCCCGGCACGCCCGATGCGTGCGAGATCAGATGGCGTACGGTGATGCGGGTGTAGCCCTCGGAGCGCATGCGAAAGGCGGGCAGCAGTTCGGCCAGCGGCTGGTCCAGCGCCAGTTGGCCGCGATCGCGCAGGATCATCACGGCCAGCGCCGTGACCACCTTGGAAATGGATGCCACGTTGAAGCGCGTGTCGGGCGTGGCCAGCAGGTTGCGCTGGCGGTTGGCAAAGCCAAAGGCTTCGCGCCAGACCACGCGATCCCCGGCCAGCAGGGCTACCGACACGGCGGCGGTCTGGCTGTCGCTGCGGCCCAGCGCCGTGCGGATCGCGTCGCGGCACCAACGCACGGATTCGGGCTCAGCCTCGGGCTCCGTCGGTACGGCGAACCACGAGGGTCCGCTGGAGCCCCCGCCACAAGCCTGCAGCAGCAAGGGCGAGGCCAGCCCCGCCGCCGCCAGGCCCAGATAACGGCGGCGCGAGACGCCGGGCGGGGAAGTCTCAGGAGACATCTGGGCGTGGCGGGCTGGGCGCATGAAGGCGAATTCCTTGATTGAAGGGTCGAAGGCGCCGAGCCCAGGAGTGGAATTCGCCTGCGCGCGCAAGGGGCCGGTCGCGAGAACGAAAAGCGATCGGCAACTTGATTCTTTGCCGACCTTGGTGACAAAGTACTACATATTATTGTCGCGTCGGGCGTCGCTTGAAACATA
>Ga0307411_10000670_pt1 | contig 12539 bp, 8 predicted proteins | sample DK1Ometagenome_2_FD_203712 | JGI IMG/M metagenome (GOLD analysis project Ga0307411, IMG submission 203712) | Maize rhizosphere microbial communities from greenhouse at UC Davis, California, United States - DK15-O-1 | ecosystem: Host-associated > Plants > Roots > Rhizosphere > Soil | place: USA...
AACACAGCCACCGCCCTCGGCGACCTCGGCGGGAGCGCCGAAATTGGCGCAGATGCAGGGAACGCCGTGCCACAGGCTTTCCAGAATGGGCAGGCCGAAGCCCTCTTCGACCGATGGGAACACGGTAAAAGCGGCCGAACGGTAAAGCTGGTCTAACTCGGCATCTAGCGGGTGCGGGACATAGCTGATCCGATCGTTGCGTTCGATCGCCGCATGGACCTCTGGAGCCACATCGCCTCGCAAATGTCCAGCAAGCACCAAGCGCCAGTTTCGCCCCTCGGGCGTGACCGAGAATTGTTCGAACGCCTCGATCAGCTTTCGCTGGTTCTTCCGTGGCTCGATGGATCCCACCGTGAGAATGATTTGTTCCGAAGAGTCGCGCCGAAGCGTTTCGGACCGAGGTGAGAGAGTGCTTTCGCCTGGAAGATGCAGGGGTTCAATATGCGGAAGCGTGGTCGCACATTGATACTGAACAAAAAATTTCTGGAGTTCGGTGGCAGAACGTCGCGAGATTGGGATCAGCGCGTCAGCTAGGAGCAATGACTGCATGTACCGTTCGTGAGCGGCAGCCCCCTCTTCATATTCTGCCAAACGCAACGGAATGGCGTCGTAATAAATGAACGCAATTTTCGCCCCGAAGGTCTTCGCCGCCATGATGGCATCAAGCGTCGGCGGCTGCTGCTGATACGTGACGTGTGTTACCTCCGGCACGAATAGCCAGACGTCCCGATCGGCTGGAGGCGTCACTGCCTCACCGCCACGTTCGGTATAAGGCTGATGGTCGCCCTCGGCGATGGTGGGGCCGTTCCATTGGGCAAGGTGGTCCAGCTCGGCCTTGCTAATCAGAATGAAGCTCTTGGCCTGTGCATCCCATTTTACAAATCGAACTATCTCGCCTTGGTCGATCAGGCATCGGCCGAGCTGGCGCACCAGCCGTTGCATGCCGGTGTTGACTGGACAGAGAATCGTATGATCGACGAAATAGTAAATCAGCCTGGGCCGAGTACTACGCGGCTGCGAGGCCGATAACGCACGCCTGCGCCAGTCGGCTTTCACTCTGGCGTTCGCGTTCCGGCGATCGATCGCATCTGGAATCCGACGCCCGCCGGCCTTTCCAACCAGTTCCTGCAACGTCGCTTGGAGCTGGTCGAGGCGCTCACCATGACGCATTTCTATTCGATAGAGATCGTTAATCAGGGACAGCAACTGCCGGCGCTGAAGTTCTGCCGCGCGGCTCCGGAACAGTCGGTTCCAGCGTCGCGGCAAAAAGGGTCGAATAGCCGTTTCGAGGCCCGCGATCTGCGCCCTATGTTTTCGCCCTTCAGGCGACCGGAATAGCTCCGCCAAGATCTGACGGCGGTCGATGCCGGTGCGGACACGTCCGAGAAAATGCGCCAGACCGTCCGGGTCGACTGGCCGTCCAAAGAGCGCGACATAAGCGTGACGCACGAAAGCTTCGTCATGAAAAGACAGCAAAGCATCGACGCTGTTTGGGGATGGTTTTCCGCTTAGGACCATTCCGCTACCGTCGGCGGTCCTCTCGGGTTGAATCTCTATTTGCTGGCGCACTCGCGCAGGCCGATGATCAATGTCCCGGTTTATGAATAAGCGAACGACGCTGCCAATGACCGGCAGTTTTTCCCAGCGCGCATGGCTTAACGCCCGATCCAGGCCGGCAATCCCGGGGTCATGCAGCCGCCCCTCCGAGGAGTGCCGAAATTGCCACAGCAGCTCCATTTTGGAATACCCACGCCGTAGACGGTTAGTGTAGTATGCCTCGCCTTGCGGATCGGGCTGTCTGCCGAGCATGGTCACGTAGGAACATCGGACAAAATCCTCACCATCCCATTCCAGGAGTTCTTCCAGCGAATCTGCGCGGAGATAGGGATTGCGCTGCACCGACGCGGTCACCAAAGCCATGTTACCTTCTTCCACTGTGCCGCTTTTCTCGCCTGCCCAATCAAGCAAAATTCGACGAAGCCGGTCAGATTCATCGAATCCAAGAGCCCGGCCAATTCGCTGCCAGCGCGTCGGAGGTTCGGCGAGCGCCCGCCCAATCAGCGTGTCGGCTTCAAGCAATTTTTTCGCCTGTTGGGTCGCTGTCCCATGCAGGTGCCGAATTTCGTCCCGAGATGCATTGAGCTGTTGCAGTAAGTTCTCAAGCTGTTGGCGCAAGTCTTCGATCTGCTGGCCGTGCTTCTCCCGCTCTACCGCCGCTAGCTGAACGCGCTGCTGTTCGGCCTCGCTTGCCAACCGGCGCTCTTCGGTCGTTGCGTGGATCAATTCCACGAGTTCAGCCTGGATCGCGTCGTGGCGATATTGCCATTCGTCCCGCTCGGCGCGAACCATTGCGAGTTGCTCGCCGTGCAGCAAAGCCTGGCTTTCACGCTCGTGGTGAAAGTCGGCAATCTGCATGTTCAGTCGACGTTCCAGCTCGGAGAGAGCTACCGCGGATGATTCACAGAGGTACTTGGCACTGAAGTGCCCGTCCGTTATCTGAAAATCGTCGAAAACGCAGGGTGCGGCCGAAAGGGTATCCCTGTGCTCGGGGTGGTCGGAGGACAGGTACCAGCGGTTCAGTCCGTCGAACAGGATTTCAATATAGCCGCGGTCGAGCAACTCATTCTGCCATGTTTCGTGGGTTTGGTTCCTCGAATTTGGAAGTGTCGCTTCGACGATGACTATCCAAGGACGTGCCGGGTGAACCCCCCAGCTTTGCAGCACCGACTGCTCCATGCCCTCGACATCGACCTTCATCCAGTGGATTGGCTGGTCGGCGAACTTGTCGAATAATGACGGTAAAGAAACCTGGGGGACGGTGATCGCCTGGCCTGCAAACCCAGCATCAGAATGCCGCTTCGCAATGTCGGCAATGCCGGTGGACAGGCCGGTCTCCGGGAACTCGAACAGCGTCAACAAACCTGTGCCGTTGCCGACAGCCGCCTGAATTACCGTTTCATCGGGCCGCGCCGTCCTGAGTTTTTCTGCGTAATATGGTGTAGGCTCGACATGAATCCCTCGCCATCCGCGCTCATAGAAGGCCAGGCTGATAGAATGCAGGTGGGGATCTTGCGCGCCGATATCGAGGTAAGAACCGTTTTCAATATTGCCGAGCGCACGCCATAGCAGTACGTCTTCGAAATTCTGGGCATAGCTCACGAAGGTCACGACGCATCCCGAACCTTAACTGGGTTTCGCGATACGGTGGTAGGCGCGATGCCCATTTCTTCAAGCAGCCGGTCGACCGAATAGCGCCATGAATTGAGCCGCGCCGGCTCAATGCGCTTGGGCGTCATCGCCAGGTCCACTAGTTGCCGAGCCAAGGCCTGTGGCTGCTCATCGCTGAAAAACGCCACGTTCGGCAAGTTATGCTCACGAAACACCTTCAGGTCGCGAGCCAATACCGGCAACCGATGCTCGGCCGCCTCAATCAAGGGTAAGCCGAAGCCCTCGGCGCGCGATGCAACCAGCAGGCCGCGTGATGCTTCATAACAGTCGCAAAGCGCCTCGTCGCTCACGCCTTCGAGCCAGTGAAGCCGGCGGCCGAACAGCGGATGCGATCGTATTGCGTGCTGCAGCTTCGTGGTTTTCCAGCCCCCCTTGCCGACGATTACGAGATCCGGCGCCTGGGTCGGCGATGTCCGCCAGAGGAATTCGAACGCCGCAAGCGCGACGTCATACCCTTTGCGCGGCTCGACTGTCCCGACCATCAGGATGGTCGGTCGGAAGCGCATCCTGGCCAGCACATTCCGAACTGTTTCGCACACGCCCCTCGACGGCACGGATTGGGCGATGTCCGCACCCATCGGCATGCGGCCAACCGCAAGCTGGCCTTCGGCGCGCGTTCCGCGGACGCGCTCTCGCAACTCATCGGCCACCTGATCGGAAATGCAGATAGCCTGGTCCGCGTCCTCCACCAGTACCCGGAACCAATTGCGGAAGTGCAATGACGTGGTCGTGTTGAACCATTCCGGACGGCTGAGCGGCAACAGGTCATAAACGACCAAGTGAATTGAAGCGCCCGCCTGTCGCCACGATCGCAACTGCCGCCGGTATTTGGGTAGTAAATGAGCAGACAGATCGAGGCCCAGAAACTTGTCCCCCGTCCTGACCTCGACTTGGGGCGACGTCGTCGGCGTCCTATGTCGAATAAGGAAGTCCTCAGGCGCAACACAATAGCCATGCCGGCTCGTTGCGAACACGGGCACGCATTCAAAGGCATCACCGCTTCGGCGGCTGAGTTCCGACCAAACGGAGCGAACCACACGTTGGATTCCAGTTTGCGCGTCGTGCCGGATAATCGCCGAAACATCGACCAGTAGCCGCTGCCGCTCGCCTGGCGCACAAGGTCGCGGCCGGTTGCGCCGTAGCCACAATTGACGGTCGAGAAATTCCGCGAATGCCCTCAGGCTGGTCACGCCGCGAGCGCCGTTTCATCATGATAAAAGGCGAATGCTTCATCGAGGCTCTGGTGCACATGCAAGTGGCCGCCGGACAGCACGGCTGCGCGCGTGCAATGTTCCCGAATGTAGCCGGCGTCATGGGAAACGATGATCATCGCCCGGTCGCCGCGCTTCTCAAACAGTTCGATGTGGCATTTCTCATGAAACCGGCTGTCTCCCACCGCCACGATTTCGTCGATCAGGAAACAGTCGAATTCGACGACCATCGATATCGCGAAGGCCAGCCTCGCGCGCATGCCTGATGAATAGGAGCGGACCGGCTCGCGAAGATAAATTCCGAGTTCCGAAAACTCTTCGACAAATGCGATCTTGTCTTTGGGGTCCGTTCCGTAGATTCGACAGATAAACCTGAGGTTATCGAGTCCTGTCAGCGCGCCCTGAAACGCCCCGCCGAAGGCCAGAGGCCATGAAACGCTCATGTGGCGGTCGACGTGCCCGCTAGTCGGCAATTCAGCGCCGCTGATAAGCCGGATCAGGGTCGATTTGCCAGCTCCATTGCGGCCAAGGATGCCGACCCGCTCGCCCGGCGCAATCTCCAGGTTGACGTCGCGCAGGATCGGCACCGGCCCATTCCTGGTCGGATAAAACTTGTTGATGCCTTGCAGCCTGATCATTCCGGCACCACGGACCGGCTGACTCTTGCCGTCTGGGCCAATCCCAGCGTCGTCAGAACCGTGTTGATGAGGGCCATATAGACGAGGTCGTAGTGGGCGATGATCTGTGACCCGAAATAGCCTTCGCGGATATACTCGACGCCGTGGACCATTGGCAAAAGCAAGACGATCCGCTGCGCCTCTTCCGGCAACGCGCTGACCAGAAATGCGGCGCCGGAAAGCGGGAATAGGATGTAGGCGGTCGGATGCCACAGTTTCTCAACAATCTCATAGCTCTCCGAGAGCGCGCCGAGGAACAGTGAAAGGCCGAACCCGAACCATGCGATCATGGCCCAGCCGCCCGCGATCTGGAGCACGTCTTCCGGAAATTTCAGCCAGTCGAGGAAATGGAAGAAGATTACCAAGAAGACGAAGGACATGGTTGCGCCTGCGACTTCCAGGATGAGACGGGACAGATAGATGTCCAGTGGGCGCACGTTGCGGTGATTAAGCAGGGGAAGGTTGGGCTCCAGCGCCTTGATGCATCTGGCCGGCATGTTCCGCCACAGCAGCACGCTTGAGTAGCCCGTGATCGCAAAAGCGACGATGGGGATGTCGGACCCGTGGATCGAATGGGTTGCGGTCCAGAGCGCGGTAACGCCGAGGGTGAACAGCATTGGTTCGGCGAAGAGCCAGAGGAAACCGATATTGTGCCGGCCGTAGCGAGTCAGAATTTCGCGCATAACCAACGCCCAAACAACGCGTCGTTGGATCGCCCAGGATTGCGCGAGACTGACAGACTCAGCCTGCGCCATTAACCTCGGTGCTCCCGGACCCCGGCAATCATCATCGTCGCGATGCCCCATGCGATAAGGCCGAGGATGAAAGTCGCCAGAATCCCGCGGAGACGTCGAGGCTCTCTTGCTTCATCCGGTCGGCTGGGCTGGGAGATCCGTTCGACATAGGCCTGCTTGCGGCGCGCTTCGTTCTGGGCTTCCTGAAGGGAATTCATCGCACCGGCAAGACGCCGGTCGGCAATTTCTCGCTCAAGTTGGAGGCGCTGGTATTGCGCCGCCGAGGCCGAGAGCGATCGCCGTCCGCCGGCAACCTGTCCCTGTTGCGCTCCGATTTCCCGTGTCAGCTGATTTACCCGAACCTGAAGGATCGGGATCTGTGGATTCTCAGGGGCAATGCTCCGCAGCTGCTGGAGCTGCGTCCGCGCCGCGATCAATTCGTCCTGAAGTTTCGAAATCATCTGCAGCTGGACGGTGGCTTGCCGCTCCGGATCGATGATTCCCTCGGAATTGCGATAGCGCGCAAGCGCCAAGGCCGCCTGCCGCGCAGTCATTTCCGCTTCGCGGACTTCATCCGACGCGACCCGGATCAAGTCGGTCCGTCCGCGCGCATTGAGACGGTTGACCGTGCTTTCTGAAAGTTCGAGCAGCTTGCGGTTCATGTCCTGCGCGGTGGCCGGGGAATAAGCGCGGACGCGAAGGGTGGTGATCGACGCGGTCGGGGAAAATTCGATTCCGACCCGGTTGGTGTAATAGGAATAGAGATCTTCGAAAGATCCATTCAAGCCCAACGGATTGAACCGGTCGAAGATGGAGATGCCAGAATCGCCATAGGCTTTCTCGACCGCCCCGTCGCGGTTGAGCTCCCGCAGCGCATCACGACTTTTCACAAATTCGTGGGCTGCGAAAATCTCATCGCCGGCGTTCGAGAAGCCGGCGGACTTCAGAAGTACGCCAAGCCCGGATGCGGCTGGCTTGTCCGGGCTCCTGACCACGAACGTAGATTCAGAAATGTAGACATCAGATGCGAGGAAACCGAAATAGGCGATTGCCGTCGCGGTCGGCACGATGACCGTCGCGATGAACAGCAAATTCAGCCGACGCAATTGGCGACGAACGGTGTCGGTGGAAATTGTCCACCTGGATAGCGGATATTGATACACTTTGAGAAGCTGACCCTCCGCGCGAGCACTGTGCAGAGCCTGCCGACGCCGTTAGCTCTAAGCCGCTATCGAGTCCATCGCCAACAGCAAGCGTTTCACCTCTTGGGAACGGCCTTTGGGGAGAATGAGCAGCCGGCCGCCCGATGCCACGATGATCAGATCCCGAACGCCAAGAGCTGCAACCTGCAAACCATCGGTGCGGATGAAGCAGCTGTCGCAATCGAGCGCCGTAACCGGACCGCCCGACTCGCCACTTCCCACCAGCGACGCCAATGCGTCCCAGCTGCCAAGGTCGGACCAGCCAGGCGCCATCGGTACCACCGCCACGTGCTCCGACGATTCCATGACTGCGTAGTCGATCGACAGATTGGGACAGTCGGCGAGCGCGGCAGCGTCGGCCTGCACCCGGATGCCTTCCACTTCCCGGTTGCCGACGGCGGCAACCGCGGCCCGGCAGATTTCCGGTGCATGGAGCATCATCTCGTCGAGAAGCGACTGCGCCTGGAACAGGAAAATTCCCGCATTCCACAGGTGGCTGCCGCCGGCGACCATCAGTTCGGCGAGTTCGGGCTGAGGCTTCTCGACAAAGCGGGCCACCGAGCTCACTCCCGGAACGCCCTCGATTTCCCGGCCGATTTCAAGATAGCCGTAGCCAGTATCAGCGGTGGTGGGCTTGATTCCGAACGTGACCAACCGGCCGGCGCGAGCCGCGGGCTCCCCGATCCGCACTGCGCGATGGAAGGCATCGACGTCGTCGATCAGATGGTCACTTGGCGTAACGAGCAGCAAGGCGTTCGGGCCGTGCATGTCCCGAACGACGGCTGCGGCCATTGCAATTGCCGCCGCGGTATTGCGGGCGACCGGCTCCAGGATTAGCCGCGCGTCAACGCCGTCGCTCGCGAGTTCGCGCTCGCACAAGTCACCATGACGGGCGCTCGCAACAACCACCGGAGCGGCGAACGCGTGGCGGTCGCGCACGCGCAACAAAGCTTGCTGGAAAAGGCTTGTTGCACCGGTCAGCGGAAGGAATTGCTTCGGCGTCTCCGTTGTCGAAAACGGCCACAGGCGGCTGCCGCCGCCGCCGCTCAGGACGACCGGTACGATCGGGCTCAAGTCCCCCGCGGCAGCCGGCGACAGTAACCGATTGCCTAATGCGGAGACGATTTCGCCATCCGTATCGGACCTAATTTCGTAGGAACGTTGATTGTCGTAATCCATGACATACCCCAAGCCGCTTCGGCTCAAACTAGAAACTTCCTGAAAGGTTCACCTAGCCAACCGACCTTTGGCTGCCAAATATCCTTACACTTGCGGTGTTTACCAAATATTGAGGTCGCAAGTTGCTGCAATCGTCATAAGTGTCAAGCCCCGACCGCAAGTGAAACTGGACCGACCCGTGACCAATCGGAAATCATGTTGCGGGAACGCAACATTGAATGTCAAACTGGCTCTCTCTATTGGAACCATCCTTGACTATTCCGCGTCTGACTGCTGGCTCGTGTAAGAGAATCTTTAGGTTATTCGTACGACCGGTTTAGCGTTGAGGTGAGCGTACGTTTATTTTTTGTTTACCAGGAACTGTTTCACGGAAATCTAATATCGTCTATGGAACTGGTACTGGTTTGCTGGATTTTATGTCGACGAATTCTGGTCGACGGGTTCGCAGAGAAAGGGGTAGAATGAGTAAGATGCTAATGCGCTGCAGCGCTGCAATGGTGCTGGCTCTGGCGGTAAGCCAGCCGGCGAGCGCACAAGGTTTTGATGGATTCCGTATCGAGGGCCAAGCCGGCATCGATCGCTTCTATTCCGAAGGCAACAACGACACCGGTCTTGCAGTTGGCGCTGCTGCTGGCGTCGACTTTGATCTTGGCGGCCTCGTTGTCGGCCCGGAAGTGACCTACATGTGGGCTCCGCAGGAGAATGTCACTCGTGACGGTCCCGGCGTTGCCCATCGGAAGTCGTTCGAAGAGTGGGGCTTTGGGCTTCGGGCCGGCGCCAAGATGGGCCCCGGCACGCTCGTCTACGGCAAGGCAATGTTCGTCGTGAACGAGCAGCGCAAATATTTCAATGCCGACCCTGTCGCGACTCCCGGCATCCCCGTCAACACGGCGTTCGGCGACTATTACAACCACTACCGCACCCGCGGTTGGCAGTTGGGCGCCGGCATCGAGCAGATGATGAGCGGCAACCTGTTTGTCAAAGCGGAGGGCCGCTACTCGAACTACCGGACGAACTCGTCACGCCTCACCGGCGTGATTGGTGTCGGCCTGAAGTTCGGTGCTTCGGTTGCGGAGGTGCTTCCGCCACCGCCGCCTCCGCCGCCGCCCCCGCCCCCGCCGCCGCCGCCCCCGGCGACGCAAACCTGCCCGGATGGATCGGTGATCCTGGCGACCGACGCGTGCCCCGTGCCGCCGCCGCCGCCACCGCCGCCGCCGCCGGAGCCGGAACGCGGCTAAAGCTTTCAAGCCGAACTTTGGAGGGGTCGACCTTTGGTCGGCCCCTCTTTTCTTTGCGGGTAATCGCACGCAAAGGATCCCAATGCATTCGAGCACTCAGCATCGGGAAGCAAAGGCTTGAAACTGAATCCTCGCCAGGTTGAGAAGCCTTGGGGGCGACTCTCCCTCCCCGTCCCCTTCCACAATGATTCCGCAGGCCGGGTCGGCGAGATCTGGTTCGAGGGCGACGGCGACCTGCCGTTCCTGGTCAAATATATCTTCACCAGCGAGCGACTGTCGGTCCAGGTACATCCCAACGACGCTTTGGCAGCCGCCAAGGGGCAGACCCGCGGCAAGACTGAATGCTGGTACGTCCTGGACAGCGAGCCCGACGCCGAAATCGGGCTGGGCCTGACACGGGACGTTGGCACCGAAGCCCTCCGAGCGGCCGCAGTCGATGGGTCGGTAATGGATCTGCTCGATTGGAGGAAAGTCCGTCCTGGCGACTTCTTCTATGTCCCCGCCGGCACCGTCCACGCCATCGGCGCCGGCGTCTCCCTCCTCGAATTCCAGCAGAATTCCGAAATCACCTACCGACTGTTCGATTACGGCCGGCCGCGGGAACTGCATCTGGACGAGGCTATCGAATCAGCCGTCCCCGCTCCCTATGATCCGGCCCACGCCAAGTCGGACGGATTCGGCGGTTCGATACTCCATAGCGGACCGGATTTTTGCTTTGTGAGAGCGAAACATGAGAGCGACGTGCCTGCAGCGATGACCCAACGTCTTCGCTGGGTGATGCCGATCGCCGGGGCTGTAAGTTCAAATGGCATCACGGCCGGGGCCGGCGAATGCCTCCTTCTGGAGCCCCAGGCGCCGCTGCGGATAGGCATCGGCGCCGTCGTGTTGATCGGGGCCGCCGGACCGATCGCCTAATTCCAACGGCCGCATGCCTGCGATTAACCGGCCGCTTGGCGGTGTACCAGAAGGACGCTAGCTGAGCAGCCTGATCGGGTTTTCGATGAATTCCTTCAGCGCCTGCATGAAGGTGGCGGCGTCCCAGCCGTCGACGACCCGGTGGTCGCAGCTCAATGACAGGTTCATTCGCTTGCGGACCTCGATCTCACCGTCGACGACAACGACCTTTTCCTCGACCTTGTTGACGGCAATGATCGCCACTTCCGGCCGGTTGATGACCGGGGTCGAGGTGATGCCGCCCATCGGGCCGAGGCTCGATAAGGTGATGGACGAGCCGCTGAGTTCCTCGCGCGTCGCCTTGCCGTTGCGGGCTGCATCGGCCAGCCGAACAATCTCGCGGGCGAGTGCCCAGACGCTCTTGTCCTGAGCGTCGCGGATCACCGCAACCATGAGGCCGTTGGGGGTCTGGGTCGCCATGCCGAGGTTGAGCGCGCCGTGGCGGGTGATGACGCCGGCCTCGTCGTCGAAGGTGGCATTGAGCATGGGGAAATCGGGCAGCGCCCGGGCCATCGCGGTTATCAGGAAGGGCAGAAGCGTCAGCTTGTGCTCGCTGCCGCGGTCGCGGTTCATCATCGCCCGAGTGTCTTCGAGGTCGGTGACGTCATATCCCTCGACCAGGGTGAAATGCGGGATCCGGCGTTTCGCCTCCTGCATATTCTCGGCGATCTTGCGCCTCAGGCCGACGACCTTGATGGTCTCGTCCTTTCGCACCGCAGATGCCCTGCCCCGCCCCGAAACGCTGCCGCCATTATACAGGAGATAGGCGTCGAGGTCCGAATGGCGGATCCGATCCGACGTGGTCTTGACCTGGCCGAGATCGATGCCGAGGTCGCGGGCGCGCTGGCGGACCGCAGGCGAGGCCAGCACGTGCGCCTTTGACGCAGCCGCCTGGATTTCCGGCTCCTGTCTTGGCGCCGGCGCCGGGGCGGCGTCAGGTTCGACCGCCATCACCGGCATCCGGTCTTCCTGCTTTGCGGTCGGTTCAACGGCGCCGTCCGCGATCGGACGCTCCGCCTCGCTCTGTGCGACCGGCTCGTGCGTTTCGAGCACCTTGGGAGGATGCTCGTGCGGATGCGCCTCACCCTCGGTCTCGATCTCGACCAGGACCGAGCCAATCGCGACCTGGTCGCCGACTGCGCCAGCCAGTTTGACCACCTTGCCGGCGACCGGGCTTTCCATTTCGACCGTTGCCTTGTCGGTCATCATGTCGGCCAACTGCTGATCCTCGGCGACGGTGTCGCCGACCTTGACGTGCCAAGCGACAATCTCGGCCTCGGCAATGCCTTCACCAATGTCGGGCAACTTGAACTGATAGGTCCCCATCAGGCTTCCATCACTTTCTCGAGGGCTTTGTGCATCCGCTTGGGTCCCGGAAAATAGGCCCATTCGTAGGCGTGCGGGTAAGGCGTGTCCCAGCCGGTCACGCGCTCGACCGGCGCTTCGAGGTGGTAGAAGCAGCGTTCCTGGACCAGCGCCGACAGTTCGGCGGCGAAGCCCGACGTGCGCGGCGCTTCCTGGGCGATCAGGCAGCGGCCTGTCTTCTCGACCGATTTCTCGATCGCCGCGATGTCGAGCGGCACCAGCGTCCTCAAATCGATGACTTCGGCGTCCAGGCCTTTCTCCTCGACCGCGGCGAGCGCAACATGGACCATCGTGCCATAGGCCAGGACCGTTAGCTCATTGCCCTCGCGGACCACCGCCGCCTTGCCGAGCGGGACGGTGTAATGGCCTTCCGGAACCTCGCTCGCCGGATGCTTCGACCACGGCTTGACCGGCCGGTCGTGGTGGCCGTCGAACGGTCCGTTGTAGATGCGCTTGGGTTCGAAGAAGATGACCGGATCGGGGTCTTCGACCGCGGCGATCAGCAGGCCCTTGGCGTCGTAGGGAGTTGACGGGATCACCACCTTCAGGCCGGCGATATGGGTAAACAGGCTCTCGGGCGACTGGCTGTGGGTCTGGCCGCCGAAAATGCCGCCGCCGTAGGGCGAGCGGATAACCATCGGCATCGCCCATTCGCCGCCGGTGCGATAGCGCATCTTGGCGACCTCGCTGACGATCTGGTCGTAGCCCGGATAGATATAATCGGCGAACTGGATCTCGATCAGGGGCTTCA
>Ga0307411_10000671_pt1 | contig 12531 bp, 15 predicted proteins | sample DK1Ometagenome_2_FD_203712 | JGI IMG/M metagenome (GOLD analysis project Ga0307411, IMG submission 203712) | Maize rhizosphere microbial communities from greenhouse at UC Davis, California, United States - DK15-O-1 | ecosystem: Host-associated > Plants > Roots > Rhizosphere > Soil | place: USA...
AGAGGTGTTTCCCATGACTGAACAAGCCGCCCGCACCAATGGACGAAGTACCTTTCTCGCAGTTTTCATGACGATGATCGTCGTCGGGACCGCACTGGCGGTCGCCTTCTGGTAATCGACGTCCCCTGCTGCGAGATGGATTGAGGTTATACGGCTGACGAAATCTGCCGTCGCCGCCCACTAAAAACGCAGGGCGGGAGTGCTTATCTCTGAAACGCGGACAGAATCGATGTCTGTCTGGCCGAAGGCGATTGAGCATGGCCGAAAGCAGGACACCCAAACGCAAGGGCTTCACCGTCTTTCGATCCGCTGCAGAGGAAGCGATGATGAAGGACGACGAGCAAATTTCGGACAACGAAGGCGGGCATATGAGCTGCACGTCCGGGCGGGTCATTACCTCGAGAGGCAGCGACAAGCCCTTCAAGGTGATCATGTCCCGGGCTGGCGGCGAAACGTCGGAGCACTGGTTTGCAACCATGCGGGAAGCGGAAGCCTTCGTTCGCCGGAATACGCCCCGTCCTCCCAAGAGGTCGACGACCTATGATCGTGAAAGCACGTAAGGGGCCCGCGGTGGACGAAGAAACGGCGCAAGCTCTCCTCACCGTTCGAGCCGACACCATTGCCTTACGGGCGGCAATGAAAATTCTGTTGCGTCGAGTTTACGGGATGGGCGACCAGGCTTTGGGCATCATTCGAGAAGATGCCCTCGCTGCGGTAGAACTCGCACTTTCGGACACTGAGGCAGACGAGCATCAGCGGTTCTTCCACCATGCCGTGCGCGACGCGATAACGGACCTGCTCACGCCGCTTCCACGGTAGCAGCGTTCGTCTCGCGTACGCGCCTGGAGCAACCATCGGAGCGCACATGCCAAAGAAGATCCAGCCAACCAATCGTTCATTGATCGATCTGCGAGACGAGAGGGATGACCTCAGAGTCCGGCTTAGCCTTCTTGAAGACAACCGCTTGACCTCCCCCGCAGATTTGTTTCGCCTGAAGCAGGACCTTGCCACTTTGGAGCGTCGCATCACCCAAGAGGGCGCCTGATGCATAGGGTGCAATGTCCGATTTCCACCCATTGCGGACGTCACGTCTGACCACTTCCCGTGCTATGCTTGGACGAAGCCTGGAGGCTAAATGGCTAGTCCGCATGATCGAGCATGGCCCGAAGGCCACAAGGCCGGGAGCACAATGGGCCTCTGAGAGCTGCCCCTATGGAAGTGGCATGATGCAAAAATCTTGGCGGGCAGGCTGGCGTGCTGGGCAAGCGACAAGAGATTCGAAGGGTGCCTGAAGGTCCACGCGAAGAGGACTCGCTTCGCGCCTGGCTCGCCACGCGTTATGCCTAGTGAAGGCAGGGAGCATTAATGCGCCGGTTCACAGCGGGTCGCTATCGCACTGAAGCATCAGAGCACCGCCCGGCCCGCGCTTATGTGATCGACGGCGGAAAAGCCTACTTCCTTACCGAGGAGGCCTACCGGGCCAAGGACTTCCAGCCACCTTTCGAGACGCTTCCGACCGAAGACCAATACCACGCCTGAAGTCACAAGCCGGTCTATGTCTGCTTTCCACCCGACATTGGCCGAATGTCTTCCTTCGACCCATTCCTGCCATTAGCGGGCCTGTCACTCGCCCTGGATGGTCTCCTCTTGAATGGGCACGTCCGCGCGACTGACGACAAGCTTCTCGCGCTCAGCTTCCTCCGCCCGCCACTGCTTTTCGTCGGTGAAAATTGAATGGACAAACCTGGAGGGGTCCACGTCGTCCCACGCCACAACAGAGTTCCGCCAAGCTATGGTCAGGCGGAGATCTGGCTGACTAGCTGCATTGCTACGAAGTCGTGGCCGTGAAATGCGTATCCAGATGATGCGGCCTTCGGCGAGTTCCCGCTTGAGGAGGGGCAACTTGTTCTTGTTGAACAGGACGAGGAAGCGCTCCGTCTCTCCGCCTTTTAGCCAGTAGCTATGCTCGAGGACGAACGGTGCATCGACTGCCGCATTGCGCTGGGCGAAAGCCGCGGTCGGGACAAGCGTTGCAAGGGTCGCTGCGCAAGCGATGGTCATCTTCATTTTCGGCCCCCGGTTCGGCAAGGATCCTAGGCTATTCTCAGCATGGCTCCAATGTCCGCTTTCCACCCATTCCTGCCACTAGCTCGTTGATCCCCGCTCCTATCAAGGGAGCGAGCCATGAGCCGACCGTCGCAAGTCCTAGTAGGGGCCAAGCTTCCGCTGCGGCCGATGCACGTCTGGGCGATCCGCGTGCGCCTTCAAATCGCGCATCGCGTACGAGACCTGGCGCTGTTCGATATAGGCTTGGACAGCAAGCTCAGAGGCTGCGACGTGGTTTCCTTGAGACTGCCTGACATTGTGGCGGCCGGTGCAGTGAGGAGCCGCGCAATCGTAATCCAACAGAAGACCGGCCGACCCGTTCAATTCGAAATCACCGAGCAGACGCGCAGCTCGCTTGTCGACTGGATCAGGATCAGACGCGGCGAGGCTGATGGCTGGCTGTTCCCCAGCCGAATGGTCCACGGCGCTCACCTTTCGACTCGCCAGTACATCCGGCTGGTGAAAGGCTGGGTTGCACTCGTCGGGCTGGAGCCAGCCGCCTATGGCACGCACAGCCTGAGGCGGACCAAGGTTGCAATGCTGTATCGCAAGACTGGTAACCTGAGGGCGTGCCAGCTTCTGCTAGGTCACACCAAGCTCGAAAGCACGGTTCGCTATCTCGGCGTCGAACTGGATGACGCCTTGGCGCTCTCGGAGGCGTTGGAAATCTAACACGAGCCATTGGATCGAGCCGATCGATCTTGCAGCCGTGATCGGGGCTTTTCATAACGACCGGATGAGCAGGACGTACCCTGTCGGTATTGTCGGAGAGGCCAGCTACCAAACCGCAATCCGCAGCTGCGCGGTTGGGCAACGCGTCCGCATTGTTCATGAGCCCGATAATCCTTATGACGAGTTCGCTCTCGCTGTCGCCACCGAAGATGGCCGCACACTAGGCTACATCGCGCGCGATTCTTGGCTTCAAGATGCTGTCCACGAGGAGGGCAAGGGCTGCGAGGCGATCATCAAGGAAATAAGCGCAGCACGACGTGGAAGGCTTGGCGTTGTGCTAGACGTTTCGCCATCCGATCACGGCATCGATACGCGCGCATTCAGTCGAGTGCCGGTCGAGAATGAGCGTTCACCGAGCGGGTGTCTCGCCAGCCTATTCGGGCTCTGAGCTGCGAATGGCAGCTTTGGGTGGAAAGCGGACATAGGCAAAGCGCCCTAGGAAGTGTTTTCCCATCCGGACGGTGATGTCTTCTGGACAGCGAAAATATGCCCATCGGGCCCGCGGAATTTGAGCCATTCGAAGCCGTTCCATGAGCCGATTCCGCCGAGGACTTCCACACCGTTTCGAAGCAACTCCTCACGGGCCGCAGCGACGTCGTCGACTTCGAAGGCAACGATCGGCGGGAAAGTGAGCTGTCGCCCTTGAGTGCCCGGTCCGAAGACTTCAAGAACCTGGCCCTCCGACACTTTCAGTATCGCGACCCCACGATCCTCGACCTCCACCGGCTCCAAGCCTATGACGGTCGTGAAAAAAGACAGGGTGGTTTTGAAGTCGTCGGTGCCAACGCCGACCCAGGAGTAACCCTTCACTTTCATGTGATGATCCGATCGTCCATGCGTGTCGCGGATCCCCCGACCGCGGTAAAGGTTTCAGAGGAAAATCCGCTGCCACTCGGCTTATGGCAGGAATGGGTGGAAAGCGGACATTCGCGCTCCGCGGGTAAAGGGTAGTTACCCCGGCTAATCTTTTCGGAAACAAGGAAGGCAGACGAGAATGGGCGATAGCGCAAACAGCACGAACACCAGACTGCCCACGTCTGCCCCGAGGTCGAACCCGAAGAACGCGAAGGTAAAGCCTACCACCCACACAACGACGAGGGTGTAGCCGACGGCTGCAACTCGCGCGACCGTGTCTGGTTTTCCCGTCATGCGGCCATAAGTAACAACGCCTCTAATGTCTGCAATGGGTCGAAAGCAGACATTAGGATTAAACCTGGAGGGGGGTGTCGAGATCCCCGAGTGCCAACACCGGGCAAGCGGATCGCGCCGCCCTTCGCTGTCACAGGCCTCCAGGGATCATCGGGCACGTCGTTGCCCTATTTTCTGGCCTTCACATTGCGGTCCAGGCTTCTATTCATTGTCGGCTTTCGACCCATTTTTTTGCGGACACTAACGAGCATCCGTTTGTAGCGGTCCAGCAACTGCTGCCTTCCGTCATGATAGCTCGCGAAACGTCAGTGCATCTTCTACGCCGCAGACTCCTGTGCCCGGCGCATCAATGTGGAAGGTAACAAGTCCTATCGAAGCACCTGCACTGTTGAAACCTTGCAACGTGTGTTGGCCGACAGCGATGTCCTGCGGAGCCATCACCCGGCCTTCCATAACGGTGAAGGCTTCGACGAAACCGCGGGTCTCCGGGTTGAGCATTCGCTTGGGCGGAGTTCGCTCTGTTTCCAGCAATACACTGTCTAATTTGAAGGTCGGATCGCGTGCGGCCAAACGGTCGAAAATTACCTGGTTCGAGATTTCCTCACCGGGACGCCGTCCCTCGTTGATCGCAATGCCAACGGCATGCCAGTCAAGCGAGCAATAGTGCTTGCCGTTGAATGACGCCTCCGTCGCAATTCGCACCAAATCGCTGGAGCGGAAATCTGCCGGAGCGCCCAAGCTGCCGTCGTTGTTAAGTACAATTGCCCAGCCTCCATTGAAGCCGGCGTTGAATACAGCTTCGGCATCGCCCTGAGTTACCCGCGCGGCGCTAACTGGACTGCCAACGCCGATGAGCAGCCAGAATGCAGCGGCGGATTTGAGGATATTTCTAACCATGAGCGGCCTCCCATGAAGACTCTCGCCCGCACTGCCGACAACAGCGGCGCCGGTGGACGTCAAAAGTTGCAGTTGCCTGACGCCGGTTCATCTATCCGACGCGTCGAGCCTGCCGCGAGAAACTGAACGGCGACAGTCTCCGCAGGCGCGCCAGACTCGTTCCGAAGCAGGTGCGCATGGTCGCCTTCATCGACGAATCCTTCGCCCGCGCGATATCGCTTTGGGCTGCATAGCGGATCCGTGCTGTCATAGGCGGTAATCTCACCCACGGTGACAGTGATGAGGCTTGGTCCTGGATGGGAATGCCAGCCGCTCTGACCATTGATGTCTATTGCATTGCGGGTGACGTAGATATCCGACGTGTCCTTGGTATCGATCTTGACGTCCCATTTGTCCGTTTTTTCGCCTTTGACCTGAAGCGCAGGGTATACGCCCTTCCACTGCTGCACCGCTGTGAAGCCTGAAGCGGGCGTCGCCATGGTCGGTGCGGCGATTAGGACTGATCCCAGGCAAGCGATGACGGGTGCGAGTGCGCGAACGGTATTTCTCAAGAAGCACGACATTGTTCGTCTCCGGATTTCTTCCCCTTCAGACTGCGCGGGGGGCCAGAGTCGTGCTAGGTTCCTCGCCTGATCTATTGGTGATTGATTGCCGATCATGGCCGATATTGACCCAGGGCCATCAACCAGGCGGATCGATCTGGCCGCCGAGCCCGAATTTGAGCTCGGAAGCATGCAGATCCTACCGGCCGAACGCGCTGTCGTCGTGAATGGCGATCGTCGGGAGCTGCAGCCACGCGTGATGCAGGTGCTCGTGGCGCTGGCCCACGCGCGTCCGGCCGTGGTGTCGCGTGATCGTCTGATCGAGCAGTGCTGGGACGGTCGCGTAGTCGGGGACGACGCACTGAACCGATGTATCTTGGCGCTGCGTCATTTGGCGCATGAATTTTCCCCGCTGCCGTTCACCATTGGAACCGTACCTCGCGTCGGCCACCGACTCGTTGTGCCTTTTGAAAAGCATGCCCCTTCCGGGACACAGGCTGGCAAATCGCGGCGCTGGGCAATGGCTGCTGCCTTGGCGATTCTTCTGTTGAGCGTGGCCGGGTTCTTCATTTGGCAGCAGCGCGGAAGGGGTCCGGAGCCGGCTTCGATCGCGGTGCTTCCCTTTCGAAATCTGGGTGCTGGCGATCCTTATTTCGCCGAAGGAATCGGCGAGGAGACCCTCGCCCAGCTTGCGCGCGAACCGCAGTTTCGCGTGACCGGAGCAAGTTCATCGAGCCAACTGCCAAAGGATCTCGATTTTGGCGAGATGGGCCGCCGCCTGAACGCGAAATACCTTCTTGAGGGCAGCGTGCGCCGGCAAGGCGATCGGGTTCGGGTCAATGCGAACTTGGTGAGGGCAAGCGACGGAATCCACCTCTGGTCGGAGACGTACGACGGCAAACTGGACGATATCTTCCTGATCCAGCGGCGGATCGGGGGAGCGATCGCCGGAGCGCTGCAGCGCAAGCTCGTCCGGAGACCGAATATTGCCGGGCCGCTCGTCACCAATGGGGAAGCATACAACCTCTACCTGACGGCGCGCGGCCTCATCAGGACGCGGAGCCGGTTCGGCAGCCAAACTGCTTCGAGTCTGCTTCGGGACGCGATCAAGCTCGATTCCAACTTTGCTCCAGCCTGGTCAGCGCTTGCCCAGTCAACCTATTATGAGCTCTCGGCGGACGGCAGCGAGGCCGTGATCGCAGTGCTGCCGAAAGCCAGGGCCTATGCCCAGCGAGCGCTTCGACTGGCGCCCGATCTCGCCGATGCTCATCTGGCGTTGGGGCTTCTTCTTCCGGCGGGCTCCCCCGAAGCGGTCGCGCATCTCCGGCGCGCAGCGGAACTCGATCCGAATAATGCCGAGAACCTCATCGGCTTGGGCTCAGCGCTAATGGCATCGGGAGAATTTGATCGCGAACTCGCAGTGTATCGCCGCGCCCAAGAGACCGATCCGCTCTGGTTCAGGGCGACTGGTGAGCTCGCCATCAGACTTGCCGAAATGGGACGACGCGCCGAAGCCCAGACCATCGCGAGGCGAGGCCTCGCACACAATGAGACCAATCTCCACATGCTCCTCGGGCGCGTCGACTTTGTCGTTGGGGACTATTCAGAAACAGCAAGACATTGGTCGATCGTCGCAAAGGCCAACTCACCGCGTTGGACTGCCCGTGCTCAAGAGGGCATCGACGAAGTAAAGGTCACTCTCGGGCTAAACCGCGCGCCGATGGGGTCGAGCGCGACGTTTCTAAGTCTCGCCAGACCTGTTTCAGTGTGGAATGATGGGCCTCCGGCACGGAGCGTCTGGCAGATGTGCAACCGCAGTCCCGTGGCCGCCGACGTATATCGCGACGACAATCACATTGGCGCGAAGCTGATGCTCAACTCCGGTCGCGCGCGGGAGCTGGCGGCGACATACGACGGCCCCGTTGGACTGCTCAGCCTGCGACCGACCGACTCGCTGCGCGCGGATCAGTTGCACGAAGTCGCCGTGGTTGCGCTGGCACTCATGCAAGCAGGTCGGCGGGCAGAAGCGAGGCGACTGTTGAACGAGGCGAACACCAAGATCGCCGTGCTCTATCGACAGCACGCAATTCCCTTCGATCTCGACGCGGATGTAGCGGCCGTCTGGGCGGTGCAAGGGAAGCGCGATCGAGCGCTGCGAATGCTCGATCGCGCGTTGAAACGCGGTTGGACCCACGCTGGTCCCACGGACCTGCCCGATCTCGCCGACGAGCCCGCGTTCCGCGCATTACACGGCATTACTCGGTTTGAGCGTATTCGGCGCAAGCTTGCAGACCATCTTGCACGGGAACGCGCCGAGACCGTTCAAATACTTTCCTAGAAAACAAGTGGCATCATTCGCGAGCTTGAGATCAGCGTCCGCTTCGGGTCGAAAGCAGACACTAGCCGCCTGGCGGCAGGAATGGGTGGAAAGCTGCCGCTACAATAACGCGGCTATGTCCAACATCGCTTCGGCGAAAACCTTCGGGGCTTCCTGCGGCAGATTGTGACCGATTCCGCCGCTTAGGTTGCGGTGCTCATATTTGCCGGTGAACTTGGCCCGATAGGCCTCCGGAGGCGGATGCGGAGCGCCATTGGCGTCGCCTTCCATGGTGATCGTCGGCACCCCGATCGTTGGGCCGGCCGCGAGCTTCTGCTCGATCGGATCGTATTTCGGCTCGCCTTCGACCAGGCCCTGTCGCCAGCGGTAATTGTGGATAGTGATCGCGACATGGTCAGGGTTGTCGAACGCGGTCGCCGACCGCTCGAACGCGGCATCGTCGAACTTCCATTGTGGCGACGCCAGCTTCCAGATCAGCTTTGCAAACGCATGCGTGTTCTTGGCGTAACCGAGCGCGCCGCGCGGCGTCGAAAAATAGAATTGGTACCACCATTGATATTCGGCTTCGGGCGGCAATGGCTGCTTCCCCGCCGCCTGGCTCCCGATCAAATAGCCGCTGACCGCGACTAACCCCTTAACCCGCTCCGGCCACAGCGCTGCGAGGATGTCGGCGGTGCGGCCGCCCCAGTCGAATCCGCCGATCACCGCGCGCTCGATCTTGAGCGCATCCATCAGGTCGATCGCGTCTTGCGCCAGCGCGGCCGGCTGGCCGTTGCGCATGGTGTCGGCGCTCAGGAAGTGCGTCGCCCCGAAGCCGCGCAGGTAAGGCACGATCATGCGATAGCCTTGCGCCGCGAGAATCGGCGTTACCTCGTCGAACGCGTGCACGTCGTAGGGCCAGCCGTGGAGCAGGATCATCGGCGGCCCGCTCGCCGGCCCCGCTTCCAGATAAGCGACGTTGAGCACACCGGCGTCGACGTTCTTGAGTGATCCTGCGCCCGCCGCTTTGGCCACGCTCAACGCTCCGAGCTGCGACGTCGCGAGCGTCGCCGCAGCCGCGCCGCAAAAGGTGCGCCGGTCGACACTCATTGGGCCAGTTCGAGCAACGGCTTGCCCTTCTCGACCACATAGGTGGCAAGCTCCGACGCGTCGCCGTCGCCGATATTCTTCGCCGAATGGACAACGCCATAGGGCACGAACAGCACGCCACCCGGCTTGAGGATGACCGGGGCCTGGCCGTCGAGCTGATATTCTAGCGTGCCTTTCAGCACGTAGATGATCTCCTCGCCCGGATGCCGGTGCCGCGGCGCCGTCACGCCATGCGGGAAGTCGACCCGCGCTTGCAGCGTCTCCCAGCCTGCGAGGCTAAGGTCGTGCCGCTGCAGGTCGGTACGCGTGGTGCCCGCGGGGCGTGAAGGGGTCCCCGCCTGTACCGCCACCCCAGCGATTGCGGCCATTGCCACCACCCCGATCATCAGCGCACCGAGTGGAAAGCGCTGCGCAGCTCTTGCGCGAATAGCTCGGGATGTTCCCACATCGCGAAATGCCCACCGCGATCGACTTCATTGAAATAGATCACCTTGGGGAAGGCATTCCTGACCCACCTCTCCTGGGCCCGGAACACCTCGTCCGGAAATACCGTCACGGCCACCGGGACCTTTACTTGCGCGCTCTTCTGGTCGCCCGCGCTAAGGAGGCTTGCCTTCCGGTTCTCCCAGTAGATTCGCGCCGACGAAGCGGCGCTATTGGTCAGCCAATAGAGCGAAAAATTATCGAGAACGTCGTTTCGGGTTGGAGACTTGCCCGCGTCCCGTCCGTAATTCCATTTTGTGAAGCCGGAGTGGACGAGCATCCATCCGGCGAGCCCGGCCGGCGAGTCGGTCAGCGCATATCCGACGGTCTGGGGACGCGCTCCCATCATCGTCAAATAGGATGAGCCGCCGTTGCGCTGATAAGCGACAAGATCGCTAACTGCGGATCTCTCTTTCTCGGTCATGCCGGCAAGCGCCGCTTTGTCCCCGCCTAACGCTGCCCCCACTTCGGGCGTGATCGCGGCGGGAAAGTTCGTGTGGATCGCTAGCAATCCCGGCGGCGCTTGGCGGCCCATTGCCTCTACCACGCCCGCGCCCCAGTCGCCGCCCTGCGCGACATATCGCGAATAGCCGAGCCGGCTCATCAGGACCGCCCACGCTGCGCCGATACGGTCTAGACCCCAGCCGGTGTCAGTGGGCTTACGCGAAAAACCGAACCCGGGGACGGAAGGGATGACGATATCGAACGCATCCTCCGCTTTGCCTCCATAGGCAGTCGGGTCAGTCAGCGGCCCGATCAATTTGATCTGCTCGAACACCGATCCCGGCCAGCCGTGGGTGATTATCAACGGCACGGCATTGGGGTGTTTCGATTTGACGTGGATGAAGTGGATGTCGACGCCGTCGATCCGCGTCACGAATTGCGGATACGCATTCAGCTTCGCTTCGCCTTTGCGCCAATCGTAGTTCGTTGCCCAATAATGGACGAGCTCTTGCAGTCCCTTGAGTTGTGCTCCCTGGGATTGGTCGGCCACAGTCTCCTGGTCGGGCCAGCGCGTAGCCTTGAGGCGCCTCCGCATGTCTGCGACGGCCTGTTCAGGAATGTGGGCCTTGAAGGGCCGAATGGAGATGTCCGCCTCGGCGGTCGCGGGTGCCACATCGGCTGCGGCCCCGAATGCGGTGGCCTCTGCCGTGGTTGCTGATGCCATGGCTACCGCCCCGCAAAGCGCGGAAGATAAGAGATAGCGGCGATATGACGTCGGTAGACGAAGTCTGAGCATAGCATTTCTCCTACGCGGAGGCCCGGCCCGAACGCAGTTGTCGGCCCCGGAGAAATGGATGCGCTACTGAGTGAGCGGCCCCCACTCATTAGTTGCGCTTAATTTCGCGCGCCGTCGAGTCTGAGCAGCCTGTCCCGAATCGCTCGACCAAGTGTCTGCAATGGGTCGAAAGCAGACACTACGTGAACGTCACGGACAGCTGAAACCAGTCACCGCAGGTGGCAGTATGACTCCGGCTGCAGCGGTACTCTTTTGCGCCCGGTCTCGGAGGCCGCCTCCAGCTTGGGTAAGTCCGACGTGTCGAGCGCCAATTTGGGACATGGTGCGAAAGGACGTCCACTTTCGCCGGCGTACTTCTCACAATAGCGTAGGCGGTAGGGTGAGCATCCCAGCTTGATCCCGTTTGCAGGAATACCGCTCTTGAGGGCAAGCGTCGGGCAGATCTTTCGGTTCGGAATTTCCACCGTGCTCAGCGCTGCGATAACGGTGGGCATTCCGGCTCTGCTGCACGAAGGCTTCGACGTCGAGGAGAAGGCCGCGGTCGCGATCGGGCAAGGCTGCGCGCTTCTGATCAACTTCATGATGGTACGGATTTTTGTCTTTCGAAGCAGGCGCCCCGCGCAACGGGATATTGCTTACTACGTCGGAAGCAACGTGGTCTTTCGCGGCCTCGGGTATCTGCTGTTCCTGGCGCTCTTCAGCTTGGCGGGTATGTTCTATTTTACGGCTCTGGTCCTGACGTTGGCGATCTCAACGCTTTTGAAGTTTCTCTGGTACCGCTTCATTTTCGCCGAACAGCCGGAGCCGATTGCCTGACCGAACACGCCTTCGAGATTTTATCCGCGCTTGGCCGTATCGATATGTACGAGGTTGTGGAGGGGGTTTGCCGATGACCGTCAGGAGATTGGACCCTGGGCCCAATCGCGCGCTCCAGGGCAAGCACCGCTCCCCGCTCCCGGTCATCCTTGTCATCGCCATCGCAGCCTTATGGCCGAGCCTCCTCAACGGCGGGCCCTTCTACCATCCGGACACGCCGACCTATTTACGTGCGGCCGCCGCCGGCTCTTACAAGACAGTGGGTCTAAGGACCGCCTGGACCGACAAGTTCCTTCATGTTTACGTGCGGCAGAAGCCAGGCATTGCCGGTCCTTCAGACGTTTCGATGGCGGAGACGCAGGGCCCGGTCACGCTCAAGGGCCGGTCGATCTATTACGGCATCTTCCTCTATCTCTCCTATCTGCTTGGAAGTCTGTGGATCGTCGTCGCGGTCCAAAGCCTGCTCGCTGCGACGTCAGTCTATCTGACCGTCAGAACCATCGGGCGCGCACAGGGAATGCCGGTCCCACGAACGTGGATTCTCGTCATCGGGCTGATCGCCACGCTCGGCACATCCTATGGTTTCTTTGCCGCCTATCTGATGCCGGACATCTTCACCGGGCTCGGAGCCCTGGCCGTCGCCAATCTCCTGTTTCTCTGGAACTGTCAGTCGCGGTCAGAAAAAGTTTTCTGGATAGCCCTCCTCGCCTACGCGATGCTCGTTCACAGCACCATTCTGATGCTGGGCGCGGGCTTGTTGCTGGTTTCGGTCGCTTTTGCGCTCTGGCAGAGAATCCCGATCACCTTCGCGCAACTCGCCAGCGTAGGCGGCTGCATCGCCGGCGCATTGCTCGGCCAGGCAGCTTACTCGATGGCCGTGACGGCCGGGACCGGAGAGCCGCCAGTGCGGGTTCCCTTCGTCGCGATGCGCCTGATCGCCGACGGGCCGGGCTATGATTACCTGCAGGAGCATTGTCCCACGGAGCGGTACGTATACTGCCGGGTGCTGGGCCAGGAGCATCCTTACAGCGATGTCCTGCTGTGGAGCACCGATCCGAACATTTCTCTATTTCGGGGGCTCGACGCGGACGATCAGCGAGCTTCGGCCGAACAGCAGACGCGGTTCGTATTCGCGGTCC
>Ga0307411_10000673_pt1 | contig 12515 bp, 23 predicted proteins | sample DK1Ometagenome_2_FD_203712 | JGI IMG/M metagenome (GOLD analysis project Ga0307411, IMG submission 203712) | Maize rhizosphere microbial communities from greenhouse at UC Davis, California, United States - DK15-O-1 | ecosystem: Host-associated > Plants > Roots > Rhizosphere > Soil | place: USA...
CATCGACATGTTCACGTCAGGGCCGTCATACTCAAGAAGCACCTTGCCGAGACTGGCGGGAAGCACGGTCGCACCGTTGCCCGTAGGCATGTGCAGCACACCACCGCCGTATGCAGTCGTCAGGTTGGCAATTGCGTTCGTGACCGTGGTGAAGTCAAACAAGCTCGGAGCTTCATCCAGCCTCGATGTGAGGCTGCGCCCGGAAGCATTCGTCTTGTTGGTCTTGTACGCGACCAGGTTGCTGCCCTTGGCTGCATCGCTCGTCGAAGCGAGGTCGGCCGAGTTCACCTTTGTGTCCAGCGCCGTGTTGATGTCGTCGATGTCGCCGTCCAGGTTGCCCAGCTTGTTGGTCAGCGTGGTGTCGCCATACCCGACGAGATCAGTCCCCCCAACCGCGGCCAGGTTCGTATAGGTGACGAACGACTCCATCAGCTGGACGATGCTGGCGAGTTCGTCGGCGACCGTGCCGGTGTTGTATCCGACCAGCTGCGCGCCAGTCGGTTCAGCGAGCAAGCCAATGAAGGTCGGCGACGGGTCTGCAGTCGCGGGCGATCCGCCCATCCACGAACCGCCGCTCATGCTGGCACCTCAGGTTCGCCCAAAGAAAAACCGCCTTCAGGGGGCGGTTCGGTGGGCTGGATTTCTTGCGGCGGCATGGGCTCGGGCTCCATCGGAAGCGGCTCGGGTTCAGGTGGTTGCATCATGTGCGCGATGGCATCCGCAACTGCGGCGTTGACCATCTCCTGCACCTGTTCGGGTGTGATGCTGGCCGGTTGAGGCGCTTGCAGCCCGTCCTTTGCCTCACCCTTGGCGCGCTCGATGTTGAGCAATGCTTCGGCTTCGGCGGCGTCGATTTCTGCCTTCTGGCGCTTGAATTCTTCCTGCTGGGCTTTCTGCTCGGCGCTCTGCAAGTCTTGCTGCGTCTTTTGTAGTTCCTGGCCCATCTGCTCCATCTGCTCGGCAACCTGCATCATTCGCTGCTTGACGGGCTCGGGGAGCGCTTCTTCGCCCTCCTTGTCGTCGAGGATGGGCGATTCCTTGCCGATTTCCATCACGTCCCAGGTTTGGCGCAGCAGTTCCTTGGCGTCGATCAACTGGGCGGTGAGCGGGTTGCCAAGAGCGAACTCGGAGAACGCGCGGATTTTGTTGGTCAGCACTTCCTTCTGCATGAAGGAGGCGGTGCCAGTGGCTTGCCAGTCCATGAAGGAGGACTTGCCGAACTGCTTGATCTGCGCCCACAGTGCCGCGGCTTCGTCGCCGTGGATCTTCTGCACGGTTTCGGGTGTGAGGTACTTCAGGTTCCAGTCGATGTAGCACTCGACGATGGGCTCGATCCACATCGCATCGATGTTCTGGATCACCTCTTTCATCGGCAGCGAGCTGGCCGACATGATCATGGAGATGCCGGTCGCGGTCTTGTTCAGGTTGCGCGAATCGTCGCCTTGGGTGTACTTCGTGATGCCGGTATCGTCGTCGGAGAACTGCTCCGAGATGCGGATCACATCGAGCCAACCACCGGTAATGTCCGGCTCCACGTGCATCTGCAGCGCGGCCTTCTGCTCATCAGGGGACAGGCCGGGCTTGAACTGGTAGACCTTGCCGGGGTACTTCTTGAAGTCCTCGGTCGGCAGGAACTTGGAGCGGTCCACGCCAGCAGTCCCAAGCAAAGCCATGCCCTTGCCTTCCATGAACAGGCGGAAGGCGGCGTTCGTGACCTTCTGGTGCGGCGCGTTGTTCTCTGCGACACCGACACCCCACATTTCGTGCTCGACAGCCTCATAGAGGCAGCGGTGGGTCGGGTTCTTGCCGCTGTAGGGGTTCTCCACCACCTTGACGACAACACCACCGGCCATGATCACGATGGCCTCGACGGTTTCGCCCTCTTGGCGCTCGTCAGCATCGGATTCGAGAACCTGGCCATCTTCGCTGCCGGCCCAGTCCTTCAACGAGCCCGCAGGCACCTTGCCGAAGAAGCGCGCGACCTTGATGCGGTCGTTCTTGTACCAGTACTCGACGTTGCCGCGGTACTGCGCAGCCCGCTCCGAGCCAGTTTCATTGCCTCGATCACCAGGGCCTTGCAGCGCTTGCTGGATGTTCCGATATGCCTTGTCGTTCTTCCAGGCCGCAACGGTGGCTGGGCTCTCCATGGTGGTCCAGAACACGCCAAGGCCGCCCGAAACCTCGCGGGCCTCCGGGTCGGGGTACACGTCCAGCGTGTTGCCAAGCTCGAAATAAGGCAAGTCGAACTCGTACTTCGTCTCCGCCAGCGCGCCCTCTTGCACCATCGTCTCAACCAGCGTTTCCTTGCGCACGAATGGGCCGAAGACAAAGCCGGTGCCGTAGGTGGCGAGGGTGTTCACGCCGGTTTTGAGCAAGTCCTTGAACTTGCCGCGCTCCATCTGCTCGGTGATGATGTCTTCCATCACGTCAGCGAAGGGAGCCAGCTTCTCGTCGGTCGGCGTGGTGTCGAACGGCATCTGACCGTTGCCAAACAGCGCATCCGTGATCTTCGCCCGGGCCGCACGCACCTTGTTGCGGGTCGAGCCAATGAACAGGCTCTTTGCCTTGCGGGAACGAGCGGCGCCTGTGCCGGTGGTGTCGTCCTCGCGTGCGATGCGCATGACATCGTTGTAGCACTCAAGCAACTTCAGTTCCTGCGGCTTGCGAGCGCGCTCCCAATCGACAAGGCGCTGCTCAAGCAACTGTCCGAGCGATGAGGTTGTTTGGAGCGGGTCAGCCATGGTTAGAAGTAGATTCCTGAGTCGTCCGGTTGGAGTGGTTCAAGTGGCGCGTAGTACTCTTCCTTCGAGGGAACAGCAAAACGCTTCATCATGTTTGCGTAGCGCGTAGCGCTCATCAGATCGTCGTCAAGCTTCACGATCTTTCCTGCGTCCCGGTGGTACATCCGGAACTCTTCAAACCAGTCATTGAGGTGCGCGAACACCTTGAACCGCCCCGTCTGCATGCGGTCGAGAAGCTCAAGCACGCCGGCTTCGACCCCGTTGCCGCCAGTTCCCTCCTCTTTGCCAGCCTGCGGCGGGTGCGTGGCCTTGTCTCGGAGCATCTTTAGGCCCTGCGCCTTGTACTGCTCCTTCAATGCCTCGCCAGAGCCCTTGTCATGCTGCAGACCGTCATGCGGCCACGCCCAAGGGAGCCACGAACCCCACGGCTTGACGCTTGAAGCGAACAAGAGCGGCGTTTGCTCCTTGGCCCGATGCGCGGCAGTGACGTAAACGACATCTGCATCTCGGTCCCATGCCAGGCGAACCGCGGCGCTCGGGTGATCCCATCCGAAGTCAATGCCAGCGATCTGCACCCAGTGCCTAGGGATCGCGAACGGCTCGACCTTGATGCTCTCTTCTGCAATCGGGTAGATGCGACCGCTTCCGAGGGTTGGGATGCCCTTTGTCCGCGCCTCCCGCTCGTGGGCCGGGTAGCTGTTGATGATGGCCTTGCGCTGCTCGGGCGTGTAGTGCTCGGCATCGTCAATCGTCATCGTCGTGACGGTTGTGCCTGGCGACTTGTCCAGCAGGAACCGCTTCACCACCCCGCTCATGCCCTTCAGCGGCGTGAACGTCATGTACACAATGCCGTCCGTCGCATTCGTGCGGGTCAGCGACTCCGTGTAGATGTCCTCGTCCGGCTCTTCGTCCAGCCATACGAAATCCAGCGTTGCGGCCTGGAACTTCTCTCGCCCCTGGTCGTACGACTTGATGCCAAGCAGCGATTCCCCCGCCTGCACATCACCGCCGCCGCCGTGACGAATCACGAGGGTGTCAACGGCATCCGTCACGCCACGCTTCAGCGTGCGCTCTTTGATCGCGTCAGCAGGGATTGCGCCCATCCCAAGCCGGTCCAGCCGGCCACACAGGATCAGTTGCAGAGAATCCCTGGTCACTTCGGAGGTAACGCCAGCAGCCCAGCCAGATACCGGCTTGGCCCACGTCCGACCCTCCCACCAATCCGGATAGCGCCCCGTCAGGTGCATCGCCGTCTCGAACCCAGCACTCCAGGTCTTCCCGAGCTGGTTGCCAGCCATCAGCAGGCGTTCCCGGTACTGCGAGCCCTTTCGGTGGTGCTCTGCCTGCTTGGCGTACGGCCGGTAATCCCTGAGCTTGTTTTCCCGCTTCCTGCGCTGCCTTTCCTCGTGCAGCGCGATCAGTTCAAGCTTTTGCGCTCGCGATAGCGGCAAGCTTTGCGTCAAGCTGTTCATCAGTCAGATCCGTGTAGGTGGTCCGCTGATCGATCTCGATCTTGTCGCCGAAGGCCTTGGGGTCCGCCTTCGAAGCCTTCCAGCGGTAATGTTGGGCCAACTCCCTCGCCCGGGCCAGGCCAAACGGGTCTTTCGCGTCAAGCAAAACCTGCTCGGCTTTGTCGGCGTGGCTGCTGGCCGCGATGCGTCTTGCCTCGCGTGCGCGCGCGGAACGTTCAATGTCGGCTGCGAGCCAGTTCACCAGAGTCGCAGCGCTGACCCCGATTTCCCCAGCAATGGCGGCTTGGCTCTCCCCTGCAATCAGACGCTCGCACAGGCCGTCGATGCCCATCTTGTCGCAAGCTGCTGTCTTGTCGCCCTTTGCCATTACGTTGGTTCCAATGAAGAAACCCGCCCGATCTTGCGAAGGGGCGGGCTAAGGCTGGTGGTCAGCCAAGGAGAAAGAATCCGAGGCTTTCACTCGGTGCGGGATTGCAAGTCCCTCTTGTGGCGCACCGGTGCGCATTTGGTGCCGGGCTAGACCTGAGGCAAAGAGCCGGATGGGTGTTGGTCTGCGCCGGCGAAAACGAAAAAGCCGCCCGGCATTGCTGCGGAGCGGCTGGATTCTGGAGGGACTTATCCCCACCGACGCGAAGGGTGCCAGATAAATCAGTGCCCGTCAACAGCTATTTCACATCACCCCGCAGGCCATCAATTTGCGGGTCAGGACGTTGCGAGCCTCAGCCACCACAGCCGCGCGCTCCAAGGGATCCGCGGGCAGGCGTGGCGACAACCACACGTGGCGACCGGTGCTCAGGTTGCGCGCCAAGACGTAGACGGCAGCCCGGTGTGGGTCGCGCATCTCTCCCACTTGAAAGTCAACCGCTTCCATCATCGAATTCGTGATCTCGTCCTCGATGATCTCGTCGGTACTGTCCCACCCCCTGCCGCTCTTGGCATCACGGAACACCGGATCGCGCGGGGTTTGCTGGTTGGCCTTGTAGTTCTTGGCCCACGAGTGCCAGCGCGAGAGGATGTCGTCGAGGATTTGGTGGCTGTCGTTGTGCATCAAATTGGCCTCCGGCAGTATTCGCAGTGGTGGATGTAGGCTTTCAGAGGGGCGCCGCAACCCTCACAGTCGGCGGTCTTGCGTCGTTGGGCGTAGAGGCGTTGAATGTCACGAGGGTGGCTCACACGAACAATGCCGCCCGGCCTTGCGTCCGGTATTTCTTCGCGCAGGCGAAGGGCCTCCCCGAGACCAACCGCAACCATGTACTCAAACATCAGCGCGCCTCTTCCAGCACCGGGCTACCGCCATAAAGCCTCTTGGCCTCCGCAATGTCCTTGGCCGGCCCCAGTTCCCTCCATGAGATTGCGAACCACTCCTTCCTGACGAACTCTCCTGTTCTGCGGTCGATGTCGGTGAAGGTCTGACCCGTGGGGGTGCGGACGATTTGAAGGGCGATCATTTCAGTTCCCCTTTAGGGCGCGGATGATTTCGGCGACGCCGTTCGTAAGTGCCGTCGCCAGAATTAGTGTTCCGAGAAATACCCAGAAGCCGCTAAAGACAAACTCGAGTACTTGCATTTATTTCTCCGTTGGTTGATAAATCTTGGTGACGGGCCGTCACGCTTTGAGCTTGTCGATGACGCCGAGCAGCGTCTTGTTTGCGGCCAGCATGGTTTCGATGTTCCCCTGCTGGACCTCGACCAGTTCCATGAGGGTTTCGATCAGCCGAACCACCTCTGCGGGGAGCGTGTCGAATTCCGCCTGCAGAGCGTTCATGTCGGCGATGAAGGCGGTGGCTTTCATGTTTGGCTCCTTTTCTCCAACCGGCGCAGCCTCTTGCCCATGACGGCCTTGAAGCGCTTGTAGTAGTCCACGTTGTGACGGACGATCTGGTTTTGGCTCATGAGCCAATCGACCTTTTCCTGACCGATCTTCTCGACCAGGCGCGGGCGATATGCAGCGATGTTCCCGCTCTTGAACAGGTTGCACTGGGCGCAAGCCTTGTGGATATTCCAGAGGTGGAATTGCACTGCCGAGGCCGCCCCGTGGCTCCTGAAATGAGAGCCGTGCCAAGCACCGCCGTAGTTGGCGGACATGTGGCAGGAGATGCAGCCGTCATCCTTGTCCCGAATGCGGGCGATGGCCTGGACGATGGTGCGGCACTCTTCCTCCCACTTGGAAGTGCGCTTCGCCCTCTCCTTCCGCTCCCTGAACTGCTCCCGCTCGGCCCGGTTCTTGGCCTTGACGCTGCGAGCGGCGCAGATGGGGGAGCACACGGCCTGCATGGAGCGCGCGGGGGTGAAGATGGAGCCGCAGTGGCCGCAGGGCTTGGCTTTGAGGGTGGTGGTCAGCATCAGGCCTCCCGCTTGAACATCCAAGGCTTGACCTCGAATGTCGGCACAGCGACACCATCGACAAACGGCTCCAGCATCTCCGATTCGTTCGTGATCGTCGGCCCTTCGAAGAAGAGCACCTCAGTTCCGCGCGCGAAGTTGATGCTGTGGATCTCATCCGACTTCATCGAGTACCACTGGTCAACCTCGTAGACCGTGTCTGTATAGACATAGCGGCTCACGCCTCCAGCCTGGCGTCGGTATTCTCCGATTCCACCGTCATAGTTCAGGCTGGAACACAGGAACAAATCGCCCTCCCCGAAATGCGACTCGCGCCACACCCGATTCCGGACCGCGCCGGCGAGCACCCAGCATTGAAAGTCGAAGCGGTGCGAGTGCGGCGTGATGTTCTCTTGGTGGTCACGCGAGCACTCGAAAAGGCGCATCGTTCCGGCCGGCGACGGATTGCCGATCAGCCACGAGGTCAGCCCCGGCACCACGTAATTGCGCACCGGCGAGTGCCGCATGGCGCGGAGCATCGTCTTGTTGATCATCGGTCGTCCTCCATCGCCGGAATCGGCACGTCATGCATGGCGCAAAAGGCCAGCGTGTATTCGATGAGGCTCGCGCCACGCTTGATGCTCATGAGGGCCGTGCTCTCCCGGATGTTGACGAACTCGCCTTCGAGGCCGGGGATGATCTCGGCGCCCTCTTGCGTGGCAACGGCGTGGCCCGACACGAGCAGCACCTTCCATTGAATGGCGGTGCGTTTCTTGCCCTGCCACTCGACGCCAGCCTTTGCAATCTCGCCGGCCAGCTTGTGGAAGAAGCGGTTCTGCCCCTCGGTGCGGGTTTCCTCCTTCACCGTCAGCCGGAGTCGGTGCCCGGCCATCAGGAGCGCCTTGGCCTGCATCCAGGCGGATTGCATGGCCGTGTGGCCCTGCTGTGCATTGATGAGCGTGAACGTGGTCATTTCTGCCCCCAAGCTCGATGCCAGGCCCACCACCCAGCCGTCCAGCTTGGATGCGGGCAAGATTCCTTGTCCTGTCCTGCCGCTTTCGCAGCCTTCACTTGCTCGCCAACGATGTGATCGATGTCAGGACGCCATTCGTTGACGCTGGCGGTTCGGTACATGGCGGCTCCGGGGTAGATTTCTTCGAGCGCTCGCGCATTGCTGCTTCGAGCATCGACGGCAGTTCCGCCAGTTCCGGGTACTTCGCCAGTTCGTTGGCCCGCGCCCAGCAGTGCGCTTTGAACGCCTCCGTGAATGGCGGCTCCATCAGCGACAGGAGGTGCGTCAGGTGTTGGTCGAGATTCATGGCAGTTCATGCGTGCTCCAGCGTGGGCACTGGCGGCAGCCATGCATGGGATTCGTCCGCTGCGTCGTCGCCAGAATCGCGGATGGGGCGCAGATCGCGGTCTGCAAGATCGGCGGCCTGCGCCAAGGAAAGGGCACCCGGAATAATCCTGTTGTCGAACGTGTACGACTGGACAACCATGGGCGAACCGGCCGCACGGCAGAACCAGTAGTGCAACCCATCACCGTAGTCTTCGCCTGCGCTGACAACTTCGCACAACCGACCTACATTCAATGGCGAGTCGCGGTCTTCGATGACCACCGCCAAATCTCCAGGTTTGCAGTTCATGCCATTCCTCCCAGTGCAAAGACGCTGTTCGGCACCGAGCGAGCACCAGCCACGGTCTTGTCCGCCTCCTGGTGAAGCGCGGCCTGCTCTGCTTCGAGCTTGGCGATCCCGAGGAACGTGATCTTGTGCTTCACGCACCGGCAGCCGCAGGTAACGCGCTCGATTTCGCCCTTGGCCTTCAGCCGGTCGATGTAGGTCCAGACCACGCCGGCCTTGATGCCGGTGGATTCTTCAATGTCGAGCTGGGTGTGCGGCTGGCCGTCGCGGAAAGACTCGAGAACGGCTTGGATCGACGTCATCTTTCACCTCCGGCCAGTGCAAGCTGCTGGAAAGCGCCTTCGCGGACGATCCGCACGATGCGGCCCTGCTTGATGTCGTTCTTCAGGTAGGAGGCAATGCGGTTGGCCGGGATGCCGGTTGCCGCGGTGATTTCGGCGCGGGTCATAGGGCCGCTCGCGAGTGCTGAGCGGATCTTCCCGCCCCAGCTATCGTCCTGCAGGCCAGTTCCGGCCGCTGGGCCCCGGCGCCCGGTGTTCGAGGTCTGGCGCATCCGGCGCGGCGCACCACGCATGCTCATGGAATCGGCTCGCTTGCTCATGCCGCGAAAGGTGCTGAAGTCGTTGCCCTCGTTGCGCCGACGCTCGACGTTCGCGGTGCTCTTGGCTTTGCCCTCTGCCGAGCCGAGAACCTTCGTCCATTCGACTGGTTCGGTGGAAAGGCCCACGCCAGGCCAGATGTCGTAGCTCATCGCGCATCCTCCCGAACCGTTTCCGGCATCGCGGCGCTGATCCAGAACCCAGCCGCGTTTGTGCACATGCCCTTCGCACGCATCTCGTCTTCCGATAGGCAGCGGCGGTCCTTGCCGTGCTCGCCGGCGCGGTGCTTGTCGAATGCAAACGACGAGTTGAAATGGGTCTTGCAACCTTGGCACTGGTTGCGGTCGCCTGAGAGTTTCATCGCGCATCCTCCAGCACAGGGCTACCGCCAAACATGGCTTTTGCCTCAGCCATGTCTTTGACCTCACCCGGAGGGCGCCACTCGATGCGGAACCATTCACGGCGAACGAGTTGGCCGCTTCGGTCGTATTCGGTGGCGAATGTGCCCGTGGGAACGCGGACGATTTGGAGAGCGGTTTGCATGGTTAGTCCTCTGGATGAAGATAGAGAGAGAGCGGGTCTTCGCCGCACACGCCGAGGTACTGCATCGAGTCCTTGTGGAACCACAAGCCGATCTTTCCCTCCCATTCGCCGTGGCGTTGCTTGTCGCAGATCAGGAGGGCATCGGGCTCGCCGTCGCTGACTTGCTTCCCGTCCTCGCGGGCCTTTTCCTTGATCTTGTTGCGCCATACGCTGATCACGTTGTCCACCTGGTCGGTGACGGAGCCGGAGCCCTTGTAGTCGTACTTCGTGGGCTTGTGGTCCTCGTTAGCCGGCTTCTTGATGTGGTGCACGAGGTGAATGTGGATGCCGTAGTCGCGGGCAATGGCGGTCAGTTCGTCCACGATCCGCTTCTGGCCGTTGTAGTCGTCCTCTTCTGCAACACACTTCATGAGGCTGTCCACAAAGAAGTGTGTGATGCCGCGTTCCTTGGCGCAGTAGCGGACCACGGCGCAGACTTGAGTGGCAGACACGGTGCCCTGCTGGTCGTACAGCCACAGGCGGCCATTTGTCCAGTCACGGAACTGCTCGTACAAATCGATCATCCGGTTTTGCGCTTCTTGGTGTCCACGGAAAGCGGGGTGATCCGGGTTCTCGCCCGACCACTGCCGGCCCATGCGCTCCAGCGTCTTCATGGGCTTCATCTCGAAGCTGGCGATACACACCTTCTCGCCTTGCGAGCAAAGGGAAAGCGCGATCTGCCCAGTGACAAGGCTCTTGCCCTGCCCGTTGGCACCGCCCCATACCGTCACCTCGCCCGGGCGGAACTGCACTTGCCCATGGGTCTTGCGCCACGGCATGACGGCGCGCGGCTGGATGATGGGCGACTTGATGCGGGCGATCAGTTCCTCAACCCATAGCGCGGCGGGCTTGACCTTTTGCTTATGGTCGGTTTCCTTCTCGTAGCGCTCGAAGTCGATTTCGTCTTCGGTGATGATTTCTGCCATATCAGATCCCGTGGGTGAGTAGTTCGATGCCTTGCGGCGTGTAGATCGAGGTGATGACGCGCTTTGCTTCGGCGTCGATCAGCGCGGCATGGATGCGCCGGGCACGGGCCTCGCCGCGGTCTCCGGCCACATGGACCTCCAGGCCGATGCAGCATCGGAAGTCCAGCGCTTCGGGGATGTCGTTCGCTGCGAGGGACAGCACTGCATGGCGCTGCATGTCGGCGTAGTTCGGCTCTTCGTTCCAGTCCTGAGCGCGGGCATCGTCGCCGTCAGTCACCCAGACGCAACGCGGAATTCGACGGGTGCGGCGCATGGTTTGGAGTGCTTCGAGGCCGGTCATATGAAGCTCCCGATCCGGTCGCTGGAGCCCTGCGCCACGCCCTCGTCCGTCCACCGCTCGGCACGCAGCCACGTTGCGGGGAGCGGCACGTACTTTCCGTCTTCCTTCGTCCAATCGAATGATGCCGACTTCGTTGCGAGCGCAGCAAGGATCACGGCCAGAAGTTCTGGATTCGGATTCAGCTTTTCAAAAACTGAAGCGGCGTCCTTCTTTGCCTCCTTCTTCGGGTAGGCATTCCAGAACACACCAAACGCCGAAGGCGTGTCTTTCTTCTTATCTTTATCTTTATCTTTATCTGGAGTTCGTTTGCGTTCGGCGGTGTTCGGAGTGCGTTCAGAAGCAGCCTTTTGTGCTTCTCGCCACGCTTTTGCACGCTCTGCACTACCGTCTTCGCGCGCAACCTGCCTGTTTTCCCAGCCTTTGAGCAAATCACCGTCCAAAACACGCCCCTGCATGGCAGCGATGATTTGCTCCACTTGTTCGGTGTCGAGGTCGAGTGCGCTCGCTACATCTTCCGAATTGAACGATTGCGTTCGGCCGCGTTCGGTTGCGTTCGATGCGCACACGAGCATGTGAACGTAGACGGACATCACGTCACCGATGCGCTGTCCGCTCGCCTTGGAGATAGTCCGCCACTTAGGATCTGTCGGCATGTCGTGCCACAGGCGGAGCCATTGGTTAGCCACTACTTCGCCTCCCAGACCCTGTAGCCAGACCAGACCAAATCGCAACCGTCCAACTGAACGACAGCGATCAAACCCTTGCGCTGCAATTCAATGGTTCGCCTGTCCACTTGCTCGATAGACAGGCCGGACATACCAGCGATACCCTGCGCAGACATGCGGCCATGCTCCTTGAGCGCTTCAACGATGCGGTTGCCGTGGCTGTTGGCGAAGCGTGCAGACATTGCCGCTGCGTGGTGGCTGGTAGATGGGTCACTTCTACGAGCGCGCGGCATGGAGAGCATTTGGATAGGGAGGTCCATGACTAAATCCCCCCTAAACGGATGGCCTGGCGCCGATGAAACGAAGCCTCGCCGGCAACTTGGCCTTCAACCGGGTAGCAGTAGTGCCGCTGGTCGGTGCTGCGGTCGATGCGGGTCGGGCGAATCTGGTCGGCAATGCTGGGGGTGCCGCGCCAGTTGAAAGGACTCGGGGCGGGTAGTTCGACGGCGTGCTCGATGCTCGGGAACGGGGCCGGGACTTGGTGCATGAAGTCGGCGGTCGAATCCATGTCGTCGCACATTGCTTGGGTAATGTCGTGGTTCATGCTGCGATCCTCAAATCACGGAACAGACGGCGCTCCACGTCGCGCTCGGCGCGGAGACGGGCGATTTCCTCGCGGGCCAAACGCAGATCGCGTTCGGTCTCGGTTTCGAGCTTGCGCAAGGAGGTGATGTCGTAGCCGCGCGAGTGCAGCAGCCAGAGCAAAGGGGCTTCGTTGCCAGCCTTGTCCATAAAGGTGTTGAGGCTGTCTTGCGGGAAGTTGTGCTGGCCAGAGCCCATGATTCGGGACCACTGGGCGCCATCCTTCACCACGCCGCTCGGGCCGGTGAACGCCTTGTCATCGAGGCCGCTCAAGGTTTGGCACAGCTGCAGCGCCTTGGTCATCGACGGCTGGCGCGCGATCAGCGCGGGGTCCACGACCTGCATATCAGGACGGGCAGTCAGTTCATATTGATTCATCGAAACATCACTCCGCATTTCATTTGTCCCGTCATGACTCGTTGATTTGGGCAAAAAAATTGACCATCGAGGCCATGAACACAGTTTTCGAATTAGCCTCAGTCGCCCTCTTCGATCTCATCGTTCGCTCGCGTGAGCGCCGGGCTGCCTGCAATCCAAAGCAGGAGCAGGATCACGAGCCAGCAGCCGATGAGGATCAGGAAAGG
>Ga0307411_10000674_pt1 | contig 12514 bp, 10 predicted proteins | sample DK1Ometagenome_2_FD_203712 | JGI IMG/M metagenome (GOLD analysis project Ga0307411, IMG submission 203712) | Maize rhizosphere microbial communities from greenhouse at UC Davis, California, United States - DK15-O-1 | ecosystem: Host-associated > Plants > Roots > Rhizosphere > Soil | place: USA...
TGGCATGCAGCGCGGCCAGCTCGTCGATGTCGCAGCAGCTCTCGTCCTCGGCCTGCACCTCGACGGCCGCCTGGTCGGCCAGCGCCCGCGCGCGCAGCGCCTCGCCGGTGTTGGCCCAGCACCAGGCCAGGTCGGCCAGCAGGCTGAGCCCCAGGCGCGCCAGGCCGGCGGCCATGGCCGCGGGCAGCTGGGCCTGCAGCAGCGCGGCGGCTTCGGCGAAGTCGCCCTGCACGGTCAGCAGCTGGGCGCGCAACAGCGGCGTCAGGTCGGCGCGGGCCGAGCCGCCGACCGCGTCGTCATAGCGGCCGATGGACTCGATGCCCAGCAGCGCGGCCGGCGCTTCGCCGGGCTCGCCGGCCAGCGCGGCATGGCGGATGCGCAGGCCGCGCATCAGCGTCTGGTTGTAGTGCAGCGCCGCCAGGCCGGCGTCGTCGCCCTCGGCGATGGCGTGCTGCCGCGCCCGGGCGTACCAGGGCGAGGCGGCCGCCTCGCCGGCCGCCAGGCTCCAGGCGGAGGCCAGCGCGGTGGCAACGCGGTAGCCGGCGGCGTGGTCGGCGGGTTGCAGCGCGGCGAGCGCGGCCTGGGCGTGCTCGATGAGGCCTTCGATGTCGCGGCCGACGAAATCCATCTGCGCCAGCCAGGCGTCGGCCAGCGCCTGCAGCGACGTGTGGCCGCCGGCGGCCGCCACGACGCGGGCGCGCCGCACGCGGTCGCGCGCATCGCCGCCGAACGCACCGAAGTAGGCCATCAGACCTTCGGCCAAGTGCAGCCACGCGGCGAGTTCGATGCGCGGGTGCACGAGGGCGCGGGCATGCAGCCGGTCCAGTTCCTCGCGCGCCTCGGCCTCACGGCCATGGCGCAGCCACAGGATGGCGCGCTGCACCTGCAGCACCGCGCAGCGCGCCGGCATGGCCGCGACGGCGGCGATCTCGCCATCGAGCTTCTGTGCCAGCCTACTGCGCAGCTTGACGGTCATGTGAGCACCCTTCGCGCTGCGCGCTGTCCCGCCAGGTGGGAATGAGCCCCTTCGGGCGGCCGTGCGCGGCTCATGCCGTCAACCGCTGCAGCGCTTCCTCGTACTTCTGCACCGTGCGCTCGATGACCTCGGCCGGCAGCGCCGGCGCGGGGGCGGTCTTGCCCCAGGGCTTGCCATCGACGCGCGCCTGCTCCAGCCAGTCGCGCACGAACTGCTTGTCGTAGCTCGGCGGGTTGCTGCCCGGCGCGTAGCTCTCGACCGGCCAGTAGCGCGAGGAGTCGGGCGTCAGCACCTCGTCCATCAGCGTCAGCGTGCCGTCGGCATCCAGGCCGAACTCGAACTTGGTGTCGGCAATGATGATGCCCTTGCTCAGCGCGAAGTCGGCGGCGCGCTGGTAGAGCTGGATGGAGATGTCGCGCACGCGGGTGGCGAGGTCGCTGCCGATGATGGCCGCCGCCTGCTCGAACGAGATGTTCTCGTCGTGGTCGCCCATCTCGGCCTTGGTGGCCGGCGTGAAGATGGGCGCCGGCAACTTGTCGGCGTTGCGCAGGCCGGGCGGCAAGGCCACGCCGCAGACGCTTTGCGCCTGCTGGTATTCGGCCCAGCCGCTGCCGGCCAGGTAGCCGCGCACGACGGCCTCGATGGGCAACGGCTTCAGCCGCTTGACCAGCATCGCGCGGTCGCGGATCTGCTCACGCTCCGCGGGGCTGACGACGGCCAGCGGGTCGTCGCCGGTCAGGTGATTGGGCACGATGCCCTGCAGCTTGTCGAACCAGAACAGCGCCATCCGCGTCAGCAGCGCGCCCTTGCCGGGAATCGGTTCGCCCATGATGACGTCGAAGGCCGAGAGGCGGTCGCTGGCGACCATCAGGATGCGGTCGTCGCCGACCGCATAGTTCTCGCGCACCTTGCCGCGGCCGAGCAGCGGCAGGGAGGTCAGGCTGGATTCGTAGAGGGCTTGGGGCATGGCGGCGATTTTAGGTGCCGCACCGCCCCGCCCCGTGCGGGCCGGAGGTCACAGGTGCTTGCGCACGGCGGCCGCGAAGCTGTGCACGTCGATGGGCTTGGCCAGATAGCCATCGCAGCCGGCCGCCAGGAAGCGCTCCTCGTCGCCCCGCATCGCAAAGGCGGTGAAGGCGATGACGGGGACATCTTTCAGGCTCGGCGTGGCCTTCATGGCGCGCACGAGGCTGAGACCATCGGTGCCAGGCAACTGGATGTCGACGAGCGCGACGTCGGGCCGGTGCCCGCGCAGCCGCTCCCAGGCCGCTTCGATGTCGAGCGCCTCGTCGACGATGAAGCCGTCAGCCTCGAGCACATAGCGGGCGAGGTCGAGATTGAGCTGGTTGTCGTCGACGACGAGGACGCGTTCGCCGGCCATCAGACGGCCTCCTTGCCGGGCCGCCGGCGGCGCCGGCCACGGCGGGCCGCGCCCAGCAGCGCATCGCGCACCTCGGCCAGCGGCTGGGTCTCGCCGCTGTCGGCGATGGCCGAGGCCGAACGGGCCAGCGTCTCGATGTCCGCGGCGCTCAGGTTCAGCGCCGTCCAGACGATGACCGGCAGATCGGCCCAGCGCGGATCGCTGCGCAGCTCGTGCAGGACCTGGATGCCGTCCAGGCCCGGCATCATCAGGTCGAGCACGACGGCGGCGGGCTGCAGCCTGGGCAGCATCTGCAAGGCCTCGGCCCCGTCGGGCACGGCGATGGCCTGGATGCCGTTGGCCGCCAGCGCGCCGCACATCAGCTCGCGCGCGGCCGGCTCGTCGTCGACGACCAGCACCGGCCGGCCCGGCCCGAAGCGCTCGCGCAACGGCACCAGCGCCCGGGCCAGCGCCGCGCGGCGCAGCGGCTTGGCCAGCACGTCGGACACCGGGAAGGCAACGCCGGCGCCCGCGCCCGGGCTCAGGGCCAGCGCCTTGACGGCCGCGTGCATGGACGGCCCGCCGCTGCGCAGCTGGGCCAGCATGGACAGCCCCGGCGCGTCGGGCAGGCTCAGGTCGAGGGCCAGTTCGGCATAGCGGCGCACGCGGGTCAGGCGCAACACCTCGGCCGCGGTGGCCGCGGTGTCGGCATTGACGCCGGCCTCCGACAGCTCGCGGACGACGCCGTCGCGCATCGGATGGTCGCGCAACGCCACCAGCTGCTGGTGGGCCGGCCGCCGCACGTCGGCGTCATCGGCTTCGGTCTGGCGCGGCAGCACGGCGTAGAAGCGGCTGCCCTTGCCCGGCTCGCTGTAGGCGCCGACGCGCCCGCCCTGGGCCTCGACGAGGCGCCGCGTCAGCGCCAGGCCCAGGCCGGTGCCCTGGTGGCGCTTGGTCAGGCCGTCGTCGAGCTGCTGGAACTCGACAAACAGGTGGCCGATGCGATCGGCCGGGATGCCGATGCCGGTGTCTTCCACCTCCAGCCGCCACAGCCGCGGGCCTTCGCCCAGCATGCGCAGCTCGATGCGCCCGCCGGTGGGCGTGAACTTGATGGCGTTGGACAGGTAGTTCAGCAGCACCTGCTTGAGCCGCGCCGGGTCGAGCACGAGGCCGCGCAGCTCCGGCGCGACGGCGGACTTCAGTTGCAGGCCGCGCTGCTCGGCCAGCACGGCCACGGTGGCCATCACGTCATCGACGATAGCCGGCAGCTCGACGGGCTCGGCACGGAAGTCCATCCTGCCGGCCTCGATCTTGGACAGGTCGAGCACGTCGTTGATCATGTTCAGCAGGTGCCGGCCGCTGCTGGCGATGTGTTGCAGCCACTCGCGCTGGCGCGGCGTGTCCAGCGGCTGCTGGCTCAGCATCAGCAGGTCGGCAAAGCCGATGACGGCATTCAGCGGCGTGCGCAACTCGTGCGACATGTTGGCCAGGAACAAGCTCTTGAGCCGGCTGCCCTCCTGCACGCGGCGGTTCTCGGCCGCCAGCCAGACCGACTGCTGGCGCGCCTGCTCGGCGGTGCGCGTGGCGGTCACGTCCGCGACGATGCCGACCAGGCGGGCCGCGCCGGCCTCGCCGCGCGTGACGCGGGCGTCCAGGCGCAGCCAGTGCAGGCTGTCGTCGGGCCAGGCGACGCGGAATTCGGCATGCCAGGGCAGCTGCCCTTCGGGCAGGGCGTTGAGGCCGGCCTCGACCATCGCGCGGTCGTCGCCGTGCACGGCCGCCAGCATGCGGCCGCGGTCCCAGCGGCTGGCGGCTTCCGACAGGCCGAAGCACTGGTCGTAACGGCGCGAGCGGTGGATCTGGCCGGTCTCCAGCTCCATCTCCCAGTCGCCGATGGCCGCGGATTCGAGCGCGAAGCGCAGGCGCGCCTCGCTCTGGCGCAGCGCGGCCTCGATCTGGCGCTGGTGCGTCAGGTCCCGCACGGAGTTGACGCCGCCGATGATGCGGCCGGCCGCGTCGCGCAGCGGCGAGACCTGCACCGAGACCTCGATGCGCCGCCCGTCCTTGGCCACGCGCACCGTGCGCAGCGGCGGCATCTGCTGGCCCTGGGCCAGGTTGGCGAGGATGTGCAACTCCTCCGCCTCGCGCTCGGGCGGGATCAGGATCAGCACCGGCTGGCCGACGGCCTCTGCGGCGGTGTGGCCGAACATCCGCTCGGCCGACGCGTTCCAGTTGGTGATGCGGCCCTCCAGCGTCTTCACGATGATGGCGTCGGCGGAGGACTCGACGACGGCCGCCAGGCGGCGCACCTCGGCCTCCGCCTCGGTGAGCCGGCCGATGTCGCGAAAGATGAGCGCGACACCGCGCTCGCGGCCGTCGGCATGGTGGGTCAGGTCGGCATGCACCTCGATCGGCCGCGTGACGCCGTCGCGCGCGACGCAAACGGCCTGGCGCCGAAACCCGCCCTCACGCACGACGGCGATGGGGTTGCGCAGGTCCAGCCCGGCCGGCGTGCCCTCGCGCACGAACACCTCCCAGACCGGCCGGCCCAGCGCCTCGCCGGCGGCCCAGCCGGTGATGCGCTCGGCCACGGCGTTCATGCGCGTGACGCGGCCCTCGCCATCGGTCGTCAGGAAGCCGGCGTCGATGGCGGACAGTGTCGCGGCCAGGCCCTGGGTCGTCTCCAGCAGGTCATCCTCGGCGCTGTGCCGGCGGTCCACCTCGCGGCGCAGCGCCTCGTTGGCGATGCGCATCTCGTCCACCGACGGCACGGCCAGCAGCCGCGGCATCAGCCGCCAGGCGACGGCGGCCGTCAGCACCGAGGCGCAGGCGGTGAAGACCTTGCCGGCCGTCTGCAGTTCGTAGTCGGGCCGCCAGATCGTCCAGACGTCCAGCAGATGCGTGATGCCACAGGCGAAGATGAAGACGGCGAACAGCGTCGCCAGGCTGCCGAGGTTGACCTGCGGGCGCCGGCGCGCGTAGCTGGCGATGACCAGCGGGATGGAGAAGTAGGCGAGCGCGATGGCCAGGTCGGCGCTGACCATGGTCCACAGCAGGCCGGGCGACCATTGGAAGCAGTAGCCGTGCGGCAGGAAACCCGCTCGCGCGACGATTCCGGTCAGCTCGTCCATCCCTACTCTCCGCCCCCAGCAACGGCGGGGTTATGCAGCGGCGATTCTGGCCCTTCGAATGAGGGGTGGCCGGCGCCGGAACGTGGCTTATTGCCGCGACTTCAGCGTGGCGTGAGCAGATCGAAACCGGCGTAGCGGGCGATGAAGCGCGCCCGGCCCTCGCGGGCGAAGGCCTCGGCGTCCCAGTCGCCGGGCAGCAACCGCCCCGCGAACTCGGCGCGGAAGCGATAGGCCTGGGCCGGCAACGTGCCGCCGTCGGCCAGCGTGACGACGGCGTCCGCACGCTCGTACTCCAGGCCTTCGAACGCATCGAGCCGCGCCCAGGCGGCGGCGTCCACGTCGCGGTAGAGCCGCCCCGGCACCAGGATGCCCGGCGCGGCCTGCAGGCCGGGATAGTCCTGGTCGCGCACCGGGTGGCGTCGATGGTCGGCCAGCGAGGCCGGTTCGCTGGCGAACTCACGCCCACAGACGCGGGCCATGATGTCGGCCCACATCAGCGAGCCGTAGGTGAAGCAGTGACGCGTCACCGCGCCCGTCACTGGACTTTCTGCGCCAGCTCGCCGCGCGCGTAGGCAGCGGCGATGTCGGCCAGCGTGCGCGCCTTGATCTTGCCGGCCTGGCCTTCGCAGCCGAACTGCAGGTAGCGCTCCCTGGCAATGACCTTGGCGGCCTCGCGCGCCGGCTTGAGCCATTCGCGCGCGTCGAACTTGTCGGGGTTCTCGGCCAGGAACTTGCGCACCGCCCCCGTCATCGCCAGGCGGATGTCGGTGTCGATGTTGATCTTGCGCACGCCGTGCTTGATGGCTTCCTGGATCTCCTCGACCGGCACGCCGAAGGTCTCCTTCATCTTGCCGCCGTACTGGTTGATGATCGCCAGCAGCTCCTGCGGCACGCTGGACGAGCCATGCATGACGAGGTGGGTGTTGGGGATGCGCGCGTGGATCTCCTTCACGCGGCTGATCGCCAGGATGTCGCCCGTGGGCTTGCGGCTGAATTTGTAGGCGCCGTGGCTGGTGCCGATGGCGATGGCCAGCGCGTCCAGCTGCGTGGCCTTGACGAAGGTGGCGGCCTCCTCGGGGTCGGTCAGCATCTGGCTGTGGTCCAGCTTGCCTTCGGCGCCGATGCCGTCTTCCTCGCCGGCGTCACCGGTTTCGAGGTTGCCCAGGCAGCCCAGCTCGCCCTCGACGGTGACGCCGACCGCGTGTGCCATCTCGACGACCTTGCGGGTCACCTCCATGTTGTAGTCGAAGGAGGCCGGCGTCTTGCCGTCTTCCATCAGCGAGCCGTCCATCATCACGGAGCCGAAACCCAGCTCGATGGCGCCGGCGCAGATCTTGGGGCTGGTGCCGTGGTCCTGGTGCATGACCAGCGGGATGTGCGGGTAGGCCTCGCAGGCAGCCTGGATCAGGTGCTTGATGAAGGGCTCGCCCGCAAGTACGCCGGCGCTGGCCTGCAGGATGACCGGTGCGCCGACTTCGTCGGCCGCGGCCATGACGGCCTGCACCTGCTCCAGGTTGTTGACGTTGAAGGCTGGGATGCCGTAGCCGTGTTCAGCGGCGTGGTCCAGCAACTGGCGCATGGAGACGAGAGGCATGGGAATTCCCCGGGAGAGTTGAGAAATCTGGGCCGACTGCGATCCCTACCGTAGTTGGTAACCGCGCCGTAACTGGGTGGGGATTCTATGGAGTCACGGGCATGCCCCACCCCCACGGATGAGAGTAGTCAGCACAATGCGCGGTCATGACAAGACTGGTGCTCGACCACCTCACCAACTGGATCACGGCCGCCGCCAGCGAGCATTCACACGATCTGGCCCTCCATGTCGAGGAACGCACCGGCGCCAGCCACCGCGCGGCGATGGCCGCACTCAAGCGTCTGTTGGAAGCGGGCTGGTTGACGCGCTCGGGCACCGCCCGCCGCCCCGTGTTCTCACCCGGCAGCCTGCGCCAGGTGGCCCGCAGCTACACGCTTTACGGCCTGCAGGAAGACCTGCCCTGGCAGCGCGACTTCGCGCCCCACTTTTCGCTGCCCAGGCATGTCGAGCGCATGGTCCAGCACGGCTTCACCGAGCTGGTCAACAACGCTGCGGATCATTCCGGCGGCAGCAGCGTGACGGTCTCGCTGCGCCAGACGCCCACGCATGTGCAGTTGCTCGTCAGTGACGACGGCTGCGGCGTGTTCGACAAGATCTGCACCGCCTTCAACCTGGAAGACACCCAGCACGCGATGCTGGAGCTGAGCAAGGGGCGGCTGACCAGCGCGCCCGACGCCCACACCGGCCGTGGCCTGTTCTTCAGCAGCCAGCTGGCCGACGTGTTCGACATCCATGCCAACAACACCGCCTACCAGCGCCGCGCCTGGGAAAGCAGCGGCTGGAAGAAGGGCCGCGCGCTGCCCCGCCAGGGCAGCAGCATCTACATGGCCATTGCCCTGAACACCACGCGCACGCTGGATGGCGTCATGGAGGCCTGGAGCACACAGGGCGACGGCATCGAGTTCGACCAGACGCGCGTGCAGCTGCGCCTGCTGACGACCGAGGGCCAGGCGCTGGACTCCCGCGCCGCCGCCCGCCGCGTCGGGTCCCGGCTGGCGACCTTCAAGCGCGCGGAGATCGACTTCGACGGTGTCAGCGACGTGGGCCACGGCTTCACGGACGAGCTGTTCCGCGTGTTTGCCAAGGCGAATCCGCAGATCGAGCTGGTCGCGACGAACACGACGCCGCGCATCGAGGCGCTGGTGAAGAGCGCCCGCGCCGCCTAAGGCCTGCGCAGCGCCGGCACCGGCGGCACCGGCAGGCGCGGGCCGACATAGCCCTGCACCGTGCCGAAACGCCCGCCGTCCGCGCGCGTCCAGTCGGCCGCCCAGATGTGCATCTCCGCCGGCTCGCGGCCGACGAAGTTCCACCACAGCAGCGGCGGCTCGGGCCAGGGCTCGCCACCCAGCAGCAGCAGGCGCGAGGCCGCCGCGCAACGCAGCTCGATGGCCTCGCAGCCCGCGCCGAGGTACAGCAGCGTGCCGGGCGCCACCGTCTCGACGGCGTCATGGTCCGCCGTGCTGACCTCGACCTCGCCTTCCAGCAGCATGACGCCATGCTCGAAACGCGCGTCCAGCGCCAGCGTCGCGCAGGCCGGGCCGGCGGCGACCAGGTCGACTCCCAGCAACGGCGTGAAACTGGGCACCGGCGAGCGCTGGCCGGACAGCTCGCCGACCAGCACCGTTGCATCCCAGCCGTCGCCCAGCGCGGCGCGTGGCAGGTCGGGGAAATGCTGGAAGCTCGGCGGTCGTTCGCGCTCCGCGTCGGGCAGCGCGATCCACAGCTGCGCCAGGTGGATGCGGTCGGACAACGACTCCTCGCTGTGCGCAATGCCTTGCCCCGCCGTCATCAGGTTGACCTGGCCGGCGCGCAGCACCTGCTCGGAGCCCAGGCTGTCGCGGTGCAGCACCTCGCCCTCGATCATCCAGCTGAAGGTCGACAAGCCCGTGTGCGGATGCGGGCCGACATTCATGCGCCGCTCGGGCGGCAAGGTCGCCGGGCCGGCATGGTCGGCAAAGCACCAGGCGCCGATGGTGCGACGGGCCTTGTTCGGCAGCGCGCGCTGGATGGGAATGCCGCCGACATCGCCGACGTGGCTGGTGATGCGCTCGACGAGAACACTCATGCGGACCTCTTCCGCACGAACTCGACAAAGCCCAGCACGAACTGCTGCAGCTGCGCCTTGACCTTGTCATCGACCAACTGGCCGTCGGCATCGAACACCGTGCCGGCCCGGGACACCATCAACCGCCCGGCCATCCAGAAGTCGCTGCCGAAGGTGCGCAGCACGGACAGCAGCGCGTCTTGCGACTGCACCGTGCCGAAGCCGCCGGGCGTCGCACCCACCAGGCCGGTGGGCTTGGCCCCGAACAGCTTGGCGCCCTCGCCGCTCGGGCGTGACAGCCAGTCGAGGCCGTTCTTCAGCACACCCGGGATGGCGTTGTTGTACTCCGGCGTGCCGATCAGCAGCGCATCGGCGGCGCGGATCTCTTCGCGCAGCGTCGTCACCGGCTCGGGGATGCCCTGGGCCTCGACGTCGCCGTCGTAGAGCGGAATGCCGTGCAGCGTGCGCAGCTCGATGCTGACGCCCGCGGGCGCCATGCCGGCTGCGGCGCGCAGCAAGGCGGTGTTGTAGGAAGCGCGCCGCAACGCGCCGCTCAAGGCAATGATCTTCATGCCGACACCCTGGCCCATGGAGCCGCGATCATGCCAGCCGGCGCCTGGGCGCTAAGCTGGCAGCCGCGCGCCGTCAGGGCTTGACGCAGTAGACCGGCGTCGCCGTCGGCACGCTGGGCGGCGTGGCGGTGTAGGCCTCGGTGCGCGTCACCGTCACGTTGCACTGCGCATCCACGGTCAGGTCGAACAGCGTCCAGTAATCCGTCGCGGCCGTTTCGCCGCTGGCCGGCGGCACGAACAGCTCGGTGCGGCCACCGGGCAGGACCAGCTCGACACGCGCGCCACTGGCCGCCATCGGGCCGTCTGCGTAGCCGCTGTAGTTGCGCACCGCGTACTTGTACGTGCCCACCATCAGCTTGGTCAGCGTCACCACCTCGGGGCCGAAGCTGCTGGTGTCGTCCACGTCCAGGTTGGCGAACGGCGCTGCCGCCAGCTGGCCCTTGCTGGCGTAGTACACCTCGGTGCCGCTGGGCGTCCAGAGGTGGCTGTCCAGGTCGCTCGGCGCCGCGCCCCAGGTCAGCTTGATGGACACGCCGTTGGCGTTGGCCGCCAGCACCAGGCAATCCGGCAGCGTCATCTCCGCGCCGCCGCTGGTGACGCGCACGGTGTTGGTCAGCAGTGTTCCGCGCAGGCCGATCAGCGTGGCCAGGCTGTTGGCGCGAACGGCAATGCGGAACGCACCGGTGGCGTCGCTGACGGCACTGCTGGTGCCGCTGTAGTCGATGCCGTCGCTGGTGATGGCGGCGCCCGCCACGCGTGCGCCAGCGTTGTCGGCCACGCAGCCGTTGACCCAGACCGTCTCGCTGATGCGGTCGGCGTTCCAGACACTGAAGTGCGACACCGTGCCTTCGTAGTAACGGCCGGTGCCGGTGCCCTGCAGCGTGGCGCTGCCCTCCTGCTGCCAGCGGCCGCTGGCCATGTCGAAATAGAACAGCGGAATGGTGGCGGGCGCGTTCTCGCTGCGGCTGCCCAGCGGGATGCGGATGGTGGCCGTCTGGCCGCTGCGCAGGTTGGCCGGCTGGCCGGCAGCGTCCGTGATCTGCACGCCCAGGGCGCCGAAGCTCTCGATGGCCACGGCGTTGCCGCCGCTGAGCGTGGTGTAGTCGCCCGGCATCAGGCTGGAGTCCAGCGAGGGGTCGATGGCGGTGACGCTGACCGTCGCGTTGCCTGTCAACGTGCTGCCATCGGCCCGGGCCAGGCTGGCCGCCGCCAGCACGACACGGGCCGTGCCGGCCGCATTGCCGACGGTGCCGCCGCTGCCGGCGTCGAGCACCGCCGTGGCGCTGACAGGCAGCAGGCGCGCCAGCACCTGCCCGGCGCCGGTATCGCTGATGGTGACGATGCGTGCGCCCTCGCTGTAGCCGGCTCCCGAGAAGCTGACCGTGGCGCGCGCGGTGGGCGACACGCCGGCCAGGTTGAACTGGCCCTGGGCGTCGGTCGTGGTGGTGCGGGCACCCACGGCGACGGCAATGCCGGCCAGAGGCGCGCCGGTCAGCCCGTCGACGACCCGGCCGCTGAGCGCCACGCGGGACACCACGCTGAGGTTCACGCTGCCATCGGCGCAGTTCGTGGGCGCCGCGATCTGGCAGATGCGGTAGGCCAGTGCCGTGGCGCCCAGCGCGGCAGTGTTGCCGGCCGTCAACACGCCATCGCCGCCCAGCGTGACACCGGCGGGCCAAGTGCCAGTGGTCGTGACGGCCACCGTGGCGGCCGCGGCGGCCACGCCGTCGAGCTGGTCGTTGGCCAGCACCGAGGCCGTTTCTCCGGCACCGAGGCTGAGCGTGTCCGCGGCAGCGGCGATGGGCGGCGCGGCCACGGTCAGGGCGACCGAACCGGTCGCGCAGTTGCCCGGCGCCGCCGCCTCGCACAGCTGGTAGCCGAGCGTGTAGCTGCCCGGCACGGCGCCGCGCGCCACGCTCAGCACGCCGTCGGCCGCGGTCACGCCCTGCGGCAGCGCGGCACTGAAGCTCACGGTGGCGTTGCCGCCCGTGCCCGCGCGCGCCGCGGTGCCGCCCACCGTGTCATTGGCCAGCACCGAGCCCGTCTGGCCGGTGCCCAGCGCGAGCGTGTCGGCCGCCGCGGCCATCGGCGTGGGCCCGCTGTCACCGCCCCCGCAGCCGCTCAGCACGGTCAATGCCGCGAGCGCGGCCACCGCAGCCGCCAGTTGGCGGCGTTTGTTCGTCATCATCCGGAAAACTCCCTGTCTGGATCGCACACCCGGGGGGCCTGAGGCCTCTCGGAACGGCGCGCATCCTAGGGTTGCCCCCGAGCGGCCCGATGCAAACAGGCGCTGCGAATTGGGGGGACGTCCCGGTTCCCGGGGACGGGCACCCCCCAGTCAGGCGGGCGCATCCGTCACATCGACGAAGCGTTTCTGTGCTCCACGTAACAAGTCGTTATGCCGAGCGCCGTGCCGTGGCATCGTTGCGTCGCACTTAGCATGCCGGGCAGCTCCGCCGCATGACTCCCGAAAGCCAAAGATGTACCAGTTCTCCCTGCCCGACATGAGCTGCGGCCACTGCGTGGCCGCCATCACGCAAGCCATCAAGACCGCCGACGCCGCGGCCCGCATCGACATCGATCTCGCCGCCAAGACCGTCAACGTGGACAGCATCCTGCCTCGCGAGACGCTCGCCGCCACGTTGACCGAAGCGGGATATCCGCCGGCGCCGCGGCATTGACGCACCCGCATTTGAGGGGGTGTCCCCGAAGACTGGGGCACACAGGCGGCAACCCGCCCCCTAGGATGGCCGGCATTGCGCACTGGAGACCACGACGTCCGCCTTCAAGAAACTCTGCCTGACCGCCGCGCTGACGGCCCTGACCGCGCCGGCGTG
>Ga0307411_10000675_pt1 | contig 12510 bp, 13 predicted proteins | sample DK1Ometagenome_2_FD_203712 | JGI IMG/M metagenome (GOLD analysis project Ga0307411, IMG submission 203712) | Maize rhizosphere microbial communities from greenhouse at UC Davis, California, United States - DK15-O-1 | ecosystem: Host-associated > Plants > Roots > Rhizosphere > Soil | place: USA...
AGACCGTCACGGTCGACACCCTGGGCACCCGCGTGACGCTGACGTTCCGGAGCGGCTGGCGCACCATGGTGACGCCGCTGGCCGACGGCAAGCGCGGCGCCGACACGCCGAACCTCCCCGCCCGGAGCTGAGCACGCACGGGCCCGCGCCGGCGCACCCCCACCTTCAGGTCACGACCACGGTCGGCAGCCGCGAGGCCGCCGACCGCATCGCCGCCGCGCTCGTCGCCGAGCGGCTGGCCGCCTGCGCGCAGGTGCACGGCCCGCTGACGAGCACCTACCGCTGGCAGGGCGCCGTCGAGACGGCCGCCGAGTGGTACTGCCACCTCAAGACCACCGCCGAGCGCTGGCCCGCGCTCGAAGCGCGGCTCCGGGCGCTGCACCCCTACGACGTGCCCGAGATCGTCGCCCTGCCCATCGTGGCGGGCAGCCGCGCCTACCTGGACTGGATCGCCGCCGAAACGCTCCCCGACCCCCAGCAGGAGCCGACATGACCGAGTCCGCCACCGCGCCGCAGCCCCGTACCGCCGGCCTCCTCGAGGACTGCCTCGAGATCTTCTACGCCCCCGCCCGCGTCTTCGAGCGGCGGCGCGGCCGGGGCTTCCTCGCCCCGCTGGCGGTGCTGGTCGCGCTGATGCTGGTGCTCTGGTTCGCCGCGAAGGACCTGCTGCAGCCGGCGCTGGACGCGCAGATCGCGCAGGGCATGGCCCAGGCGAAGGCGCAGAACCCCGAGCTGACCGACGAGCAGCTGGCCGGCATGCGCGGCATGGCGGGGACGATGGCGCTGGTCGGGATGGTGGTCGGCACGGTGGTCTCGCCGCTGCTGCTCGGCTTCACGCTCTGGCTCGTGGGCAAGGGCGTCGGCGCGAAGCAGCAGCTCGGCGACGCCATGAACGTCGCCGTCTTCGCCTGGTTCCCGCGGCTGCTCGGCGTCGTGGTCATGGCGGCGCTCGCGCTGCTGCTGCCCGAGAGCGCCGTCACCGGCATGCTGAGCCTCACCGTCGGCCTGGGCCGCTTCTTCGACCCGGCGACGACCTCTCCCGCGCTGCTGGCGCTGCTGGGGCGCGTGGAGCTCTTCACCCTCTGGAGCACCGTGCTCCTGGCCATCGGGCTCCGCGTCACGGGCCGGGCCACGACGAAGCAGGCGGTCATCGCGGCCGTCGTCCTCTGGATTCTCGGCGCCCTGCCTACCGTGCTCCCCGCGCTCGCTTCCGGCTGAGCGGCGCGGGCTCCGGCCCGCGCAGCGGGGCCAGCAGCGCCTCCAGGTCGTGCCGCAGCCAGCGCGCGGCCGTCCCCTCCTGGTAGTGCGCCCACGTCATCAATGAGCCGCTGAGCGTCACCTGCACCGCGCGCGCCAGCGCCGCGGTGTCGGTGGCCCGCGCCAGCTCGCCGGCCGCGACGGCCTCGGCGAGCAGCGCCTCCAGGGCGTCGCGCGTCGCGCGGGCCATCGTGCGCAGGTGGCGGCGGAGATCGGGATCGGTGAGGTCGATCTGCAGGTAGGCCAGGTGGTGCGCCAGCATCGCCGGCGACTCGCCCATGCGCGCCATGCAGTCGGCGTAGGCGCGCAGCGCCGCCAGCGGCGACGGGTGCGCGGCCCGGAGCCCCGTCACCATCCCGCCGGCGCCGGCCGCCGCCTCCCGCATCAGGGCCAGCAGCAGCCCGCGCTTCGAGCCGAAGCGCTGCACCAGCGCCCCCGCCGTCAGCCCCGCCTCCGCCGCGATCTCCCCCAGCGTCAGCTGCGCCGGTCCGAGCCGCATCATGGCGCGTTGCGCGGCCGCGAAGACCTCCTCGTCGCTCGCCTTCCTGGGTCGCGGGCTCACGGGCGCGTCGGCTCCGGGCTTGACTGTTTCTGAACGGACTTTTAGTTAGGAAGCCGGTTTCTCAATACGCGTTCAGTAAGGATCGGTGGAGTATGGAGAGGAGGGAGCGATGACGGAAGGGACGCAGCCGCCGCAGCCGCTCCGCGGGCGCGTGGCGCTGGTGGCCGGCGCCACGCGCGGCGCGGGCCGCGGCATCGCACGCATGCTGGGAGAGGCCGGGGCCGTGGTCTGGTGCACCGGGCGCGGCACCCGCGAGCGGCCCTCGGCCGAGGGGGCGTACGCCGGGCGGCCCGAGACCATCGAGGAGACGGCGGCGCTGGTCGACGCGGCGGGCGGCGAGGGGATCGCCGTGCGGGTGGACCATGCGTCCGAGAAGGAGGTCGCGGCGCTGGTGCGGCGCATCGAGCGCGAGCGCGGCCGGCTCGACCTGCTGGTCAACGTCCTCGGCAGCCCGCCGATGGAGCCGGCATCCGCCTTCTGGAAGCTGCCGCTCGCCGAGCTGCGCGCGCGCTTCGACGCCTACGTCTGGCCCCACATCGTCACCGCCCGAGCGGTGGCGCCCGGGATGGTGAAGCGCCGCGGCGGGCTCCTCGTCGAGATCCTCGAGAGCCACACGCTGGGCTACCACGCCCCCTTCTTCTACGACCTGGGCCCGCTGGTCCTCAAGCGTCTCGCCTATGCCGTCGCCGAGGAGGGCGCGCCGCACGGCGTCGCCGCGGTGGCCGTGGCGCCGGGGTTCATGCGGACCGAGATGGTCCTCGCCCACTTCGGCACCACCGAGGACGGATGGCGCGAGGCGGCCCGGACCAGCGCCGGGCGGAGCTTCGGCCTCGCGGGCTCCGAGACGCCGTGCTTCGTCGGGCGCGCCGTCGCGGCGCTCGCCGCCGACCCCGCGACGCCGGTGCGCTGGTCGGGCGCGGTCACCAGCTCGTGGGAGCTGTCGGAGGCCTACGGCTTCGACGACGTCGACGGCGGCCGGCCCCACTGGGGCCGGTACTTCGCCGAGCACTTCCCGGCCCTCGCGGGGGCGGAGCCGCTCACCGGCGTCGACTGGCGGCAGGTGCGGCGCTAGTGGAGCCGGGCGGATTCGAGCCGGGCCCGCACGCGCAGCAGCAGCGGCGCGGGGGCGGTACAGGCCCGACCGGCGCGTGAGAGCCGCGCGAGGAATGCACGGTCGAGCGAGAAGATGAGGAAGCAGTGCCGGCAGTCGGCGAGGTGCTCGGCGAGGGGGGCGCCGTCGGATTCGGTCAGCTCACCGTCGATGTATTCCCAGAGGCGGTCGATCGCCTCCGCGCAGTCGCAGGCCATACGGATGGGGAGTCCAGTCGTGGAACGGCGGCCCGGGCGTCTCTGGAGGCGGCTCCCGGTGCCCGGGAGCCGCCCTGCGCGGCTCCCTGTCTTGCCGCTCTAACAGCCCCGTCCGCGTTCGGGTTCCTCGCGCCCCGCCCCGCATGGCCCCACCCGACGGGAGGGCGTATCCTACGGGGGAGTGTCCCCCGGCGCCGCCCTTCACCTCCGGAGTCCCCGCATGTCACGTCGCGGCAAGGCGATCACCTGGCTCGTCGTCCTTGGCTTCTTCGGCTTCCTGCTCTTCACCACCCTGAGCTCCCAGCGCGCCACCTGCGAGGTGTGCGTGGAATTCGGCGGCGGCCGCAACTGCGCCACCGCCTCGCACAGCAGCGAGCGCGAAGCGGCCGAAGCCGCGCAGACCACCGCCTGCGGCCCCCTCGCCCGCGGGATGAACGAGACGATCGCCTGCCAGAACCGGCCGCCGGTGCGGCGGAGCTGCCAGGGCGCCTAGGCGGTCATCCGGCGCGCCGGACCAGCGCCTCCAGCGTCGCCCCGTCCGCCGCGCCGACGTGGCGGGCGGCCTCCTTCCCCCCGCGGAACACGATCAGCGTCGGGATGCCGCGGATGCCGAAGCGGGCGGCGGCGCCCTGGCTGGCGTCGGTGTCGAGCTTGAGGACGAGGACGTCGCCGGCGCGGGCGGCGGCGAAGGCGTCGAGCGCGGGCGCCATCATGCGGCACGGCCCGCACCAGTCGGCGTAGAAGTCCACCAGCACCGGCACGCTCGCGTCGCCGATGACGCGGTCGAACTCGGCCTCGGCCACCGGAAGCGGGTGGTCGAGCGCCAGCGCCCGCCTGCACCGGCCGCAGGACGGCCGCTGTGCCGCCCGCGCGAGATCGACCCGGTTGAGCGTGCCGCAGGCGGGACACTTCACGGTGGCGGGTTTCGGCATCGTGGCCTCACTCCTCTCCGTCGAGGACGCGCCGCACCCGGCTCGCGAAGTCGGCCAGGCCCCAGGGTTTCGCGATCATCGGTACCCCCTCCTTCTCGGCCCGCCGCTCCTCCTCGACGCCGGTCGAGCCGCTCGCGACGAGCACCTTCACCTCCGACCCCGCCGCGCGCAGCCGCTGCAGCAGCTCCAGCCCGCCCAGCCGCGGCATCCGCACGTCGGTCACGAGCAGGTCGATCCCTCCGGGCCGCGACGCGTGGATCTCGAGCGCTTCCTCACCGTCCGCGGCGAGCAGCACCTGGTAGCCGAGCCGCTCGAGGATGCGCTTCCCCGTGCGCCGCAGCGTCTCGTCGTCGTCCACGAGGAGGATGGTCTCGCTCCCGGTGGGCATCCGGCCCACCGGCGTCTCCAGCATCTCTCGCCGCAGCCGCTCGGGCGAGCGGCGCTCGGGCGCCGCCGGCAGGTAGAGCCGGACCTCGCCGGCGCCGCAGGCGGCCGGGAGGCAGAGGCGGCCGTCGTGGGCGTCGACCACCTCGTCGAGTGCGGCCGGGTCGGGAACGTCGATGGCGGAGTGTCCGTTGCCCCGCCCGGCGGCGGGCTCGGGGCGATAGGTGATCAGCAGCGCGTGGTACCCGCCGCCGGGCTGCGCGCAGCCGGGCGACGGGTCCGTGGCCGAGGGGCGCGGGGCGCGGGCGAGCCGCAGGCGCAGGGTGCCCGGCCGGGGCCGGGCGCCGCAGGCCACCCGGGCGAGGCCGGCCACGAGGTGGCGGAGCGCCGACCGGTCGCCCTCGACCGCGGCCACTCCCCAGTCGGCGGTCAGCCGGACGTCGACGCCGGCGGGCAGGGCCGAGCGGAGCGATTCGGAGGCGTCCTGCACGACGTTGACGAGGTCGAGGCGTTTGCGATTGCTCATGCGGAATGCTCGACGCAAGAAGCGGACAGGGGCGTCCCGTGGCAGGACACGCGGTGGCGACCGATGCGTACGGAAACAGCCGTGGGGCGGCGTAGCAAGTGACGTCGAGTAGCCGTCGGCGATCCGTCGTCGTAACATTGTGCAGGCGAGTCGTTTGACGACGTCGTCAAAGATGAGGACCTCGGCTGCCCGGCAGCGTGACGACCGGCACAGCACTTGAAGGGGGTTTCACCTAGCGTGGCATCGGTGCGCCACGATCGTGGCACTGGGGTTGCTCCGTGTTCCTGGGGGAGTCGCGGGATCTTCTGACCGGGAAGGAAGGTTAAGAGGCTATGAGTGACCTCACGATCCGCGACATGGAGCAGGACGAGGACTTCGCCGAGTGGTTCTCCGATCTCCTGCAGATGGAGGAAGAGCGCGGGACGGCCTTCCACCTTTCCGACCACTACCTGGTGCTGAGCAACGAGATCGGCGACTGGATCGGCGGGCTGCGCTATACGCTGCGCGGCGGCGTCGCCACCCTGCTCGAGCTCGTCGTGGCGCCCGAGGTGCGGCACCAGGGGCACGCGCACCGGCTGCTGACCGCCTTCGAGGCGCGGGCGGCCGAGAGTGGCAGCCACCTGGCCGAGTTCTGGACCGACGACGACCGCGGCGAGGGGCTGCTCGCCGCGCTGGGCTGGCAGGTCACCCTGCGCCGCCCGAACTACATCGGCGGCCGCACCTGGGCCCTGCTGGAGAAGCCGATCGACGCCCAGGACTGAGCCCCGACCGATTTCCGCCGAGCAACTTCACTCGGCACACCAGCTTGACGGAGTGGCTTCACGGGCCCGGGCGCGATAGGTTTCGCCCGGGCCCGTGTGCGCGCGCACCCTCGACTGCGCGCGTGGCGGGACTCCTTTCGCGCGACCGGGCCACCCATTCCGGGGCCTCCGACCGCGCCCGACCAGTTCGAATGGACGACGAGCCATGGGCCTGACCGATAGCGCGCGGACACTGCTGGGCAAGATCGAGGTCCTGAAGGACCTCGAGGGCAAGGTGCGGGACATGATGGTTGCGCACGAGGCCAAGCGCGATCTCTGGTTCCCGGCCGACTTCACGGAGCCGGCAGCCGGCACCGACCCCCTGGCGCACCTGGCCGCGCTGCAGAAGCGTGCCGCCGGCATCCCCGACCATGCGCGCGCCGCTCTGGCGCTCAACACCGTCACCGAAGAGGGCCTGCCCCACTTCCACCGGGTGCTGGCCGTCTATCTCGGCGACGAGAGCTTCTGGAGCATCTGGAACAACCTCTGGACGGCCGAGGAGGACCGCCACGGCGCCATCCTGCGCGACTACACGCGCGACGCCCGGCTCTTCGACCAGCGGAAGTTCGAGGAGATGCAGTTCGAGTACCTGCGGCGCGGCTTCCAGCCCGAGTGGGACAAGGATCCCTACCGCGTCTTCGTCTACACCTCCCTGCAGGAGCGCGCGACGCAGATGTCGCACGCGCAGACGGGCAAGGTCGTGGAGGAGTACGACCCGGGGCTGGCCGACGTCCTGAGCCACATCGCGCGGGACGAGGCGCGGCACTACGCCTTCTACCGCACGGTCTTCTCCGAGATCCTGGCGCGCGACCCCAACGAGGCGCTCCACTCGGCCTCGCTCCTCATGCCGGCGATCGACATGCCGGGCCTCACGATGCCCGGCTACAAGGAGCTCGCCGAGGTGATCCGCCGCTCCGGCATCTACGGGCCGCGCGACTACCTGCGCATCGTGCAGGAGCAGATCAAGGTCTGGCGCATCGAGACCCTCGACGGGCTGAACGAGGTCGGGCGGAAGGCGCAGGAGCGCATCCTGCAGATCCCCGAGCGCCTGAAGCGCGTCTCCGACATCATGGAGTCGCGCACCCGCGCCAAGACGTTCAGCTTCGAGGTGGTGTTCAACCGCGAATTCGCGATGGACTGACCGGCATGACGCGCCGTGCGCCGACCGCCTCCCTTCCGCGCGCCCTCGTGACCGCCGCCGCCCTCGCGGCGGCGGCCTGCGGTCGCGGAAGCGACGAGCGCCCGGACGGCGCCGGCACCCTCCCTGCCTCCTCCCCCGCGGCCGAAGCCGACACCCTCGGCCGCGAGCTCTTCGAGCTGGCCGACGTGGTGGCCTCGTACGAGGCTTCGCACCGCGGACGGCGCCCGGCCTCGCTGCGGCAGCTCGGCCTCGACAGCCTGGCGCCGCAGCTGGTGCGGCGCCTGCACCGGCGGGGCGACACGCTGCTGCTCGAAGTGGCGTACCGGCGGCCGGGCGCCCGCGCCGTGCACGCCTGCACCGGCACCACCGACCTGCTCGAGGACGCCTCGCTGCACGGCGGTGCCTTCCCCGCGCTCTGCCGCGACGCCTCTGGCGCCGCCGACACCTTCACCATCTCCCCCGCCGCCCCGCCCTCCACGGCACGGAACGACTAGTGGGCTTCATCGTCGTCGAGACCGCGCTGCGGTGGCTGGTGGTCGCCGCGCTGGCGTACGCCCTCGTCGTGGCGGCGACGCACTGGGCGGTGCGCTCCCGCCGGCTGCAGCCCTTCGGCGCGTGGCCCCGCGGCGTGCGGCGCGCGAGCGATCCGGTGCTGCGTCCGCTGGAGCGCCGGGTCATCCGCCTGGGCGGCAGCCCGCAGGACGCCCCGTGGTGGCTCCTCGGCGCGGTCGTGGCCCTGGGGCTCGTGCTGCTGAGCCTCGTGCGCTGGCTGCGCGGCTGGTGGTACCGCATGCAGGCGCTCGCCGACGGCGGCACGGGCCCGATCGTGTACACCGTGGTGGCGGCGGCGTTCACGATCGTGCAGCTGGCGATCCTGGTGCGGGTGATCGGCTCCTGGTTCGGCGCGTCGCTCTACAGCCCCTGGATGCGGCCGGTGCGCCTCCTGACCGACTGGATCATCGAGCCGCTGCGCCGCGTCCTCCCGACGGTCGGCCCCTTCGACCTCTCGCCGCTGGCCGCCTACTTCCTGCTCTGGGTGCTGGAGGGCTTCGTCGTCCTGCCGCTGCTGCGGTCGATGCTGGGGTGACGGGGGCTGACACCTCCGCCGCCCGGCGTTAGATTGGGCCCATAATCGAAACCCGTGGTGATTTGCGCTGATTGCGGCCACGTAAAACAACCTGCTAAAACGCCCCGCCCGGAGCCGTTTTTAGCTCTGGGCGTCGCGTTTACGGAGACTGCCGTGTCGGACCGCCCCGTTCCCTCCGCCTCGTCGTCCCGGCCCACGGCCGCGGACGCCGCCCCTGCCGCGCGCCGGACCGCGCTCGCGCGCGCCCTCGCCGAGCGCATCCTCGTGCTCGACGGCGCCATGGGCACCATGATCCAGACGCACGGCCTCGCCGAGGCGGACTACCGCGGCGCCCGGTTCGCCGACTGGGCCACCGACCTGCGCGGCAACAACGACCTCCTCACGCTCACGCAGCCCGCGATCATCCGCGGGATCCACGCCGCCTACCTCGAGGCCGGCGCCGACATCCTCGAGACGAACACCTTCAACTCGACGGCGATCTCCATGGCGGACTACCGCATGGAGGCGCTGGCGTACGAGCTGAACGTGGCGGGGGCGCGGCTCGCCCGCGAGGTGGCCGACGAGTTCGCGGCGCGCGACGGCCGCCCGCGCTGGGTGGCCGGCGTCCTGGGGCCGCTGAACCGCACCGCCTCCCTCTCGCCCGACGTGAACGACCCGGGCGCGCGGAACGTGACCTTCGACGAGCTCGTCGTCGCGTACGCCGAGGCGGTGCGGGGGCTGCTCGACGGCGGCGCCGACGTGCTGCTGGTCGAGACGATCTTCGACACGCTGAACGCCAAGGCCGCGCTCTTCGCCATCGAGGCGCACTTCGCCGAGCACGGCGAGGCGGCCCGCGTGCCGGTGATGATCTCGGGCACGATCACCGACGCCAGCGGCCGCACGCTCTCCGGCCAGACCACCGAGGCCTTCTGGAACTCGGTGGCGCACGCGCGGCCGCTCTCCATCGGCCTCAACTGCGCGCTGGGCGCCGCCCAGCTCCGCCAGTACGTGCAGGACCTCGCGCGCGTGGCCCCCACCCACGTCTCGGCGCACCCGAACGCGGGGCTCCCGAACGAGTTCGGCGGCTACGACGAGACGCCCGAGGCCCTCGCCGCGCACCTCCGGGGCTGGGCGGAGGAGGGGCTGGTGAACATCGTGGGCGGCTGCTGCGGCACCACGCCCGCGCACATCCGCGCCGTCGCCGACGCGGTGCGGGGCCTGCCGCCCCGCGCGATCCCGACCGAGGCCGAGGTGCCGGTGCGCTGCCGCCTGAGCGGGCTCGAGCCGCTCGTGATCGGCCCCGAGACGCTCTTCGTGAACGTGGGCGAGCGCACCAACGTGACCGGCTCGCGCCGCTTCGCGAAGCTCGTCCTCGAGGGGAAGTACGAGGAGGCGCTCGAGGTGGCGCGCCAGCAGGTGGCCGCCGGCGCGCAGATCATCGACGTGAACATGGACGAGGCGATGCTCGACAGCGAGCGCGCCATGGTCACCTTCCTGCGCCTCCTCGCCTCGGAGCCCGACATCAGCCGCGTGCCGGTGATGGTCGACAGCTCGAAGTGGTCGGTGATCGAGGCGGGGCTGAAGAACCTGCAGGGCAAGGGCGTGGTGAACTCGATCAGCCTGAAGGAAGGCGAGGCCGAGTTCCTGCGGCAGGCGCGCCTGGTGCGCCGCTACGGCGCGGCGGTGATCGTCATGGCCTTCGACGAGCAGGGCCAGGCCGACACCGTCGAGCGCAAGGTGGCGATCTGCACGCGCGCCTACCGGCTGCTCACCGAGCAGGTCGGCTTCCCGCCCGAGGACGTGATCTTCGACGCCAACGTCTTCGCGATCGCCACGGGGATCGAGGAGCACGACGGCTACGCCGTGGCCTACATCGAGGCGGTGCGGCGCATCAAGGCGACGCTGCCGCACGCGCTCACCAGCGGGGGGATCAGCAACGTCTCGTTCTCCTTCCGCGGCAACGAGCCCGTGCGCGAGGCGATCCACACCGTCTTCCTCTACCACGCCATCCGCGCCGGCCTCGACATGGGGATCGTGAACGCGGGGCAGCTCGGCATCTACGAGGACATCCCGCCCGACCTGCGCGAGCGGGTGGAGGACGTGGTGCTGGCGCGCCGTCCCGACGCGACCGACCGCCTGCTCGAGGTGGCCGAGAGCGTGAAGGGGCGCGCCGCGGAGGCGCAGACCGACCTCGCCTGGCGCCGCGCCCCGGTGGGCGAGCGGCTGGCGCACGCGCTGGTGCACGGCATCGCCGACTTCATCGTCGAGGACACCGAGGAGGCGCGGCTGGCCGCCGAGCGGCCCATCGAGGTGATCGAGGGGCCCCTGATGGACGGCATGAACGTGGTCGGCGACCTCTTCGGCGCCGGGAAGATGTTCCTGCCGCAGGTGGTGAAGAGCGCGCGCGTGATGAAGCGCGCCGTGGCGCACCTGATCCCCTGGATCGAGGCCGAGAAGGCGAAGCTCCTCGCGGCGGGCGGCGACGGCGGCGGGCCCAAGGGGAAGGTGCTGATGGCCACGGTGAAGGGCGACGTGCACGACATCGGCAAGAACATCGTGGGCGTCGTGCTGCAGTGCAACAACTACGAGGTGATCGACCTGGGCGTGATGGTGCCGGCGGCGCGGATCCTCGAGACGGCGCGGCGCGAGGGCGTCGACGTGATCGGCCTGAGCGGACTCATCACGCCGTCGCTCGAGGAGATGAGCCACGTGGCCGCGGAGCTGCAGCGCGAGGGCTTCGCGCTGCCGCTCCTGATCGGCGGCGCCACGACGAGCCGGGTGCACACGGCCGTGAAGATCGCGCCGCGCTACGCGCAGCCGGTGGTGCACGTGGCCGACGCCTCGCGCGCCGTGGGCGTCGTCGGCCGCCTCCTGGGCGGCGCCGAGCCGCGCGCGGCGTTCGCGGCCGAGGTGGCGGAGGAGTACGCCGCGCTCCGCGCGGCCCGCGCCGAGCGCCGCGACACCGCGCCGCGCCAGACGCTCGAGGCGGCCCGCGCCAACCGGACCGCCATCGACTGGACCGGCGTCGTGCCGCCCAGACCGTCGTTCGTCGGGGCGCGCAGCTTCGAGCGCTGGCCGCTGGCCGACCTGGTCGAGCGCATCGACTGGACGCCGTTCTTCCAGGCCTGGGAGCTGCGCGGCCACTTCCCCGCCATCCTCGAGGATCCCGAGGTGGGCCCCGCGGCGCGCAGCCTCTACGAGGACGCGCGCCGGCTGCTCGACCGCATCGTGCGCGAGGAGCTGCTCGAGGCGCGCGCCGTGGCCGGCTTCTGGCCCGCGAACGCCGACGGCGACGACGTGGTGCTGTACGCCGACGAGTCGCGCTCGGCGCCGGCGGCGGTGGTCCACACGCTGCGCCAGCAGATGGCCAAGGGCCCCGGCCGGCCCAACGTGGCGCTCGCCGACTTCGTGGCCCCGCGCGACACGGGCGTGCCCGACTGGTTCGGCGCCTTCGCCGTGACGACGGGCGTCGGGCTCGACGCGCTGGTGGCGGAGTTCGAGGCGGCGCACGACGACTACTCCGCCATCCTCGCCAAGGCGCTGGCCGACCGCCTCGCCGAGGCGTTCGCCGAGCGGCTGCACGAGCACGCGCGGCGCGAGCTCTGGGGTTACGCGCCCGACGAGGCGCTCACCAACGCGGAGCTGATCCGCGAAGCCTACCAGGGCATCCGGCCGGCGCCCGGCTATCCCGCCTGCCCCGACCACACGGAGAAGGGCGCTCTCTTCGAGCTGCTCGACGTCGAGCGGCGCATCGGCCTCCGGCTCACCGAGCACTACGCCATGACGCCGACGGCCGCGGTGAGCGGCTGGTGGCTCTGGCACCCCCAGGCGCACTACTTCGGCGTCGGCAGGATCGAGCGCGACCAGGTGGAGGACTACGCCCGGCGGAAGGGGATGACGGTGGAAGAGGCCGAGCGCTGGCTGGCGCCGAACCTGGCGTACGAGCCGGCGGCGGCCGCCGCGGCCCCGGCGGCCGCCGTGGCCGAGGAGGTGCCCGCATGACGACGCTCGCGGAGCTCATCGCCGACGGACGGGTGCACGTCTTCGACGGCGCGATGGGCACGATGCTCTACAGCCGGGGCGTCTTCGTCAACGTGTGCTACGACGAGGTGGCGCTGCGGCAGCCCGAGCTGGTGCGCGACATCCACGCCGCCTACGTCGACGCCGGCGCGGAGATCCTCGAGAGCAACACCTTCGGCGCGAATCCCTTCAAGCTCGCCCACTACGGGCTGGCCGACGAGACCGAGCGCCTCAACGCGCAGGCGGCGCGCCTCGCGCGCGACGCGGCCGGGGCGCGTGCCGCCGTCGTGGGCGCCATGGGACCGCTGGGGCTCCGGATCGAGCCGTTCGGCGAGACGGGGCGCGACGAGGCGCGCGCGGCCTTCGCGCGCCAGGTGCGCGGGCTGCTCGACGGCGGCGTCGACGGCTTCGTGCTCGAGACCTTCAGCGACGTCGACGAGCTGCGCTGCGCGGTGGAGGCGGTGCGCGACGCCTGCGCGCTCCCGATCGTGGCGCAGATGACCGTCGGCACCGA
>Ga0307411_10000677_pt1 | contig 12505 bp, 9 predicted proteins | sample DK1Ometagenome_2_FD_203712 | JGI IMG/M metagenome (GOLD analysis project Ga0307411, IMG submission 203712) | Maize rhizosphere microbial communities from greenhouse at UC Davis, California, United States - DK15-O-1 | ecosystem: Host-associated > Plants > Roots > Rhizosphere > Soil | place: USA...
GCGACTTCCCAGGACGGGTTGATGACCTCGCCGCCGAAGGGCTCGAAGCCGGTGAGCAGGATGTTCATGGCCGCATTCTGACCAAGCCCCGGGGCGCCCGGGCGGCGAGTTGAAACCGGTGTTTTTCGGGGCTAACCGCGCGCTGGACGGCCTCCATAATCGGCCGCAACCCTGTCAACACGCACCCATGATCGATCCGTCCCAGCCCCTGCCCTGGCCCCACGGCGATGCGATGCCCGGTTTCCTCTGGCCCAGCCCGCCCTATGCCGCCTACCCCGAACCCCAGGTGCAGAAGGGATCGGAAGCCTGCGAGATCCTCGGCCTGAACAACAGCCGCAGCATTGGCCAGCTGCTGGCGCTGGATGCCAGTGATCGCACCGTGCAGATCAATGTGCCGCCAGCGCGCAACAGCATGCCGCTGAAGTTCAACCAGTTCCGCGCCATCAAGCTGATGCGGCCCATCGTCGTGCCGCCGCGCGACGAGAGCGACGTGAACGCGCCGCTCAGCGTTGACCAGCGCCCGCGCAGCGATTTCCGCCTCGTCTTCAACGGCGGCGATGAACTCAAGGGCGTGACCATCGGCCACCAGCACGACAAGCTGGGCCTGTTCCTGTTCCCGCCGCTGTCCGACAGCGACGACTCGGTGCGTCGCGTGTTCGTCCCGCGCGAGGTGCTGGCGCATTTCGAGATCGGCGAGCGCATCGGCGACCTGCTGCTCAAGGACCAGCTCGTCACGCAGGAGCAACTGGCCGCCGCGGCCGTCGAGCAGACGGGACTGCGCCAGCGCCGCGTGGGCGACATCCTCGTCGAGCAGCACATCGTCACGGCCGAGCAGCTGCTGCAAGCCATCGAGCAGCAGGCCAAGATGCCCATGGTGCGCATCGGCGAGGCGCTGCTGGCGCTGGACCTGGTCTCGCCGGAGCAGCTGGAGCAGGCGCTCGTGCAGCAGCGCGACGACCGCTCGGTGCCGCTGGGCGAGCTGCTGGTGCGCAAGGGCGTCATCAGCCGTGCGCAGTTGCAATCCGCGCTGGCGCGCAAGATGGGCTATCCGGTCGTCGACGTCGAGAACTTCGCCATCGAGCCCGACGCCGTGCGCAAGCTGCCGCACGCGGTGGCCAAGCGGCTGGAAGTGCTGCCCCTGGTGCTGCGCGACGGCCGCCTCGTCGTCGCGATGGAGGACCCGACGCGGCGCGACGCCATCGACGAGGTCGAGTTCATCACGCAGCTCAAGGTCGTGCCGACGCTGACCAAGCTCGGCACGCTGCAGTTCGCGATCCCGGCCGCGTTCGACCGTTTCGGCGCCGAGGCGCTGCCGCGCGGCAAGGTCGACCCGCTGCCCGACTTCACGCCCGACTTCGCGCTGGAAAGCTCCAACAAGCTCATCGAGAGCCTGGAGCGCGACAGCACCGAACGCACGGCCAAGGAGGACGAGTCGCCCATCGAGCAGAGTGACAACTCGCTCGTGCGGCTGATCAACACGATGATCATCGAGGCGCACAACCAGGGCGTGTCCGACATCCACATCGAGACCTACCCGGGCCGCGAGAAACTCAAGATCCGCTTCCGCCGCGACGGCGTGCTGCAGCCCTACCTGGAGCTGCCGCCCACCTACCGTAACGCGATGATCGCGCGCATCAAGATCATGTGCGACCTCGACATCTCCGAGCGCCGCAAGCCGCAGGACGGCAAGATCAACTTCGCCCGCTTCTCCGCCCAGCACAAGCTGGAGCTGCGCGTCGCGACCATCCCGACCAACAACGGCCTGGAAGACGTCGTCATGCGCATCCTGGCCAGCAGCAGGCCCATGCCGCTGGACCGCATCGGCCTGACGCCGGCCAACCTTGAGGCGCTGCAGACGGCCGTCGCACGGCCCTACGGCATGGTGCTGTGCGTCGGCCCGACCGGCTCGGGCAAGACCACGACGCTGCACTCGGCGCTGAGCCACATCAACACCGCCGAACGCAAGATCTGGACGGCCGAGGATCCGATCGAGATCACCCAGGCCGGCCTGCGCCAGGTGCAGGTGAATCCCAAGATCGACTGGACCTTCGCCAAGGCGCTGCGCGCCTTTCTGCGCGCCGACCCCGACGTCATCATGGTCGGTGAAATCCGCGACCAGGAGACCGCCGAGATCGCCGTCGAGGCCTCGCTGACCGGCCACCTGGTGCTGTCTACGCTGCACACCAACAGTGCGCCCGAGACCATCACGCGGCTGCTGGACATGGGCATGGACCCGTTCAACTTCGCCGACTCGCTGCTGGCCGTGCTGGCACAGCGCCTGGTGCGCCGCAGCTGCACGGCCTGCCAGACCGCCGAGCCGCTGAGCGAGACGGAACTCGGTGAACTGTTGGATGACTATCTGCACGTTTTCCCCGCCGACGCGCGGCCGAGCAAGCTCGCACTGATGGGCGAGTGGGTCAAGAATCACGGCCAGAGCGGGCGGCTGATGAAGTTCGCGAGCCCCGGCTGCTCCGCATGCGGCGGCACCGGCTTCAAGGGCCGCACCGGCCTGCATGAACTCCTGACCGTGTCCAAGACCCTGCGCCGCATGATCCAGACCGGCGCCCGCGCCGAGGAACTGCAGCACGCCGCGCTGGCCGAAGGCATGCGCTCGCTGCGCCAGGACGGCATCGTCAAGGTGCTGCAGGGCCTCACCACCATCGCCGAAGTCCACGCGACCAGCAACGCATGAACGAACCCGCCGAGACCGCCGCCGCCCCCCGCCCCAAGCTGCGCCTGGGCGACGTCCTCGTCGAGCAGCAGCTGATCTCGGCCGAGCAGCTCGGGCAGGCGCTGGAGCTGCAGCGGGCCACCGGCAAGAAGCTGGGCCGCATCCTCATCGAGGCCAACCTCATCACCGAGGAGGCGCTGGCCCATGTGCTGGCCCGCCAGCTGCGCGCGCCCTTCGTCAACCTCAAGACCTTTCCGCTGAAGACCGACCTCGTGCGCCTGCTGCCCGAGACGCCGGCGCGGCGCTTCCGGGCGCTGGTGCTGGAGGAGCGTGGCGACACGCTGCTGGTGGCCATGGCCGACCCGCTGGACCTGTTCGGCTTCGACGAGCTGGCCAAGATCCTCAAGCGCCGCCTGGCCATGGCCGTCGTCGCCGAGAGCCAGCTGCCCGCCGTCTTCGACAAGCACTACCGCCGCAGCGACGAGATCTCCGGCCTGGCCAAGGCGTTGGAGAAGGACATCGGCGACGCGGTCGACTTCGGCGCGCTGCAGGCCAGCGTGGGCCAGGAAGGCGCGCCGGTCGTGCGGCTGCTGCAGAGCGTGTTCGAGGACGCCACGCGCGCCGGCGCGTCCGACGTGCACATCGAGCCGCAGGAAGGCGAGCTGCTGATCCGCAACCGTGTCGACGGCATCCTGCAGACGCTGACGCAAGCCGACAAGCGCATCGCACCTGCGCTGGCGCAACGCCTGAAGCTGATGGCGGGCCTCGACATCTCCGAAAAGCGCCTGCCGCAGGATGGCCGCTTCACGCTGCGGCTGTCGGACCGCACGCTGGACGTGCGCCTGTCCACCATGCCCAGCCAGTACGGCGAATCGGTCGTCATGCGTCTGCTGGGCCAGGGCTCGGCGCTGCGCCGGCTGGACCAGATCGGCATGCCGGACGACATGCTCAGGCGCTTTCGCGAGCTGCTCGGGCGCGACTCCGGCATGATCCTCGTCACCGGCCCGACGGGTTCCGGCAAGACCTCCACGCTGTACGCGGCGCTGGCCGAACTCGACGCCGAGCAGCAGAAGATCATCACCGCGGAAGACCCCATCGAGTACCGCCTGCCGGGCCTCACGCAGGTGCAGGTCAACGACAAGATCGAGTTCACCTTCGCCAAGGTGCTGCGCGCCGCGCTGCGCCAGGACCCGGACGTCATCCTGGTCGGCGAGATGCGCGACGCCGAGACGGCCGAGATCGGCCTGCGCGCCGCCATCACCGGCCATCTGCTGCTGAGCACGCTGCACACCAAGGACACCGTCTCGACGCCGTTCCGGCTGCTGGACATGGGCGCCCCGCCCTTCATGGTCGCCACCTCGCTGCAGGCCGTGCTCGCCCAGCGGCTGCTGCGCGGCGTCTGCAAGCACTGCGCCGAGCCGCATCGGGCCACGCCGCAGGAGCAGGCCTGGGTGGAGCAGGTGATGGCGCTGAACGGCGAGACCGAACCGGTGAAAAGCGTCAAGGGCCGCGGCTGCGCCGAATGCAACGGCACCGGCACGCAGGGCCGGCGCGGCATCTACGAGATGCTGGAGCTGGACCCCGACATGGCGCTGGCCATCCAGAAGAGCGATGCCGGCGCCTTCCTGGCTGCGGCCCGACGCGCACTGAAGGGCAAGACCCTGGCGGACCGCAGCCTGGCGCTGGTGCGCGAGGGCAAGACCTCGCTGGCCGAGGCAGTGCGCATCAGCGTGGACGCAGAGTGATGCAGCCCCTCGTCCGGCCTCGCACCGCTGAACGCGGCGAGTCCAGCCGGTCCCCCGAGGGGACGGCGATGCTTGCGGCGTTGAGCCGCAAGCACATCGCCCGCGGGCCGGCTTGGGGCGGCCCGGCGCTCGGCCCATCCAATACGGATGGGGGCCAGGCATGAACTTCGCGTTCAAGGGCCGCAACGGCCGCGGCGAGCTGGTCGAGGGCATCGTCGATGCCGCGAACAGCGACGCCGTCGCCGCGCAGCTGATGTCCGGCGGCGTCGTGCCGGTCAGCATCGAGCCGACCAGCGAGGCCGTCAGCGTCGCCGGGGGCGCCAACTGGCTGCAGGCCCTGCTCGCCAAGCCCATCACGATGGAAGACGCGCTGGTGCTGACGCGCCAGATGTACACGCTGCAGAAGGCCGGCGTGCCCATCCTGCGCTCGCTCGCCGGCCTGGAGGCGTCCACCACGCACCCGGGCATCGTCAGCCTGCTGCAGGACGTGCGCGCGAGCCTGGACCAGGGCCGCGAGCTGGCCACCGCCTTCGCGCGCCACCCGGCGGTGTTCAGCCCGTTCTTCGTCGCGATGACCCGCGTCGGCGAGCTGACCGGGCGGCTGACCGAGGTCTTCCAGCGCCTGTCCGAGCACCTGGAGTTCGAGCTCGACATCCGCGCCCGCATCAAGCAGGCGCTGCGCTACCCGGTCATGGTCATCATCGCGATGGCCATCGCACTGGTCGTCATCAACATCTTCGTGCTGCCGAAGTTCGCCGACGTCTTCGCCCACTTCAAGACCGAGCTGCCGCTGATGACGCGCATCCTGCTCGGTTTTTCGTCCTGGACGGTGAAGTGGTGGCCCATGGTGGTGGCCGGGGGCATCGGCGCCGGGCTGGCCTGGCGCAACTGGATTGCCACGCCCGGTGGCCGCTACACCTGGGACCGCCTCAAGCTCAAGTTGCCCATCGCCGGCGACATCGTGCTGAAGGCCACGCTGGCCCGCTTCGCGCGCAGCTTTGCGCTGGCCAGCAGCTCCGGCGTACCCATCAGCCAGGCGATGACCGTCGTTGCGCAGACCGTGGACAACGCCTACATCGGCGCCCGCATCGAGCAGATGCGCGACGGTGTCGAGCGCGGCGAAAGCATCTCGCGCTGCGCCACGGCTACCGGCGTATTCACGCCCATCGTGCTGCAGATGATTGCCGTGGGCGAGGAGACCGGCGAGCTGGACACGCTGATGACCGAGATCGCGCAGATGTACGAGCGCGAGACCGACTACGCCATCAAGGGCTTGTCGGCGGCCATCGAGCCCATCCTGCTCGCCGTCATCGGCGCGTTGGTGCTGGTGCTGGCGCTGGGCGTCTTCCTGCCGCTGTGGAACCTCGGCCAGGCGGCCCAGGGGCGCTGAAGCAACAGCGCAGCCGTGAAGCTTGCAACGGTTTGCTGGCCGGTTTGGAGGGCTGGGGGTCAGGCCGTGCGCAATTCACTCCCAGCCTGGGCAGGCGTCGCCGATAGTTCCGGCACTCCCCCGGACCACAGCGCGCTGCGCAGAAGGACTCCCCCATGAACAAGTCTCAACAAGCCGGCTTCACCTTGATCGAACTGGTGATGGTCATCGTCATCCTCGGTGTGCTCGCCGCGGTCGCGCTGCCGAAGTTCGTCAACGTCGACGACGATGCCAAGCAGGCCGCCGTCAACGGCGTCGCGGGCGCGCTGAGCTCCGGCTCTGCCATCAACTACGCATCCCGCAAGGCCAACAGCTCCAAGGGTGTGGCCATCGCCAACTGCACCGACGTCGAGAAGACGATGCAGACCTACACCGGCACGGCCAACAGCGGTCTGCCGACCGGCTACACGATCACAGCCGCGGCCATCACGGCGGAGTCCACCGTCACCAACTGCGTCGTGACGGGCAACAGCAAGACCGCGACCTTCACGGCCACCGGCATCAACTGATGCCCCTGCCACGCAACTCGCGTGGCTTCACGCTGATCGAGCTCATCCTCGTCATCGTGATCACAGCCGCCCTGGCGGTGTTCGCGCTCCCCAAGGTGGTGGACACGACGCTGTGGCGGCTGCGTGCTTTTGGCGACGACTTCCAGTCCCGCCACCAGGCCATGCAACGCCTGGCCCTGCAGCAGCGCCGGCCCGTCGTCGAGACCATCACCGGCACCGGCGTCAGCTGGGCCTACGCTGGCGGTCCGACCCTCGGCACCCTGTCCTGCCCGCCCACCGAGAGCCCCTGCATCGCCGAAGCCGGCCCGCGCACCGTCACGTTCAACAGTGCCAACAGCGGTGCCACGGCGACCAGCACGGCCGCGGCGTTGAGCGTCACCGTCGCCTACGGCAGTTACAGCCAGGCCTACCGTGTCGAGAGCGACACGGGCCTGATCTATCCCTTTCCTTGACGCTTGAGCGGCGCCGACGCTGGGCTAGCATCGACCGCATGCACCTCCCCCGCCGGGCCCAGGGCCTCACGCTGATCGAGCTGCTGATGTTCATCGCCGTCGTCGGCATCGCGCTGGCAGCGATGCTGCGGGTGTTCATCACCGCCACATCGGCGAGCGCCGATCCCATGATCCGCCGCCAGCAGCTCGCCATCGCCGAGTCGCTGCTGCGCGAGGTGCAGTTGATGCCTGTGACGTGGTGCGATCCGGAGGACGCGAACGTCGAGACGGCGACGTCGGCGGTGGTGTCGGCGTCGGGCTGTGCCGCGACGGTCGAGAACAGCGGCGCGGAGGGCGGCGAGAGCCGCTACGGCCCGACCAACTACTTCGACAACGTCAACGACTACGCCGGTTTCACGATGACCGGCATCCGCGACCACGCCAACGCCGCCGTCAGCGGCCTGTCGGGCTACACGGCCAGCGTCGCCGTGGCCGCCGGTGCGCTGGACACCCTCACTGCCGGCAGCGGCGACGCGCTGAAGATCACCGTCACCGTCTCCGGCCCCGACAGCAGCAGCATCGTGCTGCAAGGCTGGCGAACCCGCTATGCGCCGCAGTCAGCGTTCTGAGTGCCGCTCCGAGCTGGGTCTGGCGCGCCGGCAAGCCGGCTTGCCGAACCGCATGCGTGGTTTGTCGAACCTCGCCGGCCAAGGCCAGCGAGGTTTCACGCTGATCGAGGCGGTCATGGTGATCGCCATCACCGGCGTCGTCCTCGCCATGGTGGCCCTCTTCATCCTGCCCGCCACCACGGCCTACTTCGACTCCGCCGCGCGTGCGCGGCTGGGCGACGAGGCCGACACCGCGCTGCGCCGCATCAGCCGTGACTTGGCCACCGCCCTGCCCAACAGCGCCCGCATCACGGGCATGAGCGTGGAGCTGATCCCGGTCAGCGGCGCGGCGCGCTACGCGGTAGGCAACGAGGCCGGCGACCCGCTGCTGTTCGGCACGGCCGACACCAGCTTCGCCATCGTCGGCCCGGCGCTGCGGCTGGCCAGCGGCAACCAGCGCCTGGCCTGGTACAACCTCGGCCCCGGCGTGCCGGACGCCGACGCCTACACGCAGGCCAACGTGCGTGTCGCGTCCACGGCGGCGGGCAACGCCACCAGCGTGGCCATCTCCGGCGCTGCGCTGCCGGTCCCGCTGCAGGCGCCTCCCTACCGGGTCTACGCCATCGAACAGCCGGTCACCTACCGCTGCGACACCACGTCCCAGACCTTGACGCGGCATACCGGCTACGGCTTTGCCAGCATCCAACCCGACCCGCCTACCGGGGGCAGCGCTGCGGTGCTGGCCCGGCACGTGAAGAGCTGCAGCTTCAGCTACAGCACGCCGACCATCACCGCGCGCTACGCACTGGTGACGCTCAGAATCCAGCTCGGGACCACCAGCGCCAGCGACGCCGAGACCGCGACGCTCTATCACACCGTCCACGTCGACAACCTGCCATGACAGCCCATCCCCAACCGGCGTCGACAGCCCGTGCATGCCCGGCAGCCGCGCAGGGTTTCACCATGATGTCGATGCTGTTCATCCTGGTGGCGCTGGCCGCGCTCGGCGTGGCGTTGGCGTCGCTGAGCCAGCGCCAGCAGATGGGCTCGGCCGGCGAGCTGGCGGCGGCCAAGGCCTACCAAGCGGCATTCGCCGGTCTGGAACTGGGCAGCCAGCAGATCCTGCGCGCGGCGGGTCAGCCCGCCTGCCCGTTCGCGACCCGCACGTTCGCGCTGCCCGACCAGCTCGCCGATTTCACGGTCACGATGACCTGCACGCGCACGCCCGGCAGCGGCACGGTCACCGATGACGGCGTGGCCCTGGCTTTGTATACGCTGGTCGCCACCGCCTGCAACATCACCGCTGGCGGCACCTGCCCCAACAGCGCCACGACCGAGCCCACCTACGCCGAGCGGCAGCTCAGCCGGAGCCTGAGCAAATGAGGCGCTGGCTGACCGCCCTCGCGAGCCTCGGCTTGCTGCTGCCCGTGCTGGCCAACGCGGCGGCGTACACCTTTCCGTCCAGCATGCCGGCCGGCTGCAGCGGCAGCAATGGCAGCTACACCTGCGGCACGCTCAACCTGGGCTACGCCGACACGGTCACCATCAGCGGCACCAAGCCCGCCACGATCACCGTCAACGGCAACCTGAACACCAACACCTCGCAGATCAACCAGGCCGGCGGCGCCAGCGAGCTGACGCTCAACATCAGCGGCACGCTGACGCTGGGCTACCAGGCCAAGATCACGGCCAACGTTACGGCGGCGAGCGTCAACGACACGGGCGGTGGTGGCGTGGTAATCACCGGCAACCTCGCGGCCAGCGGCGGCAACATCGCGCTGGCCTACCAGGGCAGCGTCACGGGCAACGTGTCCACCACCGGCACCGGCACCATTACGACCGGCCAGAACGGCAGCATCGGCGGCAATGTCTCGGCCGGCACGGGCGCCATCACCATCAGCGAGACCAGCACCGTGACCGGCAGCGTGACGGGCAGCGGCAACATCACCGTGGTGCAGAGCGCCGTCGTGTCCGGCAACGTGAGCGCCGGCTCGGGCGCGGTGGCGCTGGGCTTCCAGTCCAAGGTGAACGGCAACATCAGCAGCACCGGCGCGATCACGACCGACCAAGGCTCCGTCGTCGGCGGCAGCATCACCGGCGGTGCTGGCAACGTCTCCGTCGGCTACGGCGCCACCGTCACGGGCACGATCACCACCACCACCGGCACCATCAGCTTCGCGCAGAACGCCGTCGCCTCGTCCTGCGTCAAGTCCACCAGCAGCGCCAGCATCACGCTCGGCCTCCAGAGCACCATCCACAGCGTCTGCTGCGGCGGCAGCTGCACCAACAGCTGCGTCGTCAACAACAGCGCCAAGGCGATGCCGGCGGCCTGCGCGGCCGCGACGCCGACGCTGGTCTCCGGCAACCGCTACAGCTTCGAGTCGTACGACGTGCCGGGGTCCTACATCCGCCACAGCAACTACATCGGCTACATCAACCCCGTCTCGGCGAGCAGCGACTCGCTGACGAGGAACGACAGCACCTTCATCGCCCGCCCGGGGATCACGAACCCGGCCTGCTGGTCGTTCGAGTCGGTGAACATCCCGGGCTACTACCTGCGCCACCAGAACTTCATCCTCAAACTCAACACCTACAGCACGACGGCGCCCTACCCGGCGGACGCCACGTTCTGCCTGCGCAGCGGCCTGGCCAACCCATCGGCGATCAGCTTCGAGGCGACCAACTACCCGGCCTACTACCTCCAGCACAAGGTCGACACCAGCATGATCCTGGCGACCGTCGACGGCACCGCCGCCGTGAACGGGCGGGCCACGTTCTACCCGCGCGCCGGCCTGGCGCCGGTGGTCGAGCACTACGAACTGTCGGTGCCCAGCGCCAGCCTCACCTGCCAGGCTTCCACCGTGAAGGTGACCGCCTGCGCGGACAGCTCGAGCCCATGCACCAACCCCGTCACGAACGCCAGCGGCCAGACCGCCACGCTCACCACGACGGCCGGCACGCTGGGCTCGGGCACCGTCACCTTCGACGCCAGCGGCAGCGCGACGACCACGCTCGCGCATGGCGCCGCCGCCAATGGCAGCACGGCGACCGTGACGCTGTCGGGCGAGAGCTCACTGGCCACGTCGGCACGCCGCTGCTGCCCCGACGGCGCCAGTTGCAGCGCCGCCAACAGCTGCAGCACGACGTTCAGCACCGCCGGCTTCCTCATCGCCGCCAGCGCCAACGGCGCCGCCACCACCGTGCCGGTACAGACCGCCGGCACGGGGTCGGGCAGCCTGGTGCTGCGGGCGGTGAAGACGAACACGACCACCAAGGCCTGCGAAGCCGCGTTGAGCGGCGCGACGACGGTGAACTGGGGCGTGCAGTGCAACAACCCGACGACCTGCTCCACCGGCAACCGGATGACAGTCACCGGCAGCAGCCCGGTGGCCGTGGCCGGCAACACCAACGGCAGCAGCGGCAGCACGACGGCCGTGCCGATGACCTTCGATGCCAATGGCAACGCGCCATTCAGCTTCAACTATGCAGACGTCGGCCAGGTCACGCTGCTGGCGAGCAAACCCGCGGGCGGCTCGCTGGTGGCGTCCTTGAGCGGCAGCAGCAACGCCTTCGTCGTCAAGCCGGCGAGGTTCGTGCTGTCGGCCATCCGCTGCACCAGCTACGCGGCCGGGTCCTGCGCCACGTCGGACATTGCCAGCCCGGGCAACAACCCCGGCGCGGCGTCGGCCGGTGACAACGCCTTCATGCCCGCCGGCCGACCGTTCTCGGCCACCGTCACGGCAGTGGACGCGGCCGGCAACGCGACACCCAACTACGGCCGCGAGACCGCGCCCGAGGGCGTGGCCCTCACAGCCGCGCTCGTGCAGCCCGCGGGCGGCAACGCGCCGGCCTTGAGCAACGCGAGTGCCTTTGGTCCCTTCAGCGGCGGTGCTGCGACCGGCACCACCTTCGCGTGGCCCGAGGTCGGCATCGTCACGCTCACGCCCAAGGTGGCCGACGACAACTACCTCGGCGCCGGCAACGTCACCGGCACGGCCAGCGGCAACGTCGGCCGCTTCATTCCTGCCGGGTTCGACGTCAGCAGCTTCACCGTCACGCACCGCAGCTCGATGGCGTGCAGCCCCGTGTCGACCTTCAGCTACATGGGCGAAGGCATGACCTTCAGGTTCACGCTGACGGCCAAGAACACGTCAGGCGTGACGACGCAGAACTACACCGGCAGCTTCGCCAAGTTCTCGCCCGCGAACACTGCCAGCATCAACCTTGCCGGCATCTCCGGCACGACGACGTGGAAGCCCACGCCCGGCCGCATGACGACCGCGCACGGCGCCGGCACCTGGAACAACGGCGCCGTCAACATCAGCATGACCGCCAACGCCCAGCGCGGCACCAGCCCCGACGGCCCCTTCCCGAGCGCGCAGTTCGGCATCGCGCCGGTGGACAGCGACGGCGTCGCCATGCGCACGCTGAACCTCGACACCGACCATCCTGCCGACGGCGCCGACCGTGCGCTGTTGGGGCAAGTGCCCCTGCGCTACGGCCGGCTGCGCCTGCAGAATGCGATCAGTGCCGCCGGCCGCACCCTGCGGCTGCCGCTGACTGCGCAATACTGGGACAGCACCACCGCCTCCTTCAAGACCAACGAATTGGACTCCTGCACCACGATCACCTCGGCCAACCTGAGCTTCGGCAACTTCCGCCGCGCGCTGGGTGTCGCCGACGCCGTCATGAGCCCGAACTCGGTCACCGTCGACCCGACGCGGCAGAACTTCATCACACTGGCTGCGCCGAGCGGCGCACGCGTCGGCAGCATGGACGTCGCGCTGGCGCTGGGCGCCAACACCACCGACGCGTCCTGCATGGGCTGGACGCCGTCGGTCGCTGCAACGGCCGGCGCCAACCTCAACGCGATGCGCGGTGCGTGGTGCGGCAGCGCCGCCACCAGCGACCCCAGCGCCCGCGCGACCTGGGGCTTGTACCGTGGCGCCGACGGCGTGATCTACCAGCGGGAGAACTATTGATGCGCTGGCCCTGGAGTTCCCGCCGCAGCTCGCAGCGCCTGACGCTGCGCCGCGCCGGCAACCAGCATGCCTTCGTGCTGACCGACGGTGCCCCCGGTGACCAGCCCGCCCGCCTGCTGCGCTGGGGTTT
>Ga0307411_10000678_pt1 | contig 12484 bp, 12 predicted proteins | sample DK1Ometagenome_2_FD_203712 | JGI IMG/M metagenome (GOLD analysis project Ga0307411, IMG submission 203712) | Maize rhizosphere microbial communities from greenhouse at UC Davis, California, United States - DK15-O-1 | ecosystem: Host-associated > Plants > Roots > Rhizosphere > Soil | place: USA...
CTCGGGGACGGCGCGAACCCCGTCCCCCACGCCTACCCGGACCCCCCCCCCCCCCCCGCCGAGCCCCCCCCCCCCCCCCCCGAGCGCCGCCGTTCAGCTCACCACTCGCCACTCTCCACCCACCACTCACTTCGGATCGCCCCCGCGCACGAACTTGTTCGGCGTCCCTTCGAGCGCGCCGCCGCGCGGCTTCCAGAGCACCGCCTCCTCGATCTTGCGCGCGAGCTCGAAGTCCTTGTCGGTGATGCCGCCGGCCGAGTGCGTCTGCAGCTTCACCCACACCTTCGCCCATGTCACCGACAGGTCCGGGTGGTGATACGCGGCCTCGGCGAGATAGCCGATCGTGTTCACGAGCATCAACGTCGTCGGCCACCCGTCGGTCTTGTACTGCCGTCGAATCCAGCCGTCCTCGTAGTACCACCCCGGGATCTCCGCCAGCTTCTGCGCAATCTCGGCGTCCGCGTAGGTGCGCTCCTTCTGCCGCGCGGGCTTGACGTCCGCGACGGGGTTGTGGGCGGATGTCTGCTGTTCTGTCATTGGGACCTCCAGGAGTCGAAGGGTCTGGGGTCTAGGGTCTGGGGGTCTAGGGTCTAGGAGTGTAGAGGAGTCCTCCAGACCCCAGACCCTAGACCCCAGACCCTCACATGATCACCCCTCCATTCACCATCACCGTCTGCCCGGTCAGGAACCGCGCGCCGTCGGACATGAGCCAGACGGCGGCGCGGGCCACGTCGTCGGGCGTCCCCCACCGCTTGAGCGGCGTCTGCTCCACCACCTGCTCGTAGTATGCCCTGTCGATGCCGGCGCCGAAGGCTGTCTCGATCCATCCGGGGGCGAGCACGTTCACGCGCACGGCCGGCGCCACCGAGCGCGCGAGTGACTTGCTGAAGCTGAGCACGCCCCCTTTCACGGCCGAGAACATCTGCGGGTTGCGCCCCTCCATCCCGAAGGTCACGTGGTCCCAGCTCATGTTGAGGATCACGCCGCCGCCCGGCTGCGACTGCATCAATTCCACCGCCGCCCACGAGGCGAGCATCGACCCGCGCAGGTCCACGCGGAGGAGCAGGTCGAGCTTCTCGACGGTCGAGAGCTCCGCGCCGGCGCCGGTGAGGATGTCCGCGCCGGCGTTGTTGACCCACGCGTCCACACGGCCGAACTCGCCGCGCGCGCGCGCGGCGAGCGCTGATAGGGCGGCGGGGCCGGCTGCCGCGAGGTCGAGTTGGTACGCGGCCGACCGGCGGCCCAGCCGCTGGATCTGCCCCGCCACGCCGCGGGCCGCCGTGTCGCTGGCCCGGTAGGTGAGCGCGACGTCGGCGCCGGCATGCGCCGCTGCCAAGGCGATCGCCTGCCCGATCCCGCTCGACGCACCGGTCACGAGCGCCACGCGGCCCGCCAGCGCGCCTTCGCGCGAGCCTCGCCCCCGTGCGCGCTGGCGATCGGTGCCCGCCCCTTCCCCCGCGCCCTCCTCGCTCCCCGACACACACGCCTCCGCTTTGACACCACTGTTCCGCCCGCCTAACATACGACCGCACCCGGGGCTCACAAGGGGAACGATCGGCGTCCCACACCATGGGACGCGGCCGGTGTGCTGGCGTGACCAGCGGGGAGCCGACTAGCCGTGCAATTGCTCATCAGTGTCGCCGATGCGCGCGAGGCGTACTCCGCCGTGGCCGGGGGTGCGGTCATCGTCGACGCCAAAGAGCCGGCCGAAGGGCCGCTCGGCGCAGTGCTGCCCGACGTCCTGCGCGAGATCGTGGACGCGGTGGCCGGTGCGTGCCCGCTCAGCGTCGCCATCGGCGACGCGCCGGCGGCCGACGGCGACTCCGGTGACGGTGTCGACGCCGGCGACGTCGTCTTCGCCCGCGCGCGCGACGCGGCCCGCGCCGGCGCGGACTACGTGAAGCTCGGCTTCGCCGGCACGCGGAGCGCCGAGCGCGCCACGCGGCTCACTGCCGCCGCCGTGCGCGGGGCGCGCGCCGCGTCTGCCGCCACGCGCGTCGTTGCCGTCGCCTACGCCGACGCCCCGGTGGTGGGGGGCGTGCCGCCCGCCGAGATCGTCGGCGTGGCCACAGCCGCCGGCGCGGCCGGCGTGCTGCTCGACACCGCCGACAAGCGCGGCGGAGGACTCTTCGACGTCATGACCGTGCAAGACGTCGCCGCCTGGGTGCGCCACGCCGAGCGCGCCGGGCTGATCCCCGCGGTCGCCGGCAAGCTCGACGACCGCGGCGTGGCCACGGCCCGCCTGCTCGGCGCTCACGTGGCCGGCGTACGCGGGGCGGCATGCCACGGCGGGCGTGACGGTCGCGTCGTCGTCGCCCGGGTACGCGCGCTGGCAGATGCCGCCGTCGGTCTCGCCGCGCTCCCGATCGACGAGTGGTTCGCTCTCGCCGCGCCTTCTCCCAGCCGATGATTAATTCTCCCCCAGACGATAGAGCCCACGACAGAGCCCGCGACTCGCAGCACCCGAGCCCCGGGTATCGCCGCGAGTACCACGGTCCCGACTCTCGAATCCCGACGCCGGTGCCGGGCGAGGACGTCGTGGTGGACCCGCCAGAGATCGACAGCGACAGCGACGACCTGGTCGGAACGTTGACGGCCGAGGAGCCGCAGCCGGACGTCGCGCTCGCCACCGACGCGGCGCTCTGGGCGGTGGTGCTCGCCGGCGGGATCGGATCGCGCTTCTGGCCGCTCAGCACGCCGGAGCGTCCGAAGCAGCTCCTCGCCCTCGTCGGCGATCGGCCCCTGATCGCCGACACGGTCGCGCGCCTCGCGCCGCTCATCCCCGCCGAGCGGGTGCTGGTGGTCACGAGCCGCGACATCGCCGACGCGCTGCACGCGGCAATCCCCGAGGTGCCGGCGGCCAACATGCTCATCGAGCCGCGGCCGCTCGGCACCGCCGCGGCACTCGCTTGGGGGGCGCACGAGGTCGCCCGCCGCGCCGGGCCGACGACCGTCTTCGTCACGCTGCATGCCGACCTCGCGGCGGCCTTCCCCGACGAGTTCCGCCGCGTCCTGCGGCAGGGGGCCGGCATCGCCGCCGCCGACGATCTGCTCGTCGCGCTCGCGGCCAAGCCGACGCGGCCCGAGACCGGCTTCGGCTACATGGTGCCGGGCGCAGCGCTCGAGCCCGACCTCCCGCGCTCGGCGGGCGGCGCGAAGCGCGTCGAGCGATTCGTGGAGAAACCCGGGACGATCCTGGCCGAAGAGATGATCGGCCGCGGCGCCTGGTGGAACACCGGCGTGCTGCTCGGCCAGGCCCGTGTGGTGATCGAGGCCCTCGCCGCGCAGACCCCCGAGCTGCAGCACGGGCTCCCGGCGCTCACCGCCGGCCGGCTCGACCGATTCGCGGGGCTCATTCAGAGCGTCTCGATCGAGCGCGGACTGCTCGAGCGGACGGACCGCCTCGTCGCGCTCCCCGTCGATTGCGGGTGGGACGACGTGGGCACGTGGGCGTGCCTGCGCCGCGTGCGCGACCTGGACGACACCGGAAACGGCGTGTCCGGGGAGGCACACCTGGTGGACGCGTTCTCGAACATCGTGCACGCCGAGTCCGGAAAAGTGGTGGTCTACGGCGTATCGCAGATGCTCGTCGTCACACTCCCCGGGCTCACGTTCGTCACGTCGCTTGAGCGGGCCAAGGAGCTGAAGCCGCTGCTCGACCAACTCCCGAGCGAGCTGCGCCCGCGTCCCGCGTCTGACGAGAAAGGGCGGAACGCAGGGAGTAGGGAGTAGGGAGTAGGCCTACTCCCTACTCCCTACTCCCTGTCGTTCTCTTTCAGCCCCGCCTCGCGCCGGAGCCGCGCTTTCACCTCGGGGGTGAGCTCGTCCCAGCGCTGGCCGGTGAGGGCGCCGTGCAGCGAGTAGAGGAGGTTCAGACTCGCCGCGCGACCCTCACGCACTGTGATGCGGCCGAACGCCTCGACGGCGCCCATGGCGCGAAGGTCGGCCTCGCTCTCGACGCCGATTGCGCGTAGCCAGCGCTCACTCACCGGGCCCAAGTTCGGTAGGCCGAGGCGCTTGCGAGTGCGAGACGCCGACGTCCGGGGAGGTCGAGACATGCGCGGAGCTCCAGGGGAGGGGGTCCGGCGGACGGAGGAACATAGAGCCCAGCGGGTCACCCGTCGACCGGATCGCGTCCCTATCCCACCGGCGCGGACGTTGCCTCGCCTCTGGGAGAGATCGCACGTACCATCTGTTTTGCCCGGCGGCTTGTCGGCTGCCGGGGCGGACCCGGGGAAGGAGTGAGATGATCCGAGAGGGCCAAGACTCGTCCGTCCGAGCGCCGGACTTCCGCGCCCTCTTCGAGGCGGTCCCTGGCCGCTACCTCGTGCTGCGCCCCGACCCCCCGCGCTTCACCATCCTCGTTGCCACTGGTGCCTACCGGCAGGCGGCCGGGCTGGCCCGAGGCGACATCGTCGGACGCGGACTCTTCGAGTGCCTCTCGGACGCGAGCCCCGGACACCCGGGGCCGGCCGGCGCCGCGAGCCTCCGGGACTCGCTCGAGACGGTGCTCCGCACGAGGGCGCCGCAGGCGATGCCGGTGCAACGGTGGGACACGCAGCGGGCGGACGGCAGGGGGGAGGAGCGGTACTGGCGTCCCGTCAACACACCGGTCGCGGGACCGAGCGGCGAAGTGGCGTACATCGTCCACGAGCTGGAGGACGTCACCGAGCAGCGGCGGGCGGAGGGGCGGGCGCGCCTTCTCACCGCGGCGTCGGACGTGCTCGACGCCTCGCTCGACCTCGAGGCGACGCTCGCCACCCTCACCCGACTCGTCGTGCCGGACGTCGCCGACTGGTGCGCCGTCGACGTGCTCGACGCCGACGAGCGGACGGTGCGGCGAGCGGCCGTCACCCACGCCGAGGCCGCACGGCTTCTCGACGGTCACGCCCTCCCCGAGCGCTCCCCGACAGCCGCCGATGCGCCGTTCGCTACAGCGGTAGTGCTTCGCACTCGGGAGCCAGAGCTGGTGTCGGACGTGCCCGACGACCCCGACGCCGCGAGCGCGATCGGCGGGGAGCGCCTCGCGTTCGCCCGCTCGCTCGGTCTCCGGTCGTATCTCTGCGTCCCACTCGAGGCGCGGGGGCACTGCCTGGGCGCGCTCTGCCTCGGTCAGCTGCAGAGCGGACGCCGGTTCGTGGAGGCCGACCTCGCCTTCGCCGTCGAGCTCGGACGGCGCGCCGGCCTCGCGCTCGACAACGCTCGGCTTTTCACCGCAGCCCGGGAGGCACGCGGACGGGCCGAACGTCTGCAGAGCGTGACGGCGGAGTTGGCGCAGGCGCTGCGTCCGGCGGACGTGATGGAGGTCGTGCTCGGCGCTCAGCTCGACGCCGCCGGCGCTGCTGCCGGCGTGGTGACACTCCTGTCGGCCGACGGTGCCACCCTGGAGACCGTTCATGCCACAGGGTACCCGGCCGATCTCACGACGCCGTGGCACCATCTGCCCGTCGACGCGCCGCTGCCACTCACCGAAGCCGTGCGCACTGGCGCACCGGTGTTCGTCGGGTCCCAGTCGGACTGGGCCGAGCGCTATCCCGCGGCGGCGGCCGATAGCGTCGCCTCGGGCTATCACGCCGCCGCGGCGGTCCCGCTGGTCGCGGAGGGGCGAATCTTCGGCGCGATCGGCCTCTCCTTCCGCGAGCCCCGCGTCTTCACCTTGGAGGAGCGGGCGCTGATCGCCGCGCTCGCGCAGCAGTGTGCCCAGGCGCTCGAGCGGGCGCGGTTGTACGAGGCCGAGCGAATGGCGCGCGGCGAAGCCGAGGCGGCGCGGGCGGAGGCGGAGGTGGCGAACCGGGCCAAGAGCGAGTTCCTGGCGACGATGAGTCACGAGATCCGCACGCCCATCAACGCCATCCAGGGCTACACGCAGCTGCTCGAGCTCGGCCTCGCCGGCCCGATCAGCTCCCAGCAGCACGAGCATCTGCAGCGGCTCCGCGCCAGCAGCCAGCATCTGCTCGGCATCGTGAACGACGTCCTCGACCTCGCCAAGGTGGACTCCGGGCAGATGAGCGTCGCGCGCGATCGCGCGACGACCAGCAGGGCGGTGCAGTCGGCGCTCGCTCTCATCCTCCCACAGGCCGAAGGCAAGGGCGTCCGCCTCGTCGAGGTCCGCCCGGGCGATCCGGGCGAGCCGTACCTGGGCGACGAGGACCGGGTTCGGCAGGTGCTCGTCAACCTCCTCTCGAACGCGGTCAAGTTCACCCTGCCCGGAGGCACCGTCGCCATCGACTCCGGAACGGTGGACGAGGCGCCCCCGCAGGCGCGCCTCCACGGAAGCGGGCCGTGGGTGTTCCTCCGGGTGGAGGACAGCGGCATCGGCATCCCGCCCGAGCAGCAGGCGAGAATCTTCGAGGCGTTCCACCAGGTGGAAGGGGGGCGCACGCGCACCGCCGGCGGCACGGGGCTGGGCCTGACGATCAGCCGGCGGCTCGCCCGGCTCATGGGCGGAGACCTCACGGTGGACAGCGCCGTGGGCCGCGGCTCGGTCTTCACGCTCTGGCTCCCGGCGACCAGTCAGATCACCGGGGAGTGGAGGCAGATTCAGGACTCGAAGGACGGGACCGCCGGCGCGGGGCGCCGGGCCGTGGAGGAGACCCGGGTGCACGGCCTCGCCGAGATCGGGGCGCACCTGCGCGAGCGCCTCGACGACGTGCTCGAGGCGTACACCGCGCGCCTGCGCGCCGACCCCGCGTTCCCGCAGGCCGTGCCGCTCCGCCGCTCGGAGCTCGAGGACCACCAGCTCCCCTTTCTCAGCGACCTGGCGCAGATGCTCCTGGTCATCGAGGAGACCGGCGGGCTCGAGTCCGACGTGCTCCGCGACGGCAGCACCATCCAGCGCGTCGTGGCCGAGCTCCACGGGCGCCAGCGGCAGCGCCGTGGCTGGACCGACGCGCAGCTCGAGCGCGAGTACGCCATCCTCGGCGAAGAGCTCGAGTACCTCGTGCAGCGCGTCATCCGGGAGGGCGACGGCCCGGGCGACGCGACGACGGCGCTCGAGGTCCTGCACCGGCTGATGGGCCGCGCGGCCGACACGGCACGGCGCGCGCTCCGGTACGCGACGCAGCACGCGCCGGCCTAACGACGGCGGCGCCGGCGGCGTTACCGCCCGCCGAACACCGGCGCCCGCTTTTCGCGGAAGGCCGTCATCGCCTCCTGGACGTCCTGCGTCGCGAAGCACGTCTTGATCGACGTGAGCTCGTCGCGGAGCTGCGGCACGAGCGGCGTGTCGAGCGTGGCGCGGAGGAGCCGCTTGGTGAGCGCGAGCGCCACGGGCGGGCCGGCGGCCAGCCGCGCCGCGTAGGCCGCCACCTCCTCGCCGAACCGGTCCGCGGGGATCACGCGGCTCGCCAGGCCGATGCGCTCCGCCTCGTCCGCTGACACGTCACGCCCGGACATCAGGATGTCGGCGGCCCGCGCGAGACCCACCTGGCGCGGCAGGAAGTAGCTCACTCCGGCGTCCGGGCTCAGCCCGCGGCGCACGTACCCCGCCGTCATCGTCGCCGCGCTCGACACGAGACGAATGTCCGCCGCGAGCGCCAGGCCGAAGCCGGCGCCGGCGGCCGCGCCGTTCACCGCGGCGATCACCGGCTTCTCGCACCCGGTCATCGCGAGCACCCACCGCCCGACCCAGGCCAGGTCGTCGAGCCGCTCGGCACGCGTGCCGGTCCCCATCAGCGCCGGCTCGGCGAGGTCGAGCCCCGCGCAGAAGCCGCGTCCCGCGCCGGTGATCACGACCGCGCGCACGGCGTCGTCCGCCGCCGCCTCCTGCACCGCGGCCGGCAGCTCGTCGGCCAGGCGCGGGTTCACGGCGTTGAGCCGGTCGGGGCGGTTCAGCGTGATCGTCCGCACGCCGGCGGCGGTAGTGTCGGTCAGGAGATGCGAGTAAGAAGGCATGAGTGGCGAGTGGCGAGTGGCCCAGGGCATCTGGTCCCTCCTCCGGGCGCATGCTCCCGGACCTTGCACCCGGACGAGGGACCGGACTCGGGGACTAGGGACCGGGAGTGTCGGGGAGGTTGCAGTGCGACAAGTGGCGTGTCAACGCGCGGCGTCTCAATGCGCGGCGTCGGGCGGCCGTGCTGACTCCGTGTCGCGCAGCGTGGCGTCGATCGCGCGAGTGAGTGTGAACCGGTCGGGCGTGGCGGCGACGACGCTAGCGTGGACAGCCGTCGGCAGCGCGCGCGGGAAATACTCGTCCACCAGACTCGCGAGATCGCCCGCCACCGGCTTCACGAGTATCAGCCGCCGGGCGCCGAGCGCGCCGGCGAGCCACGCGGCGATGCTGTCGCTCGTCACCGCCCAGGAGTGCGGGAGCGGGTCGGCGGCGCGGAGCCAGCGATACGGCGCGAGCACGGGGAGGCCGCCGGCGTCGAGCGCCGCGCGCGCCGCGGAGGCGTCGTGCACCAGCACCGCTCCTGCGACGCGCGCGGCGAGCAGGTGCGCCATCTGGTCCATCGCGAGCACCGCCATCCAGTGAGCGGCGCCGGCGTCGAGCGACAGCGCGGCGTCCGCGGCGCGCACCGCGTCGGCGAACGGCCCGCCGCCCGGCACCACGACCAGTCGCCAGCGGCGTGCGGCGTCGGCGAGCGCCGCGGTGATGGTGTCGAGCGCACCGGGGTGGAGCGAGCCGCCGCCCCGGAGCGGCCCGCCGCCGACCTTCACGACGGCGTCCACCGCGCCCCGCGAGGCGTCGCCCGTCTCGAGGGTCATGCGCCGGCGTCCGGCGCCACGACCTCGGCCAGCAGCAGCGCGACGGCGGCCGCCGGTGCGCAGCGAGCGGCGGCGTCGCCCACGCGCTCGGCCAGGTGCCGCACCCGGAGCCCCGCGCGCTCGGCGGCGGCCGCGGCGAGGAAGTCGCCGAGTCCCGTGACCACCGCCGTGCCGCCGGCGCGCAGCGCGGGGTGGCGGCCGACGACGCGGCGCACCGCGCCGGCGATGCGCTCGACCTGCGCATCCGCGACGCGGCCGGCGATGGCGTCGATGGCCGCGTCGTCGAGCAGCTCGCGGTCGGCGCACACCACGCGCGCCAGTCGCTCCCCGGCGAACTCGCGCGTGGCCGGGCGGCCGTCCGGCGTGGGCACGGTGTAGTCGGCTGGCGCGAGCGTGCCGCGCCAGAGGTGCACGTCGCCCGCGAGCGCGAACCCTTCGGCCGACACCCCGGCCCACCCGTCCGCCAGTGGCACCTCGTGCACGATCGCCTCGACCGGCGTGCGCAGAGCGCCCGTGTAGACCAGTTCCCCACTCGTCAGGCGCTCCGGATCCGTGCGGCCGAGCGCCACGACGGCCCCGCCGACGATCGGAACGACGTCCGCGGTGGTCGTGCCGACGTCGACCAGTACCGCGTCCCGGTAGTCGCGTGCGACCACGCCGGCCGTGGCGACCCAGTTGGACGCGGCCACGGCGAGCGGCTCCGCGCGCGCGGCGTCGAGCTCGAGAAAGCGGCCGTCGACCGCGAACACGACCGCGCGAGCTCCGGGAAAGGCGGCCGCCACGGCGTCGAGCACCACGCCGACACCCTCGCGCTTGGTGCGGAAGAGCTGCGAGAGCTCGGCCGTCATCGTCACCGCGTGCGCGTCGTGTGGGGTGGCGCCGGCCGACGCGGCGACGCGGGCGAGGAGCGCGGGAAGGGCGGAGGGGTCGCGCTGGATCTCGTACGGGTGGGCCGACGCGAACACGACGCGGCCGCCGGCGACCCGAGCGACCTTCGTGTTGACCCCGCCGATGTCCCAGCCGAGTATGCCGGGACGTGCAGGGGCGGTGGGTGCGGCGGCGGCGGCCGATTCGGCCGTGTTCTCGCCCTCACTGCCCCCCGCGCCGCTGGCGGGGGGGCCCCCCCACCGGGACGATACCACCGCCGCCGGCATTCGGCTCATCGGCGCGTTGCTCGCGTCATCCATTCCCTTCACGTCCCTTCACGGGCTGCCGCTGGTCGCAGCGGCCTGGTCCCCAGCACTCGATTCCCAACCTCTGATCCCCGGTCCCTGGTTCCTGGCGTCTGGTCCCTCGCTCGGGTGCCTCGGGTGCATGCGCGCGTGCTGTGCGCCCGAGCGCGGGACCCGGGCCGGGGACCGGGGCCAGAGACCAGGGACCGCGGGCCCCTCGTCCCTCCCTCACCCCTCGTCTTTCCCATGCGCGTCGTCGGCGTGATCGACTTGAAGGGCGGCCTCGCGGTGCACGCGCGTGGGGGGGAGCGCCACCGGTACGCGCCCGTACGCTCTCTCGTGCTCGCCGACGGCGCCGTGGGAGACGCCGTGGCGCTTGCCCGAGGCTACCGGCATCATCTGGCGCTCGACGGCGTGTACGTAGCCGACCTCGACGCAATTACCGGCGCGCCACCGCAGCGTAGCCTGGTGCGGCAGATCGCCGACGTCGGCCCGACGCTCTGGCTCGACGCCGGCATCGGGAGCGTCGACCGCGCGGCCGCGGCCGTCGAGGACGGCGCGAGCGTCGTCGTCATCGGGTTGGAGACGCTGTCCTCGTTCGAGGATCTGGCCGAGGTCGCCCGGGCAGTGGGGCCACCCCGAGTGGCGTTCAGCCTCGACTTGCGCAACGGCGTTCCGGTGACGCGCGAGGGTGCCCCGCACGCCCACAGCTCGGCCGTGACGCACGCCGTGCGGGCAGCCGAGGCGGGGGTCGGGACGATCATCGTCCTCGACCTCGCTCGCGTCGGCGGCCGCGGGATCGACGTCACGCCAGTGAAAAACGTGAGGCGCGCGGTGCCTGGCGCGGCGCTCTACGCCGGGGGCGGCGTGCGCGCGCCGGCCGACCTTACCCGCCTCGCCGACGCCGGGTGCGAGGGAGCACTCGTGGCGACGGCGCTGCACGACGGTGCGATCGGTCGAGTCGACGTCGACCGAATGCGCGGGCTGCGCCCATAGCTCGCCCTGCCCGAGCTCGGGAGCCGCGCGGCCGAGGTAGGGCACCGGGACCAGCACCGGGTTGACCACGAGGGCGAAGATGCCGCCCCCGCGCGGGCACCGACAAGAGCCTACGAAGTTACGAACCGGGGATGCCGCCGGTGGCGTCGACGAAAGGCGCTACGACGACTGGGCGGGACGCACAGCTCCGCGTATCCTGCGGACGCGCCCCGCCCGACCGCTGCTGCCCGAGCCCGCTGGTGTTACCGGGGCGGTTGGGTTGAGCGGACGCTGTCGCCGCCGGGCTGGATGGTATCTCCCTTCGACGTGGTCGGCTCGCCCTGGTCAGGACGCGTCTTCTTGACTTCCTTCCCCAACGTCGAAGCGCCGGACTTCGCGTTCGTCACGCCCGACTGGGTCTGGTTCGCGGGCGTGCCCGCGCTCCCCGCCGTCCCGCCACTCGCTCCCGCCGCGGCCCCTGTGTCACCCGTACTCGGAGTACCGCCGGTCTTGCCGGCTGCAGAATCGCGCCGCGCCATGCCGGTGTCGTGCGACATGGCACCCGTGTCCACGGCGCTGCCGGCCGCGTTCGGCGTGCCGACCGCACCCGGCGTGGCGGCCGCGCCGGTGTCATTCACGGCACTCGTGTCGTTGGTGTTGTCTCTCCCGCCGCACCCACCCGCGATGACCGCGGCGGCGAACAAAAGGGCAATGTTCCGCATACGAGACCTCCGGCTCCTATCATGAAACTGCTCGGTCCGCTACCCAGCGCATCCCGCCTTCGCTCACCGTTCGGTGCAAGAGGCACACCCCGTCGGGGGAAAGTCTTCGCCTGGCTGGCATTCCGACGGTGGATTGCGGGTCAGTTTGAGGGTTCACTGTAGGCCTCAGCCATCTCCGACTCCATCTCCGACTTGGTCGAGCGACCGCGGGGAGGGCCCACGCCGGCCGTGGCCGTCGCGGTTACCGGCGGCGTCTTGTGGAGCGGCTGCCGCCCGCGCAATCTCCGCGCGGGCCACCGAAAGGAGTGCAGATGGACAACGTCGAGATTCTGAGGGCCGTCGACCGGCTCGCCGGGCGCGAACTCCAATGCGGTTCACACACGGTGCACATCTCGATGGACACCGGGCACGACCGGCTGACCATCCGAGGGGCACGGCACGCCGCCGTCACCGTTGACGAGGACCTGTTTTGCGACGCGGTACAAGACGCGCACGCCGATCTTCCCGCGCTCGACGAGGCCGTGCTGACGCGGGTGATTTGCGACGTTTACGAGAATCCGCGTCGCTACCCGAGTGCCCGTCCAGATTTCACCTGACCCACGACCCGACGGCGGTGGCCGTTGCCCGCCAGCCCGGCATTTGCCCGCTCCGGCCCTCCGGGTAGATTGCCAGAGCGCGCCCGAACGTCTTCGCAGGGCGCAGGAGGCGCCATGCTCGAGCAACCTGACCTCTCCCGTCGATCATTCGTCGCACTGGCCGCCGCGGGCGCTCTGGGCCTGGCCGCGCTCGTCACGGCCCGGAGGCCGGCGCTCGCCGCGGCGCCCGCCCACGCGCGAGGGACCGGGGACGACGAGCCCCCGGAACAGGTGAAGCGCGTGCTCGAGGCGCGCTTCGGCAAGCGCCCTATCC
>Ga0307411_10000679_pt1 | contig 12482 bp, 14 predicted proteins | sample DK1Ometagenome_2_FD_203712 | JGI IMG/M metagenome (GOLD analysis project Ga0307411, IMG submission 203712) | Maize rhizosphere microbial communities from greenhouse at UC Davis, California, United States - DK15-O-1 | ecosystem: Host-associated > Plants > Roots > Rhizosphere > Soil | place: USA...
GACCGCTAGCGCATCGGATCTCGTGACGCTTGCGGTACTTGCCGCGATCGGCGTTCGGGCGGGTCCTAAAGCCGCTCCACGCTCGAAACCTGATCGGCCTCGCGCAGCCCGGCGATGATCGCATGGAGGTGCGCGAGGTCGTGCACTTCCACGTCGACATGAAAAGTCTGGAAGCTTCCGTCGCGGTGGACCAGCGCGAGGTTGACGATGTTGGCGTGCTTCTGGCCGAGAATACCGGCCATCGTTCCGAGGGCCCCCGGGACGTCACGCAGGATCACGCATAGCCGCGCGGCGCCCCCGTCCGAGCCCTCGCCCCAGGCCAGATCGAGCCAGTCGGCATCGACGCCGCTCGCCAGCGTGTCGCAGCCGATGACGTGGACCTCGATCTCCTCGTCCTCGCGCCTCAGCCCGACGATCCGGTCGCCAGGGATCGGGTGGCAGCATTGCGCGAGATGATAGGCGACTCCGGGCGTCAGGCCCTTGATCGAGATGGCCGTGCGCTGCGGCAGCGGGCGCGGGGCAACGTCCCCGCCTGCTGAGCCCGGCATCAAGGCTTCCATCACTTGCTCGTCGCCGATTCGCTTGCGAGCGATGGCGATCATCAGCTCGTCCTCGCTCTCGATCTTCAGCCGCTTCAGCGCCTGCTTCACGGCATCCTTGTCGAGCACCGCCGGGAGACGCTCGACGATTTCCTCGTAGATCTTGCGTCCGAGCTCGACGGTTTCGTCGCGCTCCTTGTGACGGACGAAGCGGCGCACGCCCGCGCGGGCCTTGCCGGTGACGACGAAGCGCAGCCAGCTCGGTTGCGGGTGCTGCGCCTCCGAGGCGAGGATCTCGACCTGGTCGCCGTTCTCTAGGATCGTCCGAAGCGGAACCACCCTCCCGTTGACCTTCGCCCCGACCGTGCGGTCGCCGAGGTCGGTGTGGACGGCGTAGGCGAAGTCGACCGGGGTCGCTCCCTTGGGCAGCTGGATCAGCTCGCCCTTAGGAGTGAACGCGAAGATCCGGTCCTGATACATCGCCATCCGGGTGTGCTCGAGCAGCTCCTCGGGCGTTGCGGCGTGGTCGAGGATCTCGACCAGATCGTCGACCCATGGGACCCTGATGTCCTCGGTCGGACGGCCCTCCTTGTAGGCCCAGTGGGCAGCGAGGCCGCGCTCGGCCTGCTCGTGCATTTCTCGCGTTCGGATCTGGATTTCGATTCGCGTCTTCGAATCGTGGATGATGGTGGTGTGCAGCGAACGGTATCCGTTGCGCTTCGGCGTCGAGATATAGTCCTTGAAACGGCCGGGGACCATCGGCCATCGTTGGTGGATCAGCCCGAGCGCCTTGTAGCAATCCTCCTGGCGTTCGACGATCACCCGGAAGGCCATGACGTCGGACAATTGCTCGAAGCTGATGTGCCGCTCGGCCATCTTCTTCCAGATCGAGAAGGGATGCTTCTGGCGGCCGTAGACCTCGGCATCGAGGCCGTTGTCGGCAAGATGAAGCTGCAGCCCTAGACCGATGCGGCTGACCAGGTCGCCGCCCTGCTCCGTCAGCTGTTTCAGGCGCCTGGTGATCGAAGCGTAGGCGTCCGGCTCCAGCTCCTGGAACGCAAGCGTCTGCATCTCGGTCATCATCTCGTACATGCCGATACGCTCGGCGAGCGGGGCGTAGATATCCATCGTCTCGCGAGCGATTCGCCGGCGCTTGTCTTCGCTTGGGATGTGATGGAGCGTGCGCATGTTGTGCAGCCGGTCGGCGAGCTTCACCAGAAGCACGCGGATATCGTCGCTTAGGGCGAGCAGGAACTTGCGCAGGTTTTCGGCCGCGCGCTCATTCTCGGACTGCGCCTCGATCTTGCTGAGCTTCGTCACCCCGTCGACCAGCCGCGCGACGTCGCTTCCGAACAGCTTCTCGATCTCGTCGGTGGTTGCCAGCGTGTCCTCGATCGTGTCGTGAAGAATCGCCGTCGCGATGGTCTGATCGTCAAGCTTCAGGTCGGTGAGGATTCCCGCGACCTCGATGGGATGGCTGAAATATGGATCGCCCGACGCGCGCACCTGGGTCCCGTGCGCCTTCATAGAAAAGACGTAAGCGCGGTTGATCAGCCCCTCGTCCGCATCGGGATCGTAGGAGCGGACTTTCTCGATCAGCTCATACTGTCGCAGCACGTTCGTAAGATGGGGTTAGGGAGCCGTATTGTGCAAGCGCGAAAGGAATCCGCACTGATGCGGAAAGGCAACTGTTCTTTTGCAAATCTTTGTGCTTACTAGGACTTTCCGAGGGGGAGATGTTGCCCGTTGGCCAAAGGTAGCGTCAGAAGTACTGTCGACGAGTTCCGCCAGGCGGCTCTGCGTTGTCCGCTTCCGGCCGCGGTTGAACTGATCGGCGAGAAGTGGGCCTTCCTCATCTTGCGCGGCGCAATCAATGGCCTGCAGCATTTCGAGGAATTCCAGGCCGGCCTGGGAATCGCCCGCAACATCTTGTCCGACCGGCTGGCGAAGCTCGTTGCCGGCGGCATCTTCGAACGCACTCCCGATCCGTCGGACCGGCGCAAGGTGGTCTATTCACTGACGGCCAAGGGGAAGGCCCTGCACCCGGTTGTGCTCGCGCTTCGCCAGTGGGGCGAGGACTGGGGGGCGGGTCCGGCCGATATCATCCTCGTCGACAGGCAGACGGGCCGTCCGGTACGGAGGGTTTGCGTCATGTCCGAGGATGGCCGCAAGCTTGGCTCCGACGACCTCGTGTGGGCGCCACGCGGTGAGGTCGAGGCCGCTTCGAAAGGCCAGGCGGCGTAAAGAAAAGGGCCGGCGGACCGGCGCTTCCCAATAAAGTCAAGCGAACAGCTTATTCGTAATCGCCGCCGCTCGGAGTGGGACGCGGAGGAGCGGCTGCGGTCAGGCGAAGCGCTTCGGCGGCTTCGTTGAGCGACGCCAGCTCTTCAGTCTCGTCCTCCTCATCGATCCGCACACGCTGCAGGCTGGTGACGATCGCTTCCTCGAGCTCCTTCGGCTTCACCGTCTGCTCGGCGATCTCGCGCAGCGCGACGACCGGGTTCTTGTCGCGGTCGCGGTCGATGGTGAGATCGGCGCCGGCCGAAACCTGCCGCGCGCGCTGGGCGGCAAAAAGGATGAGGTCGAACCGATTGGGAACCTTGTCGACGCAATCTTCGACCGTAACGCGAGCCATAGGGCGCTCCGAAATTCCTGGAATTGAAAGGAAGAGGCAGGCGATTAGGGGTTGAGGGGCCTGAAAGTCAAGGATTCGCCAAGTTTCCCAAGGCCTGAAGTCTTGCGCGGGCAGCAGCCCACCGGCACACCTGCCGCATGGCCGACCAGCCGGACCGAGGAACTCCAGCAGACGGCGCGATCCGCGCGGTCGTTCAGGGCAATCGGCTTGAGCTGATCGAAAGCGGGGCAGCGCGCCTCGAAGAACTGCTGAAAATCATTGCACGTGCGGAGGAGAGCCTTCGCCTCATCTTCTACATCTTCGACAGCGACGAATCGGGTCGGCGAGTCCGCGATGCCCTCGTTGAAGCGGCCAAGCGCGGCGTGCTCGTGCGGTTGCTTGTCGACGGTTTTGGATGCTCGACGGCCGAGCCGGAATTCTTCGGAGCCATCCGCGATGCTGGCGGCGACTTTTGCGTCTTCAACCCACGCTACGGAGCCCGATACCTGATCCGGAACCACCAGAAGCTGGTCGTCGCCGACAAGACGGTGGGACTCATCGGCGGCGCCAACGTCCAGGATTCCTATCTTTCGGACGAAGGCGAGGGACATTGGCGAGACCTCTGGCTCCGGATCGAAGGGCCCGCGCTGGAAGAGCCAAGCCGGTATTTCGACGAGCTCTTTCGCTGGACGAAGACGAAGAACTCGAAGCTTCGCAACCTGCGGAGGATCGTGAAGCGGCACAGCCAGATGGTCGGCCACCTGCAGTGGAAGTTTTCCGGTCCGATCAGCCGCAAGCACAGCTGGCCGGCGTCTCTCGTTCGCGAGCTGTCCGAGGCGCGCAACGCCGACTTGATTGCCGCCTATTTCTCTCCGCCGCGCTCCTTGATGCGAAGATTCGCGCGGATCGCGCGAAAGGGCCAGGTCCGGATCATCACGGCGGCCAAATCCGACAATAACGCGACTATCGGCGCGGCTCGCCACACCTACTCACGGCTGTTGCGCCGAGGCGTCAGGATGTTCGAATATCAGCCGGCCAAGCTCCACACCAAGCTCGGCATCGTCGACGACATCGTTCACATCGGCTCGTCGAACCTCGATTTTAGAAGCCTCTACATCAATCTCGAGATCATGCTGCGCATCGAGGACGCGGGGTTCGCGGCGGACATGCGCCGCTATTTCGAGCATGAGATGCGCGACAGCGAAGAGATCACGCTTGCCCTCCATCGCCGGCGCGCGACGTTGTGGCGCCGTTTCAAATGGACGGTCTCGCACTGGCTGGTGACTGCGCTCGACTACACCGTCACCAAGAGACTCAACTTCAAGGAAACCTAGGCGTGCGCTTCGCCGTTCTTCTTCCACGCCCAGAACAGCTGGGCGGGAGGAACATTAATCCACTCGAAGCCGCGGTCGATCGAGTCGAAGTGCGGGGCGATGAAGTCGCGGACCTTGGGGCTGAACTGGTAGACGAGAAAGGCGCCGCCGGGGCGGATCACGCGGGATGTCGCGGCTGCGATCTCGTCGCCGACGCCCGGCGGCAGAGTCGAGAAGGGCAGGCCCGACAGGACATAGTCCGCCTGGCCCAGGCCGCGATCCTCGAGGATTTTTTGAACGTCCGCAGCCGACCCGTTGACCGCGACCAACCGCGGATCGTCGATCGAATCCCTGAGGTAGCGGGTAAAATCGGCGTTCGTGTCGATCGTCACGAGAGTCGCGTCAGGGCCGAGATGTTCCAGGATCGGCCGGGTGAACGTGCCGACGCCGGGCCCGTATTCGACGAACACGCGCGTGTTTTCCCAGTCCACCGGCTTCAGCATCTTCTCGATGAGAACGCGGCTCGATGGAATGATCGATCCGACCATTACCGGATGCTTCAGGAACCCGCGCAGGAATTGCCAGTGCGGGCTGGTACCGCGCCGTGCGGATCGGCGAACGAGACGACGAGGGCCCTTCAGGGTGCGGGCAGTTGAACTGGGCATTGGAGCTCCAAGAGCGGGAACGGCAGGTTCCGTCGCAAATGCGCCGCCGCTTGGCAAGGTTCCGCATTGCTGATGCGGTGAGTTGGGTCCGCGGCGAGTCGTTCCGATCCAAGGCGTCGACGGCCGTGAAGTCGTTGAACTGGCAAGGCTTACTGCGCTAAATCGGAACCACGGCCCAGCGTACGGGGGCGCTCCATGGCGATTGGCTAGCTCGGCCCAGATTGCCATGCTACGCGCCAACGCGAGAGATCTACCTCCAGCCGAGGCGGTCAAGAGGACATATAAATTCGCATATGCTGAGGAATCTGTTTTCGAAGGGTCACCGCGCCGACGAAGTCGAGCATGAGTTCAGCTCAACTCCACGCGAACCGGGCGAGTCCCGCAATTATACCGTCGGTTGGCTGCTCAAGACCGAGGATGCCAGCATCATCTGGGATACGCCGAGGCCTGCGCGAATTGAGTCGCAGAGCAGCGATCCCAGGTCCGTGGCGCAGTGCCCCTCCGTGCTCGATTTCGACCGCCGCCATTTCGTGATCAACTGCCCGATCGACGTGCACCTGCGCCTGAAATTGACTGCCACCGGCATGGACATCACCAACGTGCTCGCGGACAAGAGCCCGATCCGCGCAGACGCGCTCCAGCGATGGATCGTGTTCCAGCCGCGGCACGAATGGCGCCACCAGCAGCGGCCGGTGTTGCAGATGCTCACCAGCTACGTCTTCGTCTCGGACGATCCGGTCTACGTCAACCAGTATCCCCCAATCCACTATTACTCGGGCGACCGGCGGCCGGGCGTTCAGATCGGCGGTCGCTTTCCAATCGATATCTGGCCGCGCGCATTGATGTGGGCGTTCGAATGGCATGACACGACGAAGGATCTCATCCTCCGGCGAGGTGAACCACTCTTCAGCGTAAGGTTCGAGGGGCTGGACCCTGCGGCGAACGTACGACTGGTCGAGGCAACGAAGACGCCCGAGCTGCAAAGCTACATGACCTCAATTACGGGCGTGACCGAGATCGTCGGGCAGACCTATTCGTTGTTCAAGACCGCTCGCGAACGCCGTCCGGCGAAGCTGCTCGTCCCAAAGAAATAACAACGCGGCAAGGCGTTGCGTCGGCACTGCCGTTGTCCAATTTGAATGGAGACCAGGTTGAAATACGTTCGGGTTGTTCAATGGTCGCGAGAAGGCGACATCATCCGGCTCGAAATGCTCGGCGAAGACGACGAGATCCACGTCATCGAGGTTGGGACGGAGTGTGCCGGCGTTCTCGTAGCGGGGCTCGCGACCGAACTGGAAAAGATCACAGCCGACACCATCGATCAGCAGTGCGTGCGGCCCAAAGGCCTCCAGACCGGGAAGACGGAGAAGGGTGAGCCTTTGCTCTTCCTGACTCTGGAAGGAGGCGTCGAGTTGCCGCTCGTCTTCAAGCCCGAGGCCCTGCCCGTGCTGATTTCCGAGTTGCAGAATTTGAGTTCAATGCTCGGGCAGTCGGGAGCGCAGTTCCGCTGGCAGTAGGGCCGTCGTAAACCATTGCCATTCAGCGCATTTTTCGCGCACTAGATCAAACGTCATGCCCCAGCTTCACCTGACCAAGGTCGCGTTCGGTTGCCGGGATCTGGAAACGCTTCGCGCTCGCGTTTCCTTGCGCTCGGAGGGAGGGGTGATTCGGGTCCCGACGCGAATGCGGCCGAAGCGCCACGAGGAACTCCTCGGCGGCAACCTATACTGGATCGTCAAGCATCGCATCATCGGCGGCGTCCAGATTCTCCGCTTCGAGGATCGAAGCGACGGGCGAATCGATATCGTCTGCATCGGCGAGCTTCAGACCGTCGCCCCGATCCCCAAACGCGCTCACCAGGGCTGGCGCTATTTCGAGTTCGATCCGGCAACGGCCAATGCCGACATCAGCGGAATCGGCGATCTGCCGCCGCAACTTTATGGCAGGCTGGCTGCGCTGGCTCTGGTTTAGTCGGCTGCCCGAAGCTATCCCTCAAGCAGCAACAGACAGGAGGCCTTAGCATGAGCACCCACACCGTTTCGTCGCGAATCGATTCGAAGGTGGCCGAACGGGCCATGCTCAAGCATCCATTCTATCAGGCGTGGACCGAAGGCCACCTGCCGCTCGACACGTTGCGCGATTATGCGCGGCAGTATTTTCATCATGTGGAAGCCTTTCCGCGCGCCGTAAGCGCCGTTCACAGCGCCTGCCCGGACCGCGACGGACGGCGGATGCTTGCCGAAAATCTGGCCGAGGAAGAGGGCCTCGATGCCGGCAAGCAGGATCATGCCAGCCTGTGGCTGATGTTCGCCTGTGGCCTTGGCGAGGACGAGGGCGCGGTTCGCGCGCAGCAGCTCAATTCGGAGACGCTCGAACTGATCGACACTTTCCGCCGGCTATCGCGCCGTTCCTATGCCTCCGGCCTTGGTGCGCTCTACGCCTATGAGAGCCAGTTCCCGGACGTCGCCAGCGCCAAGATCGAGGGCCTGATCGAGCGCTACGGGATCAGCGATGAGCAGACGCTGCGATTCTTCCAGGTGCATGAAAGTGCCGACGTCGAGCACAGCCGAGTATGTCGTGAACTGCTCGACCGCCTTCCGGAAGACCAGCGCGAGGAAGCAGTCGCTGCGGGCGAGGAGCTTGCAGGAGCGCTCTGGAACTTCCTGTCCGGAGTCGAGCGCGAAGCCACGGTTCACTAGCGCAACTTGACAAAGCCGGGCGATTAGCAGCCCCTCTGCCCCGGCTCGAAGGAGTTGCGGCATGGGGGCAGGCATCGCTTTGGCACTGGCGCTCGCGGCTGCGGCGCAGCCTGCAGGACCGGCGCCTGGGAAGAGGCCGACGACGCCTCTCTTCGCCAGCGACCAGCCGATCCGAATCGGTCTGCGCGCGCCGATCTCCGCCATTGTTCGCACGCCATCATCCGCGCGAACGCCGCGCCCGGCGACCCTCACTTTGATCTCACCCGCTGCCGAGACCCACTCGATCCAGCTTTCCCCGCGTGGCCTTACCAGGCGCTTGAAGGTGACCTGCGCATTCCCGCCACTGCGTATCGAGTTCACGGCCAAGCCTGCGGCGACCTCCTTGTTCAAGGGCCAGCGGCGGCTCAAGCTCACGACCCATTGCCGACCGACACCCCAGCACCAGCAATATGTCCTGCTCGAATATGCGGCCTATCGCCTGTTCAACATCGTGAGTTCGCACGGCCTAAAAGCCCGCGTGGCGGCAGTGGATTACGCGGAGGCCGACGGACGGCCCGTAATCTCAAGGCTCGGCTTCTTGGTCGAGGACGGCGACGACGCGGCGAAGCGCAACGGCCTCGTCGAAGCGCGGATGCCGGCCCGGATCTCGCCGTCACAGCTCGACCCGATGACGGCCGCGCGCGCTGCCTTGTTCGAATATATGATCGGCAATCTCGACTGGTCGATGCGCGCCGGTCCGGCAGGCGACGCCTGCTGCCACAATTTCCGGCTCATGGCTGCCTCGGCGACGGCAAGGTCCGGGCTTGTCCCCGTTCCGTACGACTTCGATTATTCGGGCTTCGTCAACGCACCCTATGCCGCTCCACCAGAGGGCATCCCCGTCGGTTCGGTCCGCGAGCGACGCTACCGCGGTCACTGCATCCACAACGCGCAGGCCCTTCAGGCCGCCGCGGAATTCCGGGCAAAGCGGGCGGAGCTGTTGGCTGTGCTCGGCTCCATCCCGCAGCTTGACGAGGGCCGACGGAAGTCGGCGTCCGAATATCTCGACGGCTTCTTTCGCAACATCGCGACGGACGAAGACGTGACCAAGCGGCTTCTGAGGACCTGCATCAACTAGGTTCGGCTGCGGCCGCCGGTGCGGGCTCCTCGGGATCGCAATCCGTCATGTAATGCTTCTTGAGGTCCGCGCGGTCGCCATAGTCGGTGACCCACAGGAGCAGGAAGACGTAGTTGAACGCGACGGTCATCACGATCGCCAGCTCGAGCGCTCCGATCCCCGCCGACAGTCCGATCCCCACCGCGAGCAGGATGAACAAGGCATCGCCCGAGCTCTTCAATGAATTGCGGAAGCGAACCGCGGCCGCGATTCCGGCGATGGAGAAAGCGAGGGCCAGCGAGTTCTGGACGATGATCACGATGCTCGTGACGACGATGGGAAGGATGACGATCGTGTCGACCAGCGACTGGTCGTAATCCTTGCGGTTGCGCACCGCGATATAGACCCAGCTCACCGGCCAGGCGGTGAAGAGGGCACCCAGGATGGTAATGACCAGCCAGTAGACGCTCTCGCGCAAATTGCCGATCTCGGCGTTCGGGGCGAGCATTCCCTCCAGCCCAGGCCGAGCTTTCGCCATCAGCGCCTCGACCCCGCCGAACGGCATGTAGGCGTGAAGGCTGGGAAAGAACCGAAGGGCCACGAGCACGACAAGCGTGACCGCCACGTAATAAAAACTCAGCCGAGCGAAGAGTCGCAGCGCCAGCATTGTCGGCATCCTGCCACAGGCCGCACAATCCTCAAAGAAAGGCGCGACTGCCGGGGGCAGCCGCGCCAGTTTTCCTGAATTCGCTTCGTCGCCCCGCGTCACCGCGGGGCAGGTCTCGTCAGAACAGTATGATCAGCAAGATGATCAACAGGATGAGACCGCCAATTCCAATATACATAGCTTCGCTCCCATCTGTCTTGGCGTCGTCATCTATAACGATTTGCCGACGAGCGAAGTTCCGGTGATTCGGCGAGGGTCAGTCGCAGCCGGTCACGATTGCCGAGCCCTCCACCTTGACCGTGCAGGAGGGGTTTCCGGCGACAGCGACGTTCGCCAACCCGCGCGCATCGATCTTCGCGGTGGCGGTCGCGACGATTCGAACCTCCGATGGCCCCTCGGCACCGACCGAGGCGTCCTTCGCGGTCAACCCGCTGGCGTCCAGGGTGGACGTTCCGCGAACGACTGCAGTCAGCTTCGGCGCCTTGCCCGCAATCGAAACATTCCCGGCGCCGCTGATGCCGATCTTCATCTGGTCGACGTCCGAGGCTCCGACCGTTGCCGAGCCGGAACCCTGGAGCGCCAGATCGAACGTGAGGCCGCGGATTCGATCGATCGAGAGCGTTCCCGATCCGTTGACCCAGGCCTGCGAAAGGTCGTGCGTTCCAAGCGCGATCTCCACGGGGCCCGGAGCCTGCCCCGGATAACCGCCCCAGGATCCCGGATTCTGCCTGACCACGAGCGTCCGGCCTTCGACGTCGACCGACACTCGGTCGATCGCCATCGCCGAGCCGCTGGCAATGGCAAAGGGTGCCACGCCGGTCGTCAGCTTGACCTTGTAAGGACCGTCAATTCGGATTCGGTCGAAGGAGGTGACGCTATAGTTGCGTTCGGCCGCCATCGCCGGGGAGGCGGCGACGGCGGCCATGCAGAATGCGGGAAGCCAGGCTTTCATGCCCGGACTTTCCCGAATCATGGTTAATTTTAGGTTTCGTCGCTCAGCCGCAGCGTACTTCGCCTGACCCGGCCTTGCTGACGTTGCATTTCGCTCCGCCCTTCACCTCGACGTTGCCCGAGCCCATGATGTCTACATCGGCGCTGCTGCTCGCCTGGGCCGTCACGTCGCCCGATCCGGCGATCGAGACCGACGCGGTCTCCGTGAGGATTCCAGCGGCGTCGATGCCCCCGGAGCCGGCGATGTCATACTCGGCCTTCTTGGCGCGACCGGCCGAGGCCTTGGCGCTGCCGGATCCGGCGATGTCGATCTTGAGTTCGCCGACCTGCAGGCGATCCACGGTAAGGTTGCCCGAACCCGCGATGCCGCCGGCGAACAGCTCACCGGCCACCGAATCGATGCGAAGGTCGCCGGAGCCCGCAAGCTCCGCGCCGCGAAGGGTCGGAACCGTCACTCGAAGGGCGACCTTGCCGCCACCGGAGCTCCAGCTGAAGCCGCTGCGCTTTTTCGGATGGATCGTAAGGACCCCGTTGCGAACCTCGACGACCAGGCGCTCCATCGCCTTTTCGTTGCCTGTGGCATGAACGCTCGGCGCCGAGCCCGTCTTCACGGTGACGTCATAAGCGCCGGCCAGCTCGATCCGGTCGAAGTTGCCGACCGAGAAGTCGCGCTGGACGTTCGGTCCGCCGTCTTCGCTGTGCGCCGAACCGCATCCGGCGATCATGGCTGCAGCCGCCACTCCCAATAGAATCGACAGACGCATTCGAACCTCCCTAGCCGTATTATCTACCTAATACACTACGGCACTGGAAGGGCAAGTCCAAAAGAAAAGGGCGCGCCCCGAAGGACACGCCCTTGTCTGTTTCGGCGAAACGCGGCGCTTAGGCGACCACGGCTTCCTTCGCCTTGTTGTGGATCGGCCAGGCCTTGTTGAGGATCTCGAGGATCTTCGTCAGCGCCGCCTTCTCGTCGGTCTGCTCCATGGCGCCGAGCTCTCGCGCCAGGCGCGAGGATGCGGCCTCGAAAATCTGACGCTCGGAGTAGCTCTGTTCCGGAGCGTCGTCCGGACGGAACAGGTCGCGGGTCACTTCCGCGATCGAGGTCAGGTCGCCCGAGTTGATCTTCGCCTCATACTCCTGGGCGCGGCGCGACCACATGGTGCGCTTCACCTTCGGCTTGCCCTTGAGCGTCTCCAGCGCGTCCTTCATCGTCTTGTCCGAGGAGAGCTTGCGCATGCCCACCGAGTCCGCCTTGAGGACGGGAACGCGGAGGGTCATCTTCTCCTTTTCGAAGCGGAGAACGTAGAGATCGAGGCTCGTGCCGGCGATTTCAGTGCTTTGAAGTTCGACGACCCGGCCAACGCCGTGCTTGGGGTAGACAACATAATCGCCAACATCGAAGCTGAGCGCCTTCGCAGCCATTTTTATCCTTTCCGTTGCGGCAGAACGAGCCGACACGCTTCCCCGTATCGTCCCCCAAAACGACCCTTTGGCCGCGGCTCCTTGCCTGTCTTCGGTTCCTGCAAAAAAAGGGTTGCCGCCAGGTCGCGGTAACCTCTGGGACAATTTTATATCACAACTGATCCCAAATTTCCACCCCGAGTCGAATTTGGGGTGATTCCATCCACAGCTAAATGCTGTTTTTGCCTCTCAAATCGCCAGACCGAGCTGGCGGGGCGCGTCTAGCTCGTCCTCTCCAACCAAATTGTGCAGGCCCAGGCCCAGAAGCCGAATCCCCTTCGGCAAAGGATGGAGCGCGGCGAGCAGGTCCTGACCCGTACGCTCAAACTCCTCGCGGCCAAGGAGGTTGCCGAAGCTCCTGGAGCGGGTGATGATCTCGAAGTCAGCGAACTTGACCTTGAGCGTCACCGTCCGGCCCGCAACGCCGGCGCGGTCGATGCGCTCCCAGGCATAGCCTGCGATCCGCGTCAGCTCCGC
>Ga0307411_10000682_pt1 | contig 12474 bp, 12 predicted proteins | sample DK1Ometagenome_2_FD_203712 | JGI IMG/M metagenome (GOLD analysis project Ga0307411, IMG submission 203712) | Maize rhizosphere microbial communities from greenhouse at UC Davis, California, United States - DK15-O-1 | ecosystem: Host-associated > Plants > Roots > Rhizosphere > Soil | place: USA...
TGAACCCCGGTGTCGGAGGTGCAACACTCCGGTGTCGGAGTTGCAACGCCCGGACTCCAGGATCCTCCTTATTTGCGCGCGCAAATAAATTGCGCGTCCAAGACCGCGATGGCGCCAATCTTCGAGTCTTTCGCCGGACGCCGATGAGCGGCGTGTTTGTCTCTTGACACTTGACCGCATGACGGCGACGATGGCGGCCTTTCCGACGCCGGTCGAGGCGAGCGATTCCTGCGCCGCGGGTCGGATATCCCAATCCCCGAGGACTCCCATGCTCATGTTGAAGAGGCGTACTGCGATAGCCTTGTCGGTCGCTGCCGCGATCGCCGTGCTCGCAAGCGGCGGCGCCGTCGCGGCGACTTCCGATGCGACATCGACCAAGGCGGTGCAGACGCAGGACACGAGCCGCGCGCTCGTCATCCTGAACGGCGATCCGCTGTCGACGTACGTCAAGACGAAGCCGGCGCAAGGCAAGAAGATCGACTTCACGAGCAACACGACGAAGTCATATCGTGCGCAGCTCTCCGCGCTGCGCAACGACTACAAGAAGTGGCTGCAGGCGAACTATCCGAAGGCCAGGATCACCGGCAACTTCGACATCTCGCTGAATGCGGTCGCGGTCGAGCTCAACGGTGCGCCGCTTGCCGGCATCGCCGCCTCGCCGCTCGTCAAGCAGGCGCAGTACGAAGGCGTCTATCACAAGCTCAACACCGTTCCGGATCTCGCGATCGTGCGTGCGCCGCAGGCCTGGGCGAGCGGTGGCGGCGTGGAGAAGGCGGGTGAGGGCGTGAAGGTCGCGATCATCGACACCGGCATCGACGTGCGCCATCCCTGCTTCGCCGATGCCGGTTATCCGGCGCAGAAGCAGTTTGGCGACACCAAGTTCACGAACAACAAGGTGCTCGTCGCCAGGGTGTTCAACAACAAGGCGGGCTCGCGCGGCTACACCGCCGAGGCGATCCAGGATCACGGCACGCACGTCGCCGGGACCGTCGCCTGCAACTTCGGTACGCCCGCGACCGTCGACGGCGCGGCGATTCCCGATCCGATTTCCGGCGTCGCGCCGAAAGCGCTGCTCGGCAACTACAACATCTTTCCCGATCAGGTCGAGGACGCGCGCTCGGAAGACATCCTGAATGCGCTCGACGCCGCGTACGCGGACGGATTCGATATCGCCAACATGAGCCTTGGCGGCAACGCGCACGGCATCCAGGATCTCCTCACCATGGCCGTGGACAATCTCGACCAGGCGAACATGGTCGTGGCAGTCGCCAGCGGCAACAGCGGCCCTGACCTGCGCACCGTCGAGTCACCCGGTTCGGCGGCGCGCGCGCTGACGGCAGGCGCCTCGTCGGTGGGTCAGCAGATGTTCTTCCTCGTCACGGTCGGCGGTTCGACGTATCAAACGCTGAAGGGTGACTTCGGGTCGGCCCCGGCCGGCGGCCTCACCGCTCCGCTCAAGGTTTTGAACGACCCCGCCAGCGAATTCGGCGGCCTGTCGACGGCGTGCGATGCGCTGCCCGCAGGAAGTCTCACTGGCAAGATCGCGCTTTTGTCGCGTGGCGTGTGCGATTTCACCGTCAAGCTGCAGAACGTGCAGGATGCCGGCGGGGTCGCGGCGCTGGTCGTCGACCGCGCCGACGGCGGTCCGATCGTCATGGGCCAGAACGACAATCCGGTGCAGCCGACGATTCCCGGCTACATGGCGGCGCTGTCCGAGCGCGGCGCGCTGATGGCATCCGACGGCCAGTCGACGACATTCCCGGACATCCCCGCATACGTGTACGCGTCGTCGGGCGACGACCTGATCGCGGACTTCACGAGCGCGGGTCCGACGGACGTCGATTTCCGCGCCAAGCCCGATCTCGTCGCCCCTGGCGTCAACGTCCTGTCATCGGTGCCGGCGAATGCATGCGCGACTCCGCCCTGCTTCGCGTTCATGAACGGCACGTCGATGGCGACGCCGCACCTCGCCGGAACGGCCGCCGTCGTGCGCGCTCGGCATCCGGACTGGTCGGCGGCGGAAATCCGCTCCGCGATCGTGAACACCGCCAAGCGCAACATCGTCCACGATCTCGACGGTGTGGCGATCGAAGACGTCAACATCGTCGGTGCGGGCCGCCTCGACGTCAAGAACGCCGTCGACGCGACGATCGCCCTCGATCCGGTCAGCGTGAACTTCAACGCCGTGCCCTCGGGCAGCGGGCAATCGAGCACCGTGAACGTCACCGTGCGCAACATCGGCGCGGGAGCGAAGACGCTCGCATTCTCGGTCGCAGACAGCGATTCGGGCGTCGCCTACTCGGTGAGCCCGGCATCGGCGAGTCTCGCTGCCGGCGAGTCGACCGTCGTGGCGGTGACGATGACCGCCGGCAAGGGCGCGCCCGTCGGCGGTCAGCAGGCGCTCCTCGTGGTCAACAGCGGTGGAGCCGAGGTTGCGCATGCCGCCCTGTTCACGCAGATAAAGTAAGACCGGCCGTAATACCGGCGCGGCGGGAGCCGCGCCACGAAGCCCCGGCGATGCGAGTCGCCGGGGTTTTTTTCACGTCCGGCCGGATTAATTCGGGCTTAATGCAGGTTCAGTATCCTGTGCCGCTGTTTGCGTCAAACCAGGATTTCGCTTCGTGTTCGTAGCGCCTCCGCGCCGCGCCAGCTGCCCCGAAGGTCCCGACGATTCGCGCTCCGAAGTGCGAGCGAACGACGTCGAGCTCCGCGTTCATTCCCGCCGCGCCACGACACGCGTGACCGCGCAATCGTTCATTCAATCGATCTACCGTTCGCGCTACGGCGCCGAAATCCGTCAGTGGGCGCCATCGTTGGTCAGTCTCGGCAACGGCAGCAGCGTTACCGCGGCGGCGGGCTACCGGCGCGCATCCCGACCGCTGTTTCTCGAACGCTATCTCGATGACTCCGTCGACGCTCTGATCGCACAGCGCGCTGGCGTGCGCGTCCCACGATCGGCGATCTTCGAGGTCGGCCATTTCGCCGCCGTTCCCGGGGCCGGTCGCGCGCTGATGATCGCGCTCGGCCGGCATCTGTCCGAGCGCGGCTGCACGTGGGTCGTCTGCACGGCGACGCGCGAGTTGCGCGTGCTGTTCGCGCGCATGGGCGTGCGCGCGGTCGAGCTCGGTCCTGCGCTCGCGTCCACGCTGGGCGCCGAAGCAGCGACTTGGGGCACGTATTACGACCACGCGCCGGTCGTGCTGGCCGGTGCGCTCGCACCCGGCGTCGCCGCGCTCGCACGCCCGGGTCCGACGTGAAAGTCGACGACTTTTTCGCCCGCCTCGCCGCGCACGATCCGGCAGCGCCGGCGCTCGTCGGCCGTGAGCGTTCGCTGAGCTACGCGGCGCTACGGACCGAGGCGATCGGTCTTTCGGCTGCGCTGCGCGCGCGCAACGTTCGCGTGCTCGCGACGCTGCTCGACAACGGCCCCGCATGGGCGATCGTCGACCTTGCCGCGCTGTACGCCGGCATCGTGCACGTGCCGATTCCCGGGTTCTTTACCCCGCAGCAGACGGCGTTCGTGCTCGAATCGGCGGGTGTGGACACGCTTGCGACGACGACGCCGTTTCCGAACTGGACTGCACACGATCGTGATGTCGCCGGCGAACGCGTCGTGCTGTGCTCGCGTACGCCCGAGCGGCCGGTGACGATCCATCCCGGCACTGCGAAGATCACGTTCACGTCCGGCACAACCGGCACGCCGAAGGGTGTCTGCCTTTCCGCCGCGTCGATGCTCGCGCTTGCCGAAGGACTGGTGCGCGCGACGTCGACACTTTCGATCACACGCCATCTTTGCGCGCTGCCGCTCGCCGTGCTGCTCGAAAACGTCGCCGGACTGTACGCACCGTTGTTGACCGGCGCGGCGAGCGTCGTGGTTCCGGCACGCGACGCGGGCCTCGAAGGCTCGTCGCAGTTCGATCCCGCGAAGCTCGAAGCAGCCGTGCAGGCGCACGCGGTGGGAAGCGTCATCGTGCTGCCGCAGATGCTGCGCGCGTGGAGCGCCTGGCGGCATGCGCGTCGCGGAATCGACGAAAACGAGCGGGCGAGCGTCGACGATGCGGCTCGCGATTCGCTTCGACTCATTGCCGTCGGCGGCGCGCCGGTCGGCACCGCGGCGATCGCATCGGCGCGCGCGGCGGGATTGCCTGCGTACGAAGGCTATGGACTGTCCGAAGGCGCGTCGGTGCAGACGCTCAACCTGCCGGACGCGGACCGCCCAGGCAGCGTCGGACGCGCGCTGCCGCATGCGGGCGTTCGCATCGCGACCGACGGTGAAATCGAGATCGCGGGCAGCGTGATGCTCGGCTATCTCGGCGAGCCTGCGCTCGCAGCCGTCTCGCGTCTGGGCGGGCAACCCGGTGAAGCGACGTGGTGGAAGACCGGCGACGTCGGCACGATCGACGCGGAGGGTTACGTCTACGTGAACGGCCGCCGGCGCAACGTGCTGATCACCGCGTACGGCCGCAATGTTTCGCCCGAATGGGTCGAGACGGTGCTCGCCTCCGAGCCCGTCATCGCGCAGGCGGTGGTGCAGGGCGACGGCAAGCCTGCGCTCGAAGCGGTGCTGTGGCCGGCTCACGCGGCAATCGCGGACGAAGCGCTCGCAACGGCCGTCGAGCGCGCGAACGCGGCCCTTCCCGATTACGCGCGCGTGCGGCGGTTCGTCCGGGCACGTGTCCCTTTCACGCCGCAGGCCGGCGCTTGCACGCCGAACGGGCGCCCGCAGCGACGGGCGATCGAAGCGATGCACGGCGACGCGTTCGCCAGCGGATCGACGGCGTGCCACGCCGTCTCACAGACGTGATGGCTGCCGGGCCTTCGTTCTTCGAGTCGCTGCAGCGCGAAACGGCGAGCGAGCGCGCGTCGCTCGTGGCCGCGCCGATCATCGAGCGCGCGCTGCGCGGCGATGCGTCGCTCGTGAGCTATCGCGCCTTTCTGCACGAAGCGTTTCACCATGTCCGGCACACGGTGCCGCTTCTGTGCGCCTGCCGCGCACGCCTGCCCGGACGGTTGTCGTGGATGTACCCGGCGCTCGACGATTACATCGCCGAGGAGCGCGGTCACGATCAATGGGTCCTCGACGACGTCGCCGCTTGCGGCGGAGATCCCGAAGAGGTCCGCAACGGCAGCCCGGGCGCTGCGACCGAGGTGATGGTCGCGTACGCGTACGACACGATCGCCCGCGGCAATCCGGTTGCGTTCTTCGGCATGGTGCTCGTGCTCGAGGGTACGAGCGTCGCGCTGGCGCTGCATGCCGCGGACAAGATCCAGGCCTGTCTCGGGCTTCCCGATAGCGCATTCACGTACCTGCGCTCGCACGGCGTGCTCGACCGCGAGCACACGCATCACCTCGCTGCGCTGCTCGATCGCCTCGGCGATCCATCCGACCAGGCCGCCGTCGTGCACGCGGCGCGCATGTTCTATCGACTCTACGGCGACATCTTCCGCAGCCTGCCGCTGCCGTCGCCGGTGACCGCGGAGGACTCCATCTCGTGAACATTTCCGACCTTTCCGTCGTGCTGACCGGTGCGAGCGGCGGCATCGGCGCCGCGACGGCCACGGCGCTCGTTCGCAACGGCGCGCGCGTGCTGCTGGTCGCTCGCTCGCACGACCGGCTCGCCGCGCTCGCGCACGGGCTCGGCGCCGGCGCGACGCCGGGGCACGTCGAGGCACTGGCCGCCGACGTCACCACCGCACAAGGCCGCGCCGACATCGTGGCGCTCGCCGGCGTCCGGCGCGTCAACGCGCTGATCCAGTGCGCCGGCACGCCGTACTTCGGCTCGCTCGCAGACGCCGACGACGATCGCATCGAACGCGTGCTCGCGACGAACCTGATCGCGCCGATCCAGCTCGCGCGTGCGCTGCTGCCGCAGCTCAGTGGGATGCCGCAGGCGCGGATACTGAACGTCGGCTCGGCGCTCGGCCGCCTCGGCATGCCGGGGTTTTCCATCTATTGCGCCAGCAAGTTCGGCCTCCGCGGCTTCACCGAAGCGCTGCGCCGCGAGCTTTCCGGCACGCGCGTGCGCGTGCAGTACATCGCGCCCCGAACGACCCGCACGCCGTTCAACGACGCACGCGTCGATGCTTTCAATCGTGCCACCAGCGCGCGCTCGGACCCGCCGCACGCGGTGGCCGACGCGATCCTGCGCACGCTTCGCGATGGAGCCGCCGAGCGCGCACTCGGCTTTCCCGAAAAGCTCGCCGCGCGTGTGAATGACATGGCGCCGCGGCTGCTCGACCGCGCCTTCAACCGCCACCGCGACGCGCTGCCGAGCAGCGTCGCGCCGCGACCTTCGACACTGTCCGAGGAAAACCCATGACGCACGTCCTTCGATCACTTCTCGCGACTTTCGCGATAACCGGGATCCTCGCCGCGCCCCTCGCGTTCGCGGCGCCTGTCGACGATGCCGTCGCCCAACTCGCGCGCGACTGGGCGGACATCAAGTACAAGGCGCCCGCGAACGAGCAGGCTGCGAAATACGAAGCGCTCGCCAACCGCGCGCACGAGGTCTCCGCTCAATATCCGGATCGCGCGGAGCCGCTGGTGTGGGAAGGGATCATCGTCAGCTCGTTCGCCGGCGCGAAGGGCGGGCTCGGCGCATTGAACCTCGCCAGGCAGGCTAAGGCGCTGTACGAGAATTCGCTGCAGATCGACCCCAACGCGCTCGACGGCTCCGCGTACAACAGCCTCGGCGTGCTGTACTACAAGGTGCCGGGCTGGCCACTGGGCTTCGGTGACAAGCCGAAGGCGCAGGAGTTGCTGCAGAAGGCGCTCGCGATCAATCCGAAGGGCATCGATCCCAATTTCTTCTACGGCGAATTTCTGATCGAGACCGGCAAGCCCGCCGAGGCCGTCGCGTATCTCGAGCGCGCGGTCAACGCACCGCCACGCCCGGGCCGCGAGGTCGCGGATGCCGGGCGCCGGGCGGAAGCAACCGAGCTCCTGCGCAAGGCGCGCGGGCAATAGACGACCCGCCGGTCAGCGCGCGCGCCGGCGGAGCGTGACGCGCAGCCCGCGCTGCGAGGGATCGTTTTCCGCGCGATCGGCGAACGTCACGTCGAGGTCGTGCAACGCGGCCACCCGCATGACGATCGACACGCCGAGGCCGCTTCCGGGCTGCGATTGTCCCGGCGGGCGATGGAAGCGGTCACCGAGCCGTTCGCGCATCGCCGGGGCGAGTCCCGGCCCCGAATCTTCGACGACGAGCTCGTCGGTGTCGAACCGGACGACGACGTCCGTGCCTGCGGGTGCATAGCGCAGTGCATTGTCGACCAGGTTGCGCAGCATAAGCGCAAGCAGCAGCTCGTCGCCGACAATGGGCAGCGCACGGCCGGCGGCCGGCCACTTCACTTCGACGTCGTTGCCCGTCTGCTCGATCAGCGGCATGCAGTCGGAGAGCGCCTGCTCGACGACGGTTTCCCAGCGGACGAGGTGCGTGAACGCGGTCGCGGCGCGGTTGTCGATCGCGGCGAGCGCAAGCAGTTGATCGACGAGCCGGCCGAGCCGGTCGATGCCGCGGCCCACCTGCCGGAACGCGTCGGCGCGCGCCCCGTCGTCCGATGCGACGCGCGCGGCCTCCCATTGCGCGCGCAAGGCCGCGAGCGGTGTGCGCAACTCGTGCGCGGCGTCGGCCGTGAGCCGCCGCTCGTGCTCGATCGATTCGCCGATGCGCGCGAACAGACGATTCATCGCGGCGAGCAGCGGCCGCAACTCGGCCGGTGGATTGACGACGGTGACGGGACGCAGATCGTCGGCGCGCCGGTGCTCGATCTCGTGCGCGACCCGGCGCACCGGCTTCAGCACGTGTCGGACGGCGATCGTCATCGCAACGAGCAGCACCGGCAACATCAGCGCCCACGGCAGCAATTGTCCGGTGAGCAAGCCCGCGAGCACTTCCTGTCGCTCGTAGGCGCTCTGGCCGACGGCGACGCTGAAGCGGCTGTCGGCCGGATGCAGGTAATAGACGCGCCACCGCGCGCCGTCCAGCGCGAGATCGACGAACCCGGATTCGCCGGCCCGAAACGGCAGCGCTTCGCCTTCGGGGTCGGCGAGGATCCTTTTGCCGTCGTCTGACCAGATTGCGACGGACAGATCCTTGAGCTCCGCTGCGCCGAGTGCGCCCTGCGCCGCCGCAAGCCAGCGCGGCTCGTCGAAGTCCATCGGCAGCATCGCGAGCACGAATCGCGCAACGTGAATTTGCTGCGTGTCGAAGAGCTCGTTGATCTCGTGCCGGCTGCGCGAGTACGCGGCGCCGACGGCGACCGCCCACATGAGCGGCACCGCGGCGAGCAGAACGACGAGCAGCCGACGCGCGAGCGTCATCGCCGCTTCTCCCCATCGGCCGGGCCGAGTGCATAGCCGACACCGCGCAGCGTGCGCACGATGGCGGGGTCGATCTTTCGCCGCAGATGGTGCACGTAAACCTCGAGCGCATTGCTCTCGATCTCCTCGCCCCAGCCGTAAAGCTTCTCGATGATCTGCGCCTTCGGGAGAACGCGCTGCGGGTTCGCGAGGAACACTTCGAGCAACGACGCCTCGCGTGTCGTGAGGTCGACGGGACGCCCGCGCCACGCGGCGCGCTTCAACGCGGGCCAGTACTCGAGCTCGCCGTGCCGCCACACAGGCTCGGCGCGGCCCTGTGCCCGGCGCGTCACCGCGCGCAGCCGCGCGGCGAGCTCGTCGAGCGCCACCGGCTTGACGAGGTAGTCGTCCGCGCCGGCATCGAGCCCCTCCACGCGGCTTGCGAGCGCGTCGCGCGCGGTCAGGATGAGCACCGGCGTGGCGAACGCGCGCGTGCGCCAGCGGGCGAGCCAGTGCATGCCGTCGCGACCCGGAAGGCCAAGATCGAGCAGGATGGCGTCGTAGTTCGCTTCGCCGAGCGCACGGTCGGCAGCGGCGCCGTCGGTGAACCAGTCGACCGCGAAGCCCAGCGAGCGCAGGCCGCTCGCCAGGCCATCGCCGAGCAGGGAGTCGTCCTCGACGATCAGCACGCGCACGCGACGCAGTTTACTTCGGGGTCACTTCGGGGTCAGAGCAGCAAGTCGACTTGTTGCTCTGACCCCGAAGTCGGTCGGGGCGGCGGCTACCCGATTTCCCGAGCGGGCGCTTGCGGATTTTTAGCGTCGCAAACCTGCCAAAAGTAGCAGTCCGGGGACTTCTGCCGCGCGCCTGGAAGTGGCAGGATTCGCCCGGGGGAGATTCACAACAAATTATGAGCTCCAACGTCGTCCAGCTGCCCGCCGGGCCGCACTGGCGCGTGCTCGTTGCGCACAGGCGTGCCGACGTCCGCCACGTGCTGCGCACGCTGATCGAGGCGGACCACGTCGCCATCGTCGAGGCAGCGGACGGCGATGCCGCGTTCGAGCAACTCGAGCGCGCGCGCTACGACCTGCTGGTGCTCGAGCTCGACCTGCCGGGCAAGGACGGTGTCACGCTGATGCAGCTCCATCGCGTGCTGCTGGTGCACGAGCGCATCCCCGCGCCGCCGCCGGCCATCGTGTTCACGCTGCCCCCGGAAGTGCGCGGCAACGTGACGCTCACCGACCACTTGCACTCGCTCGGCGCCGACGCGTGCATCGACGACGAGCCCCGCAGCGAGGCGGCGGCGATCATCGACGCGTTGCTGCAGGCGCGTGCGGCGGCGTCGATCGTGAAGCCGAACGTGGCGTGAAGACCGATGGACTTCAGTGTCGAAACCGGCGGCTTCGCTGGCATCGCAGTCAAGTCGCGGGTTTAGACACCAACGTGGGCGGAACCCCGGGTCAGGGCACCGGTCTCATCCCGAAAGAGGCTCTGCCATGCCGTACAACAGCGTCGCCGATCTGCCGAAAGCTCAGACCGATCAGTACAACGCTCATCAGAAAGAGGCGTTCCTGAAGGCGTTCAATCACGCGTTCGAAGAGTATGGAGGCGACGAGCATCGCGCGTTCGCGGTGGCGCATGCAGCGGCGAAGAAGGCAGGGGAACGGCCCGGACCAGGTTGATGCGGGTCCACTTTGCGCTTCGCAGCGGAGTTGCCGCGCCGGATGGACGTGCACGAAGCGCCGCCGCGGGCGGCTGCGCACGCCGTTCGTATCGGGCTATTCCGGCGCGCGTACGCCGTTCACTGGAACCGGCGCTTCAACGGCAGCGGCTTGCGGCATGCACGAAGGCGAGAACGCCGGCGTGCAATCCACCGCCGGCGGCACGATCCTCGCCGCGAGAATGTCGAGCGCGGCTTGCGGCGTGTCGACGAAGTCGAACAGATCGAGATCTTCGCGCGCGATGACGCCGTGGCGCGCGAGCGCCTCGAAATTCACGATTTCGTTCCAGTACGCCGACCCGTAGAGCAGCACCGGCACGCGGCGCGCCAGCTTGCGGGTCTGCGCAAGCGTCAGGATCTCCATGATTTCATCCAGCGTGCCGAAGCCGCCGGGAAAGGCGACGAGGGCGGCGGCCAGATGCGCAAACCACAGTTTGCGCATGAAGAAGTAATGGAACTCGAACGCGAGACCCCGCGTGACGTACGGATTCGGTTGCTGTTCCTGCGGCAGCGCGATGTTCAGTCCGATCGTTCGCCCACCCGCATCGAAGGCGCCGCGATTGGCCGCTTCCATGATGCCCGGGCCGCCGCCCGTGCACACGACGTAGCGGTGGGCGTGCGACGCGAGGCCCTTCGACCATTCGGTGACGAGGCGGGCGAGCTCGCGCGCGTCGTCGTAATAGCGGCCGAGCGGTCCCTTCGGCGTGATTCGCGCCGAGCCGTAGAACACGATCGTGTCGGTGATGTCGTGCTCGCGGAACTGCTTCAGCGGTGCCAGATATTCCGCAAGGATGCGCAGCGGGCGCGCGTCGTCGCTCTCGACGAAGCGCGGATCCTCATACGCCACGCGCGCGTGCGGGGCGCGCCGGCCCGTCACTTCGCCCTCGACACGAAGGCGAAGTCGATGAATCCGCGCTGCACGTCGGTGTCGAGCAGCTTGACGATCACGCGATCGCCGACGTCCAGGCGCTCGAAGCCGCGCACGACCTTGCCCTCCACCATCGGCTGCAGGATGCGCACCCAAGTTCCTTTTTCCGACGCACCAGTGACGATGCCGTCGAACGACCTGCCGATGTGCGGCGCGAGCAGCAGCGCCGCGGCCGACTTCTGCACCTGCCGCTCGACCTTTGTCGCGTTGTCCTCCTGCGCCGTGCAGTGCGCAGCGAGCGCGGCGAGCTCCTCTTCGGGGTAGGGCGGGCGATCACCGGCGAGCGCCGCTTTCAGCAGGCGCTGCGTGATCAGATCGGGAAAGCGGCGGTTCGGCGCGGTGGAATGCGTGTAGTCGCGCACGGCCAGGCCGAAATGCGCGGGCGTCTTGCGCCCCGGCAACTCGGCCACGTATTCACCGCGTCCGAGCAGCTTCACCACCGACAGCGACAAGTCGGGAAAGCGCAACGGATCCGCCTTGCGCCGCTTCTCCAGGAACGCGTTGAGCGCCGCGGCATCCGGTGTCGCCGGCAGGCGCTCGCCGGACTGCTGCGCCAGCTCGACGATGCGATCCCAGCGATCCGGCGTGCGCAGCACGCGACGGAGCGCGGCAAAGCCGTTGTGCGCGAGGAACCGCGCCGTGACGCCGTTCGCGGCGATCATGAAGTCCTCGATCAGCGCCTTCGCGCGATTCGGCTGATCGGGACGCAGGCCGGCGAGCCTCTCGCCATCGAATACGGCGCGCGCTTGCGGCGTCTCGAGCTCCAGCGCGCCGCGCTCGTGGCGCACGTGCCGCAAGCATTGCGCGACGCGATCCTGCTCGCGCAACTGCGCGTCCAACCCGTCGATGGCCGCCAGCGCCGCCGGCGCGGCGGCGCCTCCTTCGAGCCACGCCGCGACGCTGTCGTACGCGAGCTTCGCGTGGTTGTGAACGACGGCGCGATAGATGTCCGACTCGGCGACCGCGCCCCTGGCGTCCACCGTCATGTCGACGACGACGGCCAGCCGGTCCTCGTCCTGATTGAGCGACGTCAGGTCGGTCGAGAACTTCTCCGGCAGCATCGGAAACACCTGCGCTGCCGTGTAGACGGACGTCGTGTTCGTCTGCGCGTGCTCGTCGATCGCCGAACGGGCGACGATCAGCGCGTCGACGTCGGCGACGGCGACGAGAATGCGCGTGACGCCATTGCCGTCCGGGATCGAAACCGAGAGCTGGTCGAGATCGCGCGAATCGTCGTTGTCGATCGACGCCCAGAGGAGGCCGCGAAGGTCGCGCGCGGAGGAATCCGTTGCCGCGCGCGAGATGCTGTCCGTCTCGCGTTTCGCGGCCGCGGAGAAGTCGGGCTGCAGCCCGCGTTCGAGCATGACGCGGTGCGCGATGCTTCGCAGGTCGTTTCTGGCGCCATCGGCAGGTCGTTGCATGGGCGGGATGATAGCTGCAGGCGCGACTTCGGGAAGTCAATCCAGTGGCGTCAGCGAAGTCGCCGCCCTCGACCCCGAAGTCCCGCCGAAGTCCCGAAGCCGC
>Ga0307411_10000683_pt1 | contig 12473 bp, 7 predicted proteins | sample DK1Ometagenome_2_FD_203712 | JGI IMG/M metagenome (GOLD analysis project Ga0307411, IMG submission 203712) | Maize rhizosphere microbial communities from greenhouse at UC Davis, California, United States - DK15-O-1 | ecosystem: Host-associated > Plants > Roots > Rhizosphere > Soil | place: USA...
GGCGGCGGCGGTGTCGACGCGCGTCGCCGCACCGTCGTTCGCCACCCCCGCGCTTCCTTTTTCCCGTCCCGCAGCGCGCTCTCCACCGCACGCCGCGACCGCCAGCAGCGCCACGACGCCCAGCACTCCACCACCGGCCGCGATCACGCGCCGCCCGCGGCCATCCCCCGCCGCTCCCCTCTTCGACCCACGCATGCTTGTCGCCAGTCAGTTGACAAAGGAATACCGCAGCGGCACGCACCCGTTGGCGGTGCTGCGCGACGTGTCGTTCACCATTCCGCAGGGCAGTCTCGTCGCGATCGTCGGCCCCTCGGGCAGCGGCAAGACGACGCTGCTCGGACTGCTCGCCGGACTCGATACACCGACGCGCGGCGACGTGGTCCTCGACGGCACGCGGCTGGCCGACCTCAGCGAGGACGAGCGCGCGACGCTCCGCGGCGAGAAAGTTGGATTCGTGTTCCAGAGCTTTCAACTCATCCCGACGCTCACGGCGATCGAGAACGTGCAGGTGCCGCTCGAGCTGCGCGGCGAACGCGACGCCCCGGCGCGCGCCCGCGAGCTGCTCGAGCGCGTCGGACTCGGCGACCGCACCGACCACTTCCCCGCCCAGCTCTCGGGCGGCGAGCAGCAGCGCGTCGCCATCGCGCGCGCCTTCGTCAACCGCCCGCGCATCCTCTTCGCGGACGAGCCCACCGGGAACCTCGACGCGACGAGCGGCGCGCGCGTCGTCGAGCTGCTCGAGACGCTCAATCGCGAGTCGGGCTCGACGGTGGTGCTCGTCACGCACGACCTGGCGCTCGCCTCGCGTGCCCGGCGAATGATCCGGCTCGCCGACGGTGTCGTCGTCGAGGACACGGACTCGATGGGGAGCGCCGAGCGCGAGCTACTCACGGTCTCCGAGCCGGCAGGCGGGGCGGCATGAGCGCTCCCGTGGCCCCCCGGCGCCGCGCCGCCGGCCGCGCTCTGCTTTCGCTGGCCTGGCGAGAGAGCCGCACCGCGCGCCGCCGGCTGCTGTTGTACATGTCGTCCATCTTCCTCGGCGTCGCGGCGCTCGTCGCGATCGATTCGTTCGCCGCCAACGTCACCCGCTCCGTGCGCGAGCAGTCGCGCGCCCTCCTCGGCGGCGACCTGTCGCTCTCCTCCCGGCAGCCGTTCACGCCGCCGATGGACTCGCTGCTCGACTCGTTGCGTCGGGCGGGCACCCCCGTCGCCCGCGTGACCAGCTTCGCCTCGATGGCGCTCGCACCACGCACCGGCGGCACGCGCCTCGTCCAGGTGCGCGCCGTGAGCCGCGAGTACCCGTTCTACGGCGAGGTGACGACACGCCCCGCCGGCCGCTGGGCCGACCTCCACGACGCGTCGCACGCTCTCGTGGACCCGTCGCTGCTCATCGCCCTCGACGCGCGCGTCGGCGACACGCTGACGCTCGGCTACGGACGCTTCCTCATCACCGGGGCGCTCGACAACGTCCCCGGCGACCCGGGGGTCGCGGCGATCGTCGGGCCGCGCGTCTTCATCGCCGAGCGGTTCGTGCCGGAGACGCAGCTCCTGACGTTCGGCAGCCGCGCCGAGTTCGAGGCGCTGCTGAAGCTGCCGCCGAACACGGACCCGCGGCCGTTCGTCACCGCGAATCGAGCGCGCTTCGAGGCCGCCCGCGTCCGGACGCGCACGGTCGCCGAGAGCGAGGCGAACCTGACCCAGGCGATCGCGCGTCTCGGCGACTTCCTCGGCATCGTCGGGCTGATCGCGCTCCTGCTCGGCGGGATCGGCGTCGCCGCCGGCGTACACGCGTTCGTCGCGCGGAAGATCGACACCGTCGCCGTGCTGCGCTGCGTCGGCGCGACGAGCCGCCAGGTGCTGACGATCTACGTCCTGCAGTCGGCTACGATGGGGCTCGTCGGCGCCGCCGCCGGCGCGCTCTTCGGCGTCGCGATCCAGTTCGCCCTGCCGCACGTCGTCGGCGACTTCCTGCCCGTGGACGTCGCCGTGCGTCTCGTGCCCGGCGCGATCGCCACTGGCCTCGCGGTCGGGCTGTGGGTGGCGCTCGTCTTCGCGCTCCGCCCCCTCGTCGGCCTGCGCGACGTCTCACCGCTGCAGGCGCTGCGGCGCGACGCCGAGTCGGCGGTCGCCGTGCCGCGCCGGTGGTCGCTCCGCGCGCGGGATTGGCCGGGCCTCGCGATTACCGCGGCACTCGTCGTCAGCGTCGTCGCGATCGCCGTTACCCGCGCCACCAACGTCCGCCAGGGACTGGCGATGAGCGCTGGCATCGCCGGCGTGCTGCTCGTGCTCTGGGCGAGCGCGGCCCTGCTGGCCGCGCTGGCGCGCCGGGTCATTCGCGCCGGCTGGCCGTACGTGGTGCGGCAGGGCGTCGCCAACCTCTACCGGCCGGCCAACCAGACGCGCGCCGTCGTCATCTCGCTCGGCTTCGGGGCATTCCTCGTCTCGACGCTCTACCTCGTGCAGACGAATCTGCTTCGGCAGTTCCGAATCGGCGCCAGTGCGTCGTCCGCCAACCTGCTCCTGTTCGACATCCAGGAGGATCAGGCGCCGGGCGTGGACTCGATCGTCCGCGGCGCCGGCGTCGAGATTCTTCAGCGCGCCCCCATCGTGACGATGCGCATCGCGTCGGTGAACCGCACGACGACCAGGGACCTCCAGCGCTCGCCGCGCGGCCGGTCGTGGGCGCTGGGCCGGGAATACCGCTCCACCTACCGCGACACCCTCGTCGCCTCGGAGCGCGTGACGTCGGGCCGGTGGGTGGACGCCGCCGCGGCTAGCGCAGCCGGTCCCGCGCTGCAGTCGGTCTCGCTCGAGACCGGGGTCGCGAAGGAGCTGCGCGTGCAGGTCGGCGACCAGATCACCTGGGACGTGCAGGGCGTGCCGGTGCCGACGCGCGTGACGAGCATCCGCGAGGTGAACTGGGCGCGCTTCGAGCCCAACTTCTTCGCCGTCTTTTCGCCGGGCGCGATCGAGGCGGCGCCGAAGCAGTACGTCCTCCTCTCCCGGGCACCGGGCCGCGACGTCGTGTCGCGGGTCCAGCGCGACGTCGTCCGTCGCTACCCGAACGTCTCGAGCATCGACCTCTCGCTCATCCTCGGGACGGTAGACAGGATCCTCAGCCGCGTAACGCTGGCCATCCGATTCCTCGCCGTGTTCAGCCTCGTGATGGGGGTACCGGTGCTGGCCAGCGCCGTCGCCGCGGCGCGCCGCCAGCGGGTCCGCGAGGGCGTGCTGCTCAAGACGCTCGGCGCGCGTCGCCGGCAGATCGCCCGCATCATGCTCGCCGAGTACGCGCTGCTCGGAGTGCTCGCCAGCGTGACCGGCATGGCCCTCTCGTTCGGCGGCGCCTGGTGGCTAATGAGGTACGTCTTCGAGGGCGAATTCGTGCCGGCGTGGGGGCCGGCGCTGGCGATCGCCGGCGTCCTGACCGCGCTCACCGTCGGCATCGGGCTGCTCGCCGGCCGCGACGTGTTCCGCGAGACGCCGATGGCGGCGCTGCGCGAGGGGTGACACGCGACGAGGGGGCCGGCAGGAATCGCCGGCCCCCTCATCCACGCCTTCGGCGCGCGCTACCTCGTGCGCAGCAGGTAGAGACGCCCGCCGGCGTGCGTCGCCAGCGCGGTGGCGCTCGAGTTGGTGACCCGAGCCACGACCGGGCGACTCGTCGCCGTACCGGCATAGCGGACATACGAGGCGGCCGCGGTTCGCGTCTCGCCCTGGATCGCGCCGCCGCCCGTGGCGAGCGAGGTGACGAGCAGGGGGTAGGAGCCCGGTCCGGTGCCCACGGCGCGGCCGATCGCGTCGCGCATGTTCCACGAGGTGTACGTGTAGCGCGCGTTGAGCCCGGCGACGCCGAGGTCGTCCGAGTAGTTGGCGACGGCGAAGCCGGCGAGGATCGTGTCGAACGGCACGGCCGAGCGCAGCGTCAGGTTCTGCAGCCCGATCTCCGGGCCGGCGACGAGGCGCCGCGTGAAGTCGCGCACGTTGCCGCCGGAGTACTTCTCCGACGCGTAGCGAGTCAGCGCCCACGCCGCGCCGCGGCTCGACAGGTTCTCGTCCGCGTGCTTGCTCACCGCCGAGGACGTGTCGGGGTGACGGAGCCAGAGCGCGAAGCGCTGCAGGTTCTGCTCGTAATACGCCCCGTAGTCCGTCGCCGAGACGACGACGTCGCTGTAGCTGAGCGGACGCAGGTCCTCGTACCCGTTCTTCGCGCGCCCGACGACCTCCTCGGCGAGATGGGCGAGCCCCTCGTCCAGCCACACCTCCTCGAACTCCGCGGTCGGGTGATTGAAGCGGATCCCGGCGTTGATCATGTGCTGCAGCTCGTGCGCGACGGTGCCCGCCGTGAGAAGCTGGACCTGGGAGCGCGACTGCGGCTTGCTGAACTGCCCCGTCGGGTCGGGGACGAGGAGGTAGAAGACCTCCGACAGGTTGCTCTGCGCGCAGGCACCGGACCCGCTGCGCGGGAAGAAGTCGCCGGCGAAGAAGAAGCCGGCGAACAGGCCGCCCGTGCTGTTGGGCGGCGTGAGCTTGTTGATCTCGGGCGTGAAGAGAATGAAGACGCGCCCGCCGTTGTCGTCCACGTCCGTGGCGTTGCCGAAGTAGCTCGTCGCGGTCGGGAAGATGACCCCGTCGAACTCGTCGGCGATCGCCTTGAAGTCGGCGTCGGTGAAGCCGTTCGCGGGCGCCGCGAGGTCCTGCACGATCGCCGCCCGCGCGCCGACGTACTTCACGACCGCGTTGATGCTCGCGAAGTTCGTGCACGGATTGGTCGAGCCGGGAACCCGGAAGGCGATCTGCTGGCCGACGACGGGCACCGGGGCGGTCGCCACCGCGCCGCGCAGCCCGGCGTCCAGACGCGCGCGCCGGGTGGCCAAGCTCGCACGGGCGACGCGCGGGTCGAGGTGGTCGCGCTCCCAGGCGCGCAGCGCGAACTCGCGGGCGGAGCCGTGCGACAGCTCGGCGCGGGCGGCCTCGACGTCGAAGGCGCGGGGCGCGGTGACGAGCGCGGGCGAGGTCTCGACGGTCGTCGCCAAGGCCGCGACGCTCGTGTCGGGGCGCGCCGAGAGCGCGAACTGCCGCTCCACATCGAGCTCACTGTTCGCGTTCGAGACGACGAACAGGTACTCGGCGTCGGGCGCGCTGGGGAGGATCACGCAGCCGATGGACTGCGGCGTCGAGAAGACGCGCACGCCGCCGACCGGAAGGTTGAGCGCCGAGCCCGGCGTCGCGGTGGAGGAGCAGGGACCGAGTGTGGATGGGCCCGTGCCGTCCGAGCCGCAGGCGACCGCGCCGAGGAGTGCGCCGCCAATAAGCAGCGCAGACATTCTATTCAAGACCGACCTCCGAGGATGATCCGTGCACCGTCGCGCACCCGGGCCGGCGCGCCGGGGCTGACTACCCCGACCGGCGGACAAAAGTTACGCGAGCGCCGGCCAGCGAGGGGGCCGGGTCCTGAAAGTAGACGCGTCGGGTCACCGAACGGAACGGTCCCCGGGATGGGCGGCGCATTGTCCTCGCCGAGCGGCCGCGAACCGCCCTCCTCGAGACGGGCGAAGGCGCGTGGTGAGACCGACCGCTCGGCGAGGACGTTACCGCAGAACGAGTCGCGCGTCTACCAGTGTGGACCCCGAACCACCATGCCAGTATGACACAGACGAGTGGCGCCGCGGCGCGTTGGGAACAGTACGGCGAGGCCGGTCGGACGCTGCTCGCGAAGGGCGATCACGCCCGCGCGCTCGAAGCGTTCTCCGCCGCCGCGCGCGCCGCGGAGCGTGACTTCGGGCCCGACAGCCTTCAGGTGGCGTCGGCGCTCGGCACGCTCGGCCAGGTGGAATACCAGCTGCGGCAGCACGCCGCGGCGACCGAGCACTTCGCGCGCGCCCTCGACATCCGCTCGCGCGCCCTCGGCTGCGATCACGTCGGGGTGACGCAGAGCATCAACAACCTCGCCGCGGTCCACGTAGCGACGAACGATTTGGCGCGTGCCGAGCCCCTGCTCCGCCGCGCGCTCGCGATCACCGAGCGGCACCGCGGCCCGACGCACGCCGACCTCGCGCCGAACCTCAACAACCTCGCCAAGCTGTACTTCAAGCGCGGCGACCTCGCGCAAGCCGAGCCGCTGCTCCAGCGGCTGCTCATCATCAAGCGCGCGCAGGGAACCGACCACCCCGAGTGCGCCGCCGTGCTCGCCAGCATCGCCACGCTCAAGCAGTCGCTCGGCGACCACGCGGCGGCGGAGGGGATGTGGCGCGAGGCGCTCGCGATCCGCGAGCGCGGCTCGTCGGCCGGCGACGCCTCGCTGGCTCCGCTCCTCGAAAACCTCGCCGACTGCTGCCACGCGCAGGGGAAGCGCGCCGACGCGCTCGAGCTGCGCCAGCGCGCGCTCGGCATCCGGGAGCGCGCGCTCGGCGCGGACCACCCGAGCGTCGCCGCGGCGCGCGCCAAGGTGGCCGCGCTGCGCTCGGCGCCCGCCGGCGCACCGGCCGCCCCGCGCTCCACGCCGCGCGAGCAGCGCATGTCGCAGCTGCATCTCACGCCGATCGAGGCCGGGGCTCCGCCCCCGCCCGCGCCGGCCGCGGCGCCGGTTCGTCCCGTGACGCCCAGGCCGGAGCCGACGGTGCGCAACGTCGCCGCGACCGAGCGCGCGTCGGGGGCCAGCTCGGCGGAGCAGGGCATCTGGTGGGAGCCGCAGGCCGCCAAGTCGCCCTCCCCGCCGCCCGTCGCCGCCGTGACGCCGCCCCGCGCCGCGCCACCGCCTCCGTCCCTCGGCGCGACCGCGCCGCTATCGACGGTCGACAAGCTTGCGATCGACGGGTCGTGGACGCCCTCCCGCCCCGCGGCGGCGACCGCCTTCGGCCCGCCACCCGTGGCGCCGCCCTCCGTCACACCGCTTCCCACGCTTGCCCCGCGGCCGGCATCGCCGCCGGCGTCCCCCGTGCTCTTCCCCGGGCTCGCCGCAGAGGTGGCCCGGCCCGCGCCCATCGCGCCGATGCCGATCGCGCCGCCGCGGATGATCGTGCAGCCGCCGCTCGTGCGCGAGCCAGAAGCGGCGTGGGAGCCTCCGCCGCCCGCTCCCCGCCCCCGCCGGCCGTCGCCGTGGCCGCGCATCGCACGGCGCGCGCGCCGGCACGTCAAGAAGGTCGTCGTGGGCGTCGTGGTCGCGACGCTCGGGTTCGGTGCGTACGCGTTCGCGCGCCGCGCGGCCGATGCCGTCGAGCCCATCGTCGCGGCTGGCGCCGAGCGGCTGTCGAAGACGATCCTCACCGACCGGCACCCGACCGAGGCGCAGGCCGCGACGCCGGCGCCGGTGGCGCCGAGGCCGAGTGGGCCGCGGTCGAACGTGCCCAGTGGCCCGGCCGTGGCCCCGCTTCCGCGCACGCAGTCGGCGGCGCGGGCCGAACGGCCGGCCGCGCCCTCCGCGGAGACCGTGGCGCTCCGACCCGTGAACCTCGACCGGCTGACGCGCGACCTCAACGTGAAGCTGAAGCCGGGCATCGACGCGGCGGCCGCCGGCGCGAAGGTCAAGCCGGTGGACTTCAAGGCGAAGGCGCCCTAGCCGGCGTCGCGACGCGGGCGGGAACGACCGAGGGGCGACGGCATGCCGTCGCCCCTCGGTCGTTCCCGCCGTGCTCAGCGCGTCCGCTTGGCCGGCTCCTCGTCGCGGCCGTGCGCGTGCGCCGGGGGTGACGTCGCCTCCACGGCCGTGAAGCGGTCCAGAATCTTGTACGTGTGCTGGGCGCCGCGCGGAACGACCCACGAGTTCCCCGGCTCGAGGAGCACGGTCTGCCCCTCGACCCGCAGCTCGGCGCGCCCCTTGATCACGTAACCGACAGTCTCGTAGTCGCGCGCCACCGCCGACTTGGACTCGCCCGGCTCCTCGTCCTCCCAGAGCCGCATCGCGACGTGGACGCCGGATGCCAGATACTTCTGCCCCATCTGGCCCTTCGGCGAGTGGCGCGAATCGACCTTCATTACGGTGGTGTCCGCCATTCTTCCCCTCCTGTCCGTGTACGCGCTCGCCGCGGCGCTGCCCAATCTCGCGGCGCGGGGTGCGAGTGAGAAAATGGCGTGCCACCGGCCCCGCTCGGCGGCGGCGCCGCGCGCACGCCCCAGGCGCGATCGACTCAGCCGCGAGAACGCGAAGAGCGAGTGCGCAACGCGTCGTACTTCTTCACGACGATCATGGCCTGGTAGACCGCCTTCATGAGCGAAAAGACCAGTCCATCTCTCCCGTCGCGGAAGCCGCCGCGCACGACGTAGCTATAGAAAAAGTACAGGAGGGGCCGACCGGGTACGCGCCAGGAGAGCCGCTTCAGCGCGGCGCGCCTGACGAGTGGGTCGGCCGCGCCGACGTCGCGCCAGTGGAAGCGCGCCCGGAGCTCCTCGGCCAGCTCGTGATCGGCCTCCTTCCGGGCGTAGCGGCCCTGCCGGTCGAACCACTCGTCGATGCCCTTCAGGTTCTCGTCGATGAGATCGTGCTCCAGCTCCTCGATCTGGCCGCGCACCTCCTGCGTCTCGGCGTGCCCCCGATTGACGTACCGCACACGATCCCGGTGCACGAGCCGCACGACCCAATTCGGGTACAGACTGCTGTGTCGCAGCCAGCGGCCCCACATGTAGAAGCGGCGTCGCACGCGGAACGCGCCCGTCTCCTCGCTCACGGAAGCGAGGCGCGCCGCAATCTCGCCGGCGAGCTCCGTCGGTACGCGCTCGTCCGCGTCGAGGATGAGGACCCAGGCGTGCCGAGGCATCGCGTGCTCCAGCGCCCAATTGCGCTGCGAGCCGAATCCCTCGAAGTGGTGCTGGACGAAGCGTGCCCCACTGGCGCGGGCGACCGCTTCCGTGTCGTCCGTGCTGAAGGAGTCCACGACGATCACCTCGTCGCACCACTGCAGCGTCGCGATGCAGGACGGGAGGTGAACCGCCTCGTCGAGCGTGAAGATCATGGCCGAGACTGGAGCCGTCTGTTTACCGATGCTCGAGGGGCCGCAGGTCATGCCGTTCGTTGCTGGATTCGAATCGTTTCGACGGCCGGCCACCCGCCGGCCGGAAGAGCGGGCTGAGCCGCTTGGAGCAACCGAGACAATACCGCTCGCAGCGGTGCGCCCATCCGCCCGGTAGACGGTGAGGGCGCTTTAATGTATTGTCTGGCGGAGACATCAGAACACTTGTATACTAGCCCGATTCGTCCCCTCCCGGAGCACCCCGTGAGCGACCTCCTCACGCGCCTACAGACGTCCCTCGCCGAGAAGTACGCGATCGAGTGTGAGCTCGGGCGCGGCGGCATGGCGACCGTTTTCCTCGCGCGCGACCGCCGGCTCGATCGCAAGGTCGCGATCAAGGTGCTGCACCAGGACCTCTCGCAGGCCCTCGGCGCGGAGCGCTTTCGGCGCGAGATCGACATCGCGACGCGACTCAGCCACCCGCACATTCTCCCGCTCTATGACTCGGGAGAGGCGGACGGGCTGCTGTACTACGTGATGCCGTACGTCACCGGAGAGTCGCTGCGCGCGCGCCTCAAGCGCGAGCAGCAGCTGTCGGTCGAGGAGACGGTGCAGGTGTCGTGCGAGGTCGCCTCGGCGCTCGACTACGCGCACCGCCAGGGCGTCATCCACCGCGACATCAAGCCGGAGAACATCCTGCTCGCGGACGGCCACGCCGTCGTCGCCGACTTCGGGATCGCGCGCGCGATCTCGGCCTCGCAGGACTCGAAGCTGACGCAGACGGGCGTGACGCTCGGCACGCCGATGTACATGAGCCCCGAGCAGGCGTGCGCCGAGCCGGACATCGACGGCCGCAGCGACCAGTACAGCCTGGCCGCGGTGACCTACGAGATGCTCGCCGGCCAGCCGCCCTTCGTCGGGCCGACGGCGCAGGCGATCATCGCGCGGCAGATGCTCGACCAGGTGCCGTCGCTGACGATCGTGCGGAAGACGATCCCGCCCGAGCTCGAGGACGTCGTCCTGCGCGCCCTCAGCAAGGTGAAGGCGGACCGTTTCCCGACGGTCGGCCAGTTCGGCGAGGCGCTGCAGAATCCGGCGATGACGCAGACGTGGCGTACCGCGTCGCGCGCGACGATGGCGCAGCGGCGCCCGTGGTCGCCCGCGAAGCGGCGCGCCGTGTTCGCCGCCTGGACGCTGACGTTCGTCGGCGGGGGGACGGGCGTCGGCTACGCAACCTGGAAGCTGGTCGTGCAACCGGCGCGCGCCGTCGCCGCCCCCGCGGAAGCGACGGGCGGGCTCGACCCGCGCAACGTGGCGGTGCTCTACTTCGCCGACGAGAGCAGGGAGAAGCAGCTCGGCTTCCTCGCCGACGGTCTCACCGAGGGGCTCATCGACCAGCTCGGCCAGGCGCGCACGCTCGACGTCGTTTCGAAGAACGGCGTCGCGGCCGCACGAACGCTCGACGTCAGCGAGGACCGCGTGCGCGACAGCCTCGCGCGCGCGCTCAAGGTGGGCACCCTCGTCACGGGGAGCGTCGAGGAGGGCGGGCGCGGCTACCGCGTGAGCGTCCGCCTCGTGGACGCCTTCAGCGGCGCCGACGTCGCGCGCAAGAGCTTCGAGGCGCCGAAGCAGGACGAACTGCAGATTCGCGACACGTTGTCGGCAGTCGTGGCGGAATTCCTTCGCAGGCGCATCGGCGACGAAGTGGCGTTGCGAGAGATGCGGAACGGAACCACGAATACGCGGGCGTGGTCGCTCGCGCAGCGGGCCGAGCGGACGCGCAAGGAGGGCGAGAGCGCGCTCGTCGCGGACAGCGCCGACGTGGCCGCGCATCGCTTCGCGGTGGCCGATTCGCTGCTCGCCCGGGCGGAGGCGCTGGATCCGGCGTGGGTCGCGCCATCGGTCAGTCGTGCGGCGATCGCGCTGCGCCAGGCCAAGGTGGCGCCAGCCGCCGACGCAGCGTCGCTCGTAACCGCCGGTCTGTCGCACGCAGAGAAAGCGCTGGCGAGGGATCCGAGGAACGCGGACGCGCTCGAGATGCGGGGGTCGCTGAACTACGTGCGCTTCGTGCGCCACCTCGAGCCGGATCCGGCGAAGGCCAAAGCGAGTCTCGAGAGGGCGCGCGCCGACCTCAAGGCGGCGGTGCAGCTTGCCCCGTCGCAGGCGAACGCGTGGCAGGTGCTCAGCCACCTGTACATGCAGATTCCGGACTTCACCGAGGCGAAGCTGGCCGCCCAGCGCGCCTACGAGGAGGACGCCTACCTCGCCAACGCGGCCGACGTCATCTGGCGCCTGTACACGGCGTCGTACGAGCTGGAACAGTTCGCCGACGCCGAGCACTGGTGCGACGAGGGGTCGCGTCGCTACGCCGGCAACCCGCGCTTCATCGAGTGCCGACTCTGGCTCCTCACGGCTCCCGTAAAGCAGCCGGACGTAGCGTCCGCCTGGCGGCTGGTGGACTCCCTCCGAAAGGTGGCCCCCAACGCGCCGGGCAGCATCGGCGGGCGCCGCTACCAGATGGCCGCGGCCGCGGTCCTCGCGCGGGCGGGCCTCGCCGACAGCGCGCGTCGCGTGGCTGTACGCAACCGCGCCGAAGCGGAGATGGACCCGGGGCGCGACCTCGAGACCTTCGAGGCGTTCGTCCGCGTCCTGCTGACTGACCACGATGAGGCCTTCCGCCTCCTCAAGAGCACTCTCGCGGCCAACCCCGACCACTGGGTCGCACTGGACCAGAGCACCTCGTGGTGGTGGCGCCCGATCAAGAATGACCCGCGCTTCGCCGAGCTGCGAAGCGCGGCCCACTAACGCTCGCATCGTAGCAGATCTGGTCTTCCGTCCGCGGACACGGTAGAAGTCCGCCAAGCTCGGCCCCACGTCGAGGCGACGCAGCCTACCTGGGCTAGTGCAGAACCCCTCTTGCACACCTCCTGGAGGTGCACGTGCGTCGCACTCTCACTACCGTCATCCTGGCGCTCGGCGTGCTGGGATGCTCGGACACCGTCACGGCGCCGACGGCGCCGACTTCGGTCAGCGCCGACGTCGTCACGGCCGCTGCGGACATTCGCTCGCAGATCAACGCGTTACTCCCGCTCGGCGGGACGCGCACCGCGGCTCTCGCGCTCTTCGACAACGTCGAGACCGCCTGGACCGCGGCGCCACAGCGGACCCAGGTCGCCCGCCAACAGGCCGCGGCGCTCTGCTCCTTCGTCAAGAAGCTCGGCGAGCAGGGCAAGCTCGTCGTCGCCGCCCCGGCGACGACCCAGGTCAACGCCCTGTGCAGCGCGCTGAATTCCTTCGTCGCCGGCGTCGCCGGTGCGGACGCCGTCGCGCAGTTCGTTCCCGTCAACGCGGCCGGCGAGATCATCATCGTGACGCCGAGCTACCAGGCGGGGGTGAAGATTCCGAAGGGTGCCTTCGGACAGGACGTCACGGTCATCATCACGAAGATCGACATCCTGCCCGGAGGCGTCGAACCACTCGTCGCGCCGCAGGACAGGCAGTACCCGCACTTCTTCGAGTTCCAGACGA
>Ga0307411_10000684_pt1 | contig 12469 bp, 11 predicted proteins | sample DK1Ometagenome_2_FD_203712 | JGI IMG/M metagenome (GOLD analysis project Ga0307411, IMG submission 203712) | Maize rhizosphere microbial communities from greenhouse at UC Davis, California, United States - DK15-O-1 | ecosystem: Host-associated > Plants > Roots > Rhizosphere > Soil | place: USA...
CAGTTCTCGCTGCTTTGTTTCGGCGGGAGCGGACGGGGCAGGGCGCGCACATCGATGCGGCCCTGTTCGACACGCAGCTCGCGGTGCTCGCCAACCAGGTCTCGAACGCTCTGGTGTCGGGGAAGGACCCACCGCGCCAGGGCAACACCCACCCGAACATCGTTCCGTACCAGCCGTTTGCGGCGGCGGATAAGCCACTGATCGTCGCCGTGGGCAATGACCGTCAATTCGCCCGGCTGGCCGAGCTTTGCGGTCATCCCGAATGGGCCGGCGAAGAACGCTTCGCAACCAACAGCGCGCGTGTCGCCAACCGCGAGGAGATGGTCCGACTAGTGAGCGAATGCATCCGTCAGAAGCCGGCCGACGAGTGGTTCGGCTTGCTCGAGGCTGCCGGCATTCCGGCCGGACCAATCAACACGATCAGCCAGGCGCTCGCAGACGTGCAGGCCCAGCATCGCCAGATGGTTCGGACGATGGCCGGCATGTCGGTCATGGGATCGCCGGTCCGCATCGACGGAGACCGTGCGGATGCCGATCTCCCGCCCCCCGCGCTGGGTGAGCACACCGCCGAAATTCTCGCTTCGATCGGCAAAGACGGGGCCGAACTCGATGATCTGAGACGATCAGGCGTTATCGGCCCTAGTTAAATTCTTGTTCAAGCGAAGGCTTTGCCGCATACCCCGTCATCCCTCGGGGAGGACTGCTTGGCGAAGGTCTTTCTGAGTTACTCGCGCGAAGACGCTGCCGCGGCCAAGCAACTCGCCGACTGCATATCCCGCGCGGGCCACAAAGTGTGGTGGGACCACGAGATCGAAGGCGGGTCACGCTTCACCGCCGAGATCGACCGCGAGCTCAAGGGTGCCGATGCCGTAGTGGTCATCTGGACCAAGGCCTCGGTCGAGTCGGCCTGGGTGCAGGACGAGGCCGCGGAGGGCCGTGATAACGGACGGCTCGTGCCGATAATTCTCGGAACGGACAAACCACCGCTCGGCTTCCGGCAATTTCAATCGATCGATTTCGGCGACTGGAACGGGGACGGGGACCCGCCGGCGCTCGACACTTTGCTTCGAGCGATTGCGCAGAAGGGTCCGGAGCCTCAGCCGGCGCCGGTTGCCGACAAGCCGGCCAGCAAAGGCCGGAAGAGCCGCGCCGCGATCTGTGTTCTTCCCTTCATGAACATGAGCGGCGATCCCGAGCAGGAATATTTCAGCGACGGGATTACCGAAGACATCATTACCGATCTTTCGAAGGTCTCCGCCTTGTCCGTTGTCGCGCGGAACACGGCATTCACGTTCAAGGGCCAGACGGTCGACGTGAAGGATGTCGCCCAGACGCTTGGCGTGGATCACGTGCTCGAAGGAAGCGTTCGCAAGGCCGGCAATCGGGTCCGCATTACCGCTCAGCTGATTGATGGCACCAAGGGCGATCACCTCTGGGCGGACCGCTATGACCGGGACCTGACGGACATCTTCGTGATTCAGGACGAGATCTCGAAGGAGATCGTCCGGGCGCTCCGTTTGCGCTTGCTGCCCGAGGAAGAGCAGGCGATCGAGAGCCGCGGAACCGACAGCGCGCAGGCCTACAACCTCTATTTAATGGCGCGCCAGCAATGGATCTGGGGGAGCTGGGGCAACAGCCGCCGCGACGAGGTCATCGTCCGCATTTGCACGCAGGCGACGACGTTCGACCCAGATTATGCAGAGGCATGGGCATTGACGGCGCTGGCCGAGGCAGAACTGAAGTTCTGGCATGGGCGGGACGTGGATCCGCTGCCGGCAGCGCGACGAGCGCTCGAGATCAACCGCCGCCTGGCCGAGCCGCATTGCGTTCTCGTGCGCTCGCTCGAGGAAGAGAACCGGCACGAAGAAGCCGACAAGGAACTTGCCGAAGCTCTCCGGCTCGGACCCAACAGCTGGGAGGTGAACCGCGAAACCGCCCGCCTGATGTTCCGCCGCGATCGGATCAGGGACGCGATCCGCTATTTCGAGAAGTCCTCGCAGCTCATGGATACGGACTTCCACAGCTGCCTAATGCTGCAGACCTGCTATCTTGGGGTGAACGATGAGTCCGGTGCGTTGGACGCGGCGAGGCGGACCCTCGATCGCGCCGAAATGGCCTTGTCCAAAGACCCCACCAACGGGGCCGCGCTCGCCGCTGGGGCAAGCTCTCTCACCATGATCGGCGAGATCGACCGTGCAAAGGATTGGCTGCAGCGGGCACTGCTGCTGGACCCTGAGAATCTCATGGTTCGGTACAACGTTGCTTGCAGCCTGACCTTCCGCAACGTGGACCTGGAAGGTGCCCTGGAGCTGCTTGGCCCTTACTTCGAGCGCATCGACAGCCCGGGGAATATTTCCCACGCCGAGATTGATCCCGACATGGACGCTCTTCGCGACGATCCGCGGTTCAAGACAATGATCGAAGGGGCGAAGCAGCGCCTCGGAATGATCTCGGCCTAGCCGTCGATCCGTTCTTCGCCGTAGCGGCTCTGGATGAAACGGCCCTGGGTCTCGAATGCCGCCACGTCGGTGCGCGCGAGCTTTTCCGACACCTCGACGAGAGCGGCTCGACCTGCAGCGAGGCCTTCGACCAGTCGCTCATCGACCGTCACATCCTCTCCGTCCTTCTGACCGCGATAGGCGGGCGGGACGTTGACGTAGCGATCGATCAGGCCCGGCAGGTGCTTGGACATCAGGCGTCGCGCATCCTGCGCATCCGGGTCAAGGTCCGGAACGCGCTCCAGGGTCTGCTTCAGCGAGGGCAGGATCTGGCTGATCGCATCGATCTCGTTGCGGGCAGGCGGTGGAAGCGCGGCGCGCTGGCGATACAGATAGGAATCGAACCGCTGGACCATCGTGCCATTGGGCAGGTCGTCCGGCGGGGCGACCGGATCGCCTTTGCCGCTCGGCATGAAGCCCAGCAGCGCGGCAATGCCGATTGCAACGCCGATCGCCGCAAGGAAGCCGAACATGCCGATGGGCTGGATGAGTCCGATGATGATCGTCAGCAGGCTGATGATGCCGATGGCGACGCCGACGCGGGTCAGCCGGCGCATGACCGACGCGTTGAGCCGTTGGCGCTCGCGTCGGGCGGCATCCCGGACGGCGCCGTCGCGCTCGTCCAGCTGCTGCATCACGCGGTCAGCGCGAGCGATGACCTTGTCGAAGCGCTCCGTGCTCATTTGCTCTCAATAGGGTTGAGCGGGGAGGGGGTGCCTTCCAGCTTCCCCTGGTTCACGCCTTCCGCCCGCGCAATATAGCCCTTCGACTTCTCGACCTCGGATGAAAGCGTGGTGACGGTCTGCTTCATATTGTCGAGCGCCTGAAGCTTGAACCGGTCAATCTGGTCCATGGTTTCATAAATATTCTGGAATGCCCGCTGAAGCGTCTCCAGCGGGATCGTCGACGATGCCGCCTGCTCGTGGATCGCCCCGGTCTGCGTCCGGAGCAGCTCGCCAGTGCTGTCGATCATTCCGGCGGTGGTCGTGTTCAGCGCCGTAATCTGCTGCAGCACCAGCTTCTGGTTGGTCATCGCCTGGGCGACGGTAACGGCGGTGCGAAGGGCGGAAACGGTCGTCGTCGAAGCGCGATCGACGCCCTTCACCAGCTCGACATTGTTCTTCTTGACCAGATCGAGCGCGAGGTAACCCTGAACGGTTACCGCCATCTGCGTCAGCAGGTCGGTCGTGCGCTGGCGCGTGTAGAACAAGGCGCTCTCGCGTATCGCCTTCGCTTTCGCCGGGTCGGTGGCGTCAAGCTCGGCGGCCTTGTCCTCAAGCTTCTTGTCGAGGCTTTTCGAGATGTGAACCATCTGCTCGAGCTTGTGCATCGTCTTCCACAAGCCCGCGCGCTCGGTGTCGATGGCGGCATTGTCCATCAGCAGCTCGTCCTTGCCGTTCGCGAGGCTGCCGAGGATTTTCGAAATGTGGGTCTGCGAGCTGCGATACTTGTCGAAATATTGATCGACCTTGTTCCCGAACGGGATGATGCCCAGCAACTTGCGCGGCTTCGAAGCGCCCTTTGGATCGAGCGCCTCGACGGTGCGGCGCAGCTCGGTAAGGTCGGCGCCGATGCCGGTGTCCTTGTCGATCGCCTTGACCGGACGGTCGAGGAAGCGGTTCGAAGCGCCCGCAGCCTCGGCGATTTCCTTGCGGCCCATCGCCGTAAGCTGGTCGACCTTCTTGCCGAATTCCGGGCTATTCGCATCGAGCGCCGCGAGCTCGTCGACGAACTGATCGACGCGGCGGTCGAGCTCGCTGGTTTCCTCGGTCTTCAGAGGAACGAGGCCGGCGGCCTCCGCAGGCGCGATTGGATTGAGCGCTTCGGGCGGATCGAGCTTCAGTTTCGTCGCCGTCTGGGTCTCGGTCGTCGGGTCCGTGGCCATCTATTCTTCCTCGTCCAGGCGCTGTGCGAGGGGTCACGGTGAACTGCCACCCCGACCCGCGCAAGCGCTACATCACTGTATTATAGGAATAGGACGGTTCTGTTCAAGCTGGAGGCGCACAACCAGAGTTAGTTCGCGTTAACCGAAACTTTGAACCTTTGAGACACCTTGCCGGGCCTAGAGGGCTGAAATGCGCATCGACTGCCTGAGGTTCATATAATGATCTCGTCATTCAAGCGCCTATGGCGCGACCGTCGCGGTAATTCCCTGGCCATTGCGGGGGCAGCGCTCCCGCTCGTCCTCGGGTCCGCGGGCCTCGCCAGCGACACCATTCAATGGACCCTGTGGAAGCGTCAGCTTCAGCGCGCGGCGGACTCTGCCGCGATGGCGGGGGTTTACGCCAAGGCTTCGGGCAAAGCGGTCGGGACTTGCGTGACCATCAGCACCGCGACCTACCAAAACCCGGTCGCCTATGATCTGAGGAAAAACTACAAGCTGAAGATGACGCCGGACCAGTGCACGGTGACGAACCCTCCGTCGTCGGGAACCTACGCTTCGGACGCAAACGCAGTCCGCGTGGCTTTGGCGATCTCGCGGAAGCTTAGCTTCTCCGGGCTTTTTATGAGCACCCCGCCGACGATCCGAGCGACCGCGCTCGCGACCGTCGTCCCGTCCGGTGAATATTGCGTCGTCAGCCTTGAGACCGGGGCAGTCACGGGTATCAACGCCACGGGCAGCACCAATGTCGATCTTGGCTGCGGGATGATCACCAATTCGACGTCGATGTCCGCTGCCGTGGCAACTGGCTCGTCGGAGGTGACGGCCAGCCCGATCGCGGCGGTCGGTGGCATTCCGGCGAGCACCCATTGGGGCGACGGCACGGTCCTCCAGCCGTTCACTTTGCAGCAGCAGGACCCGTTCGAGAACGTAAATGTGCCGACGCCGAGCAACTGCGGGCCATTCCCAAGCAACCACCAGAATGATCCGCCGGTGACCATCGCCATAGATCCACTCGGCGCGGCCGATCCGGATCCAGGTGTTCGTTGCTTCAACTCCAACATGGACATCAATGGCGATGTCACGCTGCAGCCGGGCATCTACGTTCTCGATGCCGCAAACCTGGTGATGACGAACACTCAGGGAAGGCTGACCTGCAACGGTTGCACCATCATCTTCACTAGCAGCACGGCGGCCACGAACCCGGGCAGCATCGGCATTCCCATCGTCAATGGCGGCCGGCTTAATCTGACCGCTCCAGATCTTACGTGCGAGAGGGGCACTGCCGGCTGTTACGACGGTATCATGATGTACCAGGACGAGCGGGCCACGGTCGACAACAGCTTCACCATCAACGGGAACAACGGGTCCTCGTTGGCCGGCGCCTTCTACTTCCCGCGGGCCGACTTCACCTTCAACGGCAACGCCGGCATGACGTCGGACTGCCTGCAGATCGTAACGAAACGGGTGCAGTTCACCGGCAGCAGCGCGATCACCAACGAGTGCGATGACTGGCCGGATTGGGGTGGGTTCAAAGGCAAGAGAATAAGGTTGGTCGAATGATCCGCTTCGCACGTCTCGCGCGCGATGAACGCGGCGCTTCCATTGTCGAGTTGGCTCTTGTGATGCCGATCATGGCCTCGCTGCTGATCGGCATGGTCGACCTCAGCCGCGCCTACTCGCACAAGCTCAAGCTCGAGCAGGCGGCCCAGCGCGCCATCGAGAAAATCCAGCAATATCAGACGACGACAAGCACCTACGGCACTCTGCAGGCGGAGGCACAGCAAGCTGCGGGCGCGGGGTCCAGCGTCGCGATCGACTACTGGCTCGAGTGCGACGGTAACAGGGCAACCGATTACAATTCGTCCTGCACCACCGGGCAAACCTACGCTCGTTGGGTCCAGGTTGATGTGACTGGCACCTTCACACCTTTGTTTCCGAGCAAGCGTTATCCGGGCGCCAACGCCAACGGCACGTTCACGCTGCACGGCATCGCTGGAATGAGGACGCAATGAAGCAGTTCGCCCGCCTTCAGCACAATGAACGTGGCGCCGCAGCCGTCGAGATGGCGCTGGCTTTGCCGGTGCTCGTCTCGATGATTTACGGAATTTTCCAGGTTGGTCTATTGTACCAGGCTAACGCGGGCATGCAGCACGCGCTCGGCGAGGGCGCGCGCATGGCCACGCTTTGCACGCCAACGGGCACGACCTGTACGTCTCCCACGAACGATGAGCTCAAGGCGCGGATGACTGCGAAGCTGTTCGGCAAGGGCGACGGTGCGTTCACGGTCCAGGAGCCGGGCACCGGCGCCGGCTACCGCGATCTGCGGATTACCTATGTGAAGAGGATGAACTTCCTGTTCATGACCGGCCCAACGATCACGCTAAACCGCGACAAGCGCGCCTACGTCGCCGACACACAGCTTCCAGATTGTTCTGAAGCGCAGATTGCTGCCGGCACCACCTCGGGCTGCATCGCTCCAAGCCCTTAGGGCTATCTTCGGGCGCGCGGCTGTCCGCTTCTATGCCGATGCATTGCGCACTGCGCTTCGCGAAGCGAAGAAGGCGCTGATGGCGTCCCGGACTTCCGTTGACGTCAGCCTTTCCGAGAAATGGCTGTTCTCGAGCTCCATTCGCTCGATCAGCTCGTCCGATTGGCCGCGGCGCAGCAAGCGTTGTGTCAGGCGCAGCGCTTCCGCTGGCTTGGCCAGTAGCGCAGTCACGACCCGGCTAACCGTCGCGTCCAGGGCGCCGACGGGAGCAAGATGGCTGACAAGCCCAAAGTCGAGCGCCTCTTCGGGCCCGAACGTTTCACCAAGCAGGAGATAACGCGCCGCTCGCCGCCGCCCGGCCAGGCGCGGAAGCAGCAGCGAACTCGCAGCCTCGGGCACAAGCCCAAGATCCACGAAGGGCATCAGGAATCGCGTACCTTCCTCCGCGATGACGAAATCGCAGTGAAAGAGCATCGTCGTACCGATCCCCACCGCATTGCCTTGAACCCCCGCGACGATCGGAACCTCGTTTTTGGCGAGCGCCCGTAGCAATCGCCAAACGGGGAGGTCCGAGCCATCGCGTGGCAACTCGGCCATGAAGTCGCCAAGGTCGTTGCCGGCGGTGAAGTCCTGACTTTCGCCACGCAAGGTGATGAGCCGCAGCCTTTTGTCTTCCGCAGCCGACTCAATGGCATCGGCGATGGCGGCATACATGGCCACCGTGATCGCGTTCCGGCGCTCCGGCCGCGCCAGGGTGATGGCCAGAACGTCGTCAGTACGTTCGACCCGGACGTGCTCGCTCAATCGCCTCTCCCTGATGCCGTCGAATCGGGTGACGGCTCGCAATGCACCGGCTATGCGCCCTCAATTCCACCAAAGCCGGGGCTTAAGCAAACCATGAAGTTCTTCGCCGACACCGCCGAGATCGACGAAATCCGCGACCTTGCCGAAACGGGCCTTCTCGACGGCGTCACCACCAATCCCTCACTGATCCACAAGTCCGGCCGGGACTTCATCGAAGTCACGCGCGAGATCGCCGGCATCGTCAGCGGCCCGGTGTCCGCGGAAGTGGTCGCGCTCGATCATGAGGGCATGATGCGCGAGGCGGAGATCCTCCGGAAGATCGCCGACAATATCGCGATCAAGGTCCCGCTGACCGAAGCCGGCCTGAAGACCTGCAAGGCGCTCACGTCCGACGGAACGATGGTCAATGTGACTTTGTGCTTCTCGGCCGCGCAGGCGCTGCTCGCGGCGAAAGCGGGGGCCAGCTTCATTTCGCCCTTCGTGGGTCGCCACGACGACGTTGGCTTCGACGGGATGCAGCTGATCGCCGACATCCGCCTCATCTACGACAATTACGATTTCGGCACCGAAATCCTGGTCGCGAGCGTTCGTCATCCGATCCACATTGTCGAAGCTGCGAAGATCGGCGCTGACGTCATGACGGCACCGCCGAAGATCATCCACCAGCTCTTCAAGCATCCCCTGACCGAGAACGGCATCAAGAGCTTCCTCGCCGACTGGGAAAAAACCGGGCAGAGCATCTGAACGAACTGCCTCGACGTCGGCGAGACCGCCGCGACACGGCGCCCCGGTTATGTTATTTCGGCGGGGGAGGCCTTGCCGATGAACGCGCTTCTTCTCGTTTCGGCTCTCGCGCTCGCGGAGCCTGGACCGCATTCCGACCACCAGCATCAATCCGAACAACTCGGACGAGTCACGTTCGAGACGACGTGCAGCCCGCAGGCACAGGCGGTCTTCCTGCGCGGCGCCGCATGGCTCCATTCCTTCGAATACGAGCAAGCTGAGACGACGTTCAACGAGGCCGCGGCCGCCGACCCGGATTGCGCCATCGCGCAATGGGGCGCGGCGATGAGCCTCTATCACCCCCTGTGGGCCCCTCCGTCTCCGGCGGAATTGGAACGCGGCCGTGCGGCCATTGCGAAAGCTGAGGCACGGCCTGCCAAGAGCGAGCGGGAACGCGACTATGTCGCCGCAATCGCTACCTTCTATCGCGATTCCGACAAGCTCGATCACAAGACCCGGGCACTCGCCTACAATGCGGCCATGGCGGAGCTTCACAAGAAGTATCCCGCCGATCGCGAGGCGGCGATCTTCTATGCTCTGTCGGAGACCGCGGTCGGGACCATGTCGAAGGATCCCAGCTTCGCGCATGAGAAGAATGCCGCGGCGATCCTGAACGCGGCGCTCAAGGAGCAGCCGGATCATCCGGGCGTCGCCCATTATTTGATCCACAGCTTCGATTATCCGCCGCTAGCTGAGCTCGCGGTTCCTGCCGCGCGGAGATACGCGTCCATTGCTCCGGATTCTCCGCATGCGCAGCACATGCCCTCCCACATCTTCACCCGGCTGGGCATGTGGGACGAGTCCATCGCCTCGAACCTGAAGTCGCAGGCTGCCGCGCGAACGCTGGTGAAGAAGAAGGGCTTCGACGGCGCATCGCGGGAAGAACTCCACGCGATGGACTATCTCGCTTACGCCTATCTGCAGACCGGCGATGAGGCCGGCGCCCAACGCGTTCTTGCCGAGCTGAACGCCATGCAAAAGGTGGACGAGCCCATCTTTTCGGTCGCCTACGCGAGCATGGCGGTCCCCGCGCGCATCGTGCTTGAGAACCGTCGATGGAAGGAGGCCGCGTCACTGCAGCTGCCGGCGAACGTCCTCAAGCTTTCACCGTTGGAGAACTTTCGCTGGGCCGAGGGGCATACCCACTTCGCACGGGCGGTCGGCGCGGCCCGGAGCGGCAATGCGGCCGCTGCCCGCAAGGAGGTCGCTGCGCTCAAGGCGATCGAGGATGCTCTCGTAGTGCCACCCGGAACCTACGACTGGCGCAAGCAGGTCTCGATCGAGCGCCAGGTTGCTGACGGCTGGACCACCTATGCGGAAGGTCGAAAGGCGGACGCAGTCGTCGCCATGCGTCAGGCCGCGGAGCTCGACGACGCGACCGAAAAGCATCCCGTGACGCCGGGAGCGCTCCTTCCGGCTCGCGAGCAGCTTGGTGAACTGCTGCTGGAAGCCGGGCAGCCGAACGAGGCGCTGGCCGCCTATGAAGCCTCGCTCAAGCGCGCGCCGCGGCGGCTAGTTAGCCTCTACGGCGCTGCACACTCGGCTAAGCTGGCCGGCAACGCCGAGAAGGCGAAACGCTACTTCGCGGAGCTTGCCGATATGACCAAGGCCAGCGACGGTTCACGGGCGGAAATCAAGGAGGCCCGCAGCGAGGTTTCGCAGCTCGCTCAGCGTTAACGCCGGACGGTGGTAGGAAATTAACCGTGCGCAGCGTAAGCTTTGTGCATGGCTCGAGTGATCCCATTCAAGGACCACGCGCTGGCGTCACTGCGTGAACGTCTTGGTGCCGCCGAAGAGGCGAACCAGGACCTCATCGCCTTTGCGCGCGGGCATTCGGGTGCAGCCGCTGCAATTCACGAAGCTGTCATCGCCGCTATCGAAGCGGACAGCATCGACGATCTGCTTCATGTCGTGACGCAGGAATGGCCGCTGATCCTCGGAATTGACGCTGTTTCACTGGCTTTAATCGTCGGCGACGACGCGTTCCGGGCCGATTGCAATGGCGTGCACCGTATCGAGCCCGCGTTGCTGATACGGTCCATCGATCAAGTCTATGGCGTGGCTATGCGCACGGTTACGCACGGCCATCCGCTCTTTGGACCGGCTTGCGATCTTATTCGCGCCGAAGCGGTCATCAGGATCGAATGTGGGAACATGCTGCCGATCGGACTGCTGGCCTTGGGCCAGCGGTCGGAGGCCAACCTCGACGCCCGTCACGGATCCGAATTGCTCATGTTCCTAGGGCGCAGCCTTGCCGCTATCATCCGGCGGTGGCTGGTGAATCCCGAGAACTGATCGACCATCCCGCCCGCGCTCTCGTCAAGCGCTGGTCGGGCCACCTGCTGCATGATCGAAGACGGTCCGCACATACGGCTCGGGCCTATGTCGCCACGGCTAACAGGTTGCTGGATTTCCTCGGCCACTATCGCGGTGAAGGGGTCGACGCAGCGTCGTTGATCGCGTTGTCGTCGCAAGACCTCCGCGCCTTCCTTGCCGAGCGACGCCGGAGCGGCTTGGGCGCCGCATCCGCGGCCCGCGAGTTGAGCGCTGTTCGCAGCTTTCTATCCTATGTCGCTGAACAACAAGGCGAACTGCCGCAGGTTCCGAGAACAAGAGCTCCTCGCCGGCCGAAGACCTTACCGCGCCCGGTGGCGCCGGACGAAGCGATGGCGCTGGCTGAAGATGCATCCGAAGCCGCGCCGGAAGGTTGGGTCGGGGCTCGCGACCTGGCGATCCTCTTGCTTCTCTACGGCGCCGGCCTCCGGGTCGCCGAGGCCTTGTCGCTGACCGGAGCGGTGCGCCCAATCGGCCAGGCGTTGCGGGTCACCGGCAAGAGATCGAAAACCCGCGTGGTCCCGATCATGCTGGCCATTCGCGAGGCTATCGAGGAGTACGTCTCGCAATGCCCGTGGCCGATCGATCGCGACGGCCCGCTCTTCCTTGGAGTGCGCGGGGGCCCGCTTAACCCCGACCTGGTCCGCCGAGCCGTTGCAGCTGCAAGGAAGCGGCTAGGCCTGCCGGACAGCCTTACCCCGCACGCACTGCGCCACAGCTTCGCAACGCATCTTCTCGCGCGGGGAGCGGACTTGAGAGCGCTTCAGGAGCTTCTCGGCCACGCCAGCCTCTCTTCGACGCAAATCTACACCGCGGTCGATGCGGCGCGCCTGCTCGACGTCTACCGGCACGCGCATCCGCGCGCCTGATCAGACGTCCTCGACGAGCCTCGTGTAAAGCTCCGGCCGGCGGTCACGGAAGAAGCCGAAGGCAGCGCGGTGCTTCTTCGCCTGCGCAAGGTCGAGCGTCGCGACGATCACTCCGGTCTCTTCCGCACCGAACTCGGCGAGCATGTCGCCGCGCTCGTCGCAGATGAAGCTGTGTCCGTAGAAGCGCTGGCCGTCCTCGATGCCGATGCGATTGGCGGCGACGACCGGCACGACGTTGGAGACCGCGTGCCCGATCATCGCGCGCCGCCAAAGCCGCGACGTGTCGAGGTCCGGATCGTGCGGCTCGGTCCCGATTGCCGTCGGGTAGAACAGGATTTCGGCCCCCATCAGCATCATCGCGCGGGCCGTCTCCGGATACCATTGGTCCCAGCAGACCCCGACACCGAGAGTCGACATGTGCGGCCCGTTCCAGACCTTGAAGCCGGTGTTGCCGGGGCGGAAGTAGAACTTCTCCTCGTAGCCGGGGCCATCGGGGATGTGGCTCTTGCGATAGACTCCGGCGATCTTCCCGTCGGGGCCGATCATCGCCAGCGAATTATAGTGATGCGGGCCGTCCAGTTCGAAAAAGCTGGTCGGAATCCAGATCTTCAGCTCCTTCGCCAGTTCCTGCATTGCCACTACCGACGGATGCTCTTCGGTGCGGCGCGCATTGGCGAACAGGCCTTCGTCCTCGACGCGGCAGAAATAGGGGCCTTCGAACAGCTCCGGCGGAAGAACGACTTCCGCGCCCTTCGAAGCCGCCTCACGGACGAGGTCGGCGACGGCTTTGATATTGGCGACGGTGTCG
>Ga0307411_10000685_pt1 | contig 12423 bp, 6 predicted proteins | sample DK1Ometagenome_2_FD_203712 | JGI IMG/M metagenome (GOLD analysis project Ga0307411, IMG submission 203712) | Maize rhizosphere microbial communities from greenhouse at UC Davis, California, United States - DK15-O-1 | ecosystem: Host-associated > Plants > Roots > Rhizosphere > Soil | place: USA...
TGCGGTTGCGATCACGGACGCCGCAGAGCGCCTCGACCCGACGGCGCTGGCGTGGACCTTCGACGAGTACCTGCGCGGTCTGCGCCAGCGACGCGACGGTGAGATCGACTGGAACAACTACTCGGCATACGAAATCCGGATCCTCGGAGCGCTGGTACGGCTGGGGCGCTGCGCCGATGCCCACGAATCGCTCGAGTTCTTCCTCGCCTCCCGGCGGCCGACGGGCTGGCAGCAATGGCCCGAGATCTCCTGGAAGGATCTGCGCAGCCCCGGGCATCTCGGCGATATCCCGCACGCCTGGATCGGCGCCGAGTATGTCCTCGCAGTGCTCGGCATGTTCGCCTATGAGCAGCCGGGCCAGGCAGCGCTCGTCGTTGGAGCTGGGATATCCGATGCCTGGCTCGATGCCGGCGTCGTGGTGAAAGACCTGCCGACATGGTGGGGACCGCTGGGCTACTCGGTCCGGCGCGACGGCACATGTGCCCTGCGGATCGACACAGCGCCAGGCCTCGCCAAGCCCCCGGGCGGCTTTGTCTTCCACGCGCCACCCTGCGCACGGCCGTTGAGGGGTGTCGAGGTCGATGGGGCGCCCCTCACGACCTTCGGCGCCGATGCGGTGAAGTTGCAGCAATGGCCGAAAGCCATCGTGCTGCGGTTCTGACCCGGACGGTGGCGCCGTCGTCGTAGCCAGTCCCACGACTTCTGCACTTGCCGAGCCGGACGCTGCCGTTACTGCAGCAGCTCCGACGTCGGTGCGAGGCTCGCCTGGACGAAGTCCGCCAATGCCTGCACCGATGGGATCGCGATGTCGCGGCGGCCCTTCTCGACGAAGCCGATGAGTCCTGCGCGAGCCAGTGCGGAGAGCGCACGGCTCACCGTTTCGAGCGTCAACCCCAGGTAGTTGCCGATCTCGGCGCGGGTCAGACGGAGCGTGAAGAGATCCGTCCGCAGACCGCTGCGGGTGTGTAGCGGCCCTCGGCGATCCCGTCGAAGCCGAGCCAGTCGCCTTTCAGCTTCAGCGCCACAAGCTGCTCCCGGCCGTCCGAGGACAGGCCGACCAGCTTGCACAAGCCGGAATTCAGGACGTGGAGGGAGCCGAATCGCTCGCGGGCCTGGAACCGTCTATTCGTCGTTCAGGCGGTGCTCGTCGAGAGTCTCGTCTGGCAGAGGCTGGATTCGGCAGGCGTGCCTTGACGGCGCTCAAGGCTGCCGCCGAAAGCGTTGCTTCAATGGCCGGCAGGAGGTGTGCTGCCATGTTGCTCTTCTCGCTCGATCAGGCGAACCGCGCCTTTGCAGAGGCCCTCGGCCGCGAGCTCGACATCACGCTGGCTCCCCACGAGGAGCGCAGCTTCGAGGACGGGGAGCGAAAGCTGCGTCCGCTCGTCGATCCGCGAGGCGAGGACGTCTATGTCCTGCTCGGACTGCACGGCGACCGAGAGGAGAGCCCGCACGACAAGTTGCTCAAGCTGTGGATGTTCATCGCGACGTTGCGCGATCACGGAGCACGTCGTGTCACGGCTGTCGTTCCATACCTGGCGTATGCGCGCAAGGATCGGCGGACCAAGCCGTACGATCCGCTCGGCCTGCGAGTCGTGGCCCAGCTCTTCGAATCGGTGGGGACCGCCCAGATCATCGTCCTGGAGGTTCACAACCCGGCCGCACTCGAAAATGCGTTTCGCATTCCTGCCGTCCACCTCGAATCCCGGCACGCCCTGCAGTCGGCCGTCCTGGGCTCACTGGGTAGCGGCCTGCTGGCCATTGCGTCGCCGGATCCGGGCGGGGTCAAGCGCGCTCAGCTTTGGCGGGAAGACCTCGAGCATGCGTTGCGCCGCCCAGTCGGCTTCGCGCTCGTCGACAAGCGACGCAGCGCCGGACTTCTCGGGGGTGGGGACCTGGTCGCGGGGAGCGTCGACGGCGCGACGGTCGTCCTGTTCGACGACTTGATTTCGAGCGGCGAGACATTGCGCCGTGCGGCTTCCGCGCTGCGCAGGGCAGGTGCTGCTCGCTTGATCGCCTGCGCCGCACATGGCCTTTTCATGGGCGAAGCGGCTGACATCCTGGCCAACGCCGGCCTGGACGAAGTCATCGTCACGGACAGTGTCCCCGCGTTCCGTCTTCCAGCCGGCCATCGCGTGCCACTTCAGGTCACGACATGCGTGCCGATCCTTGCTCAGGCACTCCGAGACAGCCACACGTCCTGGACTGCCTGAGGATGACCTTTCGACGTTCGGCGTCGATCGTTGCAGTCGCGATCGAGGCTGCCCGACGCCGTTCTTCCGTCGATCGTGCTCAACGATAGGTCGCCACGCGATGTTTGCCGGAGCGTTTGGCCGTGTAGAGCGCCTCGTCGGCGTGCGCGCACAGTTCAGACACCGTTTCGCCCGCTTCCGGATGCATGGCGATGCCGACGCTTGCAGAGACTGGCGGTACGACGTTCGCGTACGGCGCGCTCAGGGCATCGATGAGCTTGAGCGCCACGTGCTCCGCGTCTGCGACGCTGCTCCCGCCGAGCAGCACCGCGAATTCGTCGCCGCCCAGGCGGGCCACCACATCCGACTCGCGCAGAAGGGCAGAAAGGCGCGATGCCGCCGCTTTCAGCACGGCATCGCCGGCAGGATGCCCGTGCATGTCGTTCACGGCCTTGAAGCCGTCCAGATCGATTGCCAACAGAGCCAGGGCGGTGCCGTGCCGCCGCGACTCCGCCAGGCGGCTTGCCAGGAGCTCGTCGAAGAGAAGACGATTGGGCAAGCCGGTGAGGGGGTCATGCTCGGCGAGGTGGCGCGCCGCCTTCAGCATGCGCCCGGCCTTGAAGATGGCTTGCGCCACCGCCTCGACTTCCCGCAGGCGGCTTGGCGGTGAGTGTTCCACGGGTCGGCCGCCGCCCAGCGACAACGCCGGCTCGAGCAGACCGCGAATCGAACGGCTGACGCGTGTCGTCAGCCGGACGGCGAACCACGCGCCTACCGCGTAAGCCGCCGCCGCCGCGCCGAGCAACCAGGCGATCGACTTGTGAAGCGGTGCCTCCACCATGGCCCTGGGAGCGGCCACCACGACGCTCCAATCGGACACTGCCGAGCGAGCGTATCCGGCGTATGTCGGAATTCCATCCTTGCTGATCGATCTGATGACGCCTTCGGCTCGGGGCGATCGAAGTTGCTCGATCAGGTCGGGCGTCGCCTTTTGTCCGACGAATCGTTCAGGCTCGCGCGTACGCGCCGTGATCGTGTAGGACCCGTCGAGGACGGCGGCGACCCAGGGCGCTGCGATCGCCTGCCGCTGCAGGACGTCGCTGATCCGAGCGGGCGAGAGTCCGACGTTGAGGCTGTACACGATCTCCTTGCCGCGAAACACCGGTACCCCCATGGCGATGACCGGAACGCCGGTCAGGGGACCGATGAACATGCCGGTCACGACCGGCTCTCCCTTGTCGAAGACGCGTTGCAGTTCAGCCGGGGTGCCCGTCTGGGGAAGCGGTGAGCCGAAGCTGCGGAGGGTGTTGACCCACTGGCGGCCGTTCCGGTCGGTCAGGATGTAGTTGTCGACGATCTGAAATGCCAACGCCTCTCGTGCTCTTTCATGGAAGGCGCGGAGATCGCCGGCGGCCAGGGTGGGGGAAGTGGACAGTACCCGCAGGCCGGATACCACGGTGGAGAACTCCCGGTCGAGTGCCGCGGCCAGCCGTCGCGCCTGCAGCACGGCATCGGCCTCCAGCCGTGCGCGGTGCTCGTGGTAGTTGTCATAGACAAGATAGCCCGACACCAGCAATGCCGGAGTCAGGCACGATGCAACCAGTGCGATGAGGCTCGTGCGGACCGAAGGGCGACGGGGCGCCGCTGTGGCGGATGGATCGTGGACCGTCTCGGTGCCACGCCATCCAGGGGTGAGGCGCATGGCGAGGTCACGCTGGCAGGGTTGCGAAAGAGGACACGATCGGCGCCCAACTGCGTCCATGCGGGTCAGCGTAGCCGCCGGGTGCCGCGCCTGCGTGCGCTTCGTCAACCCCATGCCCAGAAACTGCCGTGCGGATTCGCCGCGGCGCTTCATTTTGCACCGAGACCGGAAAAGTCGTCTTGCTGCTTCTTACTTCTGGCTTGATAGAGATCAATGGCGACCGTCCAGCCAATCGTAGGATCAGAATGGTGGCGTCCTGCCCTTTCTTTAGTAGCCTGGAACACCATGACACACCTTCGATACACCGGCTTTGTGGCACTTATCGCGACGATCGCTTTTCCCGTGCTGGGTCAACAGCAGAATGCGCCAACGGCCTCTCCAGCACAGGCCGCTTCGGTTGCCGCGAGTGATTGCCGTCCAAGCATGAAGCGACACGACCACGCTGCCGAAAAAGGCATGGGGTCCTCCAACATGCGCGGCATGCCTTGCCCTTCTCAAGGCGTCGCGTCCGCCTCCACGGCCAAGCCAAAGAAGAAGCCGCTGCACGACCACGCGAAGGAAAACAAGCAGCAGTAATCAGGCCCCATCGCAGGGACGAGGCAAGCTGGGGCAGTGCCAGCTATCGCTGTGCCAGTGGGTTCCGCCGTCGTCCTATGGTGGTCATCGGACGCTTGGCGTGCAACTTAGACAGATGCATCACGATCGCAGCCAACCGCCTGTAAAACCGGCTCGCTTCAAGCCGGTGCGCACGTAGCAGCAATTTCTCAACAACTCCCAGAGCAGGCCCGATCGATGGTTTTCGATCATCAAGACGATGGGTCCCTGGTTAAGGCCGAAATGCCAAGGCGATACCCAAAATCCATAAGGATTGCCAGGTTCTCCTGGGTGTGAAGGGTTGAACGACGCCTTGAATCCGTAAGAGTTGTATTGGGTCAACTTGGCTTGGTGAATACAGTAGTCCAAGGTAGGCAGGACGATCTCGGGCGCAAAAGGCAGTGATGCCACCACCGCCCACGGTGCGAGAGTGCCGTCATCGGGGCCGTAAGGAACGCCGCGCGCCAAGTAGTCGAAGAACTGGCGTTCGACACCCCTCACCTTGACTGTGCATGGGCCCGGGCCTTCGCTCGCAGTGATTCCCCAGCAGCAGCTGCCGTAGCTCTCGAAATTGCGCGGATTGTCGATCGCGTAGCGCTGTTGTGCATAGGTGGCGCGGCGGCTGTTCTCGAAGTAGTCGATGCCCTTGGAGCGCATGAACTCATCCTGGATGCCACGAAAGTCGAGCCAGACGTGCGACAACTGATGAGTAAACAGCGGGCCAGCATACAGATAGTCCTGTTCGCCACTATGTTCCCAGCGGTAGGTAGATGCCCACGCTGCGTAGCTCCGAGGGTCGAGCGGATTCGTCGGCGAGCCCAGACCCAACACGTAAAGGAGCAGCGCTTCGTCGTAGCCTTCCCATCGATACGGAAGAAACCCGCTCTCCGGCCTCCAGCCATGAGTAACCGTGGCACCGCCATCTCGTGCCCAATTCCAGTCTGCGCGGCGATAGAGGGCATCGCCGAGCTGGCGAATTTCACTCTCGTCTGCGTTGTCGTTCCTGAAATAGAGGGCGGCGGTCAATGCGCCGGCCAACAGAAACGTGCTGTCGACGGTCGACAGCTCACACTGCCACGCGCGGCGGCCGGTCTTCATATCAAGAAAGTGGTAATAGAACCCTTGATAGCCGGTGGCATCCGGCTCGGGGCCATGAGGGCTGTTCCAGAAGAAGCGCAGCGTCGTTAGCGTGCGCACCACGGCCGCAGCGCGTGTCATGAAACCGCGTTCAGCAGCCACCGGATAGCAGGCCAGTGCAAGACCGGTGGCAGCAATGCTCGCTGGCCAACTGGCCGCTGTCTTGTCAATCACCAGCCCGTTGACGCGATTTGTTTCATGGAGGAAATAATCGAACGTTTCACGCTGAAGCCTCTCCAGCTTTGCACCGTCCGAGCCTGCTCTTCCATTCATCGTCAAACGCCTCGTTGTCGGGCCGCACCGCGTGGGATTCGACGTCAAAGGTGTCGACGACTGCGCCAGACCCGCATCACGCCATGGCGGCTGCTGTGGCCGACCCTCTTCTGCACACTTTCTCCAGTTCGAGCACGGCAAGAGGAATGGCACCGATGGCGAGGGATAACGCACAGTCAGCGAGACTCAACGCGCCGATGCCAAAGAGTTCTTGCGTGGCTGGAATATGGTGGATGCCGATTTGCACCGTCATGGTCAATAGGACGATGAAGAACAGCTTCATGTTGCTGAAGAGGCCTATGTCCCAGAACGGCCGGTCTGGATCTCTCGCGGAAAACGCACGAAGCAGTTCACCGAAGACAAGAATCGAGAAGGCGAGATTTCGTGCCACTTCGAGGTTGCGCGTCTCCAGCGCCCACGTGAAGACCACCAGCACCGGTATGGCTTGCAGCGCGCCTGCAAACAGAATGCGGCGCCATTCCTGCGCCCCGATGAGTGGGTCGCTCGTCGGTCTGGGAGGACGGCTCATGGTCGACTGAATGCTTCTGTCGGTGACCAGTGCGAGCGCGGGGGCGCCGTCCGTGACCAGGTTGATCCACAACAGATGCAGCGGAAGAAGGATCGCCGGGTATCCCATGGCCGCCCCCACAAAGACGACTGCAAGCTCGCCCACATTGCCGGCCAGAAGATAGGTGACCGCCTTGCGGATGTTGTCAAAGATGTTCCGACCTTCCTCGACGGCCGCCACGATGGATGCGAAGTTGTCGTCCGCCAGGACGATGTCGGCTGCCTCCCGAGTGACTTCCGTTCCGGTCTGCCCCATGGCGATCCCGATGTGAGCCTCGCGCAGCGCTGGGGCGTCATTGACGCCGTCGCCAGTCATGGCAACGATTGCGCCGCGGGATTTCCACTCGCGAACGATGCGCAGCTTGTCCTCGGGTGTCGCGCGTGCGTGGACTCGCTCGGCGGGTTCTTCCCCGGGTTTGAGTATGCCGAGTTCGCGCGCGATGGCCTGGGCGGTCAGATGATGGTCTCCCGTGATCATCACGGTTCGGATGCCGGCGGCCGAGGCGCGCGCAATCGCATCGATCGCCTCTGTTCTCGGAGGATCGGCAAGACCGAGCAGTCCGACCAGTTCCAATTCCGACTCGCGGTCCTCCGATCCAAGCGCCACGGCCAGGACCCTGAGGCCGCGCCCCGCCATCTCGCCAGCCGCCTCCGTGATGCCAGCAGGAATCACGCGGGCCTGACCGGCAAGCGACTCCAGGGATCCCTTGGCGTACAGCACACCGTCGGAACGGAAGATCGACATGCGTTTTCGATCCGCATCGAAGGGATGCGCAGATACCCGCGGCCGTTCCGTTTCGATCTGCGCACGCTTGATGCCGCGCTGGGCGGCAGCAACCACGATCGCGACCTCGGTCGGATCGCCGACGCCACTGCGCTCGTCCTGCGACAAATCGGCGTCACTGCAAGCGGTTGCGACCTCCAGCACTCGACGCTGGTCCAAACCCCAGATCTCCCGGACTGCCATCACACCTGTGGTCAGCGTTCCGGTCTTGTCCGTGCAGATCACGGTGGCACATCCCAGCGTCTCGACCGCGGTGAGTCGTCGCAGCAATGCGTGCCGTGCGGCCATTCGCTGCATGCCGACGGCCAGCGCAATCGTCACGATGGCGGGCAGCCCTTCCGGAACTGCGGCGACGGCCAGCGAGATGGCGGACAGCAGCACCTCCATGCCGCCGAGGCCGCGCTGCCAGCTCAGAAGCGCCACGGCGACGACGATGGCAAGGCAGATGAGCATGAGTCGCCGGCTGAGGCCTGCAAGGCGCTGCTGCAAAGGCGTTGATTCATCCGTGGCGGTGGCGAGCAAATGCGCGATGCGGCCGAGTTCCGTCCGCATGCCGGTGGCCGTGACTTGTGCGATCCCCGTACCCGTTGCGATGCTCGTGCCGGAGAAGACATGGTCGTTTCGCTCGGCAAGCGGTGCATTTTCGGTGCTGGCACTCGTCGTCTTGCGGACGGGCGTGCTTTCCCCGGTCAGGGCCGCCTCCAACGTGCTCAGCACATTCGCTTCGAGCAGGTGCCCATCGGCGGCGACGATGTCTCCAGCTTCCAGCACGAGAAGATCTCCGGGGACCACATGGGCCGCTGCGATCACCTGCAGGTGACCATCACGCATCACCCGTGCTCTCGGAGCCGTCATCGACTTCAAGGCGTGCAGGGCCTTCTCGGCGCGGTACTCCTGAAAGAAGCCGACGAGTGCGTTGACGACGACGATGGATCCGATCGCGATGGCATCGACGACTTCGCCAAGCGCTGCCGAGACCAGGCAAGCAACCAGCAACAACCAGATCACGGGGTTGTCGAACTGGGCAAGGAGCAACCGCCAGACCGGCTTGGCGGATTCGTGCGTCAGCTCATTCGTACCCACTGCGCGCAGCATCCCTGGGATTTCATCGCTGCGCAGACCGACATGGCGGTTTCGCAGCGCCGCGTCGACACTTCGTGTGTTCACGGTTGGACGACGACGGCTTCCGACGGATGTGCAAACTGCCAGCGGCGCCACATGGCATAGGCGGCCGGCAGGACCATCAGCGTCAGGAACATGCAGAAAGCCAGTCCCCCGACGACCGGGGCGGCTGTACGAGCCGAGAGATCGGCACCGACGCCACTCTCCCAAAGCAGCGGCATCAAACCGAAGACCGTGGTTGCCACTGTCATCAGCATGGGGCGCAGGCACTTCGACGCACCCGCAACGACTGCCGCATCGATATCCTCCTCGGCACGCAGTCGTCCCTGTTCCAGCGCATCCTTGTAGGCCTGGTCGAGATAGGCCACGACCACGATTCCGGTTTGCGCGGCGACGCCTCCCACGGCGATCAACCCGACCCAGACGGCAGTGGACAGGTTGTAGTGGAGCAGCGCCAGCAGCCAAATGCTCCCGGCGACGGCGAACGGCACGGTGAGCATCACGAGCCAGGTCTGCGGCCAGCCACCCATCGACAGGAACAACAGCGCTGCCACCAAAACGAGCGTCAACGGAATCACGGTTCGCAGGCGCGCTTCCATCTCTGCCATGAACTCGTACTGGCCCGTCCATTGAAGCCGGTAACCCGGAGGTAGATCGAGCTCGCGAGCGACCACATTCTTGGCATCGTTCACCCACCCACCGAGGTCGCGCTGAGAACTGTCGATGTCTGCAAACACGTAGCCGACCAGCGCGCCGTTCTCGTTCTTGATCATCGGCGGACCGGTGACGACGTGAACATCGGCGAGTGCAGCAAGCGGCAATACCGTGCCGGCCTGCCGGCCTCTGTCCCAGTCGGCCCCTGCTCCCGATGGGCCCGTCATCCCGCTGGGACCTGCGGGCATCGCGGTGGCGCTCATGGCGCCACCCCCCATACCGCTCGAAGCACTCATTCCGCCACTTCGCGACTGCACCTCGGCCTGTCCCGACGATGAACCGCCCCGGCCTGTACCGCCTCCCGCCGCCGACGGCAAGGACTTGGTGGCCGAAATCGGGATCAGCAGCCTCTGCAGGGCCTGCGGATCGGCACGGAGGTCAGCGCCGTAACGCACATTGACGGAATAGCGTGCGCGACCGTCGATGATGGTCGACACGGGCATCCCGCCGACGCCGGCCTCCACCAGATCGAGCACATCGCGCACGCTCAAGCCATAACGAGCGATGTCATCACGCCTGGGCACGATGTCGATGTACTCTCGCCCGCTCTGCCGTTCGGCAAACGTACTGCGGGTTCCCGGAACGGTCCTCAACATACCCTCCAGCTCGAGGCTGAGCCGTTCGATGCCTTTCAGGTCGGGTCCGAAGACCTTGATGCCGACGGGTGTACGCACCCCGGTGGTGAGCATGTCGATCCGGGTGCGAATGGGCGGTGCAATGGCCATCTGATAGCCGGGAGTGCGCAATGCCTTGTCCAGATCGCGTGACAGTTCTTCCATGTTTCGCGCACGACGGTCCGGCCACACGGGGCGCAACACCGGCTTGAGCCAGTCCGGAGCCCATTCGCTGTACCAGCGCTGCACCGGCTGGGCCGGCCATTCGCGGCGGGGCTTCAGGGTCACCACCATCTCGCTCATGTCGAGCTGCGCCGGGTCGGTGGCGGTTTCGGCGCGACCGGCTTTGCCGTGCACCGTCTCCACCTCTTCGAAGCTCTTGATGATGCGGTCCTGGGCGGTCATCGCTCGTCGCGCTTCCTCGATGGAGATGCCCGAGAACGTCGTCGGCATCACCAACAGCGCGCCCTCGTCCAGAGGGGGCATGAACTCCGACCCCATGCGGTTGAAGACCGGAACCGTCGCGAGCATCGCCAGCAGCGCGAGGGCGACGATGGCTCGTCGCTGCCGAACGATGAAGCCGGCAATCGGGCGATACCAGCGCCCGAGCACGCGGTTCAACGGATTTTCTGCCTCGGTGCGGAAGCGACCGCGCAGCAGCCAGACCATGAGCGGGGGCGCCAGTGTGATCGACAGGACCGCGGCGACGAACATCGCGAACGTCTTGGTGTAGGCGAGAGGCGAGAACAGTTTTCCAGCCTGGCCCGTCACGGTCAGAATCGGCAGGAAGCTGACTGTGATCAGCAGCAGCGAATAGAAGATCGGTCGCCCGACCTCCTTGCAGGCGTCGATGATGATGCGGACGCGATCCTCGGGGCGCTGATTTTCCGCGAGCCGCTTGTGGGCGTTCTCGATCAGGACGATGGCTGCATCGCTCAGCTCGCCGACCGCAATGGCAATCCCTCCCAGGGACATGATGTTCGCGGACAGCCCGAGGTAGCGCATGCCGATGAATGACAGCAGCACCGAGGTCATCAAGATGACGACCGCCACCAGCGCCGAGCCGGTGTGCATCAAGAACACCAGACAGATGACGGCAATGATCGCGCCTTCGATGATCAAGGTATCGAGCAGCGTGTCGACCGATCCGGATATCAGCTCCGAGCGATCGTGCGTCACCTTCAGGGTCACCCCCGGCGGCAGCGACAGCGCGGCGATCTGCGTTTCGAGTGCCCGGATCACGTCCAAGGCATTCGATCCCAGGCGCATGACCACGATGCCGCCGACGACTTCTCCCGTGCCGTTGAGGTCGCCGGCGCCGCGGCGAATATCCGGCCCGAACTGGACGCTGGCCACGTCGCCGACTCGAACCGGCGAGCCGCCGCTGGACACGGAGATCACGCTCTGCTCCAGATCCTGCGGCGTCTTCGCATACCCGCGACCGCGAAGAACGTATTCGCGACCACCCATCTCCAGCACCCGTGCCCCGACCTCCGAGTTCGCATCACTCACCGCGCGGGAGACATCCATCGGCGTGACGCCGTAGGTCGCCAGCTTCAAGGGGTTCAGAACGATCTGGTACTGCCGCTCGAAGCCGCCGATCGAAGCCACTTCCGCCACCCCTTGAACGCCTTGCAGCGCAGGACGGACGCTGAAGTCCTGCAGTGCCCGCAGCTCGGCAAGGTTCAGGCGCCCCGTGCTGTCGACAAGCACGTACTGATAGATCCAGCCCACGCCGCTGGCATCCGGCCCGAGCATCGGAGAAACGCCGGCTGGCAGCTGCTGCCGGACTCGCCCGATCTGCTCGAACACGCGGGTGCGCGCCCAATAGATGTCGGTGTCGTCGCCGAAGATCGCATACACGAAGCTCATGCCGAACATGGAGTACCCACGCACGGTGCGCACGCCGGGGGTGCTCTGCAAGGTGCGTACGAGCGGATAGGTGATCTGGTCTTCGACCAGGTCAGGGCTGCGTCCCATCCAGTCGGTGAAGACGATCACCTGCGGATCGGAGAGGTCCGGCAAGGCGTCGAGCGGCGTCTTGCGAATGGAATCCACCGCCCAGAGGGCCAGCAGGAGTGCGATTCCAAGAACACTCCATCGATGCTTCGCGCTCCATTCGATGATGCGCTCGATCATCGCCGGTGCTCTTCGTGACTGGCTGCTGCAGGCGCTGAAGCGGCCGCATCCCTTCCATCGATCGGCGCAGGCCCGGCGTGCGCGGAATGGCCGGAACCTCCCGAAGCGCGCAAACGGCTCTCTGAATCCATCAGGAAGACACCGGACGTCACGACGCGCTCACCCACCGCCAGTCCCTGCAGAACTTCGACGCGGTCCGCGAACTGGGCGCCGACCTTGATCGGCCGAGGCTCGAGCGTGTTCTGCGGCGTCAGGACGAACACGTGCTGCGACTGGCCGGTGTCGACGACCGCGTCGCGTTTCACCGTCAGCCCCTCCCGCGGGTTGCCGCGAAACTCGGCGCTGCCGTACATGCCGGGGCGCAACCTGCCGTCTGCGTTCGGAATGGACAGACGCACCCGGACCGTGCGCGTTCCCTCCGTCAGGGTCGGGTAGACGAAGTCCACGCGTGCCGTCATCGGCTCGGGACGGAACGCCGGGAACGTCAGTGTCGTCGGTGTCCCCTTGCGGATGCTCGCGGCGTCCACCTCTGCCACCTCGGCGATCACCCATACCCGTGAGAGGTCAGCAAGCGTGAAGAGCTCCGTG
>Ga0307411_10000687_pt1 | contig 12420 bp, 13 predicted proteins | sample DK1Ometagenome_2_FD_203712 | JGI IMG/M metagenome (GOLD analysis project Ga0307411, IMG submission 203712) | Maize rhizosphere microbial communities from greenhouse at UC Davis, California, United States - DK15-O-1 | ecosystem: Host-associated > Plants > Roots > Rhizosphere > Soil | place: USA...
GCCCGATACGCGCAACGTGGCCTGCATGCGCGATTGCACGGGACCGCCGAAGCTTTCGTCCGAGATTCCCGAGCACGCACGCGATACGCACGGCAACCTGGCGGAGCAGCTGCGCGGCATCGGCCCAGTGGCGGGCATCGACGCCCCGGCGCCCGCGATATCGCGCACGGCGTCGCCGGCCGCCGCGTCGGCGATGCCCGCGCTCGCCAAATCGGCCGGCTGCCTCGCCTGCCATGGCATCGGCAACCGCCTCGTCGGTCCGGGCTTCCGCGAGGTGGCCGCGCGCTATGCCGGACAGCCGGGCGTCGATGGCATGCTCGCCGGTCGCATTCGCCAGGGCGGGTCGGGCAACTGGGGCAGCGTCGCGATGCCGGCGCACCCGCAGTTGTCCGACGCCGACGTCCGAACGCTGGCGCGCTGGATCGCCAGTGGCGCGCCGTGACGGCCGCTGCTCGCCCTGCGAGCGGCGCGCGCTTCATGACCGGCCGCCATATCGATGGAAACGACCGGTCTTTCGGCCGGCCATGCCGCTTTAGTATGATGCACGGTTGTCCTATTCGGGGAGACGCGCCATGAACGCAACGCGCAGGGAAGTCTTGAAGTCGGGCGGCGGCATCACGCTCCTGACACTGGTCGCCGCCGCCGGCTGGTTGAAGCCGTCGGATGCGCACGCGGCGGACTGGAACAAGGCCGCCTTCGAGTCGAAGACGATGGACGAGGCCTACAAGGCGCTCGGCGGCGCGCCCGCGCAGAGCAAGGACATCACGTTCTTCTCGACGCCGGACATCGCCGAGAACGGCGCCGTCGTGCCGATCGGCGTCACGAGCAACGTGCCGAAGACCGAATCGATCGCGATCCTGATCGAGAAGAATCCGAACATGCTCGCCGCGCAGTTCGACCTGCCCGCCGGCACCGAGCCGTCGCTGACGACGCGCGTCAAGATGGGCCAGAGCAGCAACGTGTACGCGCTGGTGAAGGCCGACGGCAAGTACTACGTCGCCAGCAAGGAAATCAAGGTCACGCTCGGCGGCTGCGGCGGGTGAGCGGGCGTCTTCTTTCTTTCCGCCGAAGGGCGCGTGGCGTTCGCCAGCGGTCTTCGGCCAGACCAACCGGCCGCGAGCGGTGCTCTACGCCGGCCGAAGGAGTGAAACATGGCTGATCCGATGCGCATTCGCGCGAACGTGGATGCGGGTGGGGTGACCGAGGTCAAGGTGCTGATGAACCACGAGATGGAAACGGGGCAGCGCAAGGATGCGCAGGGCAAGCTCGTCCCCGCCTGGTTCATCCAGAACGTCTCGGCCACGCACAACGGCAAGACGGTGCTGTCGGCGCAGTGGGGCCCGGCCGTGGCGAAGAACCCGTTCCTGTCGTTCAAGTTCAAGGGTGCGTCGAAGGGCGACAAGGTGCAGATCACCTGGGTCGACAATCGCGGCGACAAGCGTACCGACGAGGCGACGATCGCCTGATCGTGCGGCCCGCCGCGTCCTCGCGAGCGGCGGTTGGATCGGATGTCAACGAAGGCTTCGCGTACCCCGTCTTCCGGGCAGGGGCGTGAAAGCCGATGCCAGCGCGACGCGCAGGCGCGCTTTCTGGAGGAGAACGATGTTTTCGACGCGCGTTGCAATCGCCGCGCTCGCGGCGGTGTGTGCTCCGATGGTGCTCGGGCAGAACACCGTCGACGAGATCGAGAAGTACCGGCAGGCGCTGCAGGACGGCAATCCGGCCGAGCTGTGGGAGGCGCGCGGCGAGGCGCTGTGGAAGCAGCCGCGCGGACCGAAGAAGGTCTCGTTCGAGCGCTGCGACCTCGGGCTCGGCGCCGGCGTCGTGAAAGGCGCCTATGCGCAGCTGCCGCGCTACTTCGCCGACGCCGATCGCGTGATGGACCTCGAGACGCGGCTCGTGCACTGCATGGTCACGCAGCAGGGCCTGACGCCCGAGGAAGCCAAGCGCAACCCGTTCGGCTCCCCCGAGCGCAAGTCGGACATCGAGGCGCTGGTCGCCTACGTCACGTCCGAGTCCAAGGGCGTGAAGATGAGCGTGCCGATGCGCCATGCGAAGGAGCGCGAAGCCTACGCGCTGGGCGAGCAGATGTTCTACTTCCGCGGCGGCCCGCACGATTTCTCGTGCGCGACCTGTCATGGCGAGGATGGCAAGCGCATCCGCCTGCAGGACCTTCCCAACCTGACGAAGGTGGCCGGCGCACAGCGCGCGTACACGACCTGGCCCGCGTATCGCGTGTCGCAGGGCGAGCTGCGCACGTTCCAGTGGCGCCTGTACGACTGCTTCCGCCAGCAGCGCTTTCCCGAGCTCGAGTTCACGTCCGAAGCGTCGATCGCGCTCACGAGCTTCCTCGCGAAGAACGCCGACGGCGCCGCATACAACGCGCCCGCCATCAAGCGCTGAGGGGTCGCCATGCAGATGACACGCACGTTGTGCTCGCTCGCCGCGCTGGCCGCCCTCGCCGGTTGCGCCGGCTCGTCGTCGTCGGGCGGACAGGGCGACGCGGCCCTCCGCGCCAAGGCGCTCGAGGTGATGAAGGCGTCGTTCAAGGCGCGCGGCATCGCCACGCTCGATCGCCTGGACCAGGACGAGACGCAGGCGCTGTGCAGCCAGTACGCCGCCAGCGGACCGCCGAAGGACGTCGCGCAGCGGATCGAGCAGGCGAATCTCGTCGCGATCAAGCCGCCGTCCGACGGCCGCTACCTCGGCGACTGGAAGCGCGGCGAGCAGATCGCGCAGCGCGGCACGGGCCTGCAGTGGAACGACACGAAGGAGACGCCGGTCGGCGCCAATTGCTACGCCTGCCACCAGCTGACGAAGGAGGAGATCAGCTACGGCACGATCGGCCCCTCGCTCTACAACTTCGGCAAGATCCGCGGCTACACGCCGGACATGGAGAAATACGCCTGGGGCAAGGTGTGGAACGCCGACGCCTATGCCGCGTGCTCGCTGATGCCGCGCTTCGGGCACAACGGCATCCTCACCGAGGCGCAGATCAAGGACGTGGTCGCGCTGCTGATGGATCCGCAGTCGCCCGTGAACAAGTGACTTGCGCCGGCTCCTGGTGCGTCGTTCGGGTCGTTCACGCCGCAGGCCGTTGCGCACCTGCCTGTCCTGGGCCCGCCCGGCAATCGCGGCGCGCCGCTGACCGGCACTGAAGCCGCCTAGCATGCTTCGACGCGACTTCCTGCAGCTCCTCGCCGCCGCGGCCGCGGCGGGGCTGCCGATCGACTCGCGCGCGGCGCTCGAGCAGGCCGACCCGCGCTTCTACGACGGGCTCGCGCCGATCGGCAACGTGCACCTGCTGCACTTCACCGACTGCCATGCGCAGCTGCTGCCGCTGCACTTCCGCGAGCCGAGCGCGAACCTCGGTGTCGGTGAGGCGCGTGGGCGACCGCCGCACCTCGTCGGCGACGCCTTTCTCAAGGCCTACGGCATCCGGGCGGGCACGCGCGAGGCGCATGCGTTCACCTACGTCGATTTCGTCGCCGCGGCGCGCGCCTACGGACGCACCGGCGGATTCGCGCATCTCGCGACGCTGATCGAGCGCCTGCGCGCCGAGCGGCGCAACGCATTGCTGCTCGACGGCGGCGACACCTGGCAAGGGTCGGCGACGGCGCTGTGGACCAAGGGCCAGGACATGATCGACGCATGCAAGCTCCTCGGCGTCGACGTGATGGTCGGCCACTGGGAGTTCACGCTCGGCGCCGATCGCGTCAGGGAAGTCGTCGACCGGCAGTTCGCCGGCCGGACGGAGTTCCTGGCGCAGAACGTGAAGACCGCCGACTTCGGCGACCCCGTGTTCAAGCCGTATGTCGTGCGCGAGCTGAACGGCGTGCCGGTGGCGATCGTCGGGCAGGCGTTCCCCTACACGCCGATCGCCAACCCGCGCTATTTCGTGCCCGACTGGACGTTCGGCATCCAGGACGACACGATGCAGGCGGTCGTCGACGAGGCTCGCGCGAAGGGCGCCCAGGTCGTCGTGCTGCTTTCGCACAACGGCATGGACGTCGACGTCAAGCTGGCGTCGCGCGTGTCCGGCATCGACGCGATCCTCGGCGGACATACGCACGACGGCGTGCCGCAACCGGTCGTCGTGTCCAATCGCGGCGGCCGCACGCTGGTCACCAACGCCGGCAGCCACGGCAAGTTCCTCGGCGTGCTCGATTTCGACGTGCGCGGCGGCAAGGTCGTCGATCATCGCTACCGGCTGGTGCCGATCTTCTCGAACCTGCTTCCCGCGAACGCCGCGATGGCGGCGCACATCGACAAGGTGCGTGCCCCGTTCAAGGCGAAGCTCGGCGAGCGGCTCGCCGTCGCCGGCGACCTTCTCTACCGCCGCGGCAACTTCAACGGCAGCTGGGATCAGCTGATCTGCGACGCGCTGATGGCCGAGAAGGGCGCGCAGATCGCGTTCTCGCCCGGATTCCGCTGGGGCTCGACGTTGCTGCCGGGCGAGCCGATCACGCTCGAGCACGTCTACGACCAGACGGCGATCACCTATCCGTACACGACGCTGAACGAGCTCTCGGGCGAGACGATCAAGACGATCCTCGAGGACGTCGCCGACAACCTCTTCAATCCGGATCCCTATTACCAGCAGGGCGGCGACATGGTGCGGGTCGGAGGCCTCACCTATTCGCTCGATCCGGCCGCGACGCAGGGTCGGCGCATCTCCAACATGCGGCTCGGCGGCGTGCCGCTGGAGGCGACGAGGCACTACAAGGTCGCGGGCTGGGCTCCCGTAGCGGAGGAAGCGCGCGGCGCGGGCGGCGAAGCCATCTGGGACACGGTCGCGCGATACCTGCGATCACGACCGAAGCTGGGTCCGATCAAGCTCAACGTTCCGCAGCTCGTGGGTGTCGGCGACGACCCCGGCCTCGCTTGATCGGCCGCAATCAGCCACGCGCAGCGGCGCGCGACCATCGTTTCGCGCGTCAAGCCCGAAAGGCAAGCATGAAACCTGTCCGCGCGGTGGCGCTCGTCGTCGCGGCGATCGTCTCGCAACCGGTACCCGCGGCCGACAAGCTCCTCGCCAATTACCCGTCGCTCACCACCGTCGCGGCGCTGCAGGCGGCGCAGGCGGCGCTGGCGCGCTGCGACAAGGACGGCTACACCGCCGCGGTCGCCGTCGTCGATCGGGGCGGGCATGCGCTCGTCCTGCTGCGGAACGGTCTCGCCGGGCCGCACACCGTGCAGACCGCCATGGGCAAGGCCGCCACCGCGCTCTCGTTCCGCACGGATACCACCGAGCTCGCTGCCGCGACGCAGGCGGGTCGCGCAGCGTCGGGCGTTCGCGAGCTGCCGAACGTCGTCGCCGTCGGCGGTGGATTGACGATCCGCGCGAAGGGCGCGCTCGTCGGTGCGATCGGCGTGTCCGGTGCGCCGAACGGCGATGCGGACGACGGCTGCGCGAAGGCCGGCCTTGCGGCGATCGGCGACGCGCTGGAGCTCGAATAGCGGACTACGTCGGGATCCGCCGAACGAGCTCGACGCGCGCGAAGCGACGCTTGCCGGCCTGCAGAACGACGTTGCGGCCGACGGGGATCTGCAGCGCCTTGTCGGTGACCACCTCGCCGTCGACGCGCAAACCGCCCTGCTGGATCAGCCGCAACGCCTCCGACGTCGAGCCGACGATGTCGGCCATCTTCGACAGCTGCGCGATCGGCACCGAGGCGAGGTCGGTGGCGATCACCTGCACCGGCATGTCGTCGGGCATCGCGCCGTGGCGGAAGCGTGCCTCGAACTCGGTCAGCGCGGCGTCCGCCGCGGCCGGCGAATGGAATCGCGCGACGAGCTCCTGCGCCAGCGCGACCTTGGCATCGCGCGGATTGCGACCGCCGTCGACCTCGGCCTTGAGCCGCGCGATGTCGCCCGGCTCGCGGAACGACAGCAACGGATACCAGCGCCACATGAGCTCGTCGGAGATCGACATGGCCTTGCCGAACATCTCGGCGGGCGGCTCGTCGATGCCGATGTAGTTGCCCTTCGACTTCGACATCTTCTCGACGCCGTCGAGACCCTCGAGCAGCGGCATCGTGATGATGCACTGCGGCGGCTGGCCGAAGTCCTTCTGCAGCTCGCGTCCCACGAGCAGGTTGAACTTCTGGTCGGTGCCGCCGAGCTCGATGTCCGCCTCGAGCGCGACCGAGTCGTATCCCTGCATCAGCGGATAGAGGAACTCGTGCACGGCGATCGGCAGGTTGCCCTCGAAGCGCTTGGCGAAGTCGTCGCGCTCCAGCATGCGCGCCACCGTGTAGTGCGAAGCCAGCCGGATCATCCCGGCCGCACCGAGCTTCTCGCACCATTCCGAGTTGTAGCGCACCTCGGTGCGCGACGCGTCCAGCACCTTGGAGGCCTGCGCGTGGTAGGTCTTGGCGTTGGCCTCGATCTCGTCGCGCGTCAACGGTGGCCGCGTCGCGTTGCGTCCCGACGGGTCGCCGATCATCGACGTGAAGTCGCCGATGAGGAAGATGACCTGGTGGCCGAGATCCTGCGCCTGGCGCAGCTTGTTCAGCACCACCGTGTGGCCGAGATGGATGTCCGGCGCCGTCGGGTCGAGGCCGAGCTTGATGCGCAGCGGCCGCTGCTCGGCGCGGCTGCGCTCGAGCTTGTGCTCGAGCTCGGTCGCGACGATGAGCTCGTCCGCGCCGCGCCGCAGGATTTCGATCTGCGCGCGCGGATTGGCGAACGCCGCAGTCACGCCGCCTTCGCTTCGCGCAGCGCGACGGCTCGTTTCGCGGCCGGCCGCGCATAGCAGCGCGTGTGCCAGTCGCGAGCGCGCGGCCAGCGCTCGAGGCCGAAGCCGGGCGCGCGGTACATCACCGCGGCGACGTTGAGGTCGGCGACGTTGAACTCGTCGCCGCCGAGCCACGCCGTGCGGCCCAGCGCGTCCTCCAGCACGTCGAAGCGCTTCGGCAGCTTCGCCTGCGCGTCGGCCACGACGTCGGCCTTGCGCTGCGGCTCGGGCAGGAGGCTCGTGTGGTAGAACCACGCGCCGAGCGTCGCCTCGACTTCCGTCGCTGCCCAGAGCGTCCACTGCAACGCGAGCGCCTCACCGCGAAGCGTGCGCGGCCACAGCCGGCCGTGCTTGCGGGCGAGATACAGGTTGATGGCGAGCGATTCGAACAACGGCTCGCCGTCGTCGGTGATCGCCGGGATCGCCGCGTTCGGGTTGATCGCCCGGTATTCGGCGGACTTGATTTCCGGCCCGGTGAAGTCGTAGGCGACGTTGCGGTAAGGGATGCCGATCTCTTCGGCCGCCCACAGGACGCGGAACGCTCGGGATGCGGGTTTCCCGTAGATGACGAGGCTCATGGAATGTCAATCCGGCCGAAGGCCGTGGGACGGAAACCGGCAGTGATTTGCTAGAATCACCGCTTTCGCGCCGGAGGCACGATGCCGGACGTTGGACAGCAACCCCCGATTCTAGCGCAGGCCGCGCGCGAGCCGTCGTTGGCCCATGCGGCGCCGCGACAGCGAGCGAGCGCGCGCAGGCGCCTGTCGCCCGGCCACTGGATCGCCGTCGCCGTGCTCGCGCTCTCGGGCGTCGCCGCCTTCGGCATTGCGCCGGAGTCGACGATCGACGCGACGCCGGGGCGCACGATCGTGTCGTCGCTTCCGTTGCCCGCGCTGCGCATTCAGTCGATGACTTCTGCGCCGTTCTGGCGGGAAGAGCGCGTCCAGCGCGGCGACACGATCGCGAGCCTGCTCGCGCGTGCGGGCGTCGACGATGCCGCGGCGATGTCGTTCCTGCGCACCGATCTTCGCGCGCGTGCGCTCTATCAGCTGAAGCTCGGCCGTCCGGTGCGTGTCGCCACCGATGAGCGCGGCAGGCTCGACGCGCTGCGCTTCGTCACCGGCACCGGCGACCTGCTGTCGATCCGGCGCGTGAACGACGCGTTCCTCGCCGCCTACGAGCCGTCGAACGAGTCGGTCCGGCTGACGCTCACGTCAGGCGTGATCTTCTCGTCGCTGTTCGCGGCGGCGGACGCCGCCGGGCTGCCGGACGCGGTCACCGTCGCGCTCGCCGAGCTCTTCGCCGGCGACGTCGACTTCCTGCAGGATCTTCGCCGCGGCGATCGCTTCACCGTGCTGTACGAGACGCGCTACGTCGAGGGTGAACCGGTCGGCGTCGGACGTATCGTCGCGGCCGAGTTCGAGAACCAGGGCATGCGGCACTCGGCGTTCCTGTGGAAGGACGGCGAAGGCCAGGATGCATGGTATTCGCCGGACGGCCGCAGCATGCGCAAGGCGTTCCTGCGCACGCCGGTCGAGTTCTCGCGCATGACCTCCGGCTTTTCGCTGGCGCGCTTCCACCCGATCATGCAGACGTGGCGCGCGCACCGCGGCGTCGACTATGCGGCGCCCGAGGGCACGCCGGTCCGCGCCACGGCCGACGGCGTCGTCACGCTCGCGGGCGAGCAGAATGGCTACGGCAACGTGGTGATGGTCCGCCACGACGGCGAGTATTCGACCGTGTATGCGCACCTCTCGCGCTTCGCGTTGCCCGCCCGCGCGGGCAACGTCGTGCGTCAGGGGGAGGTGATCGGCTACGTCGGCTCGACCGGATGGGCGACGGGCCCGCACCTCCACTACGAGTTCCGCATCAACGGCGAAGCGCGCAATCCGGAGACGATCGCGCTGCCGAACGCCGGTCCGTTGCCCCTCGAAACCCGTGCCGAATTCCGCGCGCACGCCGCGTCGCTCGCGCAGCAGCTGCGGCTCGCGAGCCAGTTCGAGGACGCCCGGTACGCCGCGCGCTGACGCGCGTTCCCGTTCATGCAGCGCGAGCTCTTCGCCGGCGTCATGTCGGGAACGAGCCTCGACGGCATCGACGGGGTGATCGCCGAGTTCGGCGCCGCGGGTCATGTCTCGACGCTCGGCGCCGCGCACACGGCGATGCCGCCGGCGCTTCGCCGCGAGCTTCTGGCACTGCAGGACAGCGGGGCGGATGAAGTGGTGCGCGCGGCCCGCGCGTCGCGTTCGCTGGCGGATCTCTACGCGTCGACGATCGATGCGGCGTGTGGCGCGGCCGGCGTCGATCGCACGCAACTGGTGGCGGCCGGTGTGCACGGCCAGACGATCCGTCATCGTCCCGACGAAGGCTGGACCGTGCAACTCAACGATCCCGCGCGGGTCGCCGAGTCGTGCGCTGTCACCATCGTCGCCGACTTCCGCCGTCGCGACGTCGCCGCGGGCGGGCAGGGCGCACCGCTCGTTCCCGCCTTCCACCAGGCGGTCTTCGGCGCTCCGGATCGCGCGCGCGCCATCCTGAACCTCGGCGGCATCGCCAACCTGACGCTGCTCGTGCCGGGTCGCGACGTGCGCGGCTTCGACACCGGCCCGGCCAACGTGCTGCTCGACGCATGGCACGAGCGGCACCGCGGTGGCGCGATCGATCGCGACGGCGCCTGGGCCGCGACGGGCCGTGCCTCGCAGGCGCTGCTCGCCCACTTCCTGGACGACGTTTACTTCGGGCAGCGTGCGCCGAAGAGCACGGGGCGCGATCGCTTCAACGCCGGTTGGCTGGATGCGCGCGTGGCCCGCATGAACGGCATTTCGCCCGCCGACGTCCAGGCGACGCTGCTCGCGCTCACGGCACGCACGGTGGCCGACGCGCTCGCCCGGGAATCCCCGGACGTGCGGGAGGTGTACGTCTGCGGCGGCGGCGCGAACAACGGCACGTTGATGCGCGCGCTGTCCGACGCCCTCGCGCCGCGTCGCGTGGCGGCCACGAGCGAGCTCGGGGTCGCGGTCGAGCACGTCGAAGCACTGGCGTTCGCGTGGCTCGCACGCGAAACGCTGGCCGGGCGCCCGGGCAACGTCGCCGCCGTGACCGGCGCACGCGGACCGCGCGTGCTCGGCGCCATCTACCCGTCGTGAAGGAGCTCCGCATGCCCGATCGCAGGACCGCGCTCGTGACCGGATCCACGTCGGGCATCGGCCTCGGCATCGCGGAGGCCCTCGCCCGAAGCGGCTGCAACGTCGTCCTGAACGGCTTCGGCGAAGCGAGCGAGATCACGACGCTGCAGCGGCGGCTGCGCGAGCACGGCGTGGACGCGTCCCATGATGCGGCCGACATGACGCGCCCCGCGGACATCGTGCGCATGATGGAGGGCGCGATCGAGCGCTTCGGCGCCATCGACATCCTCGTCAACAATGCCGGCATCCAGCACGTCGCCGCGGTCGATCAGTTTCCGCCCGACAAATGGGACGCGATCCTCGCGATCAACCTCTCCTCGGCTTTCCATACGACGCGCATCGCGTTGCCGGCGATGAAGCGAAAGCGCTGGGGCCGCATCGTGAACATCGCTTCGGCGCACGCGCTCGTCGCCTCGCCGTTCAAGTCGGCCTACGTCGCTGCGAAGCACGGCATCGCCGGCTTCACCAAGAGCGTGGCGCTCGAGGTCGCGCAGGACGGCATCACGGTCAACGCGATCTGCCCCGGCTATGTCCAAACACCGCTCGTCGAGGCGCAGATCCCCGATCAGGCGCGCACGCACGGCATCTCCGAGCAGGAGGTCGTGCAGAAGATCATGCTGGCCGGCCAGCCGACGCGCGCGTTCGTCGGCATCGACGAGGTGGCCGCGCTCGCGCTCTATCTCGTGAGCGACGCCGCGCGTTCGATCACCGGCGCCCTGGTCTCGATCGACGGCGGCTGGACCGCGCAGTGACCGCGCCGGCGCGCGGCGGCGCGGCGGCGTTTCACTTCAGCGCCTGCGCAGCGCGCGCATCGCGAGCGTGAGGACGAGCAGGGCGGCCAGCACGAGCATCGCGTGCGACAGCGTGGGCACGTTGGCCACTGATGCGGCCGCGGGCGGCGCGCCGATCGGTGCGAACGAGTTGTCGAACGTCCAGCTCAGGATGTCGTGGTCGGCGAACGCCGCGCCCGTGCCGGCCGTGAACCCGACGAACGCCTGCGGTGCGCCGATCACGGAGGCGAGGTTCACCGCGAAGCTTGCGGTCGCGGCGGCGGGTCGCACGTTCGACTGCGACACGCGCACTTCGAGGACGGTCCCGTTGTAGTCGACCCACGCGTACCACACGTTGCCGTCGTTGAGCCGCGTGGCGATCGGCACGACGACGACTGAATTGATCGACCCGTTGAGGTCGATGCCGACGTGGTTGCCATCCGGGTCGCCGAAGCTCGGACCGTTGTTCCAGATGTCGAACTCGACCGCGACCGAGTTCGGGATGCCGAGATAGCCCATTCCGCCGCCGGAGCCGCCGGCGGTGCTCGCATTCGGCTGGACGGTGAAGGTGAAGCCGTCCGCGCCCAGACCGTCGCCATCCGCGGAGCCGCCGTTCGCGCTCATCCGGAAGGAGAAGAACGTCGAGAACGAGTTTCCGGCGCCGAGCGGAATCAGCGTCTGCGAGAACGCCGAGCCTGCCTGCCCGCCCGCGGAAGGCACAACCCGCAGCACGTTGGCGGTGCACGCGGCATTGCCGTTCAGCTGCAGCGTGGAGCAGTTCGCGAAATTGGCGAAATTGATGACGATGGCCGCATGGGCCGAGGAAACGAACGCCAGGCAGGCGATCGCGAATGCGCGGAGCAGCATCGACATGGGTGTCCTCGAGACGGCGCGGGCCGGCCGGTCCAGCGACTGTCTAGCACACAACGCAGTCGCCTACAACGTGCCCGGAGGCGAGCGCCCGGCGCGGCGTCGACCGCAACAGCGAAAACGGCGGCCGGAGCCGCCGCTGGTTCGCCTGGCCGGTGGGACCGGCTAGACCGAGAAGCTCGATCCGCAGCCGCAGGTCGTGGTCGCGTTGGGATTCTTGATCACGAACTGCGCGCCCTCGAGGCCTTCCTGGTAATCGATTTCGGCCCCCACCAGGTACTGGTAGCTCATCGGGTCGATGAGGAGCGTCACGCCGTTCTTCTCCATGGCGGTGTCGTCCTCGTTGGTCACCTCGTCGAAGGTGAAGCCGTACTGGAAGCCCGAGCAGCCGCCGCCGGTCACGAACACGCGCAGCTTCAGGTCCGGATTGCCCTCCTCGTCGATCAGCGCGCGCACCTTGCTCGCGGCCGATTCGGTGAAGACCAGCGGGGCCGGCATGTCGGTCATGGCGTTCATCTGTGGCGTCTCCCTCTCTCGTATTCTGGCGGGATTATCGAATCCCGGTTGGCGCTGCGTCAAACCGGCGCGTCGAAGGTCGCCGCTTCAGCCTGCGCCCGCTCGCTTCAATTCGACCACCGGCGCGGCTGCGGGTTCGGCCTGGACGTGCTCGAGGCGACCCTGGATCACGGCGCCCACGTGCATTTCCAGCGTCCGGTAGGAAACGTCGCCCGCGACCCGCGCCTTCGGCTGCAGTTCGAGGTAATCGGTGGCGATCACCGGGCCGTTCACCGTGCCGTTGACGACGACGTGCGTGACCTGGATCCGACCGTCGACGCGCGCCTTCTCGCTGACCACC
>Ga0307411_10000689_pt1 | contig 12413 bp, 9 predicted proteins | sample DK1Ometagenome_2_FD_203712 | JGI IMG/M metagenome (GOLD analysis project Ga0307411, IMG submission 203712) | Maize rhizosphere microbial communities from greenhouse at UC Davis, California, United States - DK15-O-1 | ecosystem: Host-associated > Plants > Roots > Rhizosphere > Soil | place: USA...
ACATGCCAGGCGTCGGCCGCGCCGTCGAAGCCGGCGGGGAGCGCCTCGCCCTCGGGGTGGAGAAGGGCGTACGCCGCGCCGACGAGCGCCGGTTTCCCGGCGATCGGGGAGAACATGAGCGCGGACGGGCGCTCGACGTCGAACGTGCCCGCCATCACGAGGTCCACGCGCACGTAGTGCTCGCCCTGCAGCGGCACGTGCCCGAACATGGGGCGGTAACCCGCCGCGATCGCGGCCTCCGGCGTGGCGAGCGAGGCCACGGCCCGGCGCGCCGCGGCGAGCTGCGCGCGGGCCGGCGCGGTGAGGCTGTCGGAGGGAGCGACGCTCACGCCCGCTGCGGTGGCGGCCCACAACCGCGCGCCAGGGCGGGCGTGGATCAGAGCCGTGCCGAGGCCGACGGCGAGCGAGCTGGCGAGGGAGAGCGCGAAGGGCGAACGGTGGGGCATCGGGGAAGGCTCGGGACGGTGGTGGATCGCGTGCGCATCATACCCCCGGCGCGGCGTGGAGGTCTCGGAGTCGCGCGGCGTCACCCCTTGCGGTTCCGGTTCGCAGCGCGCCGGGCGGCGCGCCGAAGGGCGCGCCACCGGCCGATCGCGCTCAGAAGGCGACCATCGCGAACTCCGGCTCGACGCCGAGGAACACCTGCCCCACCGTCTCCAGTCTGCTCTCGCAGAGGAAGCCGTGGTGGCTCACGGTATGGGCGTCGCGGAAGTGGCGCTCGAGGCGGTTCCGCGCATAGATGCCGCTCGTGCCGCACGTCCGGTGCACGAGGTCCGCAGCGCGCGCCGCCGAACGCACGGCGTGCACGCCGGCCAGCATCAGGTCGGCCTTCTGCTCGAGCGTCGCCGCCTCGCCCGCCACGGCGCGCCACCACGTCGCGGCCAGCGTGTCGTAGAAGAGCAGGCGCGCCGCGCGGAGCAGCCCCTCGGCCTCGGCGAGCGCGGCCTGGGTCGTCGAGCGGTCGCGCAGCGTCTTCATCGAGCCGAGCGGCGTCTTGCGGCCCGCGAGGTCGCGCAGCTCGGCGATCGCCCCGCGCGCGACCGCCATCGCGACCGGGGCGACGACCGACGACACCGACGCGAGCGCCGGCATGCGGTAGAGCGGCCCCTCGAACCCCCGCGCGCGGTCGAACTCGGGCGCGACGTGGAAGCTCCGCGACGCGGGGACGAAGACGCCGTTTGCCGCCGCGTCGTTGCTGTCGGTGCCACGCATGCCGAGCGACCGCCACGTGTCCACGATGTCCACCTCGCTGGTCCGCATGGCCACCGCGACGACGTCGGGGCCAGCCGGCGTCATCCGCGGCCGGTCGCCGTCCAACACGAACCCCGTCATCATCACCCAGGCCGAGTCGTGGATCGTGCTGGCGAGCGGTCCGCGGCCGGTGAAGCGGTAGCCGCCGTCCACCTCCTCGACCCGGTGCGGCGGACTGAACGACGCCGCCATGAGGAGGTCGGGGCCGTCGGCGAACAGCTCGGCGACGCCGGCGGCGGGGAGATGCGACGCCCACCAGGCGCCGGTGTTCCCTGCCTGCAGCGCCCAGCCGGCGGCGCTGTCGAAGCCCGCGATCTCCTCGGCGACGCGGGCGAGGGTGACGGGGTCGGTTTCGAGCCCGCCCAGCGCGCGCGGCGTGAACATCCGGAAGAGGCCCGCGCCGCGCATCGCGTCGATCACCGGACGCGCGAGTCGCCGATCGCGCTCGGCATCGTCGGCGTGCTCGCGAATGATCGGCCCGAGGGCGCGCGCCGCGTCGAGCAGCGACTCGTCCACCTCGAATCGGGTATCGCTCGCCGGCGTGTACGAGGGACGCGGCGCGGTGGGGACGGACGGGCGGGAGGCAGGGGACATGCGAGACCTCCTGTGCAAGGGTGCACCGAGTCGGGGACGGGCCCACAGCGTAGGGCGTATCGGCGCCTGCCGTCAAGCTGGACGGCGCCCGTGATCGGCGTCGTTCGGGTGGCTCGCGGGCACTATGGATGTTCGTTGGCGACGCGCTGCTCCCCCTTCCGGAGCGCGCGGGGCGGGCGCAGAATTGCGCGTCCGCGCCCCGCCCCCTCCCGCTCGCCCCTCCGAGCAGATGGCCCGCACGCCCCTCTTCCGCGTCGTCACGCGCGCCCTTCGGCTCGCCCAGCACTCCCTCCACGACGAGCGCCCGGCCGCCGAGCTCACCGAGGCGGCGTGCGCGCAGCTGGAGCGCGCGCGGGTCACGCGCCGCGAGTTCGTCGCCGGGGCGAGCGCGGTCGCCGGTATCGCGCTGCTCGACGCCTGCGCGCTGGCCCGTGTGCGACCGCCGGCGCCCGAGCGCGACGTCGAACCGGTGATCGTCGTCGGCGCGGGGATCGCGGGGCTCACGGCGGCCTATCGGCTGCGCCAGGCCGGCGTGCCGGTGGAGCTGTACGAGGCGCAGGACCGCATCGGCGGCCGAATGTGGTCGCTGCGCAACCACTTCGCCGACGGGCAGGTGGCGGAGCTGGGCGGCGAGCTGATAGACACGGGTCACGCGACCATCCGCGCCCTCGCCCGCGAGCTCGGCATCGCGCTCGACGATCTCGCGGCCGACGACCCGGCCCTGGCGACCGACGTCTGGTTCTTCGGCGGGCGGCGTCGCACGGAGGCCGAGGTGGTGGAGGCGTTCCGGCCCGTCGCGGCGCGGATCGAGCGTGACCTCGCGACACTGCGCGGCGACGACGTGTCGTACGTCACGCCGGCTGGCGCCGAGTCGCTGGACCGGATGTCGCTCGCCGAGTGGCTCGACGGGGCGGGGGTGAGTGGCTGGTTCCGATCGCTGCTCGACGTCGCCTACACGACCGAGTACGGGATGGAGCCGGGCGAGCAGAGCGCGCTGAACCTGCTGCTGTTGATAGATCCCACGCCGCAGCCGTTCCGCGTCTTCGGCGAGAGCGACGAGCGATTCCACACCCACGACGGCAACGACGCCATCCCGCTCGAGCTCGGGCGCCGGCTGGGCGACGTGGTGCGCACGGGCACCATGCTGGAAGCGGTGCGGGGGCGGGCGGACGGCCGTTACGAGTGCGCGTTCCGGCGCGGCGGCTCGTCGCTGACGCGCGTCGCGTCGCACGTCCTGCTCGCGATTCCGTTCACGCTGTTGCGCGACGTGCGGCTGGACGTCCCGCTGCCGCCGGTGAAGCGGCGGGCGATCGCCGAGCTGGGGTACGGCGCGAACGCGAAGCTGATGGTGGGCGTCGGCGAGCGCGTCTGGCGGACGCGCCACGGCTCGAACGGCAGCACACTGTCGGACCTTCCGTACCAGCTGTGCTGGGAGACGAGCCGCGGGCAGGGCGGGCGGAGTGGGATCGTCACCAACTTCACCGGCGGCCGTCACGCGCACTCGCTGGCCTCCGGCACGGCGGCCGAGCAGGCGGCGCGGCTGACGGCGGACCTCGAGCGCGTCTTCCCCGGCTTCGCAGCGGCACGCGGCGGGATGAAGGAGGCGCGCATGAACTGGCCGTCGTTCCCGTGGGCGCGTGGCAGCTACGCCGGTTACAAAGTGGGGCAGTGGACGGGCATCGCCGGCGCCGAGGGCGAGGCGGTGGACCGGCTGTACTTCGCCGGCGAGCACTGCTCGCGTGCCGCCCAGGGCTTCATGGAGGGCGGGTGCGAGACGGGCGAGCGCGCGGCGAAGGAGATCCTGCGCAGCGTCGGCGTGCCGTTGCGAAAGGTCGGCGCTGCCCCGCGGCGGCTGCTCGCCGTGGCGTGAGCGGTCAGCCCCCCGCCGCCTCGCCGCCCTGGAACGCCGAGCAGTCGATCGTTGCCTGGATCGGATCGCCCTTGTCGCTGCGGCCGGCGACGTCGAAGCGCACACCGGCGCCGTGGCGCGTCACCTTTACCGTACCGCTTCCCATCCGCTCGCTCCCGGCGATGACCTGGATGGTGCCCGACTTCTTCCGACCGTCGAGGAAGGAGAAGACGAACTGGTCGTACGCGTTCGGCTTCGCGCCGCGCCGGACCGACAGGTTGAAGCGCCACTGCGGCTTGTCGGCGGACACGCGCTGGCCGAACCACGGGTACATCACGACGAAATAGAAGCGGGTATTGCCCGTCGTGGCGCGCTCGTCGAGGCCGCACTTCGCGTCCACACGACCCGTGTAGCGGGCGCCGCCGATTGTGATCGAGACGTCGGTCATCGGCACGGCGGGCGCGCCCGGCGCGCCGCGTCGCGCGATGGCTCCGCGTCCCGCCTGCGCCTGCGACGACGCGGGCGTGGCGATGACGCCGAGCGCGACGCAGCAGGCCAGCGTGGTGGCGCGCGCCGTGGCCGGCGAGGGTGTGAGTTTCGTGCGCATCGTTCCTCCGTGAGTGGCGCCCGTCCTCGCGGGCGTCGCCGCGCGGCGACGCCCTCACCGGGTAGGACGCGGCGGCACCGCCTTCATTCTCGCGGTGCCGCGCCGCCCGGGTCCGGCGTGCTACCACCGGACCCGGGCCCGGTGCTCACGGCACCCGCTGCACCTGTACCCACAGCGAGTAGGATCCCGCGCCGCCCTGGCTGAACACCTTGTCCTGGTAGTCCACCTGCCACACCCCGGGCCCCAACCCGTGAGGGCCGGCACCAGCGAGCGCGCGCTCGACGCTCTCGTAGGTGAGGGTGAGCGTGAGCGGCTGGAAGCCGTAGGTGAGCCCCACCGGCACGATGCCGAGCGGTCGGTCCTTGGCATTGAGGGCCAGCGAGAGGTTCTGCACGAACTGCGACCCGAACGTCGTCGCCGCAGCGTCCGCCTTCGTCGCCAGCGCCTGCACCTTCGACGCTGCCGTCCCGAACTTCGCCGCCGCCGCGCGGTAGCGGGCCCCCAAGCTGTCCATCCGCACGGGGACGTTTTCAACCGCGAAGTACGTGACAGGCAGCGCGGGGAGCTGCCCACGGAGCGCCAGCCGACCGACCCACATCGGGATGGTCGTCGGTGTCGCGTCGGTCATCACCCGGAGCCAATTCACGACGACGAGCGTGTCGGGCGGCGTGAAGTCGCTGGCGAGCAGGCGACGCGCTGTCTGCGCGCCCGCCTGCGCCTCGGCGATCTCCTCCGCCGCGAACGCGGCGAGATCCACCGTCGCCGGCATGCTCGGTCGCCGGTCGCTCTCCCAGATGGTCGGCACGACGACGACCGCGTTGTCCCCCTGCTTGAGATCGCCCTCCCAGACGAGCATCGGGAAGCTCTTCTCGTAGTCGCTCGGGTTGAAGCGGATCCACGGCGTTCCGGTCGGGAAGGCGTTCCCCGTTACGATGCCGCCGAGCGCGCTGGCCGTGCCGGCCTTGATGCGGTACGTGGGGCTGGTCGAGTACCGCCACTGGTCGTGGTTCACGTCGCCGTGGACGTAGCTCTCGACCATCCTGCCCGAGCCGACCGGGTTGCCGGCGAGGTCGCGCTCCTGCGCCTTCACGCGAACGTAGACCTCGTCGTGCTTGCCGTCGATCTGCAGCGGGTCGTCGGTCGTCTCCCGGATGGCCTTGAAGCCGAGCACGCTGACGCGGTACTTGCCGTACCACTTCGGGATCGTGACCTGCGCCGCCTGGCTGGGCGGGGAGCGGTCGTTCTCGCTCCCGTACTGCGCCATGACGCTCACCGCGTAGGTGCCCGGCGCGAGCTCACGCGTCCCGCCGATCGTGTCCGTGTACCACTGCTGGTCCAGCGGGTTGGCGCCGGAGTAACTACCGCTCGGCAGTCCGATGAGGATCGTGTAGCCGGTCGCCTCGGGCATCTTCGTCCACGCCGCGGCGATGCGACCGCCACCCATGTAGACGGCCTGCACCTTGGTCGGCGGGTCCAATTTCGTGAGCCCGGCCTTGCTCGCCGCGTCCATCGTCGTCGGTTGGATCCCCGTCGGCGCCGTGGCCGTCACGGCGCCCGTCGTGGCCTCGACCGTCTTGGCCGGCGCGGTCGTGGCGATCGCGCCCGCGGGCGCGGTAGCGGTAATGGTCGTCGAGGGCGGTGCGGTGGTGGACGTCGTCGTGGTCCCGCTGGGCGACGTCGCGATCGCGCCCGTGCTGCCGATCGTCGGCGCGGTCGGCAGTGCCGTCGCGCCGGGCGCGACGGCGACCGCCGGGCCGGCGGTCACCGACGGCGTGGCGGCGAGCGTACCGGCGTCCGCCGTCTGCCGCGCGTCGCCGACGTAGCCGTCGAGCGTCAGCGTCACGCCCTGGATCGTCGCCGTGACCTTGGCCTGCCCCGGCTCGCGCCCGACGACCCGCACCTCGCTCTCGTTCTCCTGCATCAGCTCGATGACGTCCGCGTCGGACGTCGCCCACGTCACGGGATGGTCGTCGAGCGGGATCGGCTTGCCGTCGGCCGCATAGGCGAGGATGCGGATGCTGGCGTTGTGCCCGTTCTCGGCGAGCAGCAGGGCGCGCCCGGAGAGCGTCGCGTCGGGGTCGTGCGCGTCGTACTGCTTGGCCTCCAGCCGTGCCACGCGGTACGCCGGCACGACTTCGGAGGCGGCGACTTCCTTGCGTGCCGCGCCGACGACGACAGTCATCGAGGCGCTCTTGCCGAGCGCGGTCACGGTGAGCGTCGCCCGGCCGTTCTGCTGGGCGACGATGCGCGTCGAGGCGCCCGAGCTGCCGCCGTAGAGCGAGACGACGTCCTCGTCGCTCGTCTCCCACTTCGCGCCGGAGAGAGCGGCCGTCACCGGCTTGCCGGCGGCGTCGAGCGCGACGACGGAGACGACGGCGTTCGGGCCCTGCCGGGGAAAGGAGATCACGCCGCTCGCGGCGGCGTTGCCCTGCACCTTGATCCGGAGCTGCGCCGCGGCCTTCGATGCTCCCGCCTGGGCCCATGCCCCGTCCGGCGTGAGCGCGATCCCCGCCAGCGCGAGCGAGGCCGCGAGCCTCCGTACCGTCCACCGTGCCATCGTCGTGTCTCCCGCGTCGAATCCTCCTCCTCCTGGTCGCCTCCGCCCGGCGTCGGACGTTTGCAATTTCTAACATGAGGCCGTCAAACGTTCCCCGGAAGGGGGCGTTCGGACCGCCGGTCCGAGTGCCATACCGCCGCCCCGTACCGCCGACTAAGGTTGAACGGACTCACCCCACGGCCCGCCCGAACCCCACCCGGAGCTCCCGCTGTCCTCCCAGAGCGATCCGATCGGCGTCGCCGTCGTCGGCGCCGGCATCCTCGGCGCACGCCACGCCCGCGTCCTCCACGAGCGCGCCGAGTCGCGCCTCGTCGCCGTCGCCGACACCGACGACGGGCGCGCGCGCGAGGTCGCGACGCGTCACGACGCCCGCCCGTTCGCCGACTATGAGCAGATGCTCCGCGAGCTCGGCCCGGGCGGCTCCGGGGAGCTCGCCGCGGTCTCGGTGGCGACGCCCGACTTCCTGCACGTCGCGCCGGTACGCGCGGCGCTCGAGGCGGGGCTCGACGTCTTCGTCGAGAAGCCGCTCGCGATGACGCTCGACGAGGCGCGCGCGCTCGCCGACCTGGCGCGCGAGCGCGGGCGGGTGCTCGTCGTCAACTACAGCCAGCGCTGGCTCCCGGAGCACCGCCGAGTCGAGTCGCTCGTCCGCTCGGGCGCGCTCGGCCGCGTCGCCTTCGTCGAGTCGCACCGCTGGGACGCGGCGTGGGTCCCCGAGCGGATGATCACGTGGGCGAGCCGCACGACGCCGATCCAGTTCATGTCGAGCCACGACATCGACCTCGTCCTGCACTGGCTCGGCGACCGGGTCGAGACCGTGCACGCGGTGGCGCACCACGGCGCGCTCGGGGCGCGGGGGCTCAGCGGGGTGGTGGACGGCTACGCAGTGATCCTCCGCTTCCGCTCGGGCACGGTGGCGAGCTTCCACTCGTCGTGGGTCCTGCCGGACACGTTTCCGGCGGCGGCCGACGCGCACCTGGAGATGATCGGCGCGTCGGGCGCGCTCTGGTTGGAGGGGAACGCGCGCGAGATGAAGCTCTACACGGGCGACTGGAGCGAGCGCCTCACCTTCGGCGGGCCGGTCACGGCGACCGAGGTGAACGGGCGCCTCGAGGGCGCGTTCACCGAGTCGCTGCGCGCCTTCCTCGAGGCGTCGCGGGAGCGGGACCTCGAGACGCCGACCGCGGCGTCCAAGACGCTGCACGTCGTCGAGGTGCAGGAGGCGATCGTCCACGCCGCCGCCTCGGGCGGCACGGTGCGGCTCTACGAGCGGGGCGGGGGCGCATGATGATGCGAGCGGGGGACGTCGCGCTGGTGACGGGTGCGGGGCGGGGGATCGGGCGCGCCGTGGCGCTGGCGCTCGGCGGCGCGGGGGCGCGCGTCGCGCTCGTCTCGCGCACGGCGGGCGACGTCGAGAGCGCCGCGGCGGCGATCCGCGAGGCGGGAGGCGAGGCGGTCGCGCTCCGCTGCGACGTCGCCGACGCCGAGCAGGTGCGCGACGCGGTGGCGCGCGTGCACACCGCGCTGGGGCCGGTGGACCTCCTCGTCAACAACGCCGGCGTGGGAACCGTCGCGCCGTCCGAGGTGGCGGACTACGAGGTCGCCGAGTGGGACCGCATCGTCAACGTGAACCTGCGCGGCGCCTTCCTCTGCTGCCGCGCTGTGCTGCCGGCGATGCGCGAGCGGCGGCGCGGCACGGTGATCAACGTCGGCTCGATCAGCGGCCACCGCTCGGCGCCGCTCGTCTCGCCGTACGGCGTGAGCAAGTTCGGGCTCGTCGGGCTCACGGAGGCGCTGATCGCCGAGAACCACAGGCACGGCGTCCGCGTCTGCATGGTGAGCCCGGGCCCCACCGACAGCACGATCTGGGACAAGAAGCGCGTCCCCATCCCGGCCGAGGTGCGGGGGGCGATGATGCGTCCCGAGGAAGTGGCGGACGTCGTTATGTTCCTCGCGCGCCTGCCCGACAACGTGCGCATCGACGACGTCGTCGTGCTCCCGAACCAGTTCCCGCTCAAGCTGTGGGACTACCGAGTGGAGTGAGGCACGCGGGGCACGAGACGCATGGTGTACGGTTCGCGGTTCGCGGTTGGCGGGCGACGGTCCACGGTCACCATCTACAGTGAACCCGGAGCCGGGCACCGTTCACCGCAGTCGCCGAGAGCCGAGGGCCGCGCCATCACCCGCGCAGCGCCGGCACCGCGAACCAGTAGGACACCGCCCAGACGAGCGCGATCATCACGACGTCGAGGACGAGTCCGGCGCGGACCATCTCGGGGATCGTGATCCGGCCGGCGCCGAAGACGATGGCGTTCGGCGGCGTGCCGACGGGGAGCATGAAGCCGCAGCTCGCCGCGAGCGCGGTCGGCACGGTGAGGAGGAGCGGGTCGGCGCCGACGCCGACGGCGAGCGACGAGACGAGCGGCAGCAGGGCCGCGGCCGACGCCGTGTTGCTCGTCAGCTCTCCGGAGAAGACGACGACCGCGATGACGAGCAGCACGACGAGCGGCAGCGGCAAGGTGCCGAGCGCGCCGAGCGCGCCACCGATCCAGGCCGCGAGGCCGCTCCGCTGGATCGCCGCGGCGAGCGAGAGGCCGCCGCCGAACAGCACGAGCACTCCCCACGGCAGCCCCTCGGCCGTGCGCCAGTCGAGCGCAGCGCGCCCGCCGCCGATCGGGACGACGAACAGCAGCAGCGCGGCGGCAACCGCGATCCCGGCGTCCGAGACGCCCGGCACGAGCCGCTCGAGCAATGGCTGGAACACCCACGAGAGCGCGGTGAGCCCGGCGACCGCGCCGACGAGCAGCTCGCCGCGTGATGGCGGCCCGAGGGCGCGTCGCTGCGCCGCCACGCTCTCCGCCACGCCCGGCACCGCCGCCCGCCCGACGCGGAAGCTGACCCTCGTCAGCAGCAGCCAGGTGATCGGGACCGAGACGACGGCGAGCGGCACACCGATCAGCATCCAGCGGCCGAAGCCGATCCGCATGCCGTGGGCCTCGGCCATGAAGCCGGCCAGCAGCGCGTTGGGTGGCGTCCCGATGAGCGTGCCGAGACCGCCCAGGCTCGCGCCGTAGGCGAGCGAGAGGAGGAGCGGCACCTCGAACGCCGGCTCCGCCGCGCCGTCGCCGCGGCCGCGCGCCGTCACCAGCGCCACGACCGGCGCGGCGAGCGGGAGCAGCATGACGACCGTCGCCGTGTTGCTCACCCACATGCTGATCGCCGCCGCGGTCGTCAGGAAGCCGAGGACGAGGCGGTCCGGGCGGGTGCCGACGGCGGCGATGAGGGCGAGCGCGAGCCGGCGGTGGAGACCGGCGCGTTGCAGGGCGCCGGCGATGAGGAAGCCGCCGAGGAAGAGGAAGACGACCGGGTTCGCGTAGGGCGCCGCCGCGTCGCCGATCGCCGCGACGCCGAGCAGCGGGAAGAGGACGAGCGGAACGAGCGCCGTGGCGGCGATCGGGATCGCCTCCGTCACCCACCAGACGGCCATCAGCGCCGCGACGGCGGCGGTGCGCCAGGCCGGCCCGCTCATGCCGGCCGGCGGCGCGAGCAGCAGCATGACCGCGCCGGCGACCACGCCGAGCGCGAGGCCGACGCGGCGGACGCGGCCCCCCGACGGTCCGGGCGGGGCGGCGTCCTCCGGCGAGGCGTTCGACTGCTCGGGCGTCGGCTGTCGCATGCGCGCGGCGGCGTGCGTGGGCGTGGAGGCGGCGGCGAGCGGCAAAGCTAGGTGCGTCGCCGCGTCGCGGCCAGCCAGCGCCGGCGCTGTGGCGTCGCCGTCGTCGTCGCGGACGCGGTAGGGCGGGGGTAACTTCCGCCCGTGCCTCGACCTCTCCGCGACCGGCTCCACGACCTGCTCTTTCAGCACGACTCGCCCGCCGAGCGGTCGGTGGACGCCGGGCTGATCGTCGTCATCCTGCTCAGCGTCGCCGTCGTCATGCTCGACAGCGTGGCGTCCGTCGGCGCGCGGTACGGCCGGTTGCTGCGCGCCGCCGAGTGGTCGTTCACCGTGCTGTTCACGGTGGAGTACGTTCTGCGGCTCTGGACGTCCCGCCGGCCGCTGCGCTACGCGACGAGCTTCTACGGGCTCGTGGACCTCCTCGCGGTCCTCCCGTCGTACCTTGCCATCCTCTACCCGGCGGGGCGCTACTTCGTTGCCTTCCGCGTGCTGCGCGTGCTGCGCGTCTTCCGCATCCTCAAGCTCGCGCACTACGTGCAGGAGGCCGCCGTGCTGAGCGCCGCGATGCGCGCCAGCCGGCAGAAGATCACGGTGTTCGTGACGACGGTGCTGACGACGGTCGTCGTCGTCGGCTCGCTGATGTACCTCATCGAGGGCGCCGACGCCGGATTCACGAGCATCCCGACGAGCATCTACTGGGCGATCGTCACGCTGACGACGGTCGGCTACGGCGACATCGCGCCGCAGACGGCGCTCGGCAAGCTGCTCGCCTCGGCGCTGATGGTGCTCGGCTACGGCATCATCGCGGTCCCGACCGGGATCGTGACGTTGGAGCTGGACCGTGCCGCGCGCCGGCGCGACGACGCGCGCCTCTGCCCGGGGTGCGGCGTACAGGGGCACGAGCCCGACGCGCGCTACTGCCGCTACTGCGGGACCGAGCTCTGAGCCGGCCGGCATCCTGAAACGCCGGAGCCGGCGGCGGGCTCGATCGCTCGAGTCCACCACCGGCTCCGCTGCCCCCCTCAGGGCGAATTCGACGCGCGTTCGGCGCGACCTGCGTTGTTGCGACCTGGGTTGTTCGTGGTGTGCGCTACCTCGTGGTCCTGCCGGTGGCGATCACGTAGCCGGAGAAGTGCGGGATGTCCCAGCGCACCTTGTTGCCGGTGGCGATCGCGGTCGGGAATACCTCGCTGATGTTCGCCGAGCGGCGGCTGACGTCGAGGTCGGCGTCGCTCGGGAAGTACCCGGCCGCGAGGAGCTCATTGCCGCCGACGTCGTAGGTCGTGAACGAGAGGTCCTGAGTCGCGATGAGCGGCTTGAGGAACTTCATGCCGTGCGGGCCGAACTTGTAGGCGATCACGTCGCCGGCGACCGCGGTCACGGTGAACCGCACCGGCTTCTTGCCCGTGAAGGCGCCCGCGGGGACGCGGATCTGCAGGCCGGCCTCGGGGATGTTGATCGTGCCGCCGTTGCCGGTGATGTCGACGCTGTAGCTGACGTCGCGGAGCAGCGGCTGCGCGCGGGTGAGCAGGGGCACCGAGGCGGTCGCGTCCGTCGCGACGACGCGGGCCTCGCGGAGGGTCGGAGCGGCGGCGCCGGTCGCGCTCTCGCCGTTGCACGCCGCCGCGGCGAGGGCGAGGGCGACGGCCACCACCGGCGGGAGGGCGCGGCGCGGAGCGTTGCGCTTGATACGGGAAGGCATCGGAGTGGTCTCGTGGAGGAGGGCGGGTTTAGTAGGCTTCGACGACGGTACGGCCCGACACGATGTTGTAGCCGCTGAAGTGCTTGATGCGGCGGTAGAGCATCAGGTTCTTGTTGTCGGTGTACGTCTTGAGCTCGGGGTCGGCGAGCGACTCGTCCACGCACGTCGTGCCTCCCG
>Ga0307411_10000690_pt1 | contig 12412 bp, 10 predicted proteins | sample DK1Ometagenome_2_FD_203712 | JGI IMG/M metagenome (GOLD analysis project Ga0307411, IMG submission 203712) | Maize rhizosphere microbial communities from greenhouse at UC Davis, California, United States - DK15-O-1 | ecosystem: Host-associated > Plants > Roots > Rhizosphere > Soil | place: USA...
GTGTGACACGCCCGTAGGGGCGCGCGCAGCGCGCCCCTACGGGTGCGTCACCGCGCCGCGATCGCGTCCCACGCGGCGTCGAGCGTCAGCGCGACGTGCGGATGCTCGGGCGTCCACTCGCGCGCGCTCACGCGCTCGGCGGCGAAGGCCACCAGCGCCAGCCAGACCGAGGCCCAGAGCTCGGCCGGACCCGGGCGCACCACCCCGTCGCTCTTCCCGCCGGCCATGATGCCCTGCAGCGTCTCGCGGAAGGCGCGGGCGGTGTCCCGGCTGGCCGCGTCGAGGTAGCGCTCCTCGCGGCAGTGCAGGAGCATGCGGATCGTGGCCGGGTCGTCGGCCGCGGTGGCGACGAGGCGCTGAGCGAGCCGGCGGAGCCGCTCGGGCGGGGTGAGGGTGCGGTCGGCCTCGAGCTCGCGGGCCTGCCCGGTGGCCCAGCGCTGCACGTCCCGGAACACCTCGTTGAGCAGGTGCTCCTTCCCGCTGAAGTGACGGTAGATGGTGCCCTCGGCCACGCCGGCGTGGCTGGCGATGGCCGGCGTGGTCGTGGCGCGGTAGCCCACGGTGGTGTAGAGCTCGAGCGCGGCGCGCACGAGTCGCTGGCGCGTCGCGGCGCCGTCGCGCCGGACGGCCGGGACCGGCGCGGGAGTGGTGGGTGCGGACATGCGCGCAATCTAGAACGGGCGGGCCCAGGAACAACCTGGGCCCGCGGCTCAGGCGGCTCCCTGCCGCCGCCGCTCGGCGCCGGAGCGCGCCACCCAGCGCTCGCCCCGGCCGCTCTCGACGGCGTCGAGCAGACTCTGCCGCCGCTCGCCGCCGGTGCGCGTGATCCAGGGGCCGCGCCCCGGCCCGCCGGCGGGATTGCCGGGCGTGCCGACCGCGGCGGTGGCCGCCGCCAGCGTGCCCCAGGCGGGGACGTCGTGCGTGCGCGTGCGCGGCTGGCGGGGCGCCGACTCGACGCGGCGGCCCAGCGAGTCGAGCAGCTGCGCCGCGCGGTCGCGCCCGCCGAGGCCGAAGGCGAGCCCGGCCGCCAGCGCCACGGCGCCCACGACGCCGATGAGCAGCGTGTTGATGAGCACCGTCGCGATGCCGAGCTGGTTGAGGGCCACCACCACGGCGAAGGCCAGCACCGCGGCGCGCGCGATGCCGGCCAGCACGTTCGGACTGCCGAACCCGGCCTCGCCGGTCGCGGCGCGCACCACGTTGCCCAGCGCCCGCGCCGCCAGCCCGCCGACGACGAGCACCACGAGCGCGACGACCAGGTTGGGCAGCCAGAGCAGGAACTGCTGCAGCACCACCGACACCGCGGGCAGGCCGAGGAGGTCGAAGGCGACCACGAGCGTGATCAGCCGGACGAACCACTTCGTGACGTCGCCGACGAAGGTGGAAGGGCGCGTGTCGATGCCCATCCTGCGCACGAAGCTCGCGATCCCCGCGCGCTCGGCCAGCTGGTCGAAGCGCACCGCCTCCAGCAGGCGGTCGACCAGCCGGCCGACGGCCGTGGCCAGCAGCCACCCCACGACGAGGACGACGACGAAGCCCAGGGCGCGGGGCAGCGCACCGACGAGCATCCCCAGCGCGCTGCCCAGCGAGGTCGCGAGGGCATCGCCCGCGTCCCGCACGGGTACGGCAACCTCCTGTAACATGGGTCCTCCGGTAGGGCGTAAGTGCAGTCTCCGTCTCGTGTTCTACAGTGCCCGCGCCCGGGGCTTCCCACCGTGAGCACGGTCACCGGTTGAGGGAACGGGCGGACCGAGGGTATTTTCGGGCCTCGTTCACCGTCGTTCCCACGAAGCAGTCGCGAGGCGGACTCATGAAGATGCTGGTCCTCGGCGCAGGGCTCCAGGGCTGTGCCTGTGCCTTCGATCTCCTGCAAAACCCCGCGGTCACCCAGGTGACCCTGGCCGACCTGCGCCCCGAGCGCCTCCCGGCGTTCCTCGACGCCGAGCGCGGCAAGCGGCTGCAGACGGTGACGCTGGACGTGACCGACCACGACGCCGTGCGGAAGGTGATGACGGGCCACGCCGCCGTCATGAGCGCCATCCCCTATTACTTCAACGGCCCGATGGCCAGGCTCGCCGTCGAGTGCGGCGCGCACTTCTCCGACCTCGGCGGCAACACCGAGATCGTCATGGAGCAGAAGAAGCTCCACGACCAGGCGAAGGCGAAGGGGCTCAGCGTCATCCCCGACTGCGGCCTCGCGCCGGGCATGGTGAACATCCTCGCCGCCGAGGGCATCCGCCGCATGGACCGGGCGGAGCGGGTGAAGATCTACGTCGGCGGGCTGCCGCAGAAGCCGGAGCCGCCGCTGAACTACCAGATCGTGTACTCGCTCGAGGGCGCCCTCGACTACTACACGACGCAGTCGTGGGTGATCCGCGGCGGCAAGCCGGCGCAGGTCGACGCGCTGAGCGAGCTCGAGGACGTCGAGTTCCCGACGCCGGTGGGCACGCTCGAGGCGTTCCACACCGCCGGCGGCATCAGCACCATGCCGTTCGCCTACGAGGGCAAGGTGGACGTCATGGAGTACAAGACGCTGCGCTACCCGGGCCACGTCGCCGTGATGCGCCCGATCCGCGAGCTGGGCCTCATCGACAACGCGCCGATCGAGGTGAAGGGGCAGAAGGTCTCGCCGCGCGACGTCTTCATCGCGTCGGTGACGCCGAAGCTCTTCAAGCCCGAGGGCCGCGACCTCGTGGCGCTGCGCGTCGAGGTGACGGGCACGAAGGACGGCAAGCCGGCGCGCGCCGCCTGGCAGCTGCTCGACTACTACGACGCCGACCACAAGATCAGCGCCATGATGCGCACCACCGGCTACTCGCTGGCGATCACCGGCCAGATGCAGGCCGACGGCCGCGTCACCGAGAAGGGCGTGCACACCCCCGACGAGGCGATGCCCTTCGCGGGCTACGTGAGCGAGCTGGCGAAGCGCGGGGTCGAGATCAAGGAAATCTGAGCCGGCCCGGCCGGGCCGGCCGCGGACCTCATGGAAACCCTCCGGTGTTCTTCATGCCGGAGGGTTTACCTTTGGCGGGACCGACGGAGGAGGGACGGATGCTCGATTTCCGGGCGTTGTGGGCGGAGGCGCTGCCGTTCGAGGAGTTCACCAGCCGCAGCGCGGAGCACTGCCGGCTCTGGGAGGGGATGTACGCCATCGCGCGGGTGCCGGCGTGGGTGCTGGAGGCGGTGCCGCCCGGGGTGGAGCGCCGGTTCCTGGTGATCGTGGAGGACTGGTGCGGCGACGGGCCGAGCAGCATCGCGCCGCTGGCGAAGCTGGTGGCGCAGGTGCCCGGCTTCGAGCTGCGCATCGTCGGGCGCGACGACCATCCGGCGCTGATGGACCGCTACCTGACCAACGGCGCGCGGTCCATCCCGATCGTCGTCGCGCTCGACGGCGGCTTCCGCGAGCTCGCCCACTGGGGGCCGCGGCCCCGCGAGCTGCAGGCGTGGGTCATGGCCAACAAGGCCACGCTCCCGAAGAGCGAGCTCTACCCGCAGATCCGCAAGTGGTACGCGCGCGACCAGGGGCTGAGCACGCTGCGGGAGGTGCTGGAGACGGCGGGCCTGCCGGTCGTCAGAACGCCCATCCCGAGCTGAACGAGATCCGCCAGCCGTCCGAGCCGCGCGCCACGTTGCCGGAGAAGACGGTCGAGCGGAGCAGGCGGATGGCGAGCCCGCCGCCGGCGCCCCAGTGCAGATCCTCGGTGCCCAGGCTCAGCGACTCGCCCTCGAAGACGCGGCCGACGTCGACGAAGCCCAGCACGGTGAGGAAGGCCAGCTCGCCCACCGCGAAGGCGTCGTGCCGCACCTCGAGGTTGCCGAAGAGCACGTCCTCGCCCACGAAGCGGCCGCTGCGGTAGCCGCGGTTGGTGTCGTAGCCGCCGTAGAGGCTGAGCGTCTCGTTCCAGGTCGGGAGCTCGTAGCGGGAGTTGAGCGTGGGCGTGCCGCTCAGGCTGCTGGCGCCGATGCGCGCGGCGATCATGGTGAGCGACGCGATCGGCAGGTAGCCGCGCGCCACGCCGTAGACGCGCTGGTAGCCGTCGCCGCCGGTGCCGCCCTGCACGCCCACCTCCGCCAGCATCCCGCTCGACGGGTTGAACTCGTTGTTGCGCGTGTCGTAGAGCAGGGCCAGGCGCGCCGAGAGGTCGTTCTCCTTCACGCTCGGCCCCACCGTCGACTCGAAGAGCGTCAAACCCTCCTGCTCCGTGAAGCGCGCGATCTCGCCGCCCACCAGCAGCGCCGCCTGGAAGGGGCCCTTCAGGTGCCGCGTCACCTCGCCGAAGAGCTGGTAGCGCGTGCGCGTGACGTCGTAGTAGCGCTCCTGGCCCTCGCCCTCCAGCGTCTCGTCGTACTCGGTGTCGTTGCCCAGCCCGTAGAAGCCGAAGCGCGTCTGCCGGTTCGCCTGCGTCATCAGCATGGCGCGCCAGCCCTGTCGCAGCAGCGGCGCGTCGAAGCGCGCCCGCAGGTAGCGGCTGCCGCGCAGGCCGTGGGCGCCCTCGAAGCTCAGCGCCCCGCGGTAGGTGACGCGGTCCTCGAACTCCGAGGGCTGCGAATAGCGCACGCGCGCGGCCAGCATCGGCCCCTCGCCGCTGCCGCCGGTGACGTACGGGTAGTAGCTCAGGCGCCAGGGCGGGCCGGTCTCGACCGAGAGCTCCTCGATCGGCTGCTCCACGGTGTCCCCGTCGATCCGGACGGTGTCGACCTTCACCGTGTCGTAATGGAAGCGCGAGGTGTCGATCACCTCGCCCTGCTCGCTGACGATGCGCCCCCCGGTAGTGTCCCGGCTCGGCTGCGCCGGCGCCGGGCGCTGGGCGAGGGCCTCCCCGGCGGAGACGACCAGCAGCACCAGCCCCGCCAGCGCGGGCACGACGATCGAGCGCATGAGCACGACGGCCTCCTCGACTGCGGTTGGCAACTCGTTGCGTGCGCGGGAATTAGCCGTGACGGGTCGCCGTGTCAACTTGCTCCCCCCATCCCGCGGGCCTAACTTCGGCCGATTCTCCCCAGTGACAACCCCCTATAACGCTGTTCTAGCCCGGGAGGAGCGGTGAGCCGTGTCACCCGCCGGCGACTGGACCCCGCCATCTTCCACCTCCCGGTGGAGCGCATGCGCGACGGGTACTACTCCGACAAGTACTTCGTGCGCGCCCGCGAGATCCTCCTGGCCGACGGCTACCGGCCGCGCGTCACCATGCAGGTCTTCGGGAAGTCGCACGCCTTCCTCGGCGGGGTGGACGAGGCGGTCGCGATCCTGAAGCTCTGCGCCGACCGCTGGGAGGAGCTCGAGGTGCACGCCCTCTACGAGGGCGACGAGGTCGAGCCGTGGGAGACGGTGATGCTGATCGAGGGCCCCTACGACGCCTTCGCCCACCTCGAGACCCTCTACCTCGGCGTGCTGGCGCGCCGCACGCGGGTGGGCACCAACACGCGCCGCGTCGTCGAGGCCGCCAACGGGAAGGAGGTGCTCTTCTTCCCCGCGCGCCACGACCACTGGCTGGTGCAGACCGGCGACGGCTACGCGGCGCACATCGCCGGGGCGATCGGCGTCTCGACCGACGCGCAGGCCAGCTGGTGGGGCAGCGAGGGGGTGGGCACCGTGCCGCACGCCCTGATCGCCGCCTACGGCGGCGACACGGTGCGCGCCACGCAGAAGTTCGCCGAGCACATCGACGAGCGCGTCAAGGTGATCACCCTCGTCGACTTCGACAACGACTGCGTCGCCACCTCGCTCGCCGTGGCGACGGCGATGGGCGAGCGGCTCTACGGCGTCCGGCTCGACACCAGCGAGAACCTCGTCGACCGCTCGGTCGTGCCCCACATGGGCCGCTTCAAGCCCACCGGCGTCAACCCGACCCTCGTCCTCAACGTGCGCCGTGCCCTCGACGAGGCGGGCCACGGCCACGTGCGCATCTTCGTCAGCGGCGGCTTCACGGCCGAGAAGATCCGCGACTTCGAGCGCCTCGGCGTGCCGGTCGACGGCTACGGCGTCGGCAGCTCGCTCTTCCAGGGCCGGTTCGACTTCACGGCAGACGTGGTCCGCCACGAAGGCCGCGACGTGGCGAAGGTGGGCCGCGGCTTCCGGCCCAATCCCCGACTGGAGCGCGTCGAGTAGTCTTCTGACGACCCGCTGGCGCGTCGCTGTCTAGGCGCTGTTGCCGAAAAGCCATACATTCCCGATCGGGGCGTGGCTGTTCCAGCACGGAGGCGGGGATGCGGGAGGGGTCGAACGGCACCGAGCGTGGTACCGAGATCACCTGGGCGGACGGGGCGCTGCGCCTGCTCGCCCGGGCGGGACGCATGCTCAACGCCTCGCTCGACTACCAGTCCACGCTCACCGCCCTCACCCGCCTCCTCGTCCCCGACTTCGCCGACGCGTGCACGATCTATCTGCTCGACCCGCCCGGCGAGGTCGTGCAGGTCGAGGTGGCGCACCAGGTGCCCGAGCGCGAGGTCCTCGCCCGCGAGCTGCTCGGCCGCTTCCCGCCCTCGCTCGACGACGACCGGAGCGTCGTCGGGCGGGTGCTGCGCGGGGGGCCGCCGGTGCTGGTGCCCGAGGTCGACGAGCGCTTCTACGGCAGCGCCGCCCGCGGCGCCGAGCAGGAGCGGCTGCTCCGCTCCCAGGGGATGCGCTCCGTCATCGTCGTCCCCATGCGCGCGCACGGGCAGGTGATCGGCGCCATCGGGGTGGCGATCACCGAGTCCGAGCGCATCTACGACACCGTCGACCAGCAGCTGCTCGAGGAGGTGGCCGCCCGCGCCGCGGTGGCGGTCGAGCACGCGCGCCTGTACGCGGCCGAGCGGTCCGCGCGGCGGCAGGCGGAGCGCGCCGTCGACTACGCCGAGCGGCTGCTGGGCTTCACCACGGCGCTCGGCGCCGCCGCGACGCGGGAGGAGATCGCGCGGGTGGTGGTCGAGCACGGCGTCGCCGCCACCGGGGCGAAGGCGGCGCTCCTCGCCGTGCTCGTGGAGGGGGGCGACGCGCTGCAGGTGATCGGCTCGACCGGCTACCCGGACGCCATCGGCGATCCCGCCGTCCGCCATCCGCTGGAGTCGGCGACGCCCAGCACCGACGCCGTCCGGCAGCGGGCGCCGCTGCTCATGCGCACCCTGGCGGAGCGCCAGAACCGCTATCCGCACCTCGGCCTCGCGCGGGCCGCGATGGGGCCCGGCGGCCTCGCCGCCGTGCCGGTCATGCTGAACGACGTGGTGCTCGGCTGCATCGGGCTCAGCTTCGGCGAGGACCGCGACTTCCCGGACGAGGAGCGCACCTTCCTGATGTCGCTGGCCCGGCAGTGCGCCGGCGCGCTCGACCGCGTCCGCGTGACCGAGCAGCTGGCGCACCGGGAGCACGAGCTGGCGACGATCAGCGAGCGCGCCCCCGACATCATCACGCGCTACGACGCGGAGCTGCGCCACATCTACGTCAACCCGGCCATGGCCGCCGCGAGCGGGCGTGATCCCTCCGAATACCTGGGCCGCACCGCGGCGGAGGTGGGCGAGCCGCCCGAGCTGGTGGAGTTCTGGACGCCGCGGATCCGCCAGGTCTTCGAGACCGGCGAGCCGGTGGAGGTGGAGTTCGACTACCCCTCGCCGAGGGGGACGCTCTGTCTCGAGTCGCGCATCGTGCCCGAGTTCGACGCCGAGGGGCGGGTGGTGACGGTCCTGGCCGTCACGCGCGACGTCACCGAGCACCGCCGGGCGGAGGCGGGCCAGCGCCAGCGGCAGAAGATGGAGGCGGTGAGCCGGCTGGCCGGCGGCGTGGCGCACGAGGTGAACAACCAGATGACCGTCATCCTGGGGCTCGCCGAGCTGATGCGCGAGCATCCGTCGCTCGACGGCCCGCTGCTGGCCGACGTGGACGAGATCCGCGCCGCGGCGGAGCGGGCGGCGCGCGTCAGCGCGCAGCTGCTCGCCTTCAGCCGCCAGCAGACGGTGGCGCCGGTGCTGATCGACCTCAACACCGTCGTGCTGGCCGCCGCGCTGCAGGTCGAGCTGCAGCTCCCACCCGGCGTGCGCCTCGCCCTCGACCTCGGCGAGGCGCTGAGCCGGGTGCGCATCGATCCGGCGGCGCTGAAGCAGGCGGTGCTCGACCTCGCGCGCAACGCCGTCGAGGCGATGCGCGGGGACGGCACGCTCACCCTGCGCACGGGGATGCGCCGGCTGGACGCGGCGGAGCTGGAGGAGCGCATCGGCGCCCTCGCGCGGCCGGGACTCTACACCGAGCTCGAGGTGCGCGACACCGGCGCCGGAATGGACGCCGCCACCGTGGCCCGGCTCTTCGAGCCCTTCTTCACCACCAAGGAGATCGGCGAGGGCCAGGGCCTCGGCCTCGCCACCGTGTACGGCGTGGTGAAGCAGCACGGGGGCTACGTCTGGGCGGAGAGCGAGCCGGGCGCGGGCACGAGTATCTTCGTCCTGTTCCCCGCGAGCGACGACGGGGAGGGCTGACGGAGGAGGACCGATGCCGCGAACGATCTTCTGGGACGTCGACACCCAGGTCGACTTCATGAAGGAGACGGGCAAGCTCTACGTGCCGGGCAGCGAGGAGATCATCCCCGTGGTCCGGGCGCTCACCGACTACGCGCACGCGCGCGGCATCCCCATCGTGGCCAGCGCCGACGACCACGTCCCCGGCCACCGCGAGCTGAGCCGGACGCCGGACTGGAAGACCACCTTTCCCGACCACTGCATGCGCGGTACGCCGGGCCAGCTGAAGATCGCCGAGACGGCGCTGCGCGACCCGCTGGTCGTCGAGCCCGAGCCGGAGGACCCGGCGGCGCTCGCCGCGCGGGTGCGGGCCCACGTCGCCGCCGGCGGCGACCTGCTGCTGCACAAGCACTGGTTCGACGTCTTCACCAATCCGAACGTCCCCGCGGTGCTCGACGCGCTCGATCCGGAGACCATCGTGCTCTACGGCGTGGCCACCGACGTCTGCGACCGCTACGCGGTCGAGGGGCTGCTGGCGCACCGGCCCGGCACGCGCCTCTGGTTCGTGGCCGACGCCGCGCGCGCCATCGACCGCGACGCCGAGCGGGCGCTGCTCGACATGTGGCGCGCCCACGGCGTCCGCATGGTCTCCGCGGCGGACATCCTCGACGGCCGCCTCCTCGACGCGGCCTGACCGCGGCGTGCCCGCGCCCCGCGTGCTCCTCCCCGGGCCGGCGCAGCCGGGGCCGGCCGTGCTGCGCGCCATGCAGGGTCCCACCATCCCTCTCTTCGGCCCCGCGATGGACGCGCTGCTCGCGGGACTCGAGCAGCCGCTCCGCGGCCTCTTCCGCACTTCGCGTCCCGTGCTCCTCGCCTCGTGCTCGTCCACCGGGCTCATGGAGGCGGCGCTGCGCGGCGGCGTGCGGCGCCGCGTGCTGGTGGTGGTGGGCGGCTTCTTCGGCGAGCGCCTGGCGCAGGTGGCCGAGGCGTGCGGGAAGGAGGTCGTGCGGCTGCAGGTGCACGAGGGACGCACCGTCGAGCCGGACCAGCTCGCCCGGCTCCTCGGCGGTCCCCCCGTGGACGCGGTGGCGCTCGTGCACTCGGAGACGAGCACCGGCGCGCTGGCGCCGCTCGAGGCGCTGGCCGCCGTGGTGCGCGAGCACGAACGACGCGCCGGCGGCGAGCTCCTCCTGCTGGTCGATGCCGTCACCTCCATCGGGGCCTCGCCGGTCGAGAGCGAGCGCTGGGGACTCGACTTCGTCTTCACCGGCTCGCAGAAGGCGCTGGCGCTGCCGCCCGGCCTCGCGCTCGGCGTCGCGAGCGAGCGCTTCCTGGCGCGCGCCCGCGCGCAGCCGGCGCCCGGGTGGTACTTCGACGTGCCGCGGCAGGAGGCCGCGCTCGTCGCGCGGCGCCCGATCCAGACGCCGCCGCTGCCGCTGCTCTATGCCCTCGCGGCGCGCCTCGCCGCGATCGACGCCGAAGGCGGCGTGGAAGCCTGCTGGACGCGGCACGCGGCGATGCGCGCGGCGGTCGAGCGCTGGGCCGGCGAGCGCGGCACCGCCGCGGGGATGACCCTCCTGCCGCCCGCGGGGCGGCGCTCGGCGAGCGTGAGCGCGCTGCGCGTGCCGGCGGGCCGCTCCGCGCGTGCGCTCGCCTCGACGCTGCTCGAGCGCGGGTGGCTGGTGAGCGCGGGGCTCGGCGCGCTGGAGGACGACGTGCTGCGCATCGGGCACATGGGCGAGGTCGCGCCGGCGGACGTCGATGCCTGCCTCGCCGCGCTCGACGAGGTGCTGCGCGGGCGCGTGTGATCCATCACACAGCCGCAGTGCGACACGAGGTCGATCTTCGCTCCCAGTGAGTTCGGCGGACTCGTGGGCGGACCGCGAGACGTCCGGATCCAGGCGGGACGCACCGGAAGATGCGGCCGGCCCCGGAGCCGGATGCGCCGACACCCGACCGGGCTCGCTGTTCTCCCTCTCACATCCTCCCCGCTGTCGTCTTCAGATCTCGCACGGAACGGGCGGTCCTCGCCCGTTCCACCCACCTTTCTCCGCTGCGTGCTTCTCCGCGCGGTCCACCGCCCTCCGACGCGCCATGTGACGTGATTCACAGCCGCGGGGCTCGGCGCCGCGCACATTGACCGTCAGAGAGGCCTGAGGCGCGAAGGGTGCGGGCCGTATTCGTCGCGGCTCGCGGGTGGCGGTCGGCGTGCGCTCCTCAGGCCTTGCCTTGTGTCGGGCCCTTTGCCGGAACTTCTGTCTCCCACGCGGGCACCGGACGACATGACGAACCATGCGCACTCCTCGTCGCACGCCGCGGACGACGCACACGGCACCGCGTCCTTCTGGATGTCGGTGCCGTTGCCGTCCTATGCCCCGCTCGAGGCGGCGCGCGAGGCGGACGTCTGCGTCGTCGGGGCGGGCATCGCGGGGCTCACCGCCGCCTACCTGCTCGCGCGGCAGGGCCGGCGGGTCGTGGTGCTGGAGAAGGACCAGCCGGGCGCCGGCGAGACGAGCCGCACCACCGCCCACCTCGCCAACGCGCTCGACGACCGCTACCTCGCGATCGAGCGCCAGCACGGCGAGGGCGGCGCCCACCTCGCCGCCGACAGCCACTCGGTGGCGATCGACCGCATCGAGCAGCTCTGCGCCGACGAGTCGATCGACTGCGACTTCACCCGGCTCGACGGCTATCTCTTCCTCGGCCCCGATGACGACGAGCGCTTCCTGCGCCGGGAGCTGGAGGCGGCGCACCGGGCGGGGCTCACCTCGGTCGACTGGTTCGACGCCGCGCCCGTGGAAGGGGTGCGGATCGGGCCCTGCCTGCGCTTCCCGCGGCAGGGGCAGTTCCATCCCCGGAAGTACCTGGCCGGCCTCCTCGCGGCGCTCGAGCGCCTGGGGGTCGCCATCCACGGTGACTCTCCCGTCACCGACGTGCGCGACGGCGAGCCGTGCGTCGCCGTGACGGCGCGGGGGCCGGAGGTGCGCGCCGACCAGGTGCTGGTGGCCACCAACTCGCCCGTCAACGACCGCTTCGCCATCCACACCAAGCAGGCGCCCTACCGGACCTACGCCATCGCCGCCCGCCTGCCGAAGGGCGCCGTGGCGCAGGCGCTCTATTGGGACACCTGCGATCCCTATCACTACGTGCGCGTCGCCCGCGGCGGCGCCGACGGCGCCGAGGACGTGCTGATCGTGGGCGGCGAGGACCACAAGACGGGGCAGGAGAGCGACGGCGCGGAGCGTCACGCGCGGCTCGAGCGCTGGATGCGCCAGTTCTGCCCGACGGCCGGCGAGGTGCTGCACCGCTGGTCGGGCCAGGTGATGGAGCCCGTGGACGGCGTCGCCTACCTCGGCCGCAATCCGGGCGACCGCCACGTCTTCGTCGCCACCGGCGACTCGGGGATGGGGATGACGCACGGCACCATCGCCGGCCTGCTCGTCAGCGACCTGATCGTGCACGGCGAGAGCCGCTGGGCGCCGCTCTACGACCCCTCGCGCAAGACGACTTCGCTCTCCTCGGCGCGCGAGTTCCTGAAGGAGAACCTCAACGTCGCCCTGCAGTACGGCGACTGGCTGTCGCCGGGCGAGGTGACCTCGGCCGACGAGCTGGCGCCGGGGCAGGGCGGCGTCGTGCGGCGCGGGCTCGCCCGCATCGCCTGCTACCGCGACGACGAGGGCCGGCTGCACGAGCGCAGTGCCGTCTGCACGCATCTCGGCTGCGTGGTGGCGTGGAACCCGACCGAGCGGTCGTGGGACTGTCCCTGCCACGGCTCCAGATTCGATCCCGATGGCCGCGTGTTGCGCGGTCCCGCGATCTCCGAGCTGCCGCCCGCCGAGCCCGGGACGGCCTGATCGATCCAACCCAGGAGGTACGCATGCCCCGCGGCGACAAGTCGTCCTACACCAGCAAGCAGAAGCGCCAGGCGGAGCACATCGAGGAGGGCTACGAAAAGCGCGGCGTCCCGTCGGACGAGGCGGAGCGCCGC
>Ga0307411_10000691_pt1 | contig 12401 bp, 13 predicted proteins | sample DK1Ometagenome_2_FD_203712 | JGI IMG/M metagenome (GOLD analysis project Ga0307411, IMG submission 203712) | Maize rhizosphere microbial communities from greenhouse at UC Davis, California, United States - DK15-O-1 | ecosystem: Host-associated > Plants > Roots > Rhizosphere > Soil | place: USA...
CCGTGCTCCGCGTCCTCCACGGAGAGGCGCCGGCCTTCTTCTCCGACTTCGAGATCTACCGCGCCGAGGACCGGCGCGAGGCGGCGCGGATCGGGCACCACAAGGTCTAGAAGGCGGGGTGTGGGGCGTCGGGTGTCGGGTGTGGAATCGAGGGCGCGGGAGGTGAGATGGAGCGGCCATCTCCCCTCCCGCGCCCTTCGTCATTTCCGCTCCCGACAGCCCGCGCCCGACCCGCGCCTCGTGACGTCCGACCGGAAATTTTTTTCCTGTTGCGCGGCTGGAGCGTCACTCATATAATCGCGCGCAGTGATGATCGCTCGTCGGCCGATTCTGGAATGGCTCTTGCCTTTTCCTCGCGGCGGGAGCACTCGCTAGGCAGGCGCCTACCGCCGCAGGAGCGAGCGCTCGTCGGACTGCACGCACGACGTCGCCGGGGGCTGCGCCCCTCGCGAGGTCGGAGAAAAGTTGGACGGGCCCGCGGGGGCGGGCCGCTGAGGGGCAGGACCACACCAACGGCGTAGCAGGGCCGAATGACGCGGATCGGTTTCGCCTACAACCAGAAGCCCGAGCCGTCGCCCGCCACGGGCGGCGACGCGGCACAGGCCTCCGCCGCCGACGCCATCGCGCTCGGCGACGAAGAGCCTCCCAGTAGCCGACCCGACGACGAGTTCGCCGAGTGGGACTCGGCGACGACGATCGCCGCCGTCGCCGACGCACTGTCCGCCCTCGGCACCGTGGTCCGCCTCGAGGCGACCCCAGACTTTCCCGAGCGACTCCGCGCCGAGCAGGCGCGCGGGCTCGACATCGTCTTCAACATGACCGAGGGGCTGCGCGGGGTGAACCGCGAGGCCCACGTCCCGGCCATCTGCGAGTTCTTCGGCGTCCCCTACTCGGGGAGCGACCCGTTCACGCTCTCGCTCTGCCTCGACAAGGCGCGCACGAAGGAGGCGCTCGCCTACCACGAGGTGCCGACGGCGCCGTTCGGGGTCGTTCGCGATCTGTCCGATCTGGCCGCGCTGCTCGGCCGGCGGAGCGTGGAGCGTGCAGCGTCGGGGGGGCGTCGTGGCTCCAACAGTCGTGGCTCCCTCGACGCGCGACGCTCCGCGCTCGGGTTTCCCCTCTTCGTCAAGCCCGTGCACGAGGGCTCGTCGAAGGGAATCACGGAGAAGAATTACTGCGAGACTGCCGAGGAGCTCGAGCGCCAGGTGGCGTTCCTCCTCGAGACGTACCGCCAGCCGGTGCTCGTCGAGGAGTTCCTTCCCGGACGCGAGTTCACCTGCGCGGTGCTCGGCAACGGGGCGCGTGCGCGCGTCCTGCCGATCGTCGGCATCAACTTCGGGGCGCTCCCGGCCGGCGCCCTCCCGGTCTACGGGTTCGAGGCGAAGTGGGTGTGGGATCGCCCCGACAACCCGCTCGAGATGTTCGAGTGTCCCGCGGTCGTCGATGCCGGTCTGCGTCGCGCGATCGAGGACGTCACGCTCCGCGCCTACCGGGCGCTCGGCTGCCGCGACTGGTCGCGGGTGGACGTGCGCCTCGACGCGGACGGCGTCCCGAACGTCGTGGAGGTGAACCCGCTCCCGGGCATCCTCCCCGACCCCGCGGACAACTCCTGCTTTCCGAAGGCCGCGCGAGCGGCCGGCATGAGCTACGAGCAGCTGATCCAGCGCTGCCTCGTGCTCGCCGCGGAACGGCAGGGCGTCGCCCTGGCGGGCGGGTATTACCAGTCGCGTCCGACGCCGGGCGCGCGCTCCGCCATCGACGAAGCCGAGCATCCACCGCTGGCGGCGAGCCACTAGCGGTGCGCGTCAACGACGCCTCCCGGGAGGGCGCATGAAAGTGGCTGTCATCTTCGACGGCGTGTCGGCGGCCGAGTGCGAGGCCGCGGCCTCGCCCGAGCAGCAGATCCTCGAGACGGTGGAGGCGGCGAGCGCCGCCCTCGCCGCCGACGGACACCGCGCGGAGCACGTGGCCGTGAACCCCGACGGGCGCTGGTTCGAGCGCGTCCGGCGCGGGAAATACGACCTCGTCTTCAACCTCTGCGAGTCGGTGGCCGGCACCGCGGCGATGGAGCCGGCCGTCATCGCCGCCCTCGAGATGCTCCGCGTCCCGTACACGGGAAGCTCGAGCTGGACGACCGCCCTCTGCCTGCGCAAGCCGCTCGTCAACGCGATCCTCGACCGCGCCGGCCTGCCGGTGCCGCGCTGGGGAGTCGTGCGCCGCGGCGCCCCGCTCCCCACGGTGGGCTTCCCGGCGATCTGCAAGCCGGCCGCCGAGGACGCCTCGATCGGCGTCGAGCAGCGCTCGGTCGTGCGGACGATGAAGGCGCTCACGAGCCGCGTCGAGGCGATGCTCCAGCGGTGGGACGAGGTCGTCGTCCAGCGCTACGTGGACGGCCGCGAGGTCAACGTCGGCATCGTCGGCAGCCAAGTGCTGCCGGTCGCCGAGATCGACTTCGCGGCGATGCCGCGCGGCCTCTGGCGCATCGTCTCCTATCGCTCGAAGTGGGACGAGGGCTCGGAGGAGGACCTCGGCGCGGTGCCGACCTGCCCCGCCGACCTGCCGTCGGAGCTCACCGCGCAGCTCGCCGAGATCGCCCTCGCCGCCTGGCGCGTCGTCGGCGGCACGGGCTACGGGCGCGTGGACTTCCGGATCGACCGCGCCGGCCGCCCGTGGCTGCTCGAGGTCAACGCGAACCCCGACTTCTCGCCGGACGCGGGCCTCGCCCGCATGGCGCGGACGGCGGGACTCGACTACGCGGCGCTCGTCCGCGCGGTGTGCGACCACGCGGCGCTCGGCAGCTTCGTGCCGGCGGCGCACGGCTGGGCGCTCACCGAGGCGCTCTCCGGCGTCGCGGCGCCGGCGCCCGTCGCGGTGCCTGGGCCGGACGTGGCGGCCGACGTCGTACTCAATGGGGCAGCACGCGCGGCCCCGGGGCGGCGGAGCTGAACGCGGTGACTGGCACCTCGCGGCCCCTCGACGGCGCCGCGCCAGGACGCCGCGCCGACGGCGGCGGCCGCACCCTTCGCGTCGCCCCGCTCGCCGCGGCCGACCGGGCGCGGGTCGAGGAGATCCTGCGCGCGACCGCCGTCTTCCGCGACGACGAGGTGGAGGTGGCGCTCGAGCTCTTTGACGTGAGCTACGGCGCGGGGAATCGGGAGTCGGGAGTGGGGAGTAGCGGAGCATCCCCTCCCGACTCCCCGCTCCCTGCCCCGGACTACGAGTTCGTCGGCGCGTTCACGCAGAGCGACCTGCTCGTCGGCTACGCCTGCTACGGCCCGACGCCGGCCACCGACCGGACGTACGACCTGTACTGGATCGCGGTGGACCCGGCGGCCCAAGGGAGCGGCGCGGGCACCCGCCTCCTCGCCGAGGTCGAGCGGCGGCTGCGGGACGCGCGGGGGCGGCTGCTCGTCGTGGAGACGTCGTCGCGTGTCGAGTACGACGCGACGCGCGGCTTCTACACGGCGCGCGGCTACGAGGAGGCGGCCCGGGTCGGCCACTTCTACGCCCCGGGCGACGACCGGGTGATCTACACGAAGCGGCTCGGCCTTTCGTAGGCACGACGGCAGGCGCACGACCAGGCAGCGGTTTTCACCGGCACCACCACCAGCATCATCACAAGCATCATCAGGCGGCTGCGCAATGAGCGACTGGCAGAAGATCCTTCGAGACGAGAGCGTCAACAGTCTCGAGAAGCTGGCGGAGCGGTTCGGCCACGACGTGATCGACGTGGAGGCGCTGCGCCCCGCGTTCGACAACTTCCAGATGCGGATCACGCCGGCCGCGCTCGACCAGATCAAGGAGGTCGGCGACCCGATGTGGAACCAGTACGTCCCCACCGTGCAGGAGCTCGAGGTGGTGGACGGGGTCATCGACTCGCTCGACGAGGACGGCGACTCGCCGGTGCCGAACATCACGCACCGCTACCCGGACCGGGCGCTGTTTCTCGTCAGCCCGGTGTGCGCGAGCTACTGCCGCTTCTGCACGCGGCGGCGCAAGGTCGGCGACCCGGAGAAGATCCCGCTCAACCAGTTCGACTCGGCGTTCGAGTACCTGCGACAGCACACCGAGATCCGCGACGTGATCATGTCGGGCGGCGACCCGATGATGCTCTCCGACCGGCGGCTCGAGTACTTCTTCCAGCAACTGCGGGCGATCCCGCACATCGAGATCATCCGCATCGGGAGCCGCATCACCTCGCACCTGCCGGAGCGCATCACGCCGGAGTTCTGCGAAATGGTGCAGAAGTACCACCCGGTGTTCATGAACACGCACTTCAACCACCCCGACGAGCTCACGCCGGCGGCGGTCGCCGCGCTCGACCGGCTGGCGAAGGCGGGCATCCCGCTCGGCTGCCAGACGGTGCTGCTCAAGGGGGTGAACGACGACCCGAAGGTCATGATGGAGCTGATGCACCGCCTGCTGAAGGCGCGCGTCCGCCCTTACTACATCTACATGGCCGACCAGGTCGCCGGCGGCGAGCACTTCCGGACGCAGGTCGAGAAGGGGCTCGAGATCATCAAGGCGCTGCGCGGCTGGACGTCCGGGCTCGCCGTGCCGCACTTCGTGATCGACGCCCCGGGCGGCGGCGGCAAGGTGCCGCTCCTCCCCGAGTACGTCGAGGAGATCACGGAGGACGAGGTGATCTTCCGGAACTACGAGGGGAAGCGCTTCGTCTACAAGCAGCCGCGCGGCGTCGCCGTGCCGGCCCAGGCGCCGGGCGTCGCCGCCTCGGCGTGCGGGAGCGCGGCGGCCGAGGAGACGGCGGTCGTCTCGATCGAGAGCGGCAAGAAGAAGAAGGCGCGGACGGGCGAGAAGCGGCGGAAGTCGGCGAGCGCCTGACGACCACCGCCGCCTAACGAGAACTGCGCCGCTCTCGCGTTTCGGTGCGCCGACGTCGAAGTGTACGCATCCGACGCAGGTCGGGTCCGCGCGTTTCGCACGAGTCAACGTACGGTGCAGTACATGTCGCGCGACGGGGATGCGCGCACGCACGTAAAGTTGTACCGTACGTGCAGGCCGGCACCTGCTACACCGCCCCCACCTTCCGGCCGCACCCAGCTTTCGACATAGGGACCGGCGCACGCCCGCTGGCCTTTCCCACCGCCGACAGTCGAGTGGAGCGACCACCGACCGCAGTGCCTGGGAGGGCCACATGGACACGTCCGCGCAGCGCGAACTCTCGATCCCTGTCCGAAACGACGGCGCCGCCGCGCGTGACGGATCAGGCGCGGCGACGACCGGCGAGCGGAACCTGCTGCTCGGCGCGCTGCCGGCGGAGGAGTACGAACGACTGGTGCCCGAGTTCGAGCCGTTCGAGATCGCGGTCGGGCAGGTCCTCTGGAAGCCCGACACGGCCATCCGCTCGGTGTACTTCCCGCGTACCGCCGTCTGCTCTCTCCTCACCCCGCTCAGCGACGAGGCGCCGGTCGAGGCGGCGACGGTCGGCCTCGAGGGGTTCGTCGGCGTGCCGGTGGTGCTCGGCGTCGCTGCGTCCACCGCCCTGGCGGTCGGCCAGGTGGCCGGCGAGGCGCTGCGCCTCGACGCCGACCGGCTGCGCGCGTGGCTGCGCGACGGGACCGCCCCCGCGCTCGCGTCGCTGCTCATCCGCTACGCGCACGCGCTCCTCGAGCAGACGGCGCAGTCGGTGGCGTGCAACCGCCGCCACGAGATGGAGGAGCGGTGCGCGCGGTGGCTGCTCATGACGCACGACCGCTGCGGCGCGGACAGGTTCATGCTGACGCACGAGTTCCTCGCGTCGATGCTCGGCGTCCGGCGCGCGAGCGTGACGGTCGCCGCCGGGATGCTGCAGCGGGCGGGGCTGATCCGCTACAGCCGCGGCAAGATCACGATCGTGGACCGGCAGGGGCTCGAGCAGGCGTCGTGCGAGTGCTACCGGGTCGTCCGCGAGCGCTACACGCGGACGATGGGCATCCCCGGGTTCTGACGCGGCGCGAAGGCGCGGTCAGCCGCGGCGCGCCGCGCTGCGCTGCGCCGCGGCGCCGAGCAGCGCCTCGAGGTCGGCGTAGTCGATCGGCAGCTCGAAGGCGCGGACGCCGTACTGGCGGGCGAGGTCATCGAGGTCGGAGCGCTCGCTGACGTGGCCGAACAGGAACAGCGCGCTCCCGCTCTCGGCGGCGCGGCGGTAGCTGTCCTCCTCGCGCGCCGCGTCGTGTTTCGCCTCCACGAGGACCACGGCGGGGCGGAGGCGAGACATCGCGTCCGGGGTCGCCTCGTGGGGCTCGGGGAAGTCTGCGGAGTAGCCGCCGAGCTCCACGAGCACGCCGAGGAGCGCGCCGAGGAGGGCGTGCGTGGAGACGATCAGCACGACCGAGCGCGCGCGCGCTCCGGTGCCCGGTGTGTCCTTCACTAAGCGAACGGCCATCCGCCTCTGTCCCAATCGCACGGTAAATTGTCACGCACCGTACGCTACGGCGACGCTCCGTAAACAAACGGCAATCGTGCGCTTGCGCAAGCGCCCATGTACGGTGAGAATTCAGTTCGGTACAATGCGTACCGGTACCCCCTCCACAGGGGATGAATGCCGGGACGTCAGCGGCGTCGCCTCACCGAGCGTGAGGTACTGCCTTCCCCCGAGCGCCTCAGGCCGCATGTCGTCCCAGCAATCCCCACGGCCGGACGGGCGGTCCGAGCTGCGACAGATCGCCGCGGAGGCCCTGCGGCGCGCGCTCCTCAGCCGCGGACATGGTTCGCCCGGAGACGCGGACGGGGAGTTGCCGGGCGCGATGCGGACGCTCGCCGACGAGGCGCGGGCGCGCGGGCTGCGCGCCGAGGAGCTCATCATCGTGCTGCGCGAGGCGTGGGCTGGCCTCGCCGAGGTCCGCTCGCTCCTGCCGGCCTCGCAGCGCACGGAGGCCGCGGCGCGCGCGGTCAGCGTCTGCATCCGCGAGTACTACGCGGGAGTGGGTGCGTCGCAGCGGCCGGCGGCCCCGCCTGAGGCCCGCCAATCCTGATTCCTGCTTCTTGACTCCCCGGACCGTCTCCTCAGCGGGGCCAGATTCGAGGAATCAGGAAAGCAGGCGTCAGGAGGGGGGAATCAAACCTCCGCCATCTCCTTCATTCCCTTCGCCGCCTCGTCGATCACGCGGTGGGCGGCCTCGCCGGGCACCTGCTCGTAGCCCTTGAAGCGGCGCTTGAACGTCGCCCGGCCCTGGGTGAGGGAGTGGAGGTCGGTGGCGTAGAGGTGGAGCTCGGCCTGCGGCACGACGGCCCGCACCCGGGTCCCGCGCCCGTCGCCTAACGAGTCGGTGCCGAGGATGTGGCCGCGGCGGGCCGAGGCGTCGCCCAGGACGTCGCCGAGGTACTGGTCGGGCACCGTGATGTCGAGCTCGTCGAGCGGCTCGAGGAGGACGGGGCGGCACTTCTGCGCCACCGTCTTGAAGGCGAGAATGCCGGCCATCTTGAACGACATCTCGTTCGAGTCCACCGAGTGGTACGAGCCGTCGAACAGCTCGACGGTGAAGTCCACCACCGGGTAGCCGGCGAGCACGCCGCGCGCCGAGGCCTCCTGGACGCCGCGGTCCACGGCCGGGATGAACTTGCTCGGGATCGCCCCGCCGACGATCGCGTTCTTGAAGACGTAGCCGCCGCCGCGCGGCGTCGGCCAGACGCGCACCCAGCAGTCGCCGAACTGCCCGCGGCCGCCGCTCTGCTTCTTGTGGCGCCCCTGCCCCTCCGCCTTCGCGGTGAGCGTCTCGCGGTAGGCGATCTTCGGCTTCGTCAGCTCGGCCGAGACGCCGTACTTGCGCCGCAGCCGTGCGAGGGCGACGTCGAGGTGGCGCTCGCCGAGCCCCGAGACGACCGTCTCGTGGGTCTCGGGGTTGTAGTGCGTCTCGAAGGTCGGGTCCTCGTCGTGCAGGCGGTGCAGCCCCTGCTGCAGCTTCTCCTCGTCGCTCCGCGCCGAGGCGTGGACGGCGAAGGTGACGAGCGGCTCGGGGAACTCGATCTGCGGCAGCCGCACCGGGTGCTCGCGGGTCGAGAGCGTGTCGTTCGTGTGGGTGTTGCGCAGCTTGGCGACGCAGCCGACGTCGCCGGCGTGGAGGCGCGGGACCTCGATCCGCTCCCGCCCCTGCGCGACGCAGAGGTGGCTCATCTTCTCGGCGGTGTCGCGCGTCGCGTTGTAGACGTCCTGCCCGGTGACCACCGCGCCGCTCAGGATGCGGAAGAAGCTGACGTCTCCGACGTGCGGCTCGGAGTGCGTCTTGAAGACGAGCGCCGCGAACGGCGCCTCGTCGCGGGCGTGGATCTCGACCGTGTGGTCTCCCTCGGCGCCGCGGAAGGCGTGCAACTCCTCCATCTCGTAGGCCGACGGCATGAGCTCGACGAGCCGGCCAAGGACGGCGCGCGTGCCGTAGGTGAGCTCGGCCGAGCAGGAGAAGAGGGGGAAGAGCGCCCCCTGCTTCATCGCCTCCTTCATGGACGCCAGCGCCTCGTCGCGCGTGATCTCGTTCCCCTCGAGGTAGCGCTCGAGGAGCGTGTCGTCGGTCGAGGCGATCGTCTCGATCAGCTCCTGGTAGTAGCGGTCGAAGGTCGCGCGCTGATCGTCGGGGATGTCCACCTCGTCGAACTCGCCCGTCTTCGTCCCCTTCTTGTAGAGGTGCGCCTTCTTCGAGAAGAGGTTGAGGATGCCGCGGAAGGTGGGCCCCTCGCCGATCGGGATCTCGACCGGGACGACGCGCTGCGTGAGGCGCGACTTGACCTGCTCGTAGGCGCGGTCGAAGGAGGCGTTCTCCTTGTCCATCATCGAGACGACGAAGAGCACCGGGTCCTTGCGCGTCACCGCCTCGTTGAACATGCGCTCGGTGCCGACTTCGACGCCCGACGTCGCGCTGACGACGACGAGGGCGCCGTCGGCGGCGGCCAGCCCGGCGATCGCGTCGCCCTGGAAGTCGAGGTAGCCCGGGGTGTCGATGAGGTTGACCTTGGCGCCCATCCACTCGGCGAAGGCGCAGGCCGTGCTGATCGAGTACTTGTGCTCGATCTCCTCCGGGGCGAAGTCGGTCAGCGCGGTGCCGTCGCGGACCGAGCCGTGGCGCTTGGTCGAGCCCGACACGAAGGCGAGCGCGTCCACCAGCGTCGTCTTGCCGCTCGCCCCGTGTCCGACGACCGCCACGTTGCGGATCTCTTCGCTCCGGTACTCGCGCATGGCAGCTCCTCCATTGAGTTCACGTTCGGCCGATAGATCGAGTGTGCGATACGGCAGAGCGAAAGAGGAAAGAGGGAGACCAGCCCCTCTTTCCTCTTTCGCTCTGCTGCACTTCAGATCAGCAGTCCCATCGCCGGCGCCTCCCGCAGCCAGCCGCGCAGCGCGTCGTCTGCCGCATCGGCCGGCGCGACCTCCGCGGCGGCGTCGAGGGCGATCGCGCGCTGCGGCTGCCTCGCGTCGCTGATGCAGGCGAAGACGAGGGCGGCCGGCTCGCCGCGCGACGCGGCGTGGCGCGGCGCCGGGAGCGGGGCGTGCAGCGCGGCGCTCCAGAGGCGGCCGACGTCGTCGGCGAAGACGCGCTCGCTGCCCGACGGTCGGCGCGGCGGGCGCGGCGGGAGAGGGGACGGCATGGGACGTTCGCTCCGCGGTTACGACTAGAGGCTGTCGCCGGGGGAGAGCGTCGTCAAGGGGGAACGAACCGCGAACGGCGTGAGGGGTGAGATGGGCCCAAGCCATCTCACCTCTCACGCCGTCCGCCCGGCAAAAACAGGTGGGGCCGCCAGAGCGAATGCTGGCGGCCCCACTTTACGGCTCGGACAAGGCAGGTCTCGTCGTCAGTCTCCGTCGCTCTCGTACGCCAGGCCGTCGGCCTCGCGCAGCATGTCCAGGAAGCCGTCGGCGCCGGTGCGCACCGCGGCGGTCGCTTCGGCGACCGGGGTCAGGGTGATGTTGATCGCGCGGCGCGCGCCCTCCGGCCAGTCGGGCATCGAGAGGCCGGCGGCCAGGCGGCGGATGATCTGCCCGCACTCGCTCAGCAGCTCGCCCGCGGTCCGGCGCAGCGTGTCCATCGGGATGTCCACGTCGCGCGTCATGAGCTGGCCGGTCACGACGTCGCGCCAGGCCGTGTCGCCCACCGCGCCGCGGTCCGCCCACACGCCGAGGTGGCGGATGACGTTCACCCGCTCGCCCGGCGCGCGGTGGCTCTCCACCGCCGCGGCGAGGGCGAGCGCCAGCGACTCGGCGTTTGCCACTCCGTACAGCGTCACGACGTCGCGCGAGTGGCCCTCCCCGCCGCGCTCCGAACCGAGCGGCGACGGGACGGAACTCACGTGCGCGAGCACCGACGACTGTTCGGCTGCCTCCTCGAGCATCACGAGGACGTCCATTGTCCCTCCTCTCTGCGGGAATGCCCCGACACCCTGCGTGCGACGACCCGTCCCTTCCACCCGCCCCTCCGGCAGCCGGCCGCCCCCGCGGCCGGCGCCACTCCCTTTACCCCGTCGGCTCGGCGAAGATCGACTGTGACGCGAGACACAGTACGCCGCCGAACCGCCCGTTCCACGCGGCGTCGAGCCTCCACTTGAATGACGCGTCAGCGCCGCGCCCGTGACGCCGGCATCCGGCTCGTGCATGCACCGGCCGTCATCCGGCGGGCGTCGCGTTCCGCGCGTCGCCCGCACGGTCCGAAAAGGCAAGTCGCATACCGACCGCGAGGGCGACGGCGAGTACCGCGTAGAGCAGCGCAAGCTGCGCCGGAAAGGCGCGCGCGCCGTGGCCGAGGCGCAGCAACGGCGGCAGCAGCTGCTCGCTCACCCAGTAGACGGACGCCGCGTAGAGCGCCGCGGCGAGCCAGAGCCGCGCGCCGCGCAGGGCGCGGGCGAGCGCCGCGAAGAGCACCGCCCAGGCGACGACGACGAGCACGTGAAGGGCGAGCCCGCCGGCGAGCGCCGCGAGCTGCGCGGCGCGCCCCTCGCCGGCCGCGACGCCGAGCAGCATCCGACCGGTCGTCGCGTAGGGCGCGAGCATCCCCCCCGGCTCGTGCAGCGCGAAGCCGGCGATCGCGCCGGCCGTGGCCGCCGCGGCGAAGAGGCCGCAGCGTACGCCGGCGCGCAGTACGCCGGGCGGCGGCGGCGGCGGGCGATAGACTACGGGCAGGCGCTCCCGCTCCGGGGACGGCTGCTCGTCGAGCGGGGCGGGGAGCGGCGGCAACGTCACGGCGGAAAGGAAGCGCCGGCCGCCGACCCGCTCAAGGGGGACTCGCCGCGCCGCGCTTGCCGCGTGCGGCCCGCCGGATACCTTTGTCGCATGATGCCGTCGACCGCCGATCGCCCGAGCGCGACGCCGCGCTCCGCCGAGCACGCACGGATCCTCGTCGTCGAGGACCGTCCGGAGGTGCTCGACGTCCTCCAGCGCGTCCTCGCCGACGCCGGTTACGAGGTCCACACCGCCACCGACGGCGACGCCGCCGTCGCCGCGGCGCTCGACCTGACGCCGGACCTCGTCGTGCTCGACGTCGGCCTGCCGAAGCAGGACGGCTTCCACGTCACCGCCGAGCTGCGCCGGCGCGGCTTCCGGGCGCCGGTGCTGCTGCTCACCGTGCGCGGCGCCGTGAGCGACAAGGTGACGGGTCTCGAGGCCGGCGCCGACGACTACCTCGCCAAGCCGTTCGACTACGACGAGCTCCTCGCGCGCGTCCGCGCGCTGCTCCGCCGCGCCGCGTTCCGCGCCGACGAGGTCGTGCTGCGCGTCGGCGACCTGACGCTCGACCCGATGGCGCGCGCCGTCACCCGCGCCGGCCAGCCGGTGCCGCTGACGCAGAAGGAGTACGCGCTCCTCGAGTACCTGGTCCGCCACGCCGGCCACGCCGTGACGCGCGAGCAGATCTCGGAGCAGGTCTGGAAGTCGCCCTTCGACCCGTCCACGAACATCGTGGACGTGTACATCAACTACCTGCGGAAGAAGCTCGACGCGGCGGGCACGGGACCGCTCATCCAGACGGTGCGCGGTGTCGGCTACGAGCTGCGCGCCGCCGCGGACGCCGAAGCGTAGCGCGCCCGCGCCGGCCCGCACCGCGCCCTACCCGCGCACCGCGGGGCCGGCGGCGCGCCCGTTGTGGACTTGGTAGCCCGCCATCCGCCACACGCGCCGTCCCACCGCGGCCACCGCCTCTTCCCGCGCGGCCGCGTCGCACGAGCAGGTTGAGCAGTCGCCACCGCACCCGTCCGCCGCGTCGCCCGCCGGCAGCACGCGCCGCGCGCCGGAGAGCGGCAGGCGCTCGGCGCAGGGCGGGGCGTGCGACGCACGCGTGGCGAGGAGGAGGCGGAGGAGGTGACCGCGCATCGCGATCGATCCTGGCGTGGGAGGGAGACGGCGGCTCGGACGGCGTCGTCCGGCCTGCTGTCGGGACCCTGCAAAGGCACGCCGCGTACCACCCGCTCACTCCCCGTCGCTGCCT
>Ga0307411_10000692_pt1 | contig 12397 bp, 10 predicted proteins | sample DK1Ometagenome_2_FD_203712 | JGI IMG/M metagenome (GOLD analysis project Ga0307411, IMG submission 203712) | Maize rhizosphere microbial communities from greenhouse at UC Davis, California, United States - DK15-O-1 | ecosystem: Host-associated > Plants > Roots > Rhizosphere > Soil | place: USA...
GCCGCCCCGGGCGTGAAGGGGAACGACACGGACGTCGAGAACAACTCGCTGACGGTGATTCTGAACGCGGGCCCTGCTCATGCAGACTCGTTCATGTTGAACGCCGACGGTTCGTTCGATTACACCTCGGCCCTCAATTACAACGGCCCCGACAGCTTTACCTACCACGTCTGTGACAACGGACAATCGGGCTCGCCGCTCGCAAACGACTTTAAATGCAGCGGCAGTGTCACCGTTAGCATTAATGTTATCCCGGTGAACGATACCCCGGCGAACGTTTCGGCAACTGCGGCGCCTTCGACGATAAATGAGGACCAGTCTTCAACGGTTTCCGGGTCGTTCACCGATCCGGATGCCCCTGACGGGCACACGGTCACGATCTCGTGGGGCGACGGAACGCCGAACACGTCGATGACCCTTGCGCCGGGCGTATTTGTCTACTCCGCGGATCATCAATACAAGGATGACAACCCGACAAACACGCTGTCCGATGTTTACACTGTAGGCGTGACGGTGTATGACGGATCGCTCCCGGCGTCTACCTCGACCAGCGTGACGGTAAACAACGTGGCACCGGTCATCACTTCAATCTCCGGCCCGGTAGTGCCACAGCCGATCAATACTGGCGTGGCCATCACCACGATGTTCACGGATGTCGGCACCCAGGACACCCATACGTGCCTGGTGAATTGGGATGACGGTGCGGGCTTGACCGCTAACGGAACCGTGACCCAATCATCGGGTGCCGGCACGTGTTCCGCGAGCAAGACGTTTACTACGCCCGGTGTCCATACCGTTACGGTGAGGGTCACCGATGACGACCTCGGATATGACCAAAAGGTTTACTCGAGTCTCATCGTCATATTCGACCCCAACGGCGGTTTCGTCACAGGAGGCGGATGGATCATGTCGCCGGCTGGCGCGTGTCAGTTGAATACCGCTTGCCTAACTCAGACGGGCAGGGCGAATTTCGGGTTCGTTTCGAAATACAAGAGGGGCTCGAACGTGCCCGAAGGCCAGACGGAATTTCAATTTCAGGCGGGCAATCTGAACTTCCACAGCTCCGCTTATGACGTCGGCTCGCTCGTCGTTCAGACTTATAAGGCCCAATACAAGGGCGTCGGCGAAATTAACGGTCAGAGCGGCTACAAATTCGTGTTGACGGCGTACGACGGCGATATTAATGGAGGCGGCAACGACGGCTATGACAAGTTCCGGATCAAGATCACAACCATGACCGGAACGGTCGTTTACGATAATCGCGTCGGAGCCTCGGACGATATAGATAATGCCGATCCGCTAGAAATCTCAGGCGGCAGTATCAATATCCAAAAGGCCAAGTAATATCGGCCGAAAACGGGACATTTTGGCTGCACCGATCGGATCGATCACTTACGGGCACCCCAACCGGGTGCCCGTTTTTTGTTTAAGTCCGGCGTTCCGCGGCCGCCAAACCTGCGGCCTTCTATTTGAGAGATATATCGCTTTCGAAACGCGGAATTGGTCCCGGACGGGAATAAACCGGCGAGTTTTGGCATTTATTGAACGAGGCGTGAATTATCGCCGCTTGAGTTTGTTTCGGCGCCTTAACGGAGAGCCATGATCGAAAGCACGACACTGACCCCTCAGGCCAGGGAACCGGGAACCCGAGCCTTTTCCGGCGGTTCACCCCGTCTCGTGACGGATGCCCGCTACCTCGTCAAGATCGCCGAGTCCGCGGGTGAAATAGAGTCGGCGCTGCGGATCCGGTTTGACGTGTTCGGTTCCGAACTCGGCATCGAACTTCCTTTCGCGGCGGATCAATACCGATTAGAAAAGGACCGGTTCGACGACCATTGCCGACATCTGATCGTGGTCGAGCGGCCGACGGGACTCACCGTCGGCACGTACCGCCTCAATGCGATCGAGACCGCCCGCGCGATCGACGGTTTCTATTCTTATTCAGAATTCACGATCGAGGACCTTCCGCCGCAGGTCATCGAGCACGGCGTCGAGATCGGGCGAGCCTGCATCGCCCCCGCCCACCGCAACACCAAAGTGCTTTTCCTTTTGTGGAAGGCATTGGCGAACCACCTGACGCGCGGAGGGAAACGATTCGTGTTCGGCTGCTGCTCGATCTTTACGCGTGACCCGGCCGTGGGCGAGCGGGCCTTTCGGCAATTGGCCGACGCCGGTCATTTTCACCCCGCCTTTCGGGTCGAGCCCCGGCGCAACGCCCTTTACTGCGGCGAACCGGGCTCGGTCGACGCGGCAAACGTGGAATTGCCGAGCCTTTTCGAGATGTATCTGCGGATCGGTGCCAGGGTCTGCGGGCCTCCGACCGTCGATGACGACTTCGGGGCGATCGACTTTTTCGTCGTCTTCGACCTCGAGACGATCGGGCCGCGATATAAGAAGATGTTCTTTTCGTAGTTCGCTAAACGAACACTTTTTCTTCCAGTTCCCAGCTTGAATCCTGATCGAATATCAGCACGGTCGAGCTGCGCGTGCCGTAGACGGGCGTGCGAATAAAGATCGGCGATAACGTGCGCTCGCGTTCGAGCCCGACACCGGTGTCGGGAAGCTCGGCATCCTCCGCAACGGTCTCGTCCGCGAGGAGCCGGAAACACTTTTCTTTGGATACTGCGCGTTCCGCGATCAGTTCGGCGAAGCGTCGCTTTCCCGCCGCCACCTTGGGCCACGAGCTATCGAGCAAATGATTGCTCAATCCGTAAACGCCGGGTTCCAGCTCCCTCATCGCGTCGCCGCGGTTGGAAAAGTGGTAGAGCTCGCGGCGTTGATCGCTTATTTCGCCGACGATGAGGTTGAAACCGGAATAGTCCCCGGCGCTTTCTTGTATATGTCTTAGATAAGACGCCGTCGTCTCGTCGGACCTGAGAAAATTGGCAACGAGGTTGCCGCGCGAAACGACTCCCTTCGGCGCTTGCGGCTCGCGGTAGTTCGTAACCGCGGCGAAGCGGCCCGCGTCGGTGACACCGAGCCACGTGCCTCCCGCGGCAAGGTCGCGGCCGGCCGTGATCTCCGGATGATCGGTCCAACGACGTGCGGGCTCGGTCGGGCGACCGTAAAATTCATCGCGGTTCGCGAGCAGGATCAGCGGATGTTCGGCGTGATGCCCGAGGGCGAAAAAGATTACGCACATTGCGAAGACGGGCAGGCAGGTTCGCTCCCGTGGAATTTCGGCCCTGGTGAAGGGTACAACCCATTAAAAATGATCGCGAGAAGCTCTCTCACGGTGCAGGCCCTTGCTCCGCGCTTCACGTTTACACGTCCGATCTCGAACGCCAGTCGCCATTGGCGGAAGAGGATGCGGTACGCGTCGACCAAGCTGTAACGCGGGTCGTAGATGTTGGTCGATTCACTCGTCACGCCGTTGAGCTCGATGATCTTAAAATCTCCATTCATCAACCTGTCGCTGGAGGCCGCCCTGATGTCGAATCGGCCGAAATAAAATCCGTGTATACCGCGGCAGACCCGGTCGATCTCGTTTTCAAGGGCCTGCGTCCTCAGCCGATCTCCATCCAGGAATATAGCACCGCGGGAATGCGATCCGATATCGATAAGCTTGATCTCTACGCCTTTTGCCGGGATCCGGTCGAGTCTATGGCGGTTGTGGTCGACGTAGCGATTCGAGATCAGCGACGCACGCACGTCCTTCTCGATCAACTGCCTAATATCCGAAACACCGTCGCCAACGACCTCCGGAAATTGTTTTTCCGTGATCGAAAAGATGACCCCGTTCTCTTGTTGCGGGCCGCGAATATAAAACACGCTCGCTTCGACGCCCTCGACGTGCTGCTGGACCAGCAGATCACCCGCGACCAGCAACGCGTTCGCCAATTCGCCGAGTGAGCGAGCGACCACGACCCCGCGCCCGCGTTCTCCTTTATCGGGCTTCACGACGATCGGGTAAGAAAGCCGGTTTTCTTCCATGAACGAGTTCGCGGAGTCAACCCTTTCTTCTATGGACAGATCTTCCCCGATCCAACGATGCGGGATCATGTGACGCTTCGCCGCCGGTGACCGGCCCAATAGTCGGTAGATCTCGTTTTTCGATTCGCCGACGAACCCGCCGGCCGGAAAGGCGGGATTTGCGGCGGTGAAGAGGGTTAGATTCCTGTGCTTTAGACCGAGAAGCAAAACATAAAACACGACGGGCAAATAGAAAATCTGCACCGGCCAGAACTCCCATAACCATATCCGCCGCAAAGAAATCGTCAATCGTTTTCGAAACTCCGCGCTTCGGAGTTTCATCGCAAATCGAAGACCGAGCCATGTCGCGGCCGCGGCAAATACGACGCCCCCGGACGGCAGCGACCAGTACCCGAAAGCCGCCGCGCCGATAAGCAGCGGAGTCCATATGGCGGCCGCGACCGCGAACCACAGCGCGAATTTCGCGAAATCGGTTTTAAGGGCCCCGGCCGCGAGGTAGGTCGGTAAACGGGATCCGGAGACGAAACGGCTCAAGAATACCGCCGAGGTCCCGCGTCGTTCGAGCCAAGAGGACGCGGTGACGACCTGGTCTTTTGAGACAAGTCGCGACCCCAATCGTCCGCGGAGGAAGGGTCCGCCGAAGAGACGGCCCACCCAGTAGAGCATCAGGTCGCCCGCGAAAATGCCGAGAAAGCAAACAGTCACGGCGGCGGCGAAATCGACCCGGCCGCCGGCGACCAGGCCGCCCGCCGCGACGCACGCGAGGTCTTCGCTCAAGAAGGTGGCGAAGAACAGCGTGAGGAACAGCACCGCGGCAGCGTGTTCGGTCTGGACCGCGATCCACTCGACGATCAGCAAAGAGATGAGCTCATCCATTGGCTCAGAATGCTTGCCCGAGTACGGGCAGTTCGCGGCGATGAAGGAGCAGCAGCAAAGCGCTCAAAACGAACACCGTGACGGCGAGACCGAAAAGTAGTCCGCCGTCGTTCTTGACGACCAGGCCGAGCGCTGTCAGGTGACTAAGGATCGCACCGGATATTGTCCCCAAAGAGATCAATGCTCCGAGAGAGACCGTCGCCGGGAGCAGGATAAAGATCGCCGCCACAAGCTCGACGACGCCGGACCCGACGCGCCCGTAAGCCTCGAGATCGGGGCCCAGGAGGGTCGTAAAGATGTATTTTGATTCTTCGGCGCCGGTGAACTTGAAATACAAGGTCTGCAAAAGAATAAAGGCCACCGCGATGCGGGCGAGCCAACTGATAACGGTGATTGTAGATGACATATTTTCTCCCAGGTGTCGGATCCGCTTTACACGACCGGAAATGCCAAAAGCCTCATCGTGAACGGTTCCAAAATTCCAGCGTCGACGGTGCGACCCCGAAATCCCGCACCGCATTGTCTCCATTCGCTGCCAGCTTCTCGGCGATCAGCGCGTGGTGGTGGACCGTATGGCTGAGCACAAACTCCAACTCGCGGCCCAGACTCGACCGATGCCAAAGGGCGGCCCCGGTCTCGGACCTCACCAGGACACTTCTTTCCAGATCGGATTTTTTCAATTCCCTCAATTTCCCGACGACCCTTAAAAACTTCTCGATCGCATACTCGCGATCAATTTCGACCACACGGTCGCGTTCGCGATCGTTGTAGTCCACGCGGTCCGCACCCGCCGCCGTCAAAAATGCATTCAAAAAATCGAGGTTGTGGCGGAACTGCGCGCCGACGCTCCCGGAACAAAGCGATGCCCGGCGATACGATTCCTCATCGAGCCCGCGGATCACCTCGATCCCGCGTTCGATCTCCGCCGCCAGACACGCGAGAAGTCTGTCCGTGCGGCGGCGGGCCGGCGTCGAAGATGCACTCAATGGAAACGCGTTCACCACGCATTCAAATTCCGAAATGCACGAGATCTATTCCGAACAAAACTGCGGGAATATCAACCTCGGATGGCGGGATCTATTACGATAAGGCTCAGCGTCGCAGGTGTAAGGCCGACGAAGTGAGGTTTGGCGGGCGGGGGCCGGTCACCGGTTCAGCTTTTCAATCAGCGAGGTAACGTCGAAATTCCTCGGATACAATTCGAGTGCCCGCTTGAGGTCCTTGGCGGCCTCTTCCTTTTTGCCGAGTTCCGCGTTCGCGACCCCGGCGGCGTAATGGCCGCTGTACGATCGCGGGTTGAGCTCCTGCACCAGCCTGAAGAGCAGCAGGGCCTGATCGGGTTTTTTCTCATTTAGCAGGCGCTGTCCGGCCTCGAGCAGCGGTTGCTCGGCGTCGGCGTATTTGTTTACCCGATCCGACCTGAACTCGCGAAACCGCTTTGCAGCCATCTCGCCGCCGCCGGCGGTAACGGCGTTGTCCAGCACTTCGGCCAGGGTCGGCCGTGCCCTGAATTCCAAAGCCGCCCGCAAAGCCGGGTCGCGGCCGGAGGCATATTCGGCCGATGATAGCTCAGCTGTGATCTCCGGGGCCGACCACGGCCGCGCGTCGGTCGGGTGCCAGTCCTGCCAGTAGTAGACCGAAGCCCGTGCGGTGACGCCGCTGTTTGGCAGCGTTATCCGGCGTGAGTCGCCGTACGCGTTGCCCCTCGAGGCGGAAGGCTCACCCACGAAGATCGCGTTCGTGTACCGCTCGGCCCAATCGAGCAGGAACTGAGCCGCCGACCATGTGCTCCGACCCGTCAGGATAAAGAGCTTACCGCGTTGATCTATTTTCGATTTGACCATCGCGATCTCGAGCGGGGTCAGGAGAGACCCGTTGCCGCCGCGATCGAGCCGCAGATCGACGACGAGCTTGTCGACGGGGTTGGCGTCGACGAAATCGAAAAGCCGCTTCGAAAATGAGGCGAGCGACTCGTCGCCCTTGTTACCGATCTGGTTGATCTGCGCATAAACGACTTTCGATTCGCGGAGATACTCGAACCAGAACATATTCTTCGGGTCCCTGAGCCAAAGGGTTTCGGGCGCGTTTTCGCGCATGTCGACCCAACCCTCCTTAAGGACCCAGCTCAGGTCGGTGTCGGCCGCCGTCATTTCTACGGGGCCGGCGGCCGGGAGCTCGACCACACGCTGCTTCCCGTCTTTTTCGACGGTGAGGCTGGCGCGTTCGACACTGTACGATAGCCCGAGGGCTTCCAAAACCTCCGGCATAGCCAAAAGCACCGGGGCAAAAAACCTGACACCCATCTCGTTGTCGTGCCCGACGATCTCGCCCGCCCGTGCCACCGCCTCGTCGACCCCGACGCTGCCGATCTTAACGACGCGTGCCCCGACGATGTCCGCATACTTCCGCTCGGCGGCGCGGATGAACATCCCGTCGCTGAACAGGTAGAGTTTCACCGGCAGCGAATGAAACCCGATCTTCTGATCACGTGTAGGATAAATATTCGTATGGCCGTCGCCGACCATCGCGACGATCCGCATCATCTCGACGATGATCCGATGCCGCGGGAGCGAAGGTATTCGGGCATCGAGCTTTTTCACGGCGGCCGCGAAATCCTCCCGCGTGACCGAGTGGTAAAGATTCTTGTGCGTCGCCTCCATCCGCGCGGCCATAACGGCGAGATCTTCCCGCCATTTCTCCGCTTCGGAGGCTTGCTTTGTTTGGCAGACCGCCGTAACCGCCAGACCGCTCAGGCAAAGGTTCAGGGCAAAAAGACAAATAATGCGGGATAACATTGGAACATACTCTCCGGAAAGTAAGGTGATTTGCGGGATGCCGCTTCTATTACTTAGACGGAAAACACCGCGGCCCGCAACATTGTGACAATACGCGCCGTGCGGGGGCACGATTCAAATCAAAAACGGCGCCGAGTCGGAGCAGCCGGCTCGACGCCCAATGCGGATCGGGGAACCGCAGGAGGTGACTTTTCAGGAGGACAGGAAGGTCAAATCCGGACTCACGCCGCCAGCATCGCCTGGGCGGCCTTGATCCCGTAGGCTGCGGCTGTTTTGGCGAGCGTCTTCTTGAGCTGAGTGCGGGCCCGGTTGAGCCGCGACATCACGGTGCCGATCGGGATCTCGAGGATCGCGGCCACTTCTTTGTAATCGAACTCGTGCACGTCGGCGAGCAGCACGACCGAGCGGTAATGGTCCGGCAGCTTGTCGAGGGCGTTGATCACCTCGTCGTCGGTCAGGTGTTCGGGCACGGAGGGTGCAAAGGTCGAATTCGCAAGCACCAGATCGTCCGCCTCCTGGATGTATTTCGCCTGCGTGTATTTCTTGCGGCGGTGATGGTCGAATTTGTTGAAGAGGATCTTGTACAACCACGCCCGACAGTTGGTGCCGAGCTCGTAATTGTCGAACGACTTCCACGCCTGCATAAAGGTCTCCTGCACCAGGTCGTCCGCTTCGGTCTGGCTCATGGTCAGCCGCACCGCGGTGCGGTAGATGTCGTTGATGTGCTGCATCGCTTCGGCTTCGAACACTTCGGGGGCTGCTGCGGTCATTTCGGTTACTCCTGTTCTTTATCTAACGTATTTGCGAAAAATAACTGCCAACACCCGTTAGTCGGGCGAGCCGGGCGATTCCTTACAAATTTTTTCCGACGGGCGGGAGAAAATTTCGCGAATTGGAATAAAACGCTTAAGAAGGTTCATTAACAGATGTAAGACTTGAGCCCCGAGCGGGCATTTTTTGGAGGTGATGAGTGAGCAGCGATCCGAAAAAAAGGCGTTTCGAGGCTTCCCCGCGGTTTTTGCGGCCGGTGGGAGGAATTGGTCTGGCGGTGCCGACCGATAAGTCGTTCACCGAGGTCCGGGAAGATCTTCGACTGAAACAAATCCTGAAAAGGGCCGTTTCCCGCGAGACCGCCCCCGCGTATTTGATCGAATCGATTCGACAAGCCGTGAATAGGGGTTAAAATGCATCCCGACGCCGTACCCTTTTCCGCGAAGGACAACGAGATGCAGGTGAGCCCGGCCGTTCCGGCGACAAAGGTAAACTGGAACGTCGACCCCGCCCTTTGGGTCGACGAGCACGGCGACTACCTGTTTCGCTTCGCGCTGGCGAGGGTGCGCGATGCAAGTGTGGCGGAAGACGTCGTTCAGGAAGGGCTGCTGGCGGCCTTGCAGTCGATGCCTTCCTACTCCGGAAAGGCCTCAGAACGGACGTGGCTGACCTCGATCGTGCGGCACAAGGTTCTCGACCATTTCCGCCGGACCAGTCGGCAGGTGCAATTCACCGACGAAGACCTCGACATCGGCGAATCGGAAAAATTCTTCGACCGGCCCGACAAATGGAACGGTCATTGGGCCGTGGCCCTGCGCCCGGTCTACCCCGACTCAAGCCCCGAGGACGTGGTTGAAAGGTCGGATTTCTGGAAGGTGCTCAACGGCTGTCTCGGGGCGCTGCCGGAAAGGGTGGCGAGCGTTTTCGCGTTACGAGAAATGGACGGGCTCTCGACCGAGGAGGTCTGCGAGCTGCTCTCGCTCTCGTCGAGCAATTTCTGGGTGATCATGCACCGGGCGAGGATGCAGCTTCGCCGCTGCGTCGAGATCAAGTGGTTCAAGCGGGCGTGAGCCGGGTCAAATGAAAGAGGCAAACGTAAAACACACGAGATTCAATCTCTTCGTCTGGCGCAAGCTTCCGGCGTGCCGCGAAATGGTCAAGATCATCACCGCATCGATGGACGGCCGCGTTTCGTTCAAAGATTGGCTGCGGATGAAGATACACCTCCTTTCCTGCGACCCGTGCGTCAACTTTATCAAGCAGCTCAGGTTCATCAGCGGCGCCGTCCACCAGCATCAGGAGCAGCTCTTCAACGACGAGTCGCTCCACCTTAGCGACGACGCCCGTCGCCGCATGCGCGACGCGCTCAAGTCGCCGCATTCCACCGCGTAGCTTCCATCGTCACGGAATAACGAGCGTAAGACGGCGATCCGAGCTGCCGGCTACGCCTCGCGGCGGCGTCTGCGCCTCGCGGTTTCTCGGCCGCCGCCGAAATACGCCAGGATCATCACGATCAAATGGGCGACGAACCACACGTTGTCGGCCCCCATGTTCTGGTAGATGTAGATGAGCACGAGCACCCGCGGCATAAAGATCCCGAGCACGATATCCGCCCACTGCGGCACCGCGTTGGCCGGATAAAGGTTCGGGAACAAAAACACGTAAACGAGCAAAACGATCCGCGGGAAGAACAGCGAAAAGATCAAAAAGTAAACGTCCATATCTTCCTCTCCCTCGACCTGTCCGCACAGTATAACCCGACCCGGCCCGCCCGGGAATAAAAGCCGGAAAGCCAGTGATTTCTACAAGCGACCGGCGATGAAAAGATCACTGCGACAACACTGGCCCGAATACCTCATCGAGGCATGGTGCCTGGGCGCCTTTATGATCTCGGCGAGCTTTTTTGGCACAGCATTGTTTCACACGAATTCGCCGGCGGTCGCCGCGTTCGGTTTTTGGGAAAGGAATCTGTTGATGGGCCTAGCGATGGGCGCGACGGCCGCCGCGATCATCAGGTCGCCGTGGGGGCGGCGTTCGGGTGCGCACTTTAACCCGGCGGTCACGTTAGCGTTTTTGCGTTTAAGGAAGATCCGGCCGGCGGATGCGTTTTTTTACATCGTCGCCCATTTCGCGGGCGGCGTCGCCGGCGTCTTGTTTTCGTGGCTAGTTCTTGGCGAATTGCTCGCTGACACGTCGGTGAATTTCGTCGTGACGGTCCCTGGAAGTTACGGCGTCGAGGCCGCGTTCGTCGCCGAGGCGGCGGTCGCGTTCGCGATGATGTCGATGATCCTTTTCATCAGCCATTCCCCGATACACGCCCGGTTGACGCCGTACGCTGCTGGGATGCTGCTGGCCATCTTCATCACATTTGAGGCGCCGCTGTCCGGCATGAGCATGAACCCGGCAAGGACGATCGCGTCGGCCGTGGTTTCGAACATGTGGACCGGGTGGTGGATCTACTTGACCGCTCCGCCGCTCGCGATGCTGACCGCGGCTGAAGTTTTTGTTCGGATACGAGGTCGGCACCCGGCGAGCGCGGGAACGGCGCGCCCCGAACGTGTGGACCACACCTGCAATTGTAATTTCGGAGAACTGAAACCGTTGTCGCAAACGCAAAACTGAACGTCTCTCGCGACGGAAATATATATGAACGGACATTACGACGTGATCATCATCGGGACCGGCGCGGGTGGCGGCACGCTCGCCAGAAAGCTGGCACCCTCGGGCAAGAAGATCCTCATCCTCGAACGTGGCGGCTACGTCAAACGCGGGCCCGAGAACTGGAACTCGAAATTCGTCAACCTCGAGGGCGGCTACAACACGAAAGAGACCTGGCACGACCGCGACGGCAAGCCGCTTCACCCGCACACGAACTACAACGTCGGCGGCAACACCAAATTCTACGGCGCGGCCCTTTTCCGCATGCGAAAAGAGGATTTCGGCGAGCTCAAACATTACGACGGCGTCTCGCCCGCGTGGCCCGTTTCGTACGACGAGATGGAGCCCTTCTACACACAGGCGGAAAAGATGTACCACGTGCACGGCCGCCGCGGCGTCGACCCGACCGAGCCGCACGCGAGCGAAGATTACCCGCACCCGCCGGTCAGCCACGAGCCGCGCATTCAGCACCTCGCCGATGATTTCGCCGCCGCCGGCGTTCGCCCGTTTCACGTGCCGCTCGGCGTACAGATCAAGGAGCACGACCGCAAAAGCATCTGCGTCCGCTGCTCGACATGCGACGGCTTCCCGTGCCTGCTCAATGCGAAATCCGACGCCGAAACTTGCGGCGTCGACTACGCCACCGAGCACCCGAACGTCACGCTCCTCACCGGCGCGCTCGTTAAACGGCTCGAGACCGACCCGTCCGGCCGGACCGTTTCTTCGGTGGTCGTCGAGCGCGAGGGCGAGATCGAAAACTATTCGGCCGATGTCGTCGTCGTATCCGCCGGTGCGATCAATTCCGCGGCCCTGCTGCTCCGCTCGGCCGCCGATAAGCATCCAAACGGGCTCGCCAACAGCTCCGATCAGGTAGGGCGCAATTACATGGGCCACGTCAATTCCGTCGTGCTCGCCGTCTCGAAATGCCCGAACCCGACCGTATTTCAGAAGACCCTCGCCGTCAACGATTTCTACTTCGGGTCCGACGATTTTCCGTACCCGATGGGCCACATCTCGTTCGTCGGCAAACTCGACGGGGTGACGCTTTCGGCGGGTGCGCCGTCGATCACGCCGGGCTTCACGCTGGACCAAATGGCGCGCCATAGTCTCGATTTCTGGCTCACGACCGAGGACCTGCCGCAGCCCGAAAACCGCGTCACGCTCGACAAAAACGGCAGCATCGTTCTGTCCTACACGCCGAACAATGTGGAGCCGCACAAACGCCTGCAGAAAAAGCTCAAGGACCTGATGGCGGCACAGCGCAAATGTGACATACACGGCGGCGAATGCCACCAGGGGTTGTTTTCGCGAAATTTGTACCTCGGCCAGCAGATCCCGCTCGCCGGCGTCGCACACCAGAACGG